>ENA-ORXM01000568-ORXM01000568.1-marine-metagenome-genome-assembly--contig:-NODE-568-length-62847-cov-4.187845_pt1 | contig 62847 bp, 35 predicted proteins | sample MGYA00237867_ERZ511480 | MGnify/ENA primary metagenome ERZ511480 (study PRJEB26309, sample SAMN06266103) | marine metagenome | isolation source: Algal blade | place: United Kingdom:Sidmouth, United...
ATCTCTGTATACCTGCTTAATTTGGGGAATAGCAGCTTTGTCTTCTGCTTCGGTTTTTAAAAGACCGGAAGGGGTACCTATCCAAACGGCACCTTGCTGATCTTCAAATATGGTAGATGGTATTGTTTTTAAAGTATGATGATTCTCCGTAAAAGGAGAGTTAAAAATTATGTTTTTATAATCGCTTGCATTTCTAGCAACTTGTAAACCCTTGGTTGTACCTATCCAGAGTCTATTTTTTCTATCCACGATTATAGACCTGATAAAATCCGAAGCAAGACCACTAGTGTTATTTTTACCCGTCGTTAAAACGTAAAACCTACCGGTGTTTCTTTCGTAAAAATTTATGCCGTACCCAGAGGTGCCAATCCATAGATTACCTAAAGAATCTTCTGCAATAGTACTTATAAGGTTACCGCTAATGGCGTACGGATTTTTAGGAGAAGGTTTGAATTTTTTAAAATTACGACCATCATAACGGTTAAGGCCATCATCAGTACCAATCCAAATATAACCGTAACTATCCTGGTGAATAGCAAGAACGTCATTTTGGGAAAGGCCATCATTACTATCTAAATGTTGAAAATAGGTTTCCGTCTGGGCAACGGAAAATAGAGACAACAACAGCATAAATATACTTAGGCAAATCTGTTTCTCAATAGTAACCTTTGGATAGACCTTTTTAGAAATACTATCTAAAAGCAACCTGGGTTTTGATAAAGTACGTTCGGTAAGAATAACTGATATTTTTAAGTGTATATAATCCTAAACATAGTCTTAATTATTACTGTACACAATAAGAATTTGGATTACGAAAAGGTTTGAAGTAATAAGAAACAAATAAAATTAATTGTTGCCCTTATTTTTCCCAGCTTTTTGTCTTTTTGAAACAAAAGTTTTAGTCTTTTAAACATTTGTTTCAATAAGAATGTAAGTTGGGGTCATTGTAATCATAGATTTAAGGTATGTAATTTTCCTTCCAGACTTAATGTACATCCTCATTCCAGCACTTTAAAACGTAACTATATCTATACAAAAGACTTTTGTTATACAATTTTGATAGATAGTTACAGGCTATTAGGAAGATAAACCACACTTTTGAGGAATAGTGCTAATTTGTATTGATGACCAAATATTGATACACAAAGAACCAAGGAATGAAATTAACATATATATTGCCTGTTCTAGTTTTATTGATTAACGTAGCCTGCAAAGGACAACAGCAAACCAATCAAAAACCACCTAATATTGTTTGGATTGTTTCAGAGGATAACTCAAAGCATTATCTTAAATTATTTGACAAAAATGGAATTGAAACACCCAATATAGAGGCTTTGGCTGAACATGGCGTACAATTCAACCGAGTGTTTTCCAATGCACCGGTATGTAGTGTAGCTCGTTCAACTATTATTTCTGGTTGCTATGCTCCACGAACAGGAGCACAGTTTCACAGGCGTTCGGAATTAGTACCTATGCCAGACTCGTTACGTATGTTTCCTGCGTATTTGCGTGATGCTGGCTATTACACGGTTAATAATAGTAAAGAGGATTATAATTTTAAAAAAAGTGATCAGGTGTGGAACGAATCTTCCGCAAAAGGTACTTGGAAAAACCGGCAACAGGACCAACCGTTTTTCTATGTGCATAATATAGGGACCACTCATGAATCTAGACTTCATTTTCCTGAAAGTGATATTATAGATGCGCCAACTGCGGCAAATGTAAATGAGTATACGGTACAACCTAATCATCCGAACACAAAACTTTTTCGCTATACCAATGCTCGGTATCGTGATAGAATCAAAGAAATGGACGGTGAGTTGGGAGAAGTTGTAAAGGCCTTAGAGGCAGATGGGCAGTTGGAAAATACATTTATTTTTTATTATGGTGATCACGGCGGAGTATTACCTGGCAGTAAGGGATATTTGTACGAAACCGGACTTCACGTTCCCATGGTTGTTAGGGTTCCAGAGAACTATAAAAATATGATCGACTTGAAGATTGGAAGCCAAACAGATCGTTTTGTGAGCTTTATAGATTTAGCACCAACCGTTCTTAATTTGGCCGGGGTACAAGTACCAAAGCAGATAGATGGTAAACCTGTTTTTGGGAATGGTGTTGATACAAAAAAAATAGATGGTGAAGACGTGGCATATGGTTATGCGGACCGTTTTGATGAAAAGTATGATATGGTACGTTCCGTTCGCAAAGGGAAGTACAAATACATAAGAAGTTATAACCCGTTCAATTTTGATGGGCTTATGAACAACTATCGTTACAAACAAGCCGCTTATAGAGAGTGGAAAGAAATGTACGAAGATGGGAAATTGAATGGAGTGGAATCTAGTTTCTTTAAATCACGTACTCCAGAAATGTTATTTGATGTAGAAAATGACCCGTATGAGACTACAAACTTAGCAGCTGATCCAAATTTCATTTCTTCCCTAGAAGAGATGCGCGATCTTTTAAACGAATGGGTTACAGGAATGCCGGATCTTTCTTTTTACCCTGAGTTTTATTTAGTGGAAAATGCTTTTGATAATCCTGTGCAGTTTGGAAGAACCCATAAAAAGAACATTCAAAACTATATAAAAACAGCTAATTTAATGTTGCAAGATGCAGCAACGGTACAGGCGGATTTAAAAAAACAGCTACGGTCTACGGACCCATGGCAGCGCTACTGGGCATTAATTGTTTGCAGTAGTTTTGGTGAAAAAATAAATGTGCTTACACCCGCTATTAAAGAAATAGCTGAAAATGACGAACAAGGTATTAACAGAGTGAGGGCGGCAGAATATTTGGGATTAATTAAAGCTGTGGACCCAACTACCGTGATGATTGAAGCCTTGTATTCTGCTAAGCATGAAACGGAAGCATTATTGATTTTAAACTCTATTGTTCTTCTAAACTCCCATGATTACGGATATAATTTTGATATAGATGAAAACAAAATCAACTCTGCATTTAGAACTGAAAAATCAGAAGTTCTTCGCCGGATTGAATTTTTGAATTCTGAACTGTAATTAATAACTCCAACTACTACATAATTATCTAGGATGGGAACAATAAATATTTCATACAAAGCAAGGATAACGCACTTTGTCATTTTCCTGTGTTGTATCATTAGTTTAAAGGGAATCGCACAGGAAGACAAAGAATATACCAGCGAAGAAGAAAGGCCAAATATTATATTTCTGCTTTCTGATGACCAAACCAGTGCGGCAACAGGCTGCTATGGTAATGACCAGGTTAAAACACCAAATATGGACCAATTGGCAAAGGATGGTGTTCTCTTTCTCAATCATTACAATACTACTTCCATCTGTATGGCCAGTAGAGCCAATATTTTAACGGGAATGTATGAATACAAGACCGGATGTAATTTTATGCATGGTGACCTTGCCGTAGAAAAATTTGAAAATTCCTATCCCATATTATTGCAAGAAGCCGGTTATTTTACTGGTTTTGCAGGTAAGGTAGGTTTTGTTCTAGATGGTCCGGAGTCAGAAAAAATTGAAGATGGATTACCGGTAGGCTATTTTGATAAATGGGGAGGGGGACCTGGACAAACCATTTATGAGACTGCAAAAAACCCGACTATAAAAGAGTATGCAAAAGAATACCCGCATAGTACCAGGGCATATGGCGCTTGGGCAGAAGATTTTATTAAAGAAGCAAAAAGTTCCGGAAAACCTTTCTGTATGTCCATCAGTTTTAAGGCACCTCATTTACCTTTTACACCAGACCCTTTCTTTGATGAGGTGTATGCTGGGCAGACGTACAAAAAGCCCGATAATTACGGGGCAGAGAATGCTGAACATTTGTCGCCTCAGGCAAAATCAGGCCGTCAGTATAATTCGTATGATTTCTGGAGGGATTCAGAAGCATCCTATCAAGAGGCGATTAGAGCATATAATCAGTTGATACACGGAGTGGATTATGCCATTGGGATGATTCGCAAATCGCTGGCAGAACAAGGTGTGGATAAAAATACCATTATCATTTTTACAAGTGATAATGGGTATAGCTGCGGAGCTCATAATTTTGGGGGCAAAGTACTGCCATATGAGGAAGCTTCTCGTTCTCCATTTATTATCTACGATCCACGCTCACCGGAAAGTCAAAGAGGAGTACAGCGTAAAGTCGTAACCGCCAATATAGATATGGCACCAACTATTCTAACCTATGCAGGCATTGATATTCCTAAAAATATGGATGGGGAAAATTTAGTGCCTTTAGCAGAGAAAGAACAGGGTATTAAGCGGGATCATATTGCATTGACGAACATGTGGGGTAATGATGAAATTCAGGCGCTAACCGTTGTTACGGAAGATTATAAATACATCTATTGGCAATATACGGATGACCGTATGCAGCCAACGGAAGAGCTATTTCATATTTCAAAAGATAAACTTGAAATGCATAATCTGGCACAAGATGGAGCATATAAAGCAGAATTAAATAAAATGCGAAAGCTTTATGACAAACGTTACAAAAGCTTGGTAAAAAATGGAATGAAAACCAATGATTATGCAAAGTATGCTGTTTTATTTGACCGAAAAGCACCAGAGAGTTTAAAGGAACAGTATCGTACACTTAATTATGAGCAATTATTAAAGCTAGAAGGTGGGAAAAGAAAAAACAAGAACATTCATAAAAATTAGAAAATGGGAATTCTAAAAAAGGTATCGTACGCTTGGATAATGGGCTGTAGTCTCTTTAGTACTGTAACAGTAGCTCAAAGTGAAGATAAACCAAACGTTATTATTATTTTGACGGATGATCAAGGGTATGGAGATGTAGCGGCTCATGGAAATAAGGTTATAAAAACACCGTCAATGGATAAAATGTACAATGAGGGAGTACATTTTACCAATTTTCATAGTGGTACTACCTGCGCTCCAAGCCGCTCAGGATTAATGACCGGTGCGGACGGTAACCGGGCAGGGGTGTGGCATACGATTAGTGGTGGAAATTTTCTCCGCGAAAAGTTTGTATTGATGCCAGAAATTTTCGAGGAAAATGGATACGCTACCGGAATGTACGGCAAATGGCATTTAGGAGACGCTTACCCATATCGCCCAGAAGATAGAGGGTTTTCGGAAACTGTGGTACATGGTGGTGGCGGTGTAGGTCAGACGCCAGATTATTGGCAGAACGATTATTTTGACGATACCTACTGGCGTAATGGAACCCCAGAGAAATTTGATGGGTATTGTACGGATGTCTTTTTCTCTGAAGCCATGGCCTTCATGGAAAGAAAAAAAGACAATCCTTTCTTCGTTTATATTTCTTTGAACGCTCCTCATGGTCCTTTAAATGTGCCCGAGAAGTATTATGAGATGTATAAAAATGAAAGTTCCATCAATGAGGACCAAAAGGCCTATTACGGTATGATTACCAATATTGATGATAACATGGCGCTTTTGGATAAAAAGCTAGATCAGTTAGGCTTGAAAGACAATACCATCTTAATTTTTATGACGGATAATGGAACCTCTACCGGTCATAGAGAAGCTAAGGGAAAAGTACAGGGTTTTAATGCGGGTATGCGCGGACATAAAGGGTCGCAATACGAAGGAGGTCACCGCGTACCTTTCTTTATGAGATGGAAAGATGGAGACCTAACCGGAGGTCGCTCTGTAGACCAACTGACCATGAATTTTGATATTCTACCAACACTTATAGATTTATGTGATTTAGGAAAAGTACCTAGCCCGGGATATGATGGTACGAGCCTTGCTCCTATATTAAAAAATGAAACAGAAAAATTACCACACCGTTATACCGTGGTAGATAATAATCGTTTACAGCAACCGGTAAAATGGCGTATGAGCGCAGTTATGGATGATGATTGGAGACTTATAGACGGTAAGGAATTATACAACATTAAAAAAGACCCGGGTCAAGAAAAGGATATTGCCAAAAAGAATATAGAAAAGGTTGCGGAAATGCGTGATGCCTATGAAAATTGGTGGGCATATATTTCTCGTGATTTTTCTCGTTTCGAGGCATACAAAGTGGGGGAGCGGGGTATTAAGGAAACCACGATTACAGTGCATGATTTACATAGTGATGATCCTTTGGCCTGGAACCAAGCTTATATAAGAGACCCTAATTCCGGTAAGAAGCCTGCTTTTGCAGAAGGGTTTTATATGATCGATGTTCTGCAAGATGGATATTATGAAGTTGAATTAAGACGATGGCCCAAAGAATCTAAGTTAGCATTTAACGCAACTCTGCCCCAATTGGGAACAAAGAAAGAATGGTACGTTCCAAGACCTGAAGGTGTAGTACTTCCGTTAAAAAGCGCCAGTATAGATATTGATGCTTTACATTTAGATAGGCCAGTAGATATGAAAAATGATAACGTTACTTTCAATGCCTATTTAGTAAAAGGCAGAAAAAGATTGGAAGCGAATTTCGTTGGAGATGATGATACTCGCTTTGGTGCCTTTTATGTGTATATGAGAAAGGTGGATGCTAAATCTGCTCAAAAAAGAACCAAGTAACTATAAGATAGCTTTGGAGCTTAAAATATAAAAGGACCAGCTGTAAAAACGGTTGTTCCTTTTTGTTTTCAGGACTTCATCTTTGTCATAAAAAAACCGGAGAGCCTTTTAGGCTCTCCGGTTACAAACTAACTCAACAAACAACTTTTCTAAGGTATAAAGGGCCTTAGTACCCATCATTTTGAATAAGCGCCTCCGTTCTATTTATTTCTGATTGCGGTATTGGTAAGTAGTACTGTTTTTTGTCAAATGGTCTTGTTTCAATTGTAAATTCTTCAAAAGAAACATTTTCATCAAGATCTTTTGTCCAGCGCAAACCTTTTACGTCAAAACCAAGATTATTCTCATTTAACCAACGCCTTTCGTCAAAGAAGTTATGACCTTCAAAAGCAAGCTCTACACGTCTTTCTCTTTTTATTGCCTCCAATAGTTCGGGGCCACTAGCTGTAATAGCTGGCTGTAACGCTCTTTCTGAAACTCTACTTACATATTTTCTTGCCGTCTCTTCATCTCCAGCTCTAAAAGAAGCCTCCGCATAATTTAAATAAATTTCCGCAAGTCTATAAATAATATAGGGTCTTCCGGGGCTAGCTTGTTTTACATCCGTACCTAAGGCCTCATTTTGAAATTTACGTATCGCATACCCAGTTGTAGAACCGTGTCTAAAATTTCCTAAGGTTTGTTGGTCTTGTGAAAAGGAATCCAAACCATCTGGTACAATTGTATTATCTACAGAAATAGAATAATCAATAGGTCTTCCTCTGAAAGTCGCCCCTTGATAATTGATGTTGGCATAAAAACGCATTTCGCGGTTCTCGTATGGGTTTGCAGCATCAAAAGAAGGACTATCGGTAGTGTTACCATCTTCCATATTATATATCATGGTGTAGTTGTGCAATGGCGTAGAAAGACTCCATCCATCAAAGCCTCTAGGTGATTGCGCGTTATCAGGTTGGGTGGTTACATCTGTACCGAATCCGAAAATTGTTCCACCAAAAGGTCTAGCGAACAAGATATCTTCATTTGCTGATAAAAACAGCTCTTGGTAAGCCTTAGCATTTGGAGTGCTTATCAAATCTCGATCCCCTACTAAATCAATCACCGCTTTAGCTGCATCCGCGGCATCCTGCCATTTGTTGGCTTTGTCATAAGTGTACAATTCCAAATTAGATGTTTGTGGAGCCATAGATGGGTCGTGCAAATCACTCGCTGCATATAATAACGTTCTTGATTTAAGGGCCAAGGCAGCTAATCTTGTAGCTCTACCAAATTCTCCACTTTCTCTAGTTAAAGGTAAAAGTGGTGCGATATTATCTATTTCGCTAACTATAAAATCTACCACCTCTTGATAACTACTACGCGGGATATTAAAGTCGTCATCTAGCGTTGCTGCAGTGGTCAACAATGGTACCCCTCCATAGAACTTTAGCAATTTTGAATACTGGTTAGCTCTTAAAAAACGCATCTCTGCCTTTAGGGCTTCAATTTCATCAGGGTTATTTATTTGCGCCTCGCTACCTTCAACCAAGTCCAAAAATACATTGGCCTGTCTTACATAGGTCCAAAGGTCCTGCCACTTCTGGCCTAATTGACCTACATTAGAAGAAGTCCACCCATTAATTACGTTAAAGCGATCTTGGGCCTGTGTTGCTGCGTTAAAGTTCATTCTAGCTTCAAGGGATGCTATCTCAACATTCATGTAACGAGCCCAAAATTGGGAGCCAGCCCCAAATGACTCCGTACTGTTATAAGTTGTAAGTAATAACAGTTCAACTTGTTCTGGTGTACTCAATACCAAATCACTGGCAAAAGAGTCCCTTACATCTATATCCAAGCTTTCTTCACAACTGCTAAAGGTTATAAAGAACGCCATCAGCATTGTAATGCTTATTCTTTTTATTGCTTTATTATTTCTCATAATTCTTTTTTTAGAAACTAAAATTAACACCCAAAGTATATGTTTTTAGGGGGGTATATTGTGCTCCTCTAAAATTGTTGTACCCTGTAGCTTCAGGGTCAAGGCCCAAGTCCCAGATATCTGAGAAGAAAGTGGCTAGGTTAAATCCTCTGGCAAACAAACGAATGTCCGCAAATTTGATAACATCGCTTTTTAAAGTGTATGAAAGTTCTACTTCTTTAAGGCGTACAAAAGAGGCGTCAAAATAGTAAATGTCAGCAAAACCAGAAGTTCCGTCTATTTGACCTCCACTGATAGCATCTCCTTGCGCAAACGCTCTTGGGTAGATTGAGTTTGTATTGTTCGGTGTCCATCTTTCATTGAATACAAATTCTGGTTTTGCACCTGACTGATCAAAGAATACCAACGTTTCTGCTTCAGCTTGCCCTTGAAACAAAAAATTGAAACCAAAGGCTTTGTAATTGAAGCCCCCATATATACCGTATTGTACTTGTGGAATGTTTGAAGTTGATGTTCTGATAAAATCGTTTCCATCAACTACACCATCATCATTTACGTCTACGTAAATTGGTTCTCCCGGTACAGTGCCCTCTCTTTTAATAGCAGTGGCATCAACCTGAGCTTGGTCTTTAAAGATTCCATTGGTCGGGAAAACATTATTATAGGAGTCTATTGGTTTACCAGCTTGCTTTTGGGAATCTAGGATATTTTCTCCCTCAGGTAATGAAATCACTTCGTTACGAGCATTTGTAAAATTCATTCCCAAATTATAGGAGAAGTTATCGTTTACTTGATCATTCCAAGCCAATTCAAATTCGTAACCCCAACTTCTGGTCTCACCTATGTTTTCAGCCGGAATTTGACTATTCTGTAATCCTATAAACCCAGGAATAGCCCCTGATCTATTCACTAAAATATCTGATCTATCTTGTTCGTAGTAGTTGAAATCACCTGATAACTTATTATCGAACAATGTAAAGTTCAAACCAATGTTCCATAGCTTAGCCGTCTCCCAAGTAACATCGGTATTTGCTAGCCTAGCAAGATTATAGGTGTTGGAAAAATTTTCACCACCTTCTCCTAATACATAATAATTTGGAAATCTCGTGCCTAATGGATTATTTGTGTTATTTGTATTTGTTCCAAGATCAAATAAGGAAAGGAATTGGTTAGCGCCAATACGATCATTACCCATTTCTGACCAAGAAGCCCTAAGTTTTAAACCGTCTATCCAACTAACGTTCTCTAAGAAACTCTCTTTATCAATTGCCCACGAGACCGCAGCACTTGGAAATGTCCCATAACGATTGCCTTCGCCAAATCTACTGGATCCATCGTATCGCATTGTAAAGTCCACAAAATACTTTTTGTTAAAATCGTAGGATAGGGACCCAAAGAAATCCTGTCTTTTGAACTCGGAGCTAGTTCCTCCGGAGGATTGTCTATCATCATTGTTACCTTGAAACAATTCTCCTCTGCTAGCATCAGGAAATCCACCAACTTTTGATGCAAAGAAATTATTTGAATCATTATTCAACCTTTCCATGCCTACGAAGGTGCTTATAGAGTGATTGCCGAAAGTGTTATCATAATGTAAACGAGCATTATAAATTTGTTCATCGAATTTGCTAAAACGCTCGGTCAGGATACGTTCTGTTCCTTGCTGATTAGATCCAATTCTTGGTTCAAAAGTTCCATCATCCGATTGTGCGTAAAATGTCCAAGGAGAATACCAAGTTTTTCTATTGGTCTCTATTTTTCTAAACCCTGTAAATCCTTTTATACTTAACCCTTTTAATAACTTGCTCAGCTTCCAATCTACTGTAAAACGACCTGTAGTGGTATTTGTAAAGATATCATCAAACCCAGAGGCATTACTAGAGGTTAAAATAGGATTTCCTTCATCGCCTCCTCGTGCAGGAAGACCATTGGGATATCTTGCAATTTCATTTGGCGGTAAACCAAAAATTAGTTTATAAATATTATTGGCATCCACACCTGGCGCAGTCCTTTTACCAAAACGTGTAGCTAAATCTACTCCTAATTTGAAGCTATCCGTTAAATTTACATCAATATTAGAACGAAGTTGGTATTGCTTAAAACCTAAAGAACCTGATTTATATAAACCTTTTTGATCTATAAAATCACCACTAACGAAATACTTAGCTTTTTCGCTACCTCCAGAAACAGAAAGAGATGTTCTAGATTCAGGAGAAGTCTTTGCTAATACCTCATCGGCCCAATCAGTATTTGGAAAACCTGCAACATCCTGAGGTGTAAATAATGGGTCGGCATCTGCACCATTAACTCTTGCATTTATTTCATTCTCATAGGTTGCAAACTGGTTTACATCCATCAATTCTGGCCGTTTGGTAAAAGATGAAACGTTGTACGCATGAGAGAAATTGATTTTAGGCTTGCCGGATTCTCCTCTTTTTGTAGTTACCAGGATAACTCCGTTCGCTGCTCTAGAGCCATAAATTGCGGCAGCGCCATCTTTAAGTACGGTAAGTGATGCAATATCTTGTGGTGCCAATTGAGAGAACGAATCTGAAGGAACCCCGTCAATTAAGATTAGTGGAGTATTATTTCCTAAAGTAGATTTACCTCTTATTAAAATCGTGGTAGCATCATCATCTGTATCACCACCCCCACCATTGCCTGCACCCGGTACACCGCCACGGTCACTAATAATTAGACCTGAAGCTCTACCTGCTAATGATTTGGCAACATCCTTACTTGATGATTGCTCAATTGCCTTGCTACTAATAGTACTTACTGATCCGGTTACTTCTCCTTTTTTCTTAGTAGAATACCCTAAAACAACTACTTCGTCTAATAGAGCAGCATCCTCTTCTAAGGTCACGTTAATTTCTGTTTGGCTACCTACTTGTATTTCTTTCGAGGAAAACCCAATGTAGGAGTATACAAGTGTGGTTTGATCATCATCTACTTCAATACTGTAATTACCATCAAAATCCGTGGAAGTACCATTGGTAGTCCCCTTAACCAGAATGGTTACACCTGGCAATGGACCCATTGCATCTGATACCGTACCGGTTATGGTACGTTGAACGGGATTGATAGTGAGGTCGTTTTCTAAAGTCGATTCCGTAAAAATCGAAGACGCGTGAGATTGAATCGGAATCGTTAATGCTAAGATTATCGCGAACCTTAGTACACGTAATCCATTGATGCGGTTGCCTGGGCAACGGGCATCAGTTAACCATTTAATTTTCATAAATTTGAATTAGTTAGAGTTAAACATGCCCCAGAGTCAATGGGGTATTACTTTACTTCATGCACAGCATGAATTTCTAAAAGGGGAATGTTAGCGCATTCTCCTTTTTTTGTCAGTTGTTTCGTGAGTTTAATTGTTGGGTCATAATAGGTTGATTGATGTACGATATTGATAATATTCAATTAATTTTTACAAAAGAACCACAAAAATAGAGGGTTATATTTGCGAAATTTAACTACCGATTGCACTATTTTACCATTTTTAAGATTTTGTTGGGTAAATGACGTCAAAATTGAGTTTGCGCAGGGGGGTAGTAGCTTGTATAACGAACCTCATGTTAAGAGGTCAATAAGTTAGGTAGTGGATATACAACGGTTACTGGCAAAGTAATTCCTAGCAGTAGCCTATATTGCAGTTATAGTCAAATTAACCAGTGATCAACCTAGAGTTGCCCTACTTTATGAAAGAATGGTATTGTGAAGATAGGGGAGCGGCCCCTTCATATTATAGTAATAAGTTATAAGGTAGAGAATACAGATTGGAGCTGTTCCGTTTTAATAGGCTTTACAAAGTAATCGGAAATTGAATGTATTTTCCTAGCTCTTTCTATATCTAAGGGGTCCAAGGAAGAAGAAATCATATAAATCGTTATTTTCTTGCTCAGCTGATTTTCAATTTTCAGAAATTCTTTCATGAATTGAAAACCGTCCATAACGGGCATATCAATATCTAAAAAGATAACATCCGGTAATTCAGAGTCTATTTTAAGATTTTTTAAAATAAATTCCATTGCAACTTCTCCATCTTCAAAATCCATGGTATTGGCTGCCAAATGCATGGTTTCCATTTTTTTTACAACTGTATAACGGTAGATGTAGTCATCATCTATAATACAGATCTTTGGGGTATTCTTCATGCGTAATATTAAAAATTTATAGTAAACGTAGTACCTACATCTACTTTACTGGTGGCGTAAATTGTGCCACCCATTGCTTCTATTTGAGATTTGGTGAGGAATAATCCAACACCTTTGGCATCTGGATGCCTATGAAAAACTTTATTTAGCCCAAATAATTTATGGCCGTGCTGTTCTAAATCTATGCCTAGGCCGTTATCTCTAAATTCCAGCATTATTTTACCCTCCTGTTTAAAAGATTCAATTTCAATTTCTGGCTTTCGTTCTTTAGATTTATACTTTATGGAATTACCTATTAAATTTAAAAAAATGCTATCTAAATATATCTTGTGATATTCAATTATTGGACATTTAGAGAAATCGGTTTTAATGCTTACTCCTGATTTTAATATTTCTCCGGCTAAAACATCTTTAACGCTATTGAATATATCTTCAAACCTAATTTCTTGAATATCTTCTTCAGAATGAGGACCTTTACTTTTTAACGCTTCAATTAGTGTATTTAGTGTTAGGGAGAGGTGATTTATTACGGTTTCGAATTTTTCAAATAAACTTTCTCGTATAGCATGACTATCCGTAGTTTTATAAATCTCCAAGAGCGAGTTTAGATTGCTTACAGGAGCTCGCAGATTATGAGATGTGATGTGGGTGAAATCTGCTAATTGCCTATTTTGTTCTGTTAGTCTATGAGCTAATAATTCTAGGTTCTCTTTTGATTTTAGAATTTTACGAGCGGCTTCTTTTTGTTTTGTAATATCCCGTATACCAAGAGATACAACAAGTTCATCTTCCCATTCTACAGGACCCATAGTTATTGATATTGGTATTTTTTGTCCATTTTTACGTAGACCAACAAGTTCTTCTATAACACCGATCTGTCTTGTAGTGGCAACATTGGAGAATTTAGCAGCTTTTATGGGAGCTAATAGGTTAGGGATAAAATTTTCTACGGATTGTTTTAACAATTCTTCTGGCTCATATTGAAACAAGGTCTCGGTCTGTTTGTTTATGAGTTGAATGTACCCTTGTTCATTTACGATAATTATGGCATCCGGAGCGGATTCTAATAAGCCTCTTAGCTTTTTTTCCGCCATGGTGATTTCCGTAATATCTTGACCCGTTCCCATGAGTTCCAAGACTTCACCTTTTGAATTTGTTAGCACAACACCTGCAAGATGAATCGTGCGTATTTTGCCTTTTGTGGTAATCATACGGGTGGTGAAACTTGTGAATTTTTTATCTTTCAGTGCTAATTCTATGTTTTCACTAACCATTTGTTGATCGTCAGGATGTACGAAATTAAGAAATGAACTAAAAGAGAGATTTTCGGTTTCATCCATCTCCAGTATAGTAAATAAGCTTTTTGACCATTTAGCAATGTCATCGAAAGGATTCCATTGCCAATGGCCCATTACGGTTAATCGTTCTGCAAAATTAAGTAGTTCGTTTTTGGCAAGAAGTTCATTCTGGTACTGCTTTATTTCAGAAATATCTGTTGATACCGCAATATAACCAATGTTGTTTCCTAGTTCATTTTTTACGGCAGATACTGTACCCATAACAGATAGCGTTGATCCATCCTTACACACATAGGTCCACTCTCTCGTGTCATTTACATCTTCGTTGGTCAGGTCCTTGTAATGACTAAAACCCTCTGGATTTTTTCCGTATTGTAGTGCAAGATCCTGTCTAAAGGTGTTGACTTCATCTATTAAAAGAAAGCCAAGAGGAGTTTCTTTACCTTCCATTTCGGATGCGGTGTACCCTAAAAGTAATTCGGCACCTTTATTAAAATGATTTATAACACCATTGCTATCAGTTGAGAAAATGGCGGTTGATTCTGAATTATAAACAGCTCTTAACTGAGCGTATGCTTTGTTAAGCTGATTTCTAGAAGATTTGGCCTCACTAATATCTTGAATGATACCAAAAACCCGGGTTAGGTTTCCATCGATTATTTCAGGTTTTCCAACCACACGGACCCATTTGTAGTTATCTTTTGCTGTGATCAACTTCGCTTCAAAGTCAAAGGAAAATCCTTTATCAAGAGCATCATTTATGATCTTTGTGACCCTAGGCCTACTCTGATGCTCCTCGTAATAATTTAAAGCATCTTCTATAGTGGGTATATAGTTCTCTGAAACTTCATGTATTTTGCGAACCATTGTGCTCCAGTAGACTTTACGCGTATTAATGTTGGCTTCCCAAGTCCCTATTTTTGCCGTTTCTTTTGTTTGTGCAAATATTTCTTTTGTTCTGGCCTTTTTAAATTCTTCTTCTTTGCTAGGCGTAATATCTATAGTATGAATAAAAAGACCTCCAACTTCATTTTTGGTAATGTACCAAGGTTGAATATTTACAGAATGCCATTTTAAAGTACCATCTTTAAATTTAAAAGGTATTTCATCAAATACATTTAATTCCTTATTGATACATTCTTGGTAAAGTTGTTTTGAATCCTCAGTTATTTCTGGAAATATATCATAATGACATTGTCCTATAAGTTCCACTCCGTAAAGGCTATATTCATTAATCCAGTAGTCAGACACAGCTAAATAGCACATATCCTTGTCAAACATAGCAATGGCCGAAGGCGCCTGTTCAATAAAAATCTTGTGGTAAGGTATCTTGCTTTTTTTTTTGGTAGTTTTTCCCAAAGCTTTTATTTAATAGGAATATACCTTCAAGTTAGTGATAATTTACGAATTAATTGTAGGTTGTCCTACGGTTTATGAGATATAATAAATTCATTTTGTTTCATGTAAAATTTTGGTACTTATGTATTGGTTGAATTCCATTCTGTTTATAATGTAAAAACAATTTTGGTTTTTGTAGATGTATCCTTTTAAAGTAATTTTACTTCAAGAATAAATGCGTTTATAATTATTTCCTGTATATGGCTACCGTTAAAGACAAACTAAAGGAACGAATAAAGGAGTTGACCTGTCTGTACGAGGTAACTTCCATCATTGCAAATTCCGACTTTGATCAATTGGAAAAATCGTTGGAGGCTATTGTTTATTCTCTTAAAAATGCATGGCAATTTGATCAAGTAACCCAAGTACATTTAAGTTTGGATGAATTTACTATTGAGACAGAAGGTTTTAGGGATACTATGACTTTGATGCGTTCTGATATTAAAATTTTTAATCAGATAAGTGGTGTTATAAAAGTAGGGTATCCAGAGGATAGATATTTCTATGCCGATTTTCTGGAAGAGGAAAAAGACCTTCTTAATAATGTTACCATAGCTATTGGAAATCTTTTGGAAAGGAAACAAATACGAGAAAGTGAAGCCAAGGTAAAGCGCCAAATTGAACGTGCGGACAGGCTTCATATTCTTGGTGAAATTACCGCAGGTATAGCCCATGAACTCAATACACCCTTGGCCAATATTTTGGGATTTACAGAATTGTTGAAAGAAAGAATCAGTGATACAGAGGCGTTAAGGGATCTAGATAAAATTGTGGAAAATGCGATTTTTAGTCGGGAAATCGTTAAGAAACTGATGTTCTTCGCGTGCGAAATGCCACAAGAAATGCAACCGGTAGAACTCAACCCAATTATAAATAGTACACTAAAATTATTAACTCCATCCTTTAGAGCAAAGGAGATTAAGCTGAAGAAAAAATTTAGTGCATCAAATATTCGTTTACGGGCAGATAAAGTACAGTTTACGCAGGTGCTATTTAATTTGGTCATGAACGCTATTTATTATTCTCCGGTTAAAGGAACGGTAGGTGTTTCTATCAATGAAAAAGGTAAGAAAATTCAAATTTGTATTTCGGATGAAGGAGAAGGAATAGACCCAAAAATAGAGGATAAGATTTTTGAGCCATTTTTTACGACCAAACCTCTAGGAGAAGGCTCAGGTCTTGGCTTAAGTGTAGTACACGGTATTATTAGCAGTCATAAGGGTACTATTGAGCATAGACCCAACAAACCAAATGGTACGGTTTTCGTTCTGGATTTCCCTAAATTGTAAGTATGCTTAAAAGAGAGAACATTTTACTGGTAGATGATGATATTAATATTCTGGAGCTTTTACAGCGCCATCTTCAATCTATGGATTATCATACCTATAAGGCAGTTTCCGTAAAAGAAGCGCTCTATGTTCTTAAAGATACGTTTATAGATTTGCTTATAACTGATATTCAGATGCCTGAAGTAGACGGTTTGCAATTATTGAAATTTACTGATGAGCATTATCCTGAGATTCCAAAGTTGGTGATTACCGGCTATCCTTCGGTAGATGGGGCTTTGGAGGTGATTAAATCAGGAGCAACGGACTACTTGACAAAACCTTTTACAAAAGAAGAACTTAAGCAGTCTGTTTTAAAGGCTTTTGAGCATGGCGAAGGTCGAAAAAAAGTGAAACCGAATAAAACAAATGATAATAAGTCGGTACACAATGAAATGATAGGCGAGTCTGAAGCCTTTCAAAAAATAACCGATGTTATCGAAAGGGTAAAAAATAACAAAGCTACCGTTCTGGTAAAAGGAGAAAGTGGAACGGGAAAAGAACTTGTAGCCCGTGCCATTCATTACTCGGGTAAGTTTTCCCGATCACCTTTTATAGCTGTTAATTGTGGTGCAATTCCCGAAAATTTATTGGAGGCAGAGCTTTTTGGTTATTTAAAGGGCGCTTTTACGGGAGCTAACGAAAACCGGACTGGTTTCTTTCAAGCTGCAGAAGGCGGTACGTTGTTTTTAGATGAAATAGGAACTGCGCCACTAACCGTACAGACCAAATTATTGAGGGCCTTACAGGAAAAGGAAATCACAAAAGTAGGCGCCCGAAAAAGTGAAAAGGTAGATATACGTATAATAGCGGCTACCAATGCTAATTTACTGAAGGATATAAAAGAAAACAGGTTTAGAGAAGATCTCTATTATAGACTTACGGTGGTAGAGATAGACGTACCTCCATTACGGGATCGTAAAACGGATATTCCTCTTTTAGTAGATAAGTTTTTGTTCAAATATGGAGTAGAATATAAAGACCGACTATTAAAAATAGCACCCGATGCGTTAGCCGTTTTAAAACGATATAACTGGCCCGGTAACATTAGAGAACTGGAAAATATAGTACAGCGTGCTGTGATTATGTGCGACGGTACCATAACTCTAAAGGACCTGCCAGAAGCACTGAAATATAGAATAGATTTTCCCGAAGGAGATTTTAAACCATTACGGGAAATGGAAAAAGAATACGTACAACGGGTGCTAATTTATACTAAAGGCAACAAAACAAAAGCGGCAGAAATTCTTCAGATAGACCGCAAAACTTTACGTGAAAAGTTAAAATAATGAGCTGAGGAAAAAACACTCGACTGGGTAAATTTTCCCCACTTTCATTTTCTTCAATAAAAAAATACAATCTTTTTTAGATACTGAAAATCAGTAGATTATAATTATCTGCAAACTTTTTTTTTCATAAGGCATACATTTTGTCTTTAGATGAGTCATCCATAATAGATGGATAATTGAAAAGTAAAGCAGATGAAGTACGGTAGTCTAGTATTGGAGAAAAAGGATTTTAGGTTAATTAAAAAATACCTGAAACAAAATCTCTTTATAGAAGATTATTCGCATAAAGATGCGCTAGATACGCTTGAGGACAATTTAAGGACGGCTTTAGTCTTCCCGCAGGAAGATATGCCCTATGATATTGTTGGTTTTAACTCAGTGGTTACAGTTTCTAGCATTTCAAATTTTGAATATACTTTTCAATTGGTTTCGCCTCTTAACAATGACCCCAAGAACGGGAAGATATCCGTTACCAGTACAATGGGTTCTTTGGTAATTGGAAGGTCCGAAGATGATATTATAATCTACGGCCCCCCGGCGGACAGTGTTTCCTTAAAAATAAGAAAGGTAACAAATCATGTAACGGAAAAAGTTCAGGTTTAAAATAATGTTCAATTTAAATATAGACTAGATGATAAAGAAATTTGCATTCGCCTTATTGTTTTCGGCAAGCTTATTACACGCACAGGATGGAGTAAAGACTAGTGTTTCCAATGTTCAAATTGGTGATGTACTTGAAATAGGAGCACCAAAAAGTGTCAATTACAAACATATAAATTTTCCAAGAGCCAACTTCATTATAAAAAGAGGTGGCTTGGCAAATTATAAAGCGCTAAAAGGAAATAGAGTAGTTGTAACCTCCATAGAGAGTAAAAAAGACGGTTCTACAGAAATAAACATAAAACCAAAGAACGGAGGTCGCTTTTTTGGAAGTCACGCCATCGTTTCTGCGGATGTAAGCAATGCACTGGCATCTGGTGAATTGCTAATGAATTAGTTTGATAGTGGTTATTAGATCTACCCGATTGTCCGCACCTGAGTTTTGTTGAATTCTCAGGAATATCGGGTAGATTTTATACTTGAAATTTCTAACGAATCATAAAATGAATGGGTATAACAGAAGTATTTGCAGTACATGTAGATACGTTGCGCATTGTGTGATTTCTACAAATAAATATGCTATTAGTTCCTGTAGTGAATATATACATCTGTTTGATGAAGGACCAATAGCCAACGCGTATTCGGTAAAAGTTAAAAAGTTACCAAAGCGCCTAACAAAAAAACGCAAGGCCGCAAAGGCTCTATTTTAAGTATAATTCTATGATTGTAAAAACTCCTGAGCATAAAAAGGCTTTAAAGCAAGGTATGCTCTCAAACGTCATGCGACAATTTGATAATGCCGCGGACATCATTGGTTTAAACTCTAATATCAGAAAGATATTAGAAGTCACCAATAATGAATTGGTCGTTCATTTTCCTGTGAGAATGGATGATGGTAAGGTTGAAATATTTACGGGCTATAGAGTACAGCATAATAATTCTCTTGGGCCATACAAAGGCGGTTTGCGCTATCACCCAACAGTAGATATAGATGCTGCAAGGGCTTTGGCCATGTGGATGACCTGGAAAACTTCATTGGCAGGTTTGCCTTATGGGGGTGCTAAAGGCGGAATACAGTTAGATACAACCAAGTATTCAGATGAGGAACTGCAACGTATTACCAGAAGGTTTACGTACGCTTTAGGTGATAATATTGGACCTGAATTGGATATTCCCGCTCCGGATGTTAACACCAATCCGCAGACCATGGCCTGGATTTTAGATACCTATATGTCTACCAAATCTCCTGCAGAGAGGTCTACCAATTTACATGTGGTAACCGGTAAGCCTATTGGCGCTGGAGGTTCGCAAGGTCGGGACAGGGCAACCGGCTATGGTGTTTTTCTAAACATAAAGTTTTGGGCAGAAAGTAAGACCATAAATTTAAAAGATAAACGTTTCATTGTCCAAGGTTTTGGAAATGTGGGGTATTGGGCGGCTCATTTCCTTGAGAAAGAAGGGGCTTCAATGGTTGCCGTTCAAGATGCTTATGGTAGTATTATAAATGAAGACGGTATCTCAGTAGATGATTTATTGGCGTATACCAGAGCGAATAAAGGTAGTATTACGGGCTTTTCTGGAGCGGAGACTTTAAATAGTTCTGATTTCTTTGGTTTGGATTGCGATATATGTATTCCAGCAGCTTTGGGTAACGTGATTACCGCAGCAAATGCTTCTAAAGTAAAGGCTTATTTAATTGCGGAAGGTGCAAATGGACCTACAGACGTTGAGGCAGAAGAAGTTTTACTGAAAAGAGGAGTTACTATTTTGCCGGATATTCTATGTAATTCCGGAGGGGTAATAGGAAGTTATTTTGAATGGCTTCAGAATCGTAACGGAGAAATTTGGCAGTTAGAGGAGGTTCTGGAAAAGCTGGAGAAAAAGCTTAAGGAATCCTTTACAAAGGTAATGGAGACTTCAATTAATAGAGAGATTGATATGAGAACGGCTGCTTTTATCATTGCAATTCAGAGACTAGAAGAAACGTATGTACAAAGGGGAATTTTCCCATAAATACAAGTAAAATGAAATACGGTGGCTTGGTTATAGAAAAGAAAGAATATGTTTTGTTGAAGAGGTTTATGAACCTTTCGGGCTATTATAAGGATAAAACTTTGCGTAAATCAGTAGAGAAGTTGGTGGGTGAATTAGAATCGGCTCAAATATATGATGAGGCAGATATGCCCGAAGATGTAATCCGGTTTAATACTACTATTAACATTACTTCTGAGAATGGGTGGACAAAAAAGTTTAAACTGGTACTTCCCACAGAGAGTGATGTAAACAGCAGTAAAATATCCATCTTAACCCCAATGGGAGCAGCGGTGATTGGTTATGCGCAAGGAGATACTTTAATTTGGGATTTTCCTGCCGGTGAGCAACGTCTGCGCATAGAACTTGTAGAACAAGAACATAAGTATATAGATATAGATAGTATCTAATTATTTAAGATAGCAAATTAGAGCTCTCTTATTGGCACTGTAAATTCATGGCAATTTTTTTACACTTTTGAAGTCCAATAGGGGAGCAAGCTATCTAAATTTTAAACACACAGGCTGAGGCAATTTTGCTTCATGACCCGTAAAGGACAAAAGTCCAGAGGTCGCATCCCTTTTAAATACAGTTATATTTCCCGTTTTTCTGTTCGCTACGAGCAGAAAATTATTATCCGGTGATAGTGAGAAGTTTCTAGGCCAATCACCCTGAACGGACTCGGTACCCAACAAATTCAATTTGCCTTCATCCGAGACGGAAAAGGTTGCAATACTATTGTGCCCTCTATTACTCGCGTACAGAAATTTACCATCATTGCTCAAGTGAATATCGGCACAGGCGTTATTACCATCGTAATCTTCCGGTAAAGTACTTTTCTTATCAATTCTGGTAAAAGTTCCCGTTTCGGTATCCACATCGGCAGAAACTACGGAACTTCCTAATTCATTTATAATATACACCCTGTTTTTTGTTAGATGAAAAATAAGATGACGAGGGCCGTCCCCAGGATCCAATTGTAAGGCTATACGCTCCTTTCCTAGCTTACCATCACTATCAATAGGGTAGGCGAGTATTTTATCGATTCCTAAATCTACCGCATATAAAAAATCACCTGCTTTACTGAATTTTACACAGTGCGCATGGGCCGATTTTTGATTTTTATGAGGTCCTGTTCCCACATGTTGTTTGGCTTCCGGTTGATCTATAATATTTCCTTTTTCATCCACAGGGTACATAACAATACCTCCGGAACCATAATTGGCAGCGGCAAGAAGGTCTTCCTTAGGACTTAACTCAATGTAGCAAGCACCATCGCCTTCACTGGAAAAATTTGAGGTTTTGATTAATTGGGTTCCGTCTTCGTTCCACTCAAATGCCGATACACTTCCCGGTTTTGTTCCGTTGGAAGAATAAACACGCTTGCCATCTTTGGAGAGGTACAAATACCCAGAATTGTCTTCTTTTACCAAATGTTCTGAACTTGATAATTCTCCGGTCTTAGGATTAAAATCTAATTGATAGATACCTTGCTCGTCACCGCTTGCATGCGTCCCGACGAGTAGTTTTAAACTTGTATTTTCAATCTCTTGTTCAGCATTGTCCATAACCGTTTTTTTAGGCTCGTTTTTACATGAAAGTAACGTTGTTACGAGAATAAAAAATACTAGATAATTTGAGAAATGTTTCATGTTAAAAATGACGTTAAATTAGTGCTGAACGTTCAGGGTCAAAGATTGTTCAAATCCTAAGAACCCGTAAGATAGTTCTAAAATATTTACATCTGTATTTTTGGGAATTTTAAACTTGGTAGTAAAAATTCCAGTGTTTATACCTGTTTCGGTAAGCGCTATATTTTCAGTTTGTTCCCCTGTTTTTAATAGAACCCAGCCTTTATCTTTAGTGTTTCTGTCCACATTAAGAGCTGCTTTCAACAGGATATTCACCGTCTGACCGGGTTTTACCTCGCTAATTTCTGTTGTACTTTCAGAATCAAGAACTTTTAGACTATGACTGCCCAAAGTAGAAAAGGTTAGCGTAGCTTGCCATCCACGGTTGGAGATTCCCCAACCTTCTGTTGCGTAGGCATTTTTACCAAAAACCCGACCTTCATTTTTACCTTCAATCGCTTCTACGGTTTCGGCTATAGGAAATTGACTATCCAATGGAGAACCATCTAAAGTTCCTCTTACTTTGCCCAATTCCCCAAACCCATTCGGATGTGATTGTGGCCACCCTTTTTCAACGCCTGGCCAATAACCACCAATTTTTACTCGATCATCACTTTTATTGCTGAGATGCGTACCCACAGGGTTTACACCAAAAACAAAGTCGGTTTGTGCCCAGCCTAGCGCTCTAAGTTCCGGGTCATTTAATAGATGTGCAACGGCAAACATAGAACCACCAAGAGCAGGAGCCCCACCCAATTCCTTGGTTTTTGGGTGCGCCCATTCGGATTCGCTATGCGTACGGTATTTCCAGAAATTGTTGGTTTTTTGTTTCATGTGAAGCGCCCAGGCTTCTAGTTTTTCTTTGGTCTCTTTTGGTGCTTTTTCAGGAGCCAATAATAAAAAGAAAGATAATGCTTGTGGGGTAATATGTTCCGCATTTCTAATCCACCACATATGTCTGGGATTTTCAAAATCCCAATTCTTTATTATATCCGATGCACCGGCTTGTGCCCATTTTAGAAATTTTTCCGGTGAACCGTCTTTTTCATGTCTTTCACATTCATACATTAAAAGATTACGAAAAACCGATTGCCCGTAGGCATTGCCCATTTCATTGAATTCCTGAAAACCTTGGTCTACCCACTTGGTACTATACGTCCAAAACCGGACCACCTTATGCCGGTCATAGGCTTCCCAATTGTCCAAGCAGGCTTTTCGGTATTTCTGATAGGTTTCTTCGTCTAGATACGGTTTTAGAAAAGAATCGTACGCAGCGCAAACTGCTGCCAGTTGATCTAAAGTATTCCAATAGTCATAGGTCATTCTGGGTTGTCCTTGGTAGCCTAAAGTACCATGGCGTTTTTTTACGGGACCGTTATAATCTACATACTTGTACGCAAATTCGGCATGCCAAAGGATCAGTTCAATGAGGTCGGCTACTTTTTTATCGCCCAATTCAGATTTCCAGTTGTCAAAAAGCGCTGGGTTACTGGCATATTGTAGAATTTCAAAAATAGTCTCTAATCCGTAAGCACCACCATCACGTGTAGGACCTCCACCGTAGACTGCAGCCATATCATAGGTGCTTAAATCTGAAAATCCTCTGGCATCTACGAAAAAGTCATAGGCTAATTTTGAGGATGTTGTTTCTAGAAGGTGGTCGGCTATTAGAAAAGGAACGGAGCTTCCGTGTCCATCCACTTTAATTGTAAACTCTTCTACACTTTCTTCTGGATTAAAATCTGAAAACCAACCTTCGTTGTTCAGTATTTCTCCTTCAAAAACAACTTTTGAAGTGCCGGAGTTTGTAATTTTAAAAGAAGTACCATCTTCGGCCCCATAGCAAACAAAGCGTTTGGATTCGTTTAGGTTATAGCCTAATTGATTGACATAGGGTTCAAACTTTCTGGTTTCATTTGTTTCCTGGGCATTGCAATACATAGAAGCCAATATTAAGGCTGCCAATACTATTTTTTTCATTCTATCTTCAGTTTGTATAACGGAGTTATTTTACTGGGTGACCGCATACTGAGTACGCAGCTCGCTAAGTTCTTTTTTCATTTCAGAAACTTTTTTTTCGGTGGCCGAAGTACCATAAATATTGTTCATTTCCGAAGGGTCGTTTTTTAAGTCATAAAACTCCCACTCTTCCCCGTTGGGAACATCCTCGCCATAAAACCGAATGAGTTTGTAGCGTTTATTTGCAACCCCTTCGTGACGACGTACCGCGTGTGCGCCAGGGTATTCATAATAGTGGTAATACATAGATTTTCGCCAATCTTCTGGCGCTTTTCCTTTTAGTAGTGGCACAACACTTTTACCTTGCATATCGTCCGGTATAGGAGCATCGGCAAGGTCAAGAAAGGTTTCTGCAAAATCTATATTCTGAACCAAATCGGTATTAACGCTTCCCGGTTTAATGGTCCCAGGCCATTTTACGATAAGCGGTGTACGGAAAGATTCTTCATACATAAAACGCTTATCGAACCAGCCGTGTTCACCCATATAAAAACCCTGATCAGAAGAATAGATTACGATGGTGTTTTCATCAAGCCCTTGTTCTTTAAGTGAAGCCATTATTTCACCAACGCTTTCATCAACGGACCAAATGCAACGTAGATAGTCTTTCATGTAAGTTTGGTATTTCCATTTTACAAGGTCTTTGCCTTCAAGATTATCGGCTTTAAACTTGGCAAAACGTTCTTTATACCGTGGGTCGTTGGCATAGCGCTCACCTTCTGCCTTTAAATCCGAATCAATTTTCATACTAGTGGCAATATCCATTTCTTGTTTGTGTGCAGCTGTAGTACGTGTGCTGTAATCATCAAAGAAATTGTCCGGTTCGGGAATCTCTACATCTTCGTATTTGTTCATATAACGCTCCGCAGGATCCCAATTACGGTGCGGCGCTTTGTGGTGAACCATCATCATAAAAGGCTTATCTTGATCGCGTTCGTTTTCTAGCCAATTCAGGGCTCGGTCCGTAATAACATCGGTTACATATTCACCTTTGTAATTGGTGTCGCCTTCTTCGGTGATGAAGTCTGGATTGTAGTATTTTCCTTGTCCCGGTAAAACTTCCCAATAATCAAAACCTTGCATTTTTCCGGGCAAATGAATTTTTCCGATCATAGCGGTTTGATATCCGTTCTGACGCAGTATTTTTTGAAACTGCTGTTGGTCATGGTCAAAAATGGTTTTCTTGGTGTTGTCCAGTTTTTTATGGAGGTGGCTCATTTTTCCGGTTAATAAAGTTGCTCTACTAGGGGCACATATAGAATTTTCAACATAAGCTTTATCAAATCGCATTCCTTGGGCAGCCAATTTATCAATGTTTGGGGTAGGGTTTAAAGTTTGAAGTCTACCGCCATACGCACCAATGGTTTGATAGGAATGGTCATCGGAAAAAATCCAAACAATATTAGGTTTCTTTTCTTGTGCGATTGAGAGTAGTGGAAGCAGTGAAGCCACTAAAAAGAAGAATTTGTTGAGTTTCATATGGAGTTGTTTTGAGTTTAAGTGATTTGTTATAGTTTCCCGATTTCTCGGTTCTCAGTACCTTTTTCGATACCAACGTTAAGGTCGCCTAGTTCTTTTCTCGCTTTATTGACCTCAAGCATCAGTTCTTTTACTTTTTCTGGGTAATAAGCAATTACGTTGAACCTTTCGCCTGGGTCACGCATCATATCGTAAAGTTCAGGTTCTTCAACAACCGTTTTAATGCGTTTACCTCCATTACCGTTATTACCGGGTTCTGTGTTATAGCTGGCGTAAGTATGGGGTAATACCAGTTTCCAATTGCCTTTTCGTACTCCGTTTAGGTTGTTCTTCCCGTGATAATATAATATGGTGTTACGGGGCGTTTCGGAAAATTTTCCTTTCCAGAGAGATGAAATATCTACGCCATCTATTTTATGGTTGGATAATTTTCCGTTTGTAATGGCCGCGAACGTAGGAAGTAAATCTACGGCACAGGCCAATTTGTGCGTAACCGTTCCTTCTGGAGTATTGCCTGGCCACCGAATGATAAAAGGCACACGTTGTCCGCCTTCCCAACTGGTGGTTTTCCCCTCGCGTAATCCACCGGAAGACCCAGCATGATTTCCGAAATTTAGCCAAGGCCCATTATCCGTGGTAAAAATAAAGATGGTATTATCGGCAATTCCGTTTGTTTTAAGGGCCTTATCGATTTCACCAACGGACCAATCAATTTCCATCATCACATCGCCGTAAAGTCCTTGCTCGCTTTTTCCCCTAAACTTATCTGAAACGCCCAGCGGTATATGGGCCATGGTGTGCGGTACATATAGAAAAAAGGGCTCGTCTGCATTTCGATTTATAAAATCGACAGCTTTTTCAGTGTAAATCGTAGTTAGTTGGTCTTGATCCTGTAAATTCTTGATGTAGGATGTAGCTTTGTTTCCTTCAATTAAAGGTAAGTCCGGAAAGTTAGCTCTGTTCATCTTATCGGAAAGATTTTCACCGGTAACATTATCTTGTGGCCACATGTCATTAGAGTAGGGCAGGCCAACAAACTCGTCAAACCCATGTTGTAGAGGTAAGAATTCTTTTTGCCAGCCCAAATGCCATTTACCAAAACATGCCGTTTTATAGTCTTGCTTTTTGAACATTTCTGCAATGGTAAGTTCGTCTTTGTTCAGTCCAATGTCATGTTTTGGAAAAAGTGCTCCTGAAAACCCTATTCTATTGGGGTAACAACCAGTTAAAAGACCTGCTCGCGATGCACTGCAAACGGGTTGCGCGGCATAATAATTGGTAAATCGTGTGCCTTTAGCGGCCAGATGGTCAATATTTGGGGTTTCAAAACCCGTGGCACCATACGCACCAACATCCCCATAGCCTTCGTCATCAATAAAAACGAGAACTACGTTAGGTGGACGATTATTTTGATTTTGTCCAAAGCAGAGATTGCTAGGGAGTAGGGCGATTAAAACGAGTAAAATAGACGAGTATTTCATGTAAACAGTGGTTTGGTTGTCATTGAACTATAAAAAGGACTTTTTTTAACGAGCAAGAGGATAGATAGCTCCTTGATCCTCAAAAAAGTCCTTTGCTAAATGTAAGATATTTATTGAGCTTTTACCACTGTTTAACAACCTACTCACGGACAATTATAATTTCAAAGGGAAACTATATTATCGCCCTTCGGGATTTCTATTTTCATTAGGTTTTTGTGCAAAATAAACTTCAGGGTCATGATACACTCCTGTTTTTTTATACGATGGAATATCAACGTCAAGACTCAGGTCGCAATCAAAACGTGCCATGATGGAATATGCTTTTTTAGAACTTTTTCCAGCATTGGTAAAATGAGAAAGTCCCCAAGTAACTCCTCTTCCGTCACCGGAATCTGTAAACGCATCAGCGGCAAAAGGTGCTGCTGCCGTTGGAGCTAGGGACACAACCGAAGCAATTTCAAAATTGACACCATCTTTGGCATATTGCATGGTGTACCTTTCATTACCATCTTTTATGGCCAATGTGGCTACACCTTCCTTAAACGGGAAATAAGTGGTCTCGTGTCCGGAAGTCATAACTGGGTTTAAAGGGTGTTTTTCAAAAGGACCTAAAGGGTCTTCTGCAATTACAAGACCATGGCCCACCGCATATTTATCGCGGATATCTGGCCATTTGTTATAAGCCGCTTTATAGTACAAGTGAATTTTTCCTTTGTAGATAATAGGTTGCGGGTCATGCGTAGCATCTTGGTCCCACTCTCCTTTTTTACCAAAAGGAATTACGGCATCCTTGCCATGTGTCCAAGGACCAGCGGGAGAATCTGCGTATGAAACCGAAACGGGACACCAGTCTCCTCGTAAACCACTTGGTTCATTAAAAGCTTGATAGTATAAATAGTATTTTCCTTTCCAAATTAAAATATCGGGAGTAGCTACCGAACGCCAGCCGGGATTAGGTTTTTCAGGTCTTTTAATAGCGATACCTTCTTCTTTCCATGTAGTTCCGTCTTCACTCGTAGCATACCAAATATCGCAAAGGTCCCAATCCGTAGAGGGAATTTCATCTGTAGCCTCTTTAGCACGGTTCCAACCAATAGGTGGCACTTTAGTGTCTCTTTTGGTATAGTACATGTAGTATTTGCCATCTACCAAAATGGGTCTTGAAGGGTCACGACGCGATACGGTTCCATCACCACCATTGTAGTCAAAACCTTTTAAACGTGTGTATTTAAATTGAGAAAAAAGTTCGTTGTCCTGTACTCGTGGAGCTGGATAATCAAACATACGTTCGGCCGAAGCACTCAGTGGCATATCGGGTTTTTCCGCAGGTAGTTTATGTGGAAATACTTGATGTTCCGTTGAAGCGGTTTCTTCGGAAGCGGCAGGAGTTTTTTCTGATTTAGAATCTGAACAGGCAATGAAAGACCCCGCCAGTAAAAAACTCAAAAAATAGTGTTTGTACAGAGGTTTGAGCTGCATAATATGTGGTTTAGAGTTTGAAATGAGCTTGTAGTTTGTAAGTGTTTAGTTATTTGTTTTTTCGATTTTTAAAGGAATCTGAATATTGAACGATTCGCGAACCCCATTGGCATCAAGAGTATCGGCAGCACATAGCAGTGCAACCGGTTCTCCATTTTCTCTAAAAACTTGTGGCCGTTCTAGATGTGTAAATTGTTGTTCACGGCCATTTTTCCATTCTACAATGCGCTTAGAGATTTCAAAATTTTTGGCTTTATTCCATTGAATACCATCTTCAGAATCATAATGTACCAAAGAGAATTCACGTTTTTTGCCTTCATGTTTTATACGTTTTACAATGGCTCTGAATTTACCATCTTGGTACCAGATATAAGGGTCTTCCGCAGGGAAACGTTCACCTTCGAATGTAAAGACAGGGTCAGGATATTTTTTGAAGGGACCCGTGGGCGAATCCGCAATAGCTACCATATGTACTACAGGACCACCGCCTGGTAATGGGTCCTTTTTACCAACAGCCTTATAGACCATTAATATTTTTCCATCTGGCATTTGACAAACGGATGGGTTTGAAGTCATCAGAGCGTCATATGCATCGTCATTAGGGGAAACATCTAAAACGGGTTTGTCAAAACGTTTCCATGGTCCGTTGGGAGAATCTGCAACCGCTACACCTATACGTTGGTTGTTACGGTGCACCCAGTTTATTTTTGGTTTCCCCGGGGTGCTTACTATTTTTTCATCACCCGTATTCCCCATATAGTACAAATAATATTTTCCGTTGAATTTATGAACGGTGGGATTATGCGTAGCAGATCCATCCCAAAATTCCGTACCACGGTCCGGTAAGGGCACATCTTTGTGTTCGAAAGGACCAAAAGGGGATTCTGAAACGGCATGCGCAATTACGGAATAGTTTACCCATTCCCAACCAATATTTTTTGGCCATTGTGAGTAGAACATATGATAAAGTCCGTCTTCTCCTTTGACCAACGACCCGCCCCAGATGCTCAAACTATCATTTCTGAAAACGGATTTTGGAGAAACTTCACCGAATTCTATTTTATAATCGGGAACCGCTTCGTTCACAGTAATATTTGAGTTTGCCAAGTTCTCAGCTTCCGAGTTTGATTTCTTTTCCGATTTGCACGAAAAGAGAAATGAAACTGTGGCAAAGGCAAGAATTACATTTAATTTTTTCATATTTCTATTTGTCAAAATTTATCAATGAATAAACGTGTGTTGGTTTAGACCAATCGCTCTGTCCATTTTTTGTCTTTTTCATAATGCTGATAAAATGCGGAGCGTCCCCTTCATAGGCAATAACCGTCATACCTCTGGTTATAGTGGTGCTTTTATACTGAAAATAAGTTTCTCTTAACCCATATTTTACGGTATATTCCACATCATTAGATGCTCCGGAATAGCCCACAATAAGTTTGTCACCAACAACAAATGCATCCCAGATAACTGGCGGTAATACTTTACCATTAGGTTTGGCTATCCGCATTTCGGAAGGCTTGCTTTCACCTTTTTCATTCGTGGCGATAACTTTAAAGGAGTATTCTTTTCCGTTTTCTAAATTGTTCAGTTCTATGAAATTGGTTGTCGTCTCTTTTGATTTTACAATTTCCCCTTTATTATTTTGATGGGTAACATGGTAGGTATCTACATTAAAAACAGGATTAAAATGAATTCTAACGGAAGCATCACCATTTTCTATTGTTGAAATTGAGGGGCTTCCAGGAACGGACAGGGCAATACGTTTTTTCTTTCGGGTATAACCGTTAGGGGAAAGAACGCTAACATGTACACTTGTTACGTCGGTGAGATATGGTTTCCAATTCATACTGATTTTACTTTCAGTATCTCCTGGTTGTAAGGTGGGAAGTTTTACGGTATTCTTAGCTAAGGTGTCTCCTTTGGTATTGTGAAGCGACCAGACTAAACTGTGGTTTCTTAGGGTATAACTAGGGTAATTTTCCGAGTTCTTGGTCGTAATCGTAATTTGTGCGTGGCCTTTTTTAATATCCAAGTCCAATACTTCTAATTGCTCAACAGGACTATGCTCATTTTCTATTCTGTTGTATAACTTCCGCTTTTGACGCCAAGCATTTACAAGTCCCCATACTCGATTTTCCTCTGGTGATGTTGCTGCGTAACCACTTCGGTAGTCATTGAATGTCCACAGCGAAGCTCCAATTACAAAAGGGTTTTTGTTTTGTAAACTTGAGTTCCATTCTGATATTTCAGGAATGTCACCGTCCAAGGAGGTGGTAGCCATTGGTTTTATACCATATTCAGAAATAAAAATAGGTTTATCGGGCCATTTGGAATGTAGGGTTTTAAACACTTCTTCCGGTTTACCTTGAAACGGATACAGGTTGTGCATAATTATATCTACCAGCGAATTCGGGTCGTTCTCGGGAGTTGCCGTATCACGCCATCCGCTGTTACTTACACAGGTTACCAGACGGTAGGGGTCAAGTTCATTCTTGACGTAATCAATGGTCAGTTTAGCATAATCGTAGTGATCTTTTAATTCGTTGCCAACACTCCAGCCAATAATACTAGGGTGGTTCACATCGCGGTCAATCATCTCTTTAAGCCATTGTTTTGCCAACGGATAATCTGGAGCCGTAAACTCAGGGTTGGTAAGTTCTCTTACATTGACTTCCTCAAAAAGTAGAATCCCTTTTTCATCACAGCGCTCAATCAACTTTTTATTCTGCGTGCCATGCATGATTCGCATAAAATTGGCACCCGCATTTTTCATTAGGTCTACATCTTTATTAATTAAATATTGCGGTTCTGAAGAACCCCAATATCTATGGTCACTTACACGGTTAAAACCTGCTAAGCGTACAGGTTCGCCGTTTAAAATTAATTGGGAATCGGTCAATTCTACTTTTCTGATACCAAAACGGTCTTTTTTCATAGCTAAAGTTTGGCCGTTTTCGGTAACCGTTGTCGTTAAGTGATACAAGTTTGGTGTATCAAAATGCCATAACTTTACTGCACTTGCCGGCAACGTACTTGCTAATTGAATTTCTTTTGTGCTATTTGCCGGTATGGTAATCGTGTATTGTAAATCAGTAGTTTGGGGTGCTTCGTCAATTTGGGAAGCAAGCATAACCGTACGCTTCTTTGCGGATGAATTTTTGACCCGAACTTTTAACTTTAGATTAGCCGAGCCTTTTTTTAGGTCGGGTTCGGCATGTATGTACTGATAACTGATGCGCACATCATTGTTTTTTACCAAATGCACATCACGAATGATTCCGCCCCAATTCCATGTAGCACCGACTAGTGCACTATTATCGGCTTCTACAGCGATTACGTTTGGACCGTTAAAATTGAGTTCGTCGGTCACGTCAAATTCAAACGGAGTAAAGCCGCCTTGATGACTACCTATCAACTCTCCGTTCAAGAATATTTTTGCAAGGTGATATACGGCATCAAACTTGACCCGAATACGCTCTTCTGAGCTCTTTTTCCAGTTTGGAGGGAGGTTAAAGGTTTTGCGGTACCAACCTATTCCCGTGTAATTGGAATATTCGTTTAGCATTCCCCAATGTCCCGGTACACTTAGATTTTGCCAATTGGAATCGTCAAAATCAGATTTAAATATGGTTGCTTTTTCTTCTTTGGAAGTTTCCATTTTCTCGGAAGAAACCGGGCGGAACATAACGGCATCTGCAACTACGGTATTGGGTGTTATTGCGGTCACTTCAATATAATTAGTATCGGTTTTATCAAAAGTGAATACACCTAAACTTAACCATTGATCACATCGGTTTCGTTGGTTAAAATAAGAAGAGGTGAGACCACCACCATGATTTACGTTTACTTGGGCAGTAAGGTGCGAAGCGAAAGGAAAACGTACAAACGCCTCGTAAAACCCAGATTGGGGTAAAGCAGGACTGTACCTCACATAATTGTTCTCGGACTCATCTTTTCCAAAACTACGCTGTAGGTAGTTTTTGCCATAGAAAGTAGAACCTCGGTCGCCTTCTGTCTTCAATATCCAATCTCCTTTTACGTTTACATGTTCTTTACTGGAATTGTCAATTACAATATTTTCGGGAGTTTCGGAAACAGTAATGTAATTGGAACCTTCGCCGTAAATGGTATGGAATTTCCAATCACCGCTTAATAAAAGGGCTTCTTCTCCAGCGGCAACATGTTCTGCCTTTTGAGCATGACAGGACCAGAGACTTAAAATTAAAATACTGGTTAGGAGAGGTTTGAGCTGCATTTGGTCAAAATATTTTAATAATTTTTCTTAACGAAAGGATGTTTTACTTTTTCTTTTGGTTTTCTGAAAACCCACGGCTTCCATGCTTCGTAGCGTTCTTTCCATTCCTCCAAAGTACGGGTGGGGTATTTGGATGAAAGTCCACCTTTTCTAAATTCTTGGGAAACGCCTTTGTCATTAATAGACCTCCTCCAAACATAAAGTTCTTCCAACATTTTATCCTTAAGGTCTCCATAGTCAGGGTCGGAAGCAAGATTGTTCAGTTCATAAGGGTCAGCTACAATATCATAAAGCTCAAACTCTGGTTTGGTATGAGCAAAGAATTTGGCCTGATCTTCGTTAAGTTTTCCTTCCAAATTCATAACATTCATTTCTGCCAGCATAGGATACATATCTTCCTTGTAACCACTGTATTGCAAATAGGCTCGCTCAGGCATTAGGTTATGAATCAATTTGTATTTATTTGAACGGATAGCCCGCATAGCATCATGGGTTCCTCCCATACGACCGCGTGCCGCGAAAATGTACTTCCTGTTTTTGGATTCCTCTTTAAATAGATTCTTTCCTTGTAAAGGATGCTCAGGTTTTGCGCCGGCTATATCTAAGATGGTAGCAGTAATATCAATGGTTTGAACCATATCTTTGTTCACTTGGTTAGGAGCAACGTGCCCGGGCCATTTTATGATAAGAGGAACCTGTAAACCTGGGTCGTACAAAAATTGCTTGCCACGAAAATGGCATCTGCCGTTGTCTCCAATTAAGAAAATCAAAGTGTTATCCGTCAAACCTTCTTTATCAAGTCGGTGTAGTATATCGCCAATTTCTCTGTCGCAAACTTGCATTTGTTCAAGGCCATTCGCCCAATCGCGTCGAGCAAAAGGTGTATCAACATAATAGGGGGGAAGCTCTATTTTTGATGGGTCTATGGGGTTTTTAGGATCACGGTTCCAAGCTCTATGTGTTCCTCCCAAGGTAATCTGAGCGAAAAAGGGTTGCCCTTTTTTACGCTCCTTCCAATCCTTACCCATAAAACCTAAGTCGCCGCTAAAATTGGCATCGGTCTTATCATAGATTGAAAGAGATGTAAAATAACCCGCTTCTTTGAGAAGCAAAGGCATAGGTTTAATGTCAAAAGGCAATGGTTTCTTTTCTTCTTTTGCCGTTCTGTGTTGTTCTGCCCCAATATAATTTTGATGATACCCCGTAAGCATTGCAGAACGGGAGGTTGAACAAACGGGAGAAGTGCAGAAAGCATTGGTATAGCGCACACCTTCTGAAGCTAGTTTGTCGGTTACGGGTGTTTCTATTCCCTTTGTTCCGTAACAACTTAAATCAGGACTCCAGTCTTCTAGCATTATCCAAATAATATTGGGGCGTTCGGAAGAATCGCTTTGCGATATCGCTGTAAAAGGCAGAAGTATAAGCGCCAGATGTAGAATTTTAATCAGTTTCATATGAGATGATGCTATATTGATATTTACTTTTTAAGTTCTTTTATGGGAGACCAATCCGTTGCATCGGATTTTATTTTCGCAAAGAAAGGTTCGTTGTGTGGCCATTCAATTTTAACGGCTCCTTTTAGGTTTGTGGTCTTTTCTTTATTGAGATTTTCTTTATTGTTTCCATATTTGAAAGTGAAAATAGAGTCTTTTTCAGAAACAGTGTATCCAACACTTATGCTTTCTTTTTTTCTTCTTAAATATTCTATGATTGGCGATTCGGTAGACCTAATTTTTGATTTTTTTGTTTCTGTTGAGGAAGCCGTTTTTACTTCTATTTCCATTGGGTTCCAAATACCAACATCTATTTGGGTAGCATTTTCATCATTTTGAAAACTGAATTTTAAATCTTCATCACCGGGTTTTATAGAAGGAAGGTCAATTTCTTCGGTTTTTACGGATTTACCATTGGCATCAAAAAGCTCATATTTTAAGGTGTAGCTATCTAAAATAAAAGCGGGAATGTCTTGTTTGTTTCTTGGACTTAGCACAATCTCAAGCTTCTTATTGTCTATAGTGGCTTTTAGACTTTTAACCGGAGCATAAATATCTTGAATCTGCTTGTAGGCGGTCTTTTTACTTCGCCATACATTAACCACGCCCCAAGCTCTATTTTCAGAAGGAGGAGTAGCTTTATAATCGCTGCGATAATCATTATACGTCCATAAAGACGAACCCACCACGTAAGGTAATGTTCTAATTTTGTCCAGTTCGCTTATAAGTCGGTCCGTGAATTCCGCAGCGGGAGTGAGTCCGATTTGTTTATCACCCATTTCTGAAATAAAAATAGGTTTTCCAGGAAATTTTTTATGAGCTCTACCCACTTTTTCATAGGTTTCCCCATAGGAGTTCATGCATAATAAATCTAGTTTTTCGTAAGGTTCGTTCCCTGGCTTGGCTAAGGGTAAATGCGATGTAAAACTGACCACCGTTTTTAGTCTTGTGGAATCTAAACTGGCCACATGGTCAATCATATCGTTTACATATTCATATTGCCCTGGTGTCATGGTCATATCTTGCCAATCACCATCAGGGTCGCCTATTTCGTTGCCCACACTCCAACCCACAACACTTGCGTGGTTGAAATCGCGAGCAATCATTTCATCTAGCCATTTTTTCGTTCTTGGATTATCTGGAATTGCGTTTGGAGCACCACGACCCCAAACCGGAATTTCTTCAATAAGCATGTACCCAATACTATCACAGAATTTTAAGAGGTTTTCAGCAGAAGGTGCATGCATAATTCTTGAAAAGTTACCACCCAATTTTTTGATATTTAAAATGTCGTTTTTTATCAACTCATCGGGTTCTGTGTTCCCGTACAGACGATGGTCATGCACTCGGTTGAAACCGTTTAATCGTACAGGTTCGTTGTTAAGATAAAGTTGTTCGCCAATGGCTTCCATTTTGCGAATACCGAACTTATCTTTTACTCTGTCAATTTCTTGGTTATCTGCTGTAACATTACTTTTCAGTATATAAAGGTTTGGACGGTCAAAATGCCATAGTTCAACCTCTTTCAACTCTTTTGAGAATTTTAATGTCTTTGTAACGGTCTTATTTGCAGGCGCCTGTATTTTAAGTGTTTTATTATGCCACTGCTGCCCATTAGGGTTGTTGATTTTGGTATTTATTTCAAGGTTTTGCACCTCATTGGAATTGTTCTCGATTTTATACGAAATGGCAAAGTCAACTTCGTTAGAAGTAAAATCCGGCACAGCGGTAATGTGTTGCCATACAAAACGAACATTATTGTTTGCGAGTAGCGAAACATCTCTGCTGATACCGCCCCATGCCCACCAAGCGCCTCTTTTAAACGTATTATCGGCCATGACCAAAAGAGAGTTGGGTTTATCGGTCCGTACTTGGTCTGTTATATTGAATTCAAAAGGGGTATAGCCTCCTTCGTGCTCACCTAATAATTTGCCGTTCAACCATACTTTGGATGTTTCGTAAACAGCATCGAATTTTAATCGGATTTGTTTGTCGTTCCAGTTCTCGGGAACGGTAAAATCTCTTTGGTAATAGCCTTTACCCTTAAAATGGGCATATTCATTTTCAATATCCCAATTACCAGGAACGGTAAGAGTGTCCCATTGTGTATAATCTGCTGTTAGTAGGTCTTGATCACTCTCATCGCTGGAGGCAAAAAAGTGCCAGTTCCCATTCAGGGATAGAATTTCGTTTTCAGAAGACGTTTCCGAATTTTTCTCTGTACAGGCGCTTAGAAAGGCAATGGTAAAAAGTGCAATGGAAGCAAAATTTCTCATGGGTACTTTTTATTTTTTGATAAATTTTATGACGGCACCACCATGTTCCGCTAAGTGAACCGTAAGTGTTTTTTCCTTGGAGACCGTTTCCGATGATTTTTTAAAAGGAACGGCCGTGTTCCATTGGCGCAGGTTAGCTTCGTTATTGAGTCCTTCTAAATTGATGCGTTTGGCTTTGGTGTCATCCGTAAATATTTCCGCAGTGTACTCACCATCGCCTAAAAAGCTACAGTCAATTTGTAGTTCGTGGGCCGGGCCACTACGTAGAACGCCCAAATACCAATTGTTGTCCGTACGTCTGGCTATGGCCGCTAATTCACCAATTTTACTTTGGGGCAAGACAAAGGTCTCATCCCAGACCGAAGGTACGGTCTTAATAAAATCCAACGCGGGTTGAATGCTCTTGGTTTTAAGTAGAAACTGAGTATTCTCCGCAATACAGTTAAAAGGGGAGTAGAAAGTAACCAATGTGGCCAATTGATGAGCCCATGTGGTTTCCCCTGGTTCTGTAAACCCTAATGGCGTGTAATCTCCGTGTCCGGTTACGTATCTTGTAAATGGCAATGCCGCATTGTGGGAAGCCGTTAAGGGACCTTCTTTCATATGGTTGACCTCCAAACCTCGTATACCTTCACGTGTAACTTCGTTCGGGTAGGTTCTGTATTCGCCGGAACTTTGTTGGCAGCCGTGAAAATTGACCATCAATTGTCTTTCTGCCGCTTTTCTCAATAAGGCTTCATCAAACGATATGATACTTTTACTCTGGCCGTTCATAAAATCCACTTTTACTCCAACGGCACCAGTTTGCTTCACGCTATCTAAAAAATGGCCCATTATGGCATAATCGTTTTTTGGGAAGTTAATTTCCTTGGAGTGTTTCCATACAAAAATACCAACACCTTTTTCCTCCGCATAGTCACAAAGCTTGGTAACCGACTCCCATTTGTTTGCCCATCTTTCCCAGCCTTCATCTACCATGGAATAGGCAAAATTTAAAGCTTGGGCATCATCAACCATATCATGTTCTTCGTTATAATCTACATATTTCCCTGACCACCAGTGCCAAACGGATTTTCCGGGAATTATCCAATCTGTATTTTTAAAAATTTCAGGATCAGGAGCAGGGTTTAACGATGCCACCATGGTGTTGTTCGCTAAATCATTAAGGTTATCCGCCAAAAGAATACAGCGCCATGGAGTGGTAACCTTTCCGTTGATAGCAAAACCATTATCGCCTTCCTCAAAATTAGCTTTGAACGTGTTGTTACCAATGGCTTCTAGTCGCATACCGCTGTAGTTATAGAGAGCAGCTTCTGCTAGCAAGGCATAACCACCTTGTGGAAGCTCACAAGTTAGTGTTAACCCTTGAATAGGACCCATTTTGGAAACGGTAGGCATTTCAGAAATATCGGCGGAGAGCCATTCGCCGGCGTGCGATTTTAATTTCCAGTCGCTATCGCGTTCAAAATACCAGACTTTGGTTTCGCTGGGCAATTTAAAACTACTTTCTTCACCCTTTACATTTTGAGTACCACTACCAGATACAATATACCGGTAGGCTATACCTTCATTGGAAAGCTGAAATTCTAAATTCCATTGGCTTCCATCTGCTTCTGAAATTATGTACGTGTATTGATTTCCTGTATAGGAAGCTTCGCTCTTAATTCCGTTTAACGGATATTCTGTTTTTATTTCTTTTTGTTCTTCAAGTATTATTTCTGCATTTTTCCCCAGTTGCCTTTCATCAATAAAAATACCTAATAGGGAAGTATCAAGAACAATCTTTTGGTCTTTATGAACCTTAAAAGCAAGTTGTCCGTTGGTTGCCGTAAATAAGGAAACGGTTGTATTGCCCCTTGTCATTGAGGTAGTCGTTTCTTTCTGAGAATTACTATTTCTACAGGCCGAAATCAACATAACGAGACCAATGACAAGGCTAAACTGGAATTTTACTTTTTTCATACTACTGATGTTTTTTTATGCGAAAATGGAAATTTTAAAAACCGAAACAGGTATATGTTCTTCATTTTTAATAAATTCGAAAAGAAGTTTTTCTGTGGAAATGGATTCTTCCAATTCAATAGTATTTATGGCTTGGTAATTTCCTGTTACTTCCTTAAGAATAGAACCTGAAGCATCTTTTATGCGGTAATCGGATACTACAAAAGGAATGACCTCCTCGGGGTGGCCCATCAATGTAGTTTCTAAGGCATGGTCATAATCGCAGTCAAAAAAGAGCTTAATGGTTTTAATAGCTACTTTTTCATTCCAGTTCAGCGAAATGCTAGGAGATTTGTCCTCTATATTCGCTACCCAAGCATTGGTGTTTCCATTTGAAGTAGGACGTACTTCGCTATTTTTTAGATTATCGGTCTTAAAAACTGATAGTGATTTTGATAGTTTAAGAGCTATGTTTTTTCCTTCCGGGCGACGTTGAGGCGTCCAAAATTCAAAACTATCTACATTAATTTCAGCAGGTGGGTCTTGTCTCCCGTAGTTAGAAACAGCTTTGTTTATTTTGTTCTCTACAGTCATTAAACCGGTAACACGATCATTTGAAAGACGAACCTTAATATTTTCATTTTTCATAAGACAGAAAAATGAATAATGGTCTAGGCTTTGCGTTTTAGTAGTTGAAAAAGTGACGGTCTGTTTCCCTTTTTTAAGCTCAACTTCTTGTTTGTCAATAATAATATCAGGAGTGAAATGCGTACATGCCGAACTGCTTTTAAGTTGTAGTTCCAAAACGGTTTCCTCTACAGCCTCAACTTCAATTTCAAGGGTTATATTTTCATTAGCTTTTAAAGGTAGCATCTGTGCGAGACCAAAGGTTAAGGTCTGCCAATCATCCGCGGCAGCGAAACCATTGAATTCCAAAGTGGAACTAGCATGAATAGTTGCGTTAGTTATTAAGTCCGCAGTATCTTCCAACGAAAGTCTAGGAATACTCTGCCCATCTCTATTCAGTGCCAATTGCAATTTTTCTATCTTATCTTTAGATGCAATATCTCTGGGAAGTAATCCTTCTTCTTTACATAGAACCGCCGCTTTGCCTACCGCCTGCGCACCATGGGCACACGTAAGCATAACACGAGAGGAACCAAAGGCAACGTGACTGGCACTGATGATTCTACCCGCTAAAAAAAGATTATCTATGTTCTTGGAATAATAGCAACGATAGGGGATAGAGTATACTCCCTTGCCGTGCCATTGTGTGCAGGAGTTATGCTCACTGTAGATACCATCTGCAGGGTGAAGGTCCATTGCCCAGCCGCCAAATGAAATCGCATCGTAATAATCGCGTTGTTCTACAATATCTTTTTGGGTCAGCATAAAATCGCCCTCAAACCGACGACTTTCTCGCTTTCCGGGAATTGTACCTACCCATTCTAGCGTAAGATTATCCGCTTCCGGATATTTTCCGCTGTTCTTTACGTAATCCCAAATGCCATAAACAACTTTCCAAAGCTCAAATTTAATGTCTTCGGACTGATGAACGGTGTCAAGCCGACCGCCATGCTCAACCCACCATAATTTACAACCATGGTCTCCGAGTTGATAATTTTTTATTCGAGGAAGGTTTTCTGCATTTTTTATAGCGAAAGAAGGAGGTGTATATGATATTGGTTTGCCTACATCTTTGGTGTAAAAATAAAGAGAATGCCCTAAAAGGTTCCCATAATCTCTAATATTAGGAGCAAAACCTTCATCAAACTCTTCCTTAGTTTCAGCACCCATTCTAAAAGAGGCGCCCGCCATAAAAGCAACAATACCATCTCCGGAGGCATCACAAAATAATGGCGATGAAGCGATATATGTAGTGGAGTTCTGACTACAAAAAGCGGTCACATTTTTCACTTTTTCATCACTGCCTTTTTCAACCTCATACACTGCTGTATTCAACAGTAAAGTGATGTTTTTTTCTTCATAGACTTTCTCTAGCAAAACCGTATCAAAAATTAACGGGTTTCCTTCTTTATTACGTTTTAGGTTTTCTAATAGGATCTCATTGATTAATCCACCTTCACGGCTCCAACGGTTGTTGTTTCCCATGTGGGAAGTGGCACCTAAGCTCCATAAACGAACCTCGGAAGAGGCATTTCCGCCAAGTACAGGTCGGTCTTGAATGAGAACAACTTTTAGGTTTGAGCGGGCTGCCGTAATTGCAGCACAAACACCTGATAGGCCACCGCCTACAACCACGAGGTCTGCTTCTAGGGCTACGGTTTTTGTTTTTCTGGTTTGGGAACTATATGCTTCTGAAATCATAAAATGCGATTTGTACTTTAGTAATTAGATTTGGTGTTTTTTATTAATCAATTGGATTGTACCATTTGGTCAGGGTCTTTTTTAGTGGCTTTAAAAATGATAAAACTACCTAAAAGCATTACTAAAAATCCCATGCTACCCACTAATATGGCACCAGTTTCGGCTATGAACGACAGTATTAAAATCATTAGGCCGGTGAGCGCTACGCCTATACCTATGACCCGAGTACCTTTTTTGTTTCCAGAAGCAGCATCATCTTCCGCTTCCGATGTTTTTTGAGTAACTTTAAGTTGGTAATTGTCATATTCTACCGTTGTGGTATTTTGTGTACGTGCATATATTTCAAATGCCGCTAGTAGAACGATGGGAATACCCATTCCAAATCCCATTTCCTGAGCCCTGTCAAATGAAAAATTTAGAAGGGTAGGGGCCAAAAATTTAAAAAAAGCATTAATTGTTAAGGTGATAACCGTAACAATTAAAGCACTTTTACCTGTTTGATGTCTACTGAATAAAGCCCACATAGGAGGTAGGAACATAGCACCTCCAGTTATGGCCGCTAGACTCATAACTACTTCTACGATACCGCCCATATAAGGAACCAATAATGCTACTATAATGGTAAGAACGCCAAGAAATATGGTGGCCATTCTACCTACCTTTACAAGTCTATCTCCGTCTGCATTAGGTCTAAAGTGCTTATAAACGTCATTTGCCAAAACTCCTGCAGAAATGTTCAGGGTAGTATTTACCGAGCTGGAAGTAGCGAAAATCATTCCGCCCAACATTAGGCCCAACATTCCTACCGGCAACACTTCTTTGCACATTAGGAGGTAGGCGCCTTCATCTGCCAAGCCTCCTAATTCTGGATTTAGAACCCTATAAATCATAGGAGGTAACATCCAAATTAGTGGACTTACCAAATAGAGTCCGCCAAAAAGCCATCCTACTTTTTTGGCATCTTTCGGTGTGGCTACGCTAGTATAACGTTGTACATAGGCCCAGTTCCCTGCAATGAAGAAAAGGTTGTACAATCCAAAGGCAATCATAAAGCCCCAAGTGTATTCCTCGTTCACCAAAGCGAAAAAGTTTTCGGGTGCTTGTGAAATGAAATTATTCATCCCTCCAATTTTATCCAGTGAAAGCGGAACGACGATTAAAACAGCAGCTGTTAGGACAACGAATTGGAGTACATCCGTAACAATTACTGCCCATAGTCCGCCAACAGCGGTGTATATTAATATTAAAATACCTAAGACGATAATGCTCGTGTTAATAGGGAAACCCGTTGATACTTCCACAATTTTAGCCACTGGGTACAAAAAGGCGCCCGTGGTAAAAATGGATATCAACAGAAATAGGTAAGTGTATATTTTTTGAGTGCTGTAACCTAAACGATCCGTAATGAATTCTGCTGCGGTCAAAGCTTTTGTTTTTTGCCATTTAGGTGCAATGAAAAAACCGATTAGAACACCGGCTATGCACATGGTCGTTTGTATGGTAATGGCAACCCAACCACTTGAATAGGCAATGGAGCCCCAGACTACGAATGTTCCTGCAGAAAAGAAACTCATAAAGAGGGAGAGACCACTCATCCACCAAGGTAGGGCACCGCCTGCGGCAAAGAATGATTTCATGTTTTTACCCGACTTTGAGAAGCTTAACCCACATACAAAGACAAGTAAAGTGAAAATTAAAATAACCGCTATATCTATTGTGCCCATTCTTACTGTTAAATTTACTATTAATGAGTCAGCTAATTAAGAAATAGGAGGCAAACTTGTACCTCCTATTGCATAAAACTAACAAAAACGAACTCACTTTTTAATAACCCGGGTTTTGGGTAACCACTTTTTCTGTGGCATCAATTTCCGCCTGTGGTATAGGCCATAAGTAATGCTTGCCTGCATCAAAAGTTCTTTCTTCCAATTCTCTATAATCTAGGTTGCCTAACTCCACCCTTGGTTGTGTTGGTGCTCCGGTATAATCTATATGACCGTCATCATCAATGTTTGGTACAAAACCTAAATCTCCTATTTTGCTGAATCCGTTTGCGGGGCCGCCCAAAAGAGTGGTGTTCAATACTTTTTCGGCAATTCTCCATCGCTTAATATCAAACAATCTTAAACCTTCATCTGCAAACTCTACTTTACGTTCCCTTCTAACAATTTTTCTAAGCTCTGCCTGATCGGTAGTGGATACAGCAGGAAAAGGAACGGCACTATTGGCATAAGCTCTTTCACGCACGGAATTAAGAGCGTTTAAAACGCTGCCGTCTATGGAACCAGCTTCAATTTTAGCTTCTGCATAGTTTAAAAGTACTTCGGCATACCGAATCAAATAAATGGTCTGTTCTGATTGTAATGGGCTAGGTCCACCGGATAAGGAGCCCAATAACCTTGGTGCATCCGAGAATTTTTTCCAGAAATAACCACTAAAAGCGGTAAAACGGTTAGCTCCACCGGTAACATATTCCGTACCGTCATAAGGATCAACTATGGTACGTCCCGCTGGATTGGCCGAATTTGGATTGAATACACGCTCTACTTTAACACCGTCTTCTATTCGCCATGTAGCAATACTATCACTATGCTGTTGAATAATATGGCCTGTCCAAACTCTATTGGGCAAGGCAATTGTTGCCGCCAATCTTGGATCGCGATTCTCGAACGGATTAGCAGGGTCGTATTCCGGATCTTCGTCAATAGGTAATCCGTTTATGGTTTCATAACTGTCTACCGTTTGTTGCGCAGGTACCAATTGGCACCATCCACCAAACCTACTACCTTGTCTTTGAGACAGGCCGTGGGTTTTTGTTCCGTTAATATAGGAAAGGTCAAATAAGACTTCGGAAGAACCTACACCGGCATCTGTAAATAGCCCCTCGTAATCTGGGTACAATGAAGGAGTATCGGGCGAGTTCATTACTTTAAGGGCGGCACTTTCCGCCAATTCGTAGTCTTCATTATAAAGAGCAATACGCGAGATTAGTGCGTTTGCGGCGTTTGCCGATGCACGACCTCTCTCAGTTGCCGGTTGGGTAGGAGGGAGTATGGCAGCAGCCTCCTGTAAATCGGATATAATGCTTGCTACAATTTCAGCCTTTGGGGTCCTGGCAACTATTTCCAGTTCTTCTAGCGAGGTTACCTCGGTTCTAAAGGGAACATCTCCATAAAGTTCCGTTAGGTAACTATAGAAAAGAGAACGTAGAAAAAGGGCTTCTGCCTTAATTTGCTCAAAACGATTAGGGTCTGATGCGTCTGCCGCCTTGTCCATATTGGTCAATAGGTTGTTGGCGCGTTGCACTCCTGTATAGAAATTATTCCAAAAACCATTTACAAGACTTTCAGTAGAGGTAAGCCCCCCCGTTGTTGCCACAATAGTTCCCCCCACATTACCGCGATTAAATGCGTAGTCTGTAGTGTGATCTAATAATTGAGGGAAAGGAACCGCGTTCACATAATTTATTTGTTCGTATATACCTGTCAAGGCTACCTCTAGCTGCGCTTCTGTTCTAAAGAAGGTAGCATCGGTAGGACTTCCGGGATCTTCTAGATTAAGGACGTTGTCTTCGCATGACCCAAAAACAAGTAGGCCGATACTTAAGATGATTATGTATTTTATATTTTTCATTTTATAGAAATTATACGATTAGAAAGTTACGTTAAGCCCCATGGTAAATACCTTGGTTACAGGGTAAAATGACCCAGTTGAGAATTGCGGGGTTAATGGGTCTATGCCATCTGGCATATTATCCCAAGTTGCCAAGTTCTGACCTGATAGGTAGATTCTAGCATTAGCGATATTGAATTTATCTGTAAAATCTCGCGGTAGTTTATAACCTAAAGTCACATTTCTTAACCTCACATAAGAGGCATCGTGCATCCAGGTTTCGTTGACTCTCCAGTTTGAGTGAGAACTACCTGGGGTTAAACGAGGATATTCTGCATTTGTATTATCAGGAGTCCAGTAATCACCTTGCCATTCTTGGATTTTACCGGCATTGTAAAACGCCCAACCTGCATCACCTTCCAACACTACATCACGTCCTCCAGCTCCTAATAAAGAAATAGAAAGGTCTAGGCCTTTATAGGCTGAAAAAAGTTCGAGACCCCAGTTTTCAGTAGTAATGTTGCTACCTATAATGGTACGGTCATCATTGGTGATGGCACCATCAGGAATACCATCCGGCCCAGAAATATCTGCATATTTGATATCACCGGCCTGAATAGCTCCAAAACCTGGACTTGGTAATGCGCTGTTCAGATTTCCGTCTGTGTCAAAATCACTCTCTTGATACAATCCTTCTACCTTTAGACCATATATAGCACCTATTTCCTCACCAACTTTGTTTATCGTGTTTCCAGGAGGTAATTGGTCCAAACCACCTAAATCTTTGATTTCATTATCAAAACCGGAATAGTTAAGGTTGATGCCATATCTAAAATCCTCACCGATCATATCGTTCCATCCAATTGAAATGTCATAACCTGTATTCCAAACTTCACCGGCATTTTGAACTGGAGCATCAAGGCCTACAGAAGTAGGTATGGTAACACCTAATAAAATATCTTTGGTCTTACGTACATAGTATTCACCGGTAAACGAAAGTCTACTGTTTAAAAATTTTGCATCGACACCAATATTCTGGGTCTCACCCGTTTCCCATTGTAATTGTGAATTCGCCAGTACCGTCTGTGCACCACCTACAACGGGCGTACCACCAATTACAGCATTGGCGTTACCCAGACCAAATAGTGACGTATAAGGGAAATTAACCTCCTGTGCCACCGCAGAGCCATCAGCTCCTTGTACAGTGTCTCCATTGTTATCCGTTTGATTTGCCGAAAAGATAAATTGATTCCCTAATTGACCCCAAGAAGCCCTGAACTTAAGGAAGTTCAACGTTTCGCTATCTTTTAAGAAGTTTTCTTCCGATACTACCCATCCCAAAGAGAATGAAGGAAATGTTGCCGAACGATAACCTTTCGCAAAACGAGAGGATGCATCCTTTCTAACATTGGCCTCTAAAAGATACTTGTCTTTGTAAGAATAATTGAATCTACCAAAAAGCGACTCTAATCCGTTAAGTGTAGAGCTACCGCTGTTCAATTGTGTATCCGGTAAACCATTATCCAGGCCGCGGAATTCATCCAGAACAAACCCTCTTCTGCTAGCCGTCCAGATTTCTGAATTGAATTTTAAAAATTCGTAACCTCCTAAGACAGATACGTTGTGGTCTCCAAATTCTTTTCCCCAATTGGCTACGGCATTAAAGTTATCTTGAAAAGTTGTAAAAGTCTCCTTAAATAAAGAACTCTCGCCAACTCCACCTCCAACTGTAGTTATGGCAGGCCCACCAGAACCTTCGTAATAGGTATAACCTGCTCTAAAGTCGTCTCTGTCCCTATCAAAAAATTGTGGGGCATAGGTAGCCGAAACGGAAAAATTGTTGAAAGGGCGGTAAGTTACCTTTGCCAAGGCCCTGAAATAATTGGATATGGTTTCATCCTTAGCACTGGAATTTGCAAGTGCAATTGGGTTACTGCCTCCAAAACCGGAACCATAGGTTCCATCATCGTTAAATGCGATAAATAGTGGCTGTAATCGGTATGCAGACCGCGTAAGGTTTTGTAGTCTAGCTGGCTGGCTCTTTACTTCTCTTCTAAAATTCAGGTCAAAGGCAACATCCAATTTTTTGCTAAGCGCATAATCTATGTTGAACCTACCATTGTATCGCTGAAAATCAAAATTTGCTATGTTACCTTCTTGGTCCGTAAAAGAGATAGAACTAGCGGTCTTCAGTTTTTCTGAACCACCACGAATGGACAAGCTGTGGTACTGTTGTATTGCAGCAGAACTAAAAAGAAGGTCTACCCAATCCGTATCGGGTAAGGCTTCAGTACCCACACCATTACCAGAACGGTATTGGTTTAAGGTTTCTTCCGAGAATGCACCTGGCTCAGCGCTATTAAAGGCTTCCATATATCCCAAAGCGTCCATGAACTTTAAGTTTTGCGCTACGCTTTGTATACCTACGTAGGTATTATAAGTTGTTGATATTTTACCTTCTTTACCTCTTTTGGTTGTAATGAGAATTACACCGTTAGCGGCACGAGACCCGTAAATTGCCGAAGCCGAAGCATCCTTAAGAACAGATATGGATTCAATATCACTAGGGTCCAATCCGTTGATGTCATCTGGAATACCATCTACTAAAATAAGGGGATTATTTTTAGCTCCATTTCCTAGTGTACCTACACCACGAATACGGATTGCGGCACCATCTGCACCGGGTTGACCACTAGATTGCGTAGCCGTAAGACCGGGCACAAGTCCGGCTAGGGCCTGTGATGCTTGGGCAACGGGCTGTTTTGCAATTTCATCTGCCTTTACGGTTTCGACAGAACCTGTTAAGTTTACAGCCTTTTGAGTTCCGTAACCTACCACGACCACTTCGTCCAGCAGAGATGCTTCTTCAGACATGGTAGCGTTGATTGTAGTTTGATTATTTACAGATTTTTCAATGGTTCCGTAACCAATTGAACTGAATACCAGAGTGGCATCTTCAGCTACTTCAATGGAAAAATTGCCATCAAAGTCGGCTACAATTCCATTTGTTGTTCCCTTTTCTACAATGTTGACCCCGGGTATGGGAACACCTTGTTCATCGTTTACGGTACCCGAAACCGTAATTTGGGCCGATATTTGGCTAAATCCAAATACCGTAAAGAGAAAGCATACAATTGCTTGTTTCATAAGAGTAGTTTTAGTTGAAAATTGAGAGTTATACAACACTAACCATTACAAAGTCTAGTCTGGTCTAGTCTGTTTAACAAATAAATAACATTATTCTAAATCTGCCAAATATTTAATTGTTAAATGTTTAAAATTGTACACGAATAATTTACATAATCACACATTTAGCGTCATATGTAAGTGCTTTCTTTATAAACACTACTGACTATGAGCTAATTATAAATGAGTTTAATGGTTGTCAAATCCTTTTGATGGGTAGTGGAGAGGTGATTTTTTCACTTTTCTTAACCTGATTTCTAAAAAGTTGTTGGTAAATCCGGTATTTTTAGTTTTATTAGTTTTGCACGAATACTTTCCCTCTTAGAAAAGAAAATGGTAAAACTTAGTATCGAAAAAAATTCAAAGAAGCCCAAATACCTTCTGCTGGCAGACAGTATTACGTCTCAAATTGAACAAAAGCAACTGGTTCTAAATCAGCGTCTACCTTCTGTAAACAAACTTTCGGCACATTTTAATTTTAGTCGAGAAACCGTATTTAAAGCACTCAACCACCTTAGTGAGAAGGGTATTGTTAGAGCTGTGGACAAAATAGGTTATTTTGTAAACGACCTTTCCGTCGAAACGGAATTCAAGGTGTTTTTTATGTTGGATAAGTTTACCCCTTTTAAAGAGGACTTGTATAACTCGTTAATTGCTCGGTTAGGTGATAAGGTAAAGGTTCGCCTTTATTTTCATCATCAGAACGAAGAGATATTTGCTCCGCTAATTTTGGACAACCTCAAAAACTACACACATTTTGTTATCACTACTTATATAAAGGATTCTAAAACGGTAAAGAAGGTGCTGAACAAGGTTCCACCTGAAAAATTGATAATTTTAGATAAATACGAGCCGAATATTGATGGGGACTGTGGCATGGTTTTTCAAGATTTTGAAAATGACATTTTCAATTTGCTGTCAGAGAATCTGGATAGGGTAAAAAAGTATAACAAATTGATGCTATTGAATCCATTAAATGCGCCTCACGGAGATTTTGTTCAGAAAGGCTTTGAGCGATTTTGTACTGAATTTTCTTTTGAAAGCGATGTTCAAAATGGCTTTTCTACGGATTATTTTGAGAAAGGTTGTCTCTACATCACTATTGATGCTTATGATAGAGATATGGTAGAGATTATAAAAATGTGTCGCAAAGTGGGTTGGAAATTAGGTAATGAAATCGGTCTTATTAGCTATAACGATACGAGTACGAAGGAAATTTTAGATGGAGGAATCTCCGTTATCAGTACCGATTTTAAGAAAATGGGAGAAGAAGCCGCTAAAATGATTTTAGAAGGACGAAGAGAGCGGAAAGGAAATGAGAGCCAACTGATTCTTAGAAGCTCTTTCTAGAAATAGAATTTACCCTAAACTCACATAAACTTTTTTTCGCTGAACGGCATAATACCAGAACAGTAATGAAAAACCAATGGTAAGGACTGTACCGCCTATGTAGGCAATGTTGTTCTCTAGTTCAAAGCCTTCTGGTGCAATAAGTATATATGTAGTACATACCATGGTCATAAATATGGCCGGAATTAGGGTTATCCAATACAATTTGTTTTCATAAATAAGATATGCGGTGATCGTCCATAGAACTACTGTTGCTAGGGTTTGATTACTCCAGGCGAAATACCTCCAAATTATTCCAAAATCAATTTGAGTGAGAACAAAGGCGATTATAAATAGGGGAATACTGATGTAAAGCCTGTTTTTAATCTGTTTCTGGTCGGTTTTAATAATATCCGATAAAATTAATCGTGCCGAACGAAATGCGGTATCTCCTGATGTAATTGGGGCAGCAACAATTCCCAATAATGCTAAAACACCTCCTATTTTACCGAGCATGTTCAACGATATTTCATTCGCAGCCCATGCTGCGTTATTCCCATTGGCCAACATGGCATCGTTAAGACCTCCCACATTACCAAAAAACGTCATGGCTGCAGCGGCCCATATTAGAGCTACAACACCTTCGGTAATCATGGTTCCAAAGAAAATTTTTCGCCCTAACTTTTCATTTTGCATACATCGGGCCATTAAAGGAGATTGCGTAGCATGAAAACCTGAAATAGCACCACAGGCAATCGTCACGAAAAGAATTGGAAAGAGTGGTGTAGCTTCAGGGTCAGACGTCATATTTACTAAATTAGCCGGCACCAATTCCGGAATATGATAGTCTCCAAAAAAGAGGGCAATGACCAACCCAAGGGCCATTAAAAGCATGGCAACCCCAAAAATAGGATACAGTTTTCCTATCATTTTGTCTATTGGGAGTAGGGTGGATAGCATGTAATATGCTAGAATTATACCTACCCAAATCCAAAGATTCCACATATTTCCGGTCATGCCATCTATAATTTTTGCCGGTCCCATTAGAAAAACGGTCCCCACAAAAATTAGTAATATCACCGTGAAAAAACGCATAATATGTTTCATCTGAGGCCCCAGATAGATACCCACTATTTCGCTAATACTCAATCCGTCATGTCTAACGGAGAGCATACCGGAAAAATAATCGTGAACGGCTCCGGCAAAGATACTTCCCAAGACAATCCACAGAAAAGCGGCAGGTCCGAACATGGCTCCCGCAATGGCACCAAAAATGGGTCCTAGTCCCGCAATATTCAAAAATTGAATAAGAAATATACGCCAAGCCGGTAGGGGCATAAAATCAATATCATCCCGTAAACGAATTGCAGGGGTTTCCTTTTCCGTGTCGATTCCGAAAATACGTTCTACCACTTTGCCATAGGTATAATAACCAAGGATGAGTACAAGAACAGAAATAATAAAGGAAATCATAAGGTGTAGATTTTAAACGGCAGATTAGCTATTATCCTCTAAAAATTGAACTACAAGATAAGAATTCTTCTCTTTGCTAGAGTCGGCAAAGGCACGTAGATTCTTGAGAATTTCGGAGGAAATTTGCGATTTATTTTCTAAGTGTGATAAAAAATCTCGTATCTGATTTTTAGTGAGCACACTTAACTGTCCGGAAATGGAGGTCACCGTAGCTTCCGATGCAGTATTTATGTGTTGCAATAACAAGCTTCGAGTGTTGATGTCAATATAGGGTAACGCATCCCAAAAGGGTTGCATCTTATTCGGTTCTTTTGAAAAGGATTCCGCTAAATTTTTAATGATAAACGAACGTACCAGTGGAATACCCGACTTAAAAAGCGTTGATATTCTTGAAAAATTGGTGTCATATTGATTTTTGGTCAGGTTTTCAAGAGCGTACATTTGATAGTTAATGTTCTCATTGTTCAACATGCGAACCAACATTCCTTCAGTTTGTTGTGCAACGGTAAATGCTTTTATTTGGTCTTTAATATCACCATGCACCAGGTGCCAGGCTACATAACAGGAGTAAAGGGCACCGGAAACAACGGATTCTTTCACCTCTTTTATAGTGGCACCGGACAAAGCATCTACGCCTTCTATTGTTGAAGGCTTCGGTTTTGTGACCAGCTCATCTATAGCCCTTCTTTTTAAAATGGAATTGTGGTCTTTCAGCAGTTCATGCAGCTTCCAGTAGTCCGAGAACAAAAATTCGTCATGGTCATGTTTGGTCAACGGCTCTTCGCTAGATCGGTCAAAACCTGCGTAATCGCCCAAAAGCGTCCAATATAAAGTAATATGCATCAGTCTACAATCGCCATCGGCACAAACTGGCGTAATAATATTTGAGGAATACAGCACCGGTGCATCCGAATTATCTCGGAAAATATTTACTTTTTGAGCACCTACGGAATCCACAACAATTTCCATTGGGGTTTCTGATCTATTTAGAATAGTGCCTTGTTTCCAATTCAACACAAAAAACTCAGGACTTTTATCTAATACTGTTTTTTCCGAACTATTAGGAAAAGCAACAGCCGACCCAAACTGAGCTTCACAAAGATGGGTTAGAAGTAAAAGGATGCCTAATGCAAGTCTTCTCATTTTTTAGACGTAGGAATCTTTTCGTATTTCTGTTCTTCTATTAAATCTAGATATTCCTGTAAATAACCTGTGTAAATTTCACGTGGCATAACCTCGTATTTTTTACAAAGGGAAGCCGCATAACCAACGGCAGCACCCATTTGCCCGGTAGTTAGCATAACACGTGGCCCACCGAGACCTGCGTGGGAGCAGCTGAAATTACGACCGGCCATAAAAAGGTTGCTAATGTTTTTAGAATACAGGCTTCTGTACGGAATGTAATATTGCGGCCCTCTATAAAATAAAGCTTCCGAAATGAAATCTGGATTTTTCTCGTCCTCTAAAACCGTTTGATAATGAACGTCTACCGCTCTTTTCTCGATAACGACGCCATCAGGAAATTCTTTTCCGACTTTAGCATCGTTGAAAGTGAAAATATGGTCTCCTACCAATCTTCTGGATTCGCGTTTTCCTACCAAATACGAAACCCACTCCAATTTTCGGTTTTTGTTTACCTCGTCTTTTTTGGCATTAGAAAATGAACCATAAATAGCACGTAGCATGTGGTCGCGTATTTCTTCGGCATCATCAATTTGGCTCAGGTCGTTTCTACTGAACTCCCATTGCCATTCGCCATTAACTTCTGCATAATCCTTTGATACCGGCATGGCCCAAGGTACTTCTGGAAAACTCTGCGGACTATCCGTGTCTTTAGATCCCCAAAGAACGGAAGAACCCATAACGGCATTATCCGCTTCTTTTGGACTCCATAATTCACCGTGCTCTTCCCAATACTCGCCGTAGGTATCTACACTTTCACGACCATATGAAAATTCGGCGCCAGCCCAAAAACCTATCCAACCATCACCCGTAGAGTCTACAAAATAGGGTGCTGTAAACCGTTTTCTTTCCCCTGTAAACGTTTGTCTGGCATCTACATATTTTACACTATTTTCTTCCGAAATAGCATCATAAGCACGCCAGTTTAGGAATAAATCTATATTATCATAGCTCTTAACGTTTTCGTCCCTTTTTTGTTGGTCCAATTTAGATTCTGCCGAACCGTTAGGATAGTGCTTGGTGTCTATTTTTTTAAGGATACGCTCAAAATTGCCATAAATACCTTCGGTATGAACACGTATTTCTTCACTGGCGTTACCCCCTAAAACTGGTCGATCATGAATCAATGCCACCTTTAAACCTTGTTCTGCACCGGCTATTGCTGCAGCGCAGCCTGCCAATCCTCCGCCTACAACCACTAAATCATAGGTTTTTAATTCCTCTGGTGCATTTGGTTCCGCAGCTAGTTCTTGACGCCAAGACGCTAACTTTTTTGGAGATGATGGAGGTGTTGTTTTTTTGGTAGAAAAATAAATAGCATCACAGCGGCCGTTAAAACCTGTAAGGTCAACTAACTCTATATGTGTTTCGTTTTTCTTATTGATTTTTGTTTCGCCTGCATATTGCCAGCCCCAACCGGAACGTGTGCCCAATACCGTATCTAGTACGGCCTCGTTCACTTTTAACTGAAATTTTCCAGGAGCTTCCCAATCACCTGGAACCCAGTTCATAGTGCGCACCCAAATATGGTACGAACCGGATTTATTGAAATTAACTTTTGTAGAAGCATTTTTTACCGGTTTTCCCATACCATGTGCATTCAGATAAGAAGAACCCATTTGCTCAACGAATTGTGGGTCTACAAGCCAACCACCCGGATTATCAAAGCTTTCGGCTTCAACGAGTACGTCTTGAGCGAACAAAGAAATTGAACTAAAGAGGAGCAGGGTAACAATCAGTAACTTTTTCATAAGTGGCATGGAATAGAAATAGTGAAAATAAAACTAGTACGGTCTAGTATGGTTTCGGTAAATATATAAAATTATTTTTAATCTAATAATCTAGCATGAAATAAGTGATGTTAATATTAATTGCAGGGTAAATATGAAGATTTGATATAAAGGTGATTTTCAATTTATATAATAAAGCTAGAATAAATAGATATAAAAAATCCCCGAAGTCATGCCCCGGGGATTTCTTAATGGATGAAATTAGATTATCTAATGCCACTCACTTAGCACAAAACTGTTAAGCCAAACTGCTTTTTGGTCTGTTCCTTTAAAAATGAATTGAACGTTGTTTTTTCCATCGGATTCAAAATATATCTCGGTGGGTTGAAACGGCGAAGTTTGCATGGTCTCGCCCTCGGTAACGGTAACGTTCGATAGGGTAGAGGTTCCATTGGCATCTGAAATAGTCACATCTAGCTCTTTGGTATACGGAATTTTGTAAATTCTATAAGTAGCCATTTTTTCTTGATTGGGGTCCATACTATCTGTATTGGTTCTTGGTGCATGATGAACCGTATTCAGTTTATATTTTCCTTTTTTCAAACCAGAAAGTTTTAAGGTCAGCCCCTCTTTTGAAACCCCTAAAACCCCTTCGCCATGGGCAAAGCCATATTTACCTATGACGTTTATTTCGCCCAACCAGCGTGTAGAGCTGGCATCGCCATTACTTTGAACAGTAGCGGAAAAACCACCAAGTTCTTCAAATTGTTTGGTAGAGGCAGCATTATCTTTTCCATTCCACGGAATCCAATCAAACTGCACCAATTGTTCTTCTCCGCCTAAATCTACCCGAATGCTCTCAAAATCATAAATAGGTTCGGCAGTAGAAGCAATCATGTCAAAATTCGCTTTTTCGGTGGTAACTGTTTCAGTTACTGATTTAAGTCCCTTTGCCTTTGCTGTGATGGTTATCTGCCCAGGAGAGTTTCCTGCACGAATCAAAACAGGAGCTACTCCATATTCCGTTTGCATAGGGTTGGAGCCAATACCTTCCTTGTCTCCAATTATTTCGGCATCACCCTTTACTGAGAATTCTACAGCTACATCTGCATCACCAAGCAAGATGCCATTTTTGTCCACTATTTTGGCATATGCCACCAGAATATCAGAACCATCGGCAACGAACTTACGTCCTTCCATATCTGGCTCTAGGATGATTCTATAAGCTTCTTCCGGAGTTTTTGTAGTTTTGGAAACCACAATTTTACCATCTAACAATCCGTTGGCGGTCAATGTTCCTTTTTCATATTTTGAAATGGAAAATACAAATGGTGCGTGTTTTAAATATTTGTACTTATCCGCTCGCGAAGGATGTTCCTCGGCAATTGTTTTACCGTTTACTTTAAGCTGTACTTTTTCCGAATTACTAAAAATCACCACTTCTTTTGTGTCTTCATTCCAATCGGATGCAATATGTAAGTAGGGATAATCCGTTAGTTCGGCAGGATACCAAGCCAAGTTTTCCTCAGGTCTTGGATAGCGAAAAGCCGTCATAAAACCACCTCGACTTCTATCTTTTGGCGTGTCGGTAGGATGAAAAGTATAATAGGCATGTGCGGTCCATGATATTAGACCCAATTTCATGGGACTGTTCATATATTCATTAATAGCCTCAGGACCACGACGCCCTTCCATTGCCAACATGGGTTCATCACCACTCCAATAATAAGGACCGTATACCATTTGGCCATAAATATCTGTTAAACCAGAAGTTTGCCAACCCGTCCAACGGCTACTTTGCGAAGCGGTATATCTAAAAGGGTCTTCTTGTTTGATTACATTATGAGCCCTTGGAACATAACCCCTGTGATTGATACCAGCTCCCCAGACAAAAACGGAAGTGTGGTTTCTATGGTTTCTGACCATAGTTCTTGCTGCTTTTTCGAAATTATCGAACCAAGCCTCATTTCCGATAGACATCCATGTTGGGGCTTCTTCATATACCAGCATTCCTAATTCATCACAGGCTTCCAACAACGAATTGTCATGCGGATAATGTGCCGTACGAATGACGTTCATTCCCAATTTTTTTAATTGAAGAATATCTTTGTAATGCAGTGAATTGGGCATGGCATCCCCAATAAAACCATAGTGCTGGTGTAAATTGGTCCCAATGAGCTTTAGAGGTTTTCCGTTGAGAACAATACCGTCATGATTGTTCATTTCAATCTTACGGAATCCGGTTTTTACCTCTATCTGATCTACTACTTTATCGGCTTCTAAAACCAAAGTATTTACACGGTATAGGTTAGGTTCATCTATAGACCAAAGCTTCAAGTTGTCTTCAATACTTCCTATTGCATTAAATTGAACATCTGCACCGGAAGCAATGGTTTTTGTCTGCTCCAATTTTAAAACCACCAAACCTTTTTCATCAACAACCCTATTTATAACGGTAGTTATTCTAGGTTGATTATTTTCGTTCCGAACTGTAGTTTTAATATTAATCGTTGCATTCATATTCACCGGATCTACGGTGGGGGTGGTAATGTATTGGCCTGCGGTTTCGGCTTCCCAATTAAAGGTGATATGTAACGGATTGGTTTCAACTAAATACACATCTCGATACAGACCGGCGAACTTAATATAGTCCATGGGGCCTGGGTCCGGCGGCACGTCTTCGCGCTTGCGGTTATCGGCTAAAACGGTAACTAAATTTTTTGCACCTCGATTTACAAAATCTGTAATATCAAAATGAAAAGGAGTGTACCCACCAACGGCATGCTGACCAATGTGTTTGCCATTTACCCATACATCTGTTACTTGGTGAACGCCTTCAAATTCAAGAAACACTTTGCTTTGGTAGTTGTCCGAAACCTCAATTTGTTTTCGGTACCACCCTACTTTTCGCATAAAAGTATCTTGGTACTTATCATCTTGAACCCCGTTGAGGTCCATAGTAGTAAGTTCCAATCCGTGAGGCACGTTAACTGTTTCCCACTTGGAATCATCCGTATCCAATTTAAAAAAATCGGCATCTGGATCACCCAAATGGAATTTCCATCCTTGGTTGATATTTAGTTTGGAACGATCTGTTTTTTCAAAGCCTTCTGGTAAAGTTTTTTGTTGTGCATGAGCTGCTAGATGAAATAGCAGTATAAAAAGCATTGTTTTTACTATTTGTAAAGTACGCATTAACTATAATTTTATTGAATTTATTTTTCGTTTTCCAGTTCTTCTATCGTCCAATAGTCTTCACGGTCTTTTATACTTCTTCTCACATTACCAACCTTCCAAGCAGGAACGCCACTTTCGTTGTTTAGGTGCATTCTTATGTAGGTGACGACGCTAGCAATGTATTCATCGTCCTGTTGTTTCATGCCCGCCATAACACCAGAGTACTCTTTGCCGTCAACAGGTCCCGTAAGTCCATTCAGAAGAATTTTTACAGGAATATCCCATTTCTTGGCAGTTACCCGCGGAGATCCAACTAGTGATGGCGCCATACCTTCAATACCATCACCGTTTTTACCATGACAGGCTGCACATAAATTTTTAAAATTTGTATACCCATCTATAATTCTTTTACGGGTATAGGTGTTTTGTAGCACGTGTTTCTTCTTGATTTGCTCAATTTCCAAAGGTGTTTCTTTTAGACTCTCTTCACCTATAACCGCAATAGCGTCGTTTGATGGGTTTGAAGAAATGATTTTGGAAATGGTTTCGTTTCCGGCTTTGTTTTTTGTAGACCTTAGCGATAACACCAGTTGTTGCAACACTTCTGGATTTGTATCGTTTTTCAACGCCTGTACAGCTTCAATAACTTCTGTATCACCTGATTTTAGGAATGGTTCGGCTACCCGAAGCGCTGCCATACGTACCCGGGCATCATCATCTCGCAGTGCTGATAGAATAAGAGATTTGTCAATGGCATCAAGACCATCTAAAGCCCAAATAGCATGTAGCCTGCCCAAAGCATAATCCGTATCGCCTAACATAGAACCTAGGAAAGGTTCGCCACCAGTTACTATTTTTTTTAAATCTGATACAATGGATTTGTCTTGTCTAAGTACCAAGAGCTTTTGGGCGGTAAGACGGTACCAACCGTTTGGGTGATGTAGATAATCCAATAATTCGGAATTTACTTTGTTCAAGAGGTTTTCCTGCTTGGCGGGAGCAATTTCTTCATGAACTATTCTGTAAATTCTACCTTTTCCAATATTCTTGTCAAAACCTTTTCGTTCTACCACAGGACGTAGAAAACTACCCTTTCTGACCCAGTTGCCCTCTTGAATGATTCCGCGGTACATGTCCACAACATACAGACAGCCGTCAGGGCCGGTTTGAGTGTCAACTGGTCTAAAGTTGGTATCTGTGGATGCCAGAAACTCTGTTTCACCATACGGATTGGAAAGTACTTTTTTTCCGTTCACTAGGTTCACTTTTGCTCTACGAATCAAGCGCCCTACAGGTTCAGGGATAAAAAGGTCACCATACATGGGTAATTTATCGCCTAAAAAAATAGACTGTCCACAACTTGCTGTAAAATGATTGAGCGTACCGTCTTCACGAAGTCTACGCAGGCCGCCCTGAACATCTGGGGTGCCAATTATAGGCCATACTTTTTCAAAACCTTCTTCCCATTTGCCTTCCATTTCTAGATTTCCATAATAGGGATGTTGTTGATAGCCCAATGCAGGGGTTTCGCCACCGGCACTGGAATAGTACAGTTGACCAACTTCATCTTGTGTCATTCCCCATTGTCCTGAAGGTGCATCCATTAAGGTATCAACCTCCATTTCACCCTTTGTAAATCTATAGCGCAAAGAGCCATTGGATTGATAAAGGTAATTATCCAGCCCCCAAATCATTGTGGCGGATTGGTGTTCTAGGTTTGCATTATCACGTTTATTATTTTCTAGGATGAGCTTCTTTTCATCGGCAACATTGTCGCCATCCGTATCCCTGTAGGTGTAAAGACTGCGGTTGTATGTCTCGCCAATAATCACCCTGTCGTCTAACGGAAGTAGAATTCTCGGCAGAATCAAACTATCAACAAAAACAGTACTCTTATCCATTTTGCCGTCTCCGTCCAAATCTTCAAGCACAGAAACTCGGCTCCACGGTTCATTTTCGTCCGTACCATCTATATCTTGCATATAGGTCAGCATTTCAGCAACATACAGTTTGCCATCGGGAGCCCATGCAATAGTTACGGGTTCATTAATCATGGGTTCACTGGCAACCAATTCCATGCTGTAGCCTTTCGGAAGGTGCATGGTTTTCATACTTTCTTCTGGAGACATAAAAACAACTGGTGGGTCCTTTACGAGTGTTGGTTTGGTATAAATGACATCTGCATAGACCGGTTTTTCTTTTTTACAACTGCAAAAGGTTAATAGTATAAGGGCAGAAGTAACAAAGAGGCTTTTTTGTATTGTAGAACGATTTGTTAACTGGTAAAATAATTGGTTCATATTCGGTTTTTTGGCGTTTGTTTGTTGTTCGTTTTTGGTTAAAACGGGTGATGTTAGTTTGCAAGAGTGATTGTCCGTAAAAATAATCATAGCACTTTGCTGAATTTGTTACATATGATCAGATGGCTATATCAAATGGATTTTTAGTGGTTTTTAATTTTATAAACCGATATGAAACAGCAATAGGTGTAAAAAATTAGTTAAGTGTTATTTTAAAAACGTTGGCCGATTCCTCAAGCACCACGCCATTCAATTTTAAAAGAAGTCCGTTTTCATTATGGTCAAATTGAACAGGTTTACCCGTACCCAAATGAACGATTTTTTGAATATCACCTTCACGAAGTTTAAAACTTGAATTTAAGGATTTAATCAAAAGGTCACCATCAGGTTTACCCAAGCAAGAGGCATAAAGATTATTTCCGTTAACAGTAAACCGGATGTCTTCTTTTGTGTATTGTACCTGTGCAAAATGATTGTTGTGATGGTAGGTATAGTTACCTTCGTCAATATCAGTAGGGCCTTCGCCATAAATAAACCAAGGAGCTGTGTTATAAACAGCTTCACCGTTCTTTTCTAACCATTTGCCCATCTGCGTTAGATTCTTGATTACTTCGGCTGGAAAAGTACCATCAGACTTTGGAGGGATGTTTAATAAAAGGATTCCATTTTTACTAATAACATCCATTAACATATCTACCAATTCATTGGTAGAACGCATAGGAATGTCTTCTCTATAAAACCAACCATGTGTTGGAAAATCTGGCGGTACGGTCATATCCATATCGGTCATCCAAACGTCATAAGCGGTTTCGGTAAGAATACCGTTTTCCAAATCCCGCATACCGACGGAAGGAGGAATGTCATTGGATTTATAAACAAATTCAACTTCTTTTTTTCGCTCTAAAGACTTATTGAAAAAGTAAGAAATAAACTCCCTTTGATATTTATCTTCAAATACGGGAGATGGTAAAGTTCCTTCACCAATAAACTTGCTTTTGCGAGTCACTTTTTTATTGTGAGAGCCTTTAGTACCACCAAAACTGGCATCCACCCAAAAAATATCAGGATTGTATTTGTCTACTCCTTCTTTGGCAAAATCAATCCATTCATCACCTTCAATAGAATGATAGGAAACCAGGGTTTTCATATTTCGTTTGCGGACGGCTTTAAAAACTTCGCCAACGATATCTATTTTAGGTCCAACTTTAGCCGTGTTGTAATCTGATATGTCACTGTCCCAGTGTTTTAAATCACTACCATGCCAACCGATGACCCCACCAAACTTGGCACCGGCGGTTTCAAACAGTTTGGCCCATTCATCCGCATTAAAATTTTCGCCTTTAAATTGTTTGAGCAATTGTTCATCCGTCCAATCTTCTTTTCCTTTTTCATAACTGATGGTCTGAATTCCCCAGTGGCAGTATATTCCAAATTTGGCGTCGACCAGCCATTCTGGGGTGTGGTGGTTTCTTAAGGAGTTCCAAGCTGGTTCATAATTCTTTTCCTGAGCTTGTAAACAAGAGGGCAGAGAAAACAAAATGGCCATTAAAATGAAGACTGTTTTTTTCATAATCGTTGTTTTATTTTGGTAAGTGGTTCTGATACGTATAAGAATATTTTAAGCAGGATTAAAGCCCGTTAATAAGCTTTTAAAAAAGTGTAGTTCCTCCATTGGTGTTTAAATCCAGATAGGTCTCTTGCATTTTTTGTATACGCTCTGCTTGCACGGGCTCATTAATTAGGTTTTTGTTTTTCTTCTCTTGTACATTGTCATTTAAATTATACAATTCAATTGCTTTTAGTCCTTTTAAGTTTTCCTTACTATCCGCTATCATGATCAGTTTAAAATGACCTTCGCGAATGGCATGAAAAGGACCCTGAACATCTTGAGACCTGTGCATGAGGTATTTGTGCAGCGGTTCTGTGGATTGTTGTTGAAAGATGGGAAGAAGATTAGCGGAATCTAACACTTTACTATCATCAATCGGAACGTTTACAATTGCCGATAAGGTGGCAACCATATCCTGACCTACAATAGGAACATGGGATTCTGAGTTTTTAGCAATTTTTTCCGGCCAAACGGCGATAAAAGGAACACGATGCCCACCTTCATAGATTGAAGCTTTTTTGCCAGAAAGCCCATTACTGGAATCATGCCCTGCGTCTTTTAACGCTTTGTCATGATTAAGGCCTCCATTATCAGAAGTAAATACAAAAAGGGTATTTTTATACGCCCCGGTTTTTTTAAGAGCTTTTATCATCATACCCACTTGGGCATCTAGTTCGGCAATCATATCCCCATGATTTCCAGGAGTAGAACCTTTTATTTTTTTTCCGTCTAAACTTTCTGATGGACTATGGGGCACATGAACAGCCTGGCTGCAATAGTACATGAAAAACGGTTTTTTAGCACTGTTTTTGCCTTGCTGTTCAATATAGTTTACAGCTTTGTTTGCTAAAATTGGCCCAGCTAAGGAAGGGTTCCAATTAGAATCGCCTATACCATCTCTTCCGCGATTTCTGTTTCCTTCGTCATATTCGGTTTGTTCAAAAGGAATATGAACTAATTCCGAATCAGTTTTGAGTTTCATCCACGTGCCATTTTCATAATAGACATAAGGTTTGTTTTGAATGCCTTGAGGTAGTTCTATAGAGTAATCAAAGTCGAATTTTTGAGCACCTCCCTCTGTTTTTGAATAATCTTCTGGAGCACCGTTCCAAACTCCGCCTAATCCCCATTTACCAAAAAATGACGTGTTATATCCTGCCTTTTTTGCAATCCGGGATAGGGTAGTGGAGTCATCATCAATACCGTCATTGGTTAACGGAGACCAAACACCCCAAGGGCTATTAGTATTTCTATACGGATAATTACCGGTCATCATTGAATATCGGGTAGGAGCACATAAAGAAGCAGGGGAGTGGGCATCGGAAAATCGCATGCCATTTGCTATGAGTTCATTTATATTAGGCGTGGGAACCACGGGTGCTTTACCCGTTCTTTCTTTGTGATAAAAACCGATATCTCCAAGACCAATATCATCGGCCATTACGATTACAACGTTTGGTTGTTCCTGAGCACTCAGCAAACTGCTAAGTCCTGCAAATAAAATTAGGAAGCATATTTTGTTTATCAATGTAGATGGATTCATAAGTGCTATATTTTTAATAGTTTTTGGGGTTGTGTTGTTATTATTTTTATTGTCCTAAGTAATCTTGTACAGTGGGTGTCCAGATACGGTTATAGGCCTTTACTTCTCTATGGTTATAGAAGCGTGCCTCACTATTAGAGTATAGGGCATTGGCCAATTTGTTCAGAGTATCCGAATCGGTTTTAGGCCATACATCATTTTCTATCCGTTGTACCATAATTTCAATAGCGGATAGCCATTCAGATAAACTAAAACTGCAATGTCCCCATCTGTTAACATATGCTATGCGGAAAAAGTCCGAGTAGCCGTTTCCCATTACTAATTCTTTATAACCTTGAGCCATAGTTGGGTACACCAAGGCATCTCCGCTAGTATTTATTCTCAAAAGGGGAACTTTAGGTTTTCCTAAATGAGTACGACCAGGAGCACTCCACCATTTTACGGCTTTAGGGTCGGCCTTAACACGCTCAAACGAATTGATTTTTTTTAATTCCTTTTTAAGGTCAATTTTCGCTTCTTTATATAATTTTTGAACAGCTGCTTTATACAATGCGTCACCATTTGAGAATGAAACTTGATAGTCTACGCCAGTATTCCATCGTAGTTGACCGGGAGCAGATTGCTCTAGCATACTGGTACCAAAAGTTTGTTTTGAAGGAAGTAGTTTCAAGAGACTTTGATACATACTTTCTTGCAAGTCATTTGCATTGTTGGCATCTGGTTCTGGAATCGGTGCTTTTCCCGGACCACCCCAAGCGGGCCATTGCCCAATGGTTATGGCAAGAGCAATGCGAGC
>ENA-ORXM01000571-ORXM01000571.1-marine-metagenome-genome-assembly--contig:-NODE-571-length-62764-cov-11.493005_pt1 | contig 62764 bp, 50 predicted proteins | sample MGYA00237867_ERZ511480 | MGnify/ENA primary metagenome ERZ511480 (study PRJEB26309, sample SAMN06266103) | marine metagenome | isolation source: Algal blade | place: United Kingdom:Sidmouth, United...
ACTCCACGTCTGCCTAGAAATACAAAAGCCTACTGACTAGGTCAGTAAGCTTTTTAGTTTGTCGGGATAGCAGGATTACCTAGGGGTGATCCTGAAGATGGGGAATGGAGACAAATGATCAAAAAGCTTATAGCCAAGAGGCTATTTAGGCTTATGGATTTCTATTCATCCTTAGGCGTAAACTCCACGTCTGCCTAGAAATACAAAAGCCTACTGACTAGGTCAGTAAGCTTTTTAGTTTGTCGGGATAGCAGGATTCGAACCTGCGACCCCACGACCCCCAGCCGTGTGCGCTACCGGACTGCGCTACATCCCGATGCTACAAATATATAATCCTATTTTTATTCCGCAGCTTATGTTCCTTTTAATTTTAATTTAATACCATTTATAATGGGAAATGATGCTTTAGATTTATATTAAATCTGATCACTGTCAAGGCGCGAGCGAGTGATTTTGTTGCAAACAAATCTAGAAAAAAGTTCTAGAAACGAGGTAAAAGCGAAAGCGGGTGGGATACTTACTGTCGTAGCTTAGTCGAGTATTTCCAATGATGAGATTGGATAGAAATACTTAAATGTATGCGACATATTCCACTCAAATGGAGGAATACCCCTAGTGTAAATATTTAGTTTTAGTTAACTTTAGGAATAAATACCTTAGTATGAAAAAATTGATTTTTCTTTTACTTATGTTACCATTACTTCTTACCGGCCAAAATATTTCCTTAGAATTATTTGCCGATGGCTTTTCTGCACCCTTAGATCTTGTACATGCGGGTGATGATAGACTTTTTGTAGTAGAGAAATCTGGTAAAATAAAAATACTCAATGCAGATGGATCGGTAAATCCAGAGCCGTTTATAGACCTTGACCCTATTGTAAATTCTGGAGCTAATGAAAGAGGTTTGCTAGGCCTAGCATTTCATCCTAATTATAATGAGAATGGATATTTTTATGTAAACTACACAGCTAATTCAGGAGGAGCAACAGTGATTTCTAGGTTTTCTGTGACCGATGATCCTAATATTGGAGACCCTAGTTCTGAAAGTCTTGTGATTACGATCAGTCAGCCTTATAATAACCATAATGGAGGGGGTGTAAAATTTGGTCCAGATGGATATCTTTACATAGGAACTGGAGATGGTGGTGCAGGTGGAGATCCAGATGACTACGGACAGAATGGTATGAGCTTACTGGGGAAGATGCTAAGACTAGATATTGATGGGGGCGAGCCTTATGTTATTCCGAATGACAATCCTTTTATTGGTGTCGAAGATATCAGAGATGAGATATGGGCGACTGGATTAAGGAATCCGTGGCGGTATAGTTTTGATACGGAAACCGGTGATCTGTGGATAGGAGATGTAGGGCAAAACAAGTTTGAAGAAATAGATTTCCAATCTGCTAGTAGCACAGGGGGAGAAAATTACGGATGGAGATGCTACGAAGGAAATGCGACGTTTAATACATCTAATTGTAATCTAGAGAATGATTTTATATTTCCAGTTTTTGAGTATGCTAATGATGAGTTTGTAGATGGTTGTTCAGTAACTGGTGGCTTAGTATATAGGGGTGTAAATCATAAAGGTATTTATGGAGACTACATTTGTGTAGACTTCTGTTCTGGGCAATTCTGGGCGACAACACAACAAGCCTGTGGTACCTTCACAACGCGAGAAATATACAGAGGTAACTTCCAGGATTATAGTGCCTTCGGAGAGGATATCAATAAGGAAATGTATGTTGTTGCACTGAGTTCTGGAGAGATACATAGAATTGTAAGTGATTGCAAAATGAGCGTTGATATCTCGACAAATAATGTAGGATGCGGGGGAGAGGAAGGTGGAGAAGTTGTGATCGATGCTACCTCGCCCAGCGGAACAGTTTCTGTAGAATGGTCAGACGGTAGTACAGAAATAAACAGAGAAAATTTACCAGCAGGAACTTACGAGCTCCTGATTTCAGATGGAGTATGTGAGATTTCGAGATGTATAGAGTTGAAGGAAGAGGTGTTAGATGTCACCTGTGATATACAATTAATGGATATATTTATGTGCCCGGGGGATATGTTAGAAATGCTTCAGTTCAATTTGCAAGATATACTAAGTGAATGCCAAGTAATGGATGATATAATTTCTGTTAATATATTTGAACAAGGGGCCCTACTAGGTCAGTACTTTGAGTCAGAAGAAATTATTTTACCCGTATCTGATTCTACAAATTATAGTTTTCAGTTAGTAACCAACTCATGCGAGTCAGAACTAATCGAATTGATCACTATCAGTTTTTATGATACTGACTCGACGACCATCGGATTTACAGATGGCTTACTCGTAGCTGAAGAGGTAGCAAATGCAACTTTGTATATTTGGTATCTAGATGGAGAAGAGTTCGCTCAGACAACTGCAAACACGCTTGAAATAACAGAGGGTGGAAATTATTCTGTTGTTGTGCAGAACGAAGAATGTCATGGTCCATTTTCTCCAGAGTTATTTGTTAATTTAGTTGGTACTGTAGATTATACAAACATTCTAAATAGAAGCATATTTCCTAATCCGTTCTTAGATCAGATAAACATACAACTGAAGTTAGAAGAAGCAGAATCTGTGTACTATAGCGTGTTGGATTTAACAGGTAGAACCCTTAATTCGGGGTACCTAGAATCTAATGATCTTAAATTTGTTATTAATAGTTCTAATTGGGAATCTGGAATATACCTCCTGCAGATGGAATCAAAATCCTTTTATTTTACAGAAAAACTGCTTAAGTTTTAAGGAAAGTATATAATCAGTGGGTCATAAAGTGCAGAGTAGAATCATTTTTCTTTTCTTTGCAGTAGTAAATAGTTAATTATGATTTCATTGATTACAATGCCTGATTTTGCGAGCTCTTCTGTTTGGTTGAGTTTATTGACCTTGACATTTTTAGAGATCGTTCTCGGAGTAGATAATATTATTTTCATATCTATTGCCGCTGCTAAGCTGCCCGAGGAAGAACAGAAGACAGCGACCAATATAGGATTGGTTTTAGCAATGGTGCTCAGAATAGTATTGCTCTTTGGGATTAGTGCTTTGATAGCGATGAGTGCACCTTGGATTAACATTCACACTGATTTCATCCAAGCAGGATTCTCAGGTCAGAGCCTTATTCTTATAGGAGGCGGTTTGTTTTTACTATACAAGAGTGTGACAGAAATCCACCATAAACTAGAAGGAGAAGAACTCTCTGATGAAGCAACTAAAAATAAAAAGACCTACACCTTATCTAATGCTATTGTACAGATTACGCTGATCAATATTGTATTTTCTTTTGACTCTATATTGACAGCAGTAGGTATGACTAATGGAATAGAAGGCGCGCTTATCATTATGATTATTGCCGTTGTTTTTTCTGTTCTTATCATGATGCTTTTTGCTGTGCCTGTAGGAAGATTTGTAAACAAGCATCCTACGATCCAGATGCTGGGTTTATCATTTCTTATCTTGATCGGGTTTATGTTGATTCTCGAAGGAGGACATCTAGCGCATCTTTCTATACTGGGTAACGAGATAGGTATCGTACCAAAAGGATATCTATATTTCGCTATTGCATTCTCACTCCTAGTAGAATTTCTTAATCTGAAATTGCGAAAGAGTAATAAACCTGTCATACTGAGAGGGATAGAAGAAGAAGCTAAGGCCAGAGGAATCTTGTAATAGTTTTCTATGCAAGTTATTGACACACGTACAGTTCTAGATATTTTTCTTAATCGTTTATGTGAAAAACTATATCTTATCATAAGTCCTACTTGCTCAACAAATACTTATAAGCTTAGTATACTATTCTGGAGTATGCTTTTGTCCGTTTTTGTAGGATGTCGTGAGGAAAAAATACATATACAAGACTTCCATTATACAGGTCTCACTATGGGCACTACCTATAATATTAAGTTCTCAAGTAACTCAGAATTTCCTCAAAAAAAAATAGACAGTATACTTATAGCTTTTAACGATGAGCTCTCCACCTATATAGATGCTTCCTTCATAAGTATGATCAATGATGGTGGTGAGAAATCAGCCCTCTTCAATACGGAGGAGCATCGTGATTTTGTGAAAATTTTTGAAAGAGCTAAGCAAATGTTTAATTTGTCAAATGGATTTTTTGATCCTACGGTTAAGCCTCTAGTTGATTACTGGGGCTTTGGAGAAAAGAAAGAAAAAGCGGTTTATGATAGAAATCGAATAGATCAGCTTATGGAAGCTACAGGTTTTGATAAGATCGAAATTTATAGGGAAGGAAACCAGTTCTATGTACAGAAGGAGAATGCAGAAGTATCATTAGACTTTAGTGCCATCGCTAAGGGGTATGGAGTGGATTTGATAGGACAAGAGCTAGAGCATGCAGGTATAGAAAACTACATGGTAGAGATAGGGGGAGAAACAAAAACTAAGGGGCTTAATTCCAAAAAGAAAAAATGGCTACTAGGCGTATACAAGCCAGTGCCAGGTGTGAAGAAGTCAGAGCTTATTGCGTATATAGAACCAGATGACAAAGCGCTAGCTACATCAGGAAATTATAGAAATTTCTATATGTTGGATGGTATGATGTATAGCCATACCATTAATCCTAAGACTGGGGAATCATCTCCTTCAGACCTACTGGCTGTTACTGTTCTAGCAGATGATTGTATGACAGCAGATGCGATGGCTACAAGTTGTATGGTGATGGGATTAGAAAAAGCAAAGCAACACATAGCATCGGTAGAGCAGGTAGAAGCTTGCTTTTTTTTTCAAGAAAAAGATAGTATAAAATATTCATATAGTAAAAGATTTAAGGAGTATATAAAAAATTGATACATGGAATTTAATCTAGAAAGGGATATTGTATTTTTTGACATAGAAGCTACAGGCTTACACGTGCTGAGAGATAGAATTGTGCAAATAGCACTCATAAAATATCTAAAAAAAGGTGGAGAGCCCTTACAACTAACATTGATGATTAATCCTGGAATTCCTATTTCTGAGGAAGCAATCGGCGTGCATGGTATCACTCCAGATATGGTGAGAAATAAGCCTACATTTGCACAGGTGTCAGATTCTATATTTGACTTTATAGGAGATGCAGATCTTGCGGGATATAATTCTGATAGATATGATATTCCTATGCTTATGGAGGAGTTTAGTAGAGTAGGAAAGGAGCTAGATCTTAACATCAGAAAAACGGTAGACGTGCAAAAAGTTTTCTACAAGATGGAACCTAGGACCCTTTCTGCTGCGTATAAGTTGTATTGTGGTAAAGAAATAGAAAATGCGCACGATGCACTTGCGGATGTTCTAGCAACAGTAGATGTTTTGAAAGGTATGATAGAAAGATATGACGGTACTGATTATGTAGATGGAGATGGATTTACACACGAGTCTCCTATTAAGAATGATATGGATTCTATCGCTAAATTTACTAGTGAGACAAGGATGGTAGATGCGACACGTAGATTAAAATACGATCACAAAGGGAATATTGTTTTTAACTTTGGGAAATATAATGGACAGTTAGTAGCTGAGGTCCTAAGTAAGGACAAGCAGTATTATAATTGGATTCTAGAAAAAGAATTTTCAGCTCAAGTGAAACAAGTGGTGAAAAAATTAGTAACGGACTATGAGAAAGCAAATAAACAAGCTTAGTAATCTGTGCATTTATATTTTGTTACTCTGTATCCTGAGCTCTTGTTATGAGGGTTCCGATGGATGTCAGGATATAAGAGCAGTTAATTATGACCTTACTGCGGATGAACGCTGTGATGATGAGCCTTGTTGTACCTACCCAGTAATAGAGTTTAGGCCAGATTACGCTTGGGACACACTTAATTTTAATTTAAATACACTTTATCCACTATCGGGTGGGGATTCTATAATTGTCCGATATGCTCATCAGGTTTTATCTCAGATTGACATAATAAGCAGTACTGGAAATAGCTATCAATCAATAGATACGGCGGATTTTACAAGGGATAATATGTATGATTTGGCGGATATAATATTATTGAACTTTAGGGCAGGAAATGCTAGGTCTACGCCACATATCATTATCAGGGACAGTATCAGTAGCATCCAGTTTTTACAGGATATTCCTTCAGAAATTAATGATTTTCAGAACGATTTTACTGATTTCAGTGAAATAGATCAGTTAGTAGAGGACAGTCTATATGATGTAAATGGTGATATTTTGTCCTTTAATATGGAATTTGACTTGATAAATACCGATACAATTTCTTACATAGTGTCGGTTTCGGCACAGAACTTTACAAAAGAATTATTGTTTAACCCTGTACAAAGCATAGGAAACGGAGAAAATTTCGTTGTAGACCTGTTAGTTGACTTAAATAAGTTGTTTAAAGATGTTATTTTTGACGATATAGACTCCATAACCCTGAGAGAGCATTTGATAGTTAATCTTGAAGATTACATAGAACTTAAATAATTAAGATGAACAAGTATACCTTTTTTCTATTTTTAGCAATACTTTCTGTTTTTTCTTGTACACCTGATGATGATGGCATAGGTACAGGCTTTTTGAATCTAAATTTTAAAGCCGAGTTTGATGGAGAACCCCTAGTTATGTTCAACGAGTACGACTACGCGGATACCAAACTTTTATTTTCACAAGCAGATTTCTACATCACACACGTAGAGGTAGAGGATGTAAGTGGTGTTGTCCAGAATCTTGACGCCGTGAGGTTCTTAGACTTCACTACTGTAAATAAAAATGCTGATAATGCTGCAGAAGGCATAACCTACTTTTATAATGACCTAATAATAGGAGAGTACGATAAAATAAGAATAGGTATAGGCGTAGATGCAGAAAATAATAAGAAGAAACCCGCTGACTTTGACTCTAACAACCCACTAAGTAAGACGGGATACTATTGGACAGCATGGGACTCTTACATTTTCATGAAAATACAGGGACAATATGACGAGGCAAAAGATGGAACATTCGGCCTAGGTTACTTATTTCATACCGGCAAAGATGAGTTATATAGAACGATAGAACTTCCAGGAACTTTTGTTATAGGAGAGGATACGACAACGATAGAGGTAGGTATAGATTTTAAGAAATTATTTAATACATCTTCTGGCTTATTCGATATTCCAGCTAATCCTGTAAACCATGATCCAGATAATCTAGGACCTATCCAGATGATTTCAGATAATCTTTCTGAGGCGGTATACATGAAACAATAATAGCTTGCAAGTGAGGAATTTGTTAAACTTTTTGTTCCTGAGTTCCATTTTTATCATCTCCTGTAGAGATAAGGAACCTATAGTAATGGATATAGACTTAACAGGCATTGCTTACACACCATCCGAGTATACGCCAATATTTCCAGCTTCTTTTCCTGAGCTGGAGGAACCAGAAGATAATCCCATGACAACAGATGGAGTTCTATTAGGGAGAAATCTTTTTTATGATAATATACTATCAGCAGATAGTACTATGTCATGTGGTTCTTGCCACTTTCAGGAATTTAGTTTTACTGATAATCTCGCTGTTAGCGAAGGTATAGATGCCATAGCGGGAACAAGAAGTTCTATGTCCTTGCTTAATATCGGTTTTTATTACGAGGGATTATTCTGGGATGGCAGATCGACTACCTTAGAAGAGCAGGCTCTATTACCAGTGGAGGATCCTATTGAATTACATCATACTTGGCCGGAACTGATCGACAAGTTACAAGTTCATCCTAGTTATCCAGAATTATTTAGAAAAGCCTTTGGCATATCTTTTAGTTCAGAGATTACTAAAGAATTAGCAGCGAAAGCTATCGCTCAGTTTGAGAGATCTATAGTGAGTTCTACAAGTTCTAAATACGATAGGGTAGAAGATGGTTCGGATTCTTTTTCGGATGAGGAATTACTCGGTAGAGATTTGTTTTTTGACGAAAATCCAGACGTGCCCGATGCGGAGTGTGGGCACTGCCACGCACCACCTTTGTTTACTACCAACGAATATTTTAACAATGGAATAGAGCAGGTGGAAACTCTGGATGATTTTCCAGATCTAGGAAGAGGTTTGGTTACAGATCGTTTTGACAATGGCAAATTCAGAGTACCTACGCTTAGGAATATAGAATTTACGGCTCCATATATGCATGACGGTAGATTTTCCACGCTAGAGGAAGTTTTGGATCACTATAATTCTGGAGGGCATCCTGCATTGAATGTGGATCAAAATATTAGACCTCTTAACCTGAATCAGGAGCAATTAGATGCACTTTTAGCTTTTATGAAGACACTTTCTGATACAGAATTTCTAAATAATCAGATTTATTCTGATCCTTTCTAGACATTATTCTCAACAATTTAATTTATATATCTCGGTTTATTTTATTGAAAATCAATAATTTATGTGATATATACATTCATATATAATAATTCCATATATAACAATTGTACATTTTTGTATTTTTTTTTAGAGTGATTCTGATCGATATTTATATTATGAATTTAAACATAGACCCGATAAAAGAATCGGTTCAGTTAGATTCAGATATGTTCATGGGATTATACTTGTTAAGGAAATGCTCGCAACTAGCAGCTTTTCCTTGACAAGATTTTAAAATCGAGATTGAGTTTTTGTTTATATATAAGTTGGTTTCTTAAAAGCACGCCAAGTGCTACAAAGAATACATTATGTTCATGGGATTATAATTTTTAAAGGCCGCCTGGGAAAGCGGTCTTTTTTTATGCCACAATCTCTCCTCTTACAGGCTTATCTTCTAAGTGTAGGTAACTTTCTATTTCTTGTTCTAGATAGAGTTGTGTTTCTTTATTCATACGATCTACGAGCTTAATTTTTTTTCCTGTTTTAGTGATAGCATAGAGTCCATAGGCGTAATTAGTTTTGCCGTTAGTACTGCCCGTCATATATTTGCTTACATATAACTGTGTCAAATCAGCAGAAGGTAACATCATATCTTTGCTAAAAGGAGTTTTTAGTGGTTTTTGACTTATCGTAATAGAATCTTCAGTAACATATATATCTGTGTAGTTGATATACATTTTCATTGTTGTGTACGCGAGGCCTAGTCCTGCCGCTAGATGAAAAGCTAAAGGCCATAGACTTAATATGTCTCCATTGACGATCATGCCAGCGGCAATAGGCATCAGCATGATATTCCACATCACCGTAAAGAAACTTAGAAAAAGAAGTGTAGATCTATTAGAAGATTTGAACCAATTAATTCTTATGTCTAAGCTGGAAGGTAGATTAATTATTTCTGTTCCTTCAGGGATAATCATTTCAGGCCTATCATTCCTTCTGTTGTTGTGTCTTTTGAAAAAAATGTCATCATTATCGAGGAATAGCAGTGTATTACAGTTTGTACATTTTGCCAACGTATTGTTAATGTTGATGTCGCTACCATTGACAGCATGATCACATTGTGGACATTGTAAGTCTAGTGTTTTGAGTTTAGTTTTTAACTTCTCATCGCTAATTACTTTGCTTTTTTCCATAATTAACCAATTATAGTTAATTTGCTGTAGAATCTTTAAAAAAACATCAATTTTGAAATCTGCAGACTATAAATACTTGTTAGCCTATATAATACCGTTAAGCGGGTATATTTCTGTTATTCATTATGATACCCTTTCATTTTTAACTGTTTTTATAACTTTTGGGATGTTGCCCTTGCTAGAGGAAACTTTATCTCTAAAGGGAGAAAACGACTCGCCAGAGACTAGAGAAGAGAAGAGTAAGTCTAAATTTTTTGATCTCTTGTTATACATCAACTTACCGCTAGTGTTTGGTCTTGTAATTTTTAGTTTATATACGCTTAGTATAACGGAAATATCAGGATTACAATGGGTAGGGATTGTGCTTAGTTGCGGAATCGTATTAGGATCTGCGGGTATAAATGTAGCGCATGAGATAGGTCATAGAAACACATCTTTTGATCAATGGTTTGCTAGATTTTTATTGATGCCCTCGCTGTATATGCATTTTCATATAGAACACAATCTAGGTCATCATAAGCATGTAGCTACTCCAGAAGACCCAGCAACAGCATTGAGGGGAGAATTTGTATATGTATTTTGGCTTAAGAGTATCACAAGAGGATTTATAGATTCTATAAGGATAGAGGCTAAGATTGTTAAAAAGAAATATGGTACTGCCTTTCATTATTCTAACAGAATTATACAGTTTATAATTATTCAGTTTTTGTATCTGTCGGCTGTATTTTATTTTTTCGGATCTATAGGGCTTACTTTTGCTATGCTTACTGCACTGGTCTCCGTGCTACTACTAGAGTCTATCAATTATGTAGAACATTATGGGCTGCTCCGATCGAAAAATGATCTTGGTAAGTACGAGAGAGTAAGTAACATGCATTCTTGGAATTCTAATCATATTATGGGAAGGATATTTTTGTACGAACTGACAAGACACTCCGACCATCACTTTAAGTCTACTATAAAATATCAATCTCTTAGGCATTATGATGAGAGTCCTCAGTTACCACATGGCTATCCAGCATCGATTCTTATAGCTTTGGTACCACCCTTATGGTTCTATGTAGTGCACAAGAAATTAGATGAAATAAGTTAAAGGATTAGCAAGAAATACACTTAATAGCCTCTATAGAGCTCGGAGCCCTTGGATTTCCTTTTCTCTCTAGAATTTATACCCTACCGTAAGTAAGAGTTTATTGAAATTCTTGGTAATGTTGACAAGTTTCTCTCGCGAAGGATCCGATTCCCTGTAAGGTACATAGCCCTCTTCTCCAGAACTCATTCTGAGCGCAGCATCTATATAGAACCTATCAGCTCGGAAGCCCGCTCCTATAGATCTTATAGAATTATAAGCGCCATCATCAGCTAAAAAAGGAGAAGCTTGTAATATCAGACCACCTCTTATTCTCCATTTGCTATAAGCTAGCTCGCCACCAAGATTATAGTTAATTACCGAGGTAAGTGTTCTGTCTATTTCTTCATTGATTTCTATCTGGTAGGCAGCATCTGCTGGATTATCTGAGAATCTTGTAAAATCGAATTCTCCTGATGAGTAGTTTTTAAACTCTGCAGAAGCAGAAATGAATCCATTAATTTTACCGGTAATGATAAGATACGAAAGTCCTAGATTAGCGGTTAAAGGAGATTTCAAGGCATATCTAAAAGATCCGTCAGGAGATTCCGACCTCAGAGTACTGGTCTCTTCGTCCACAGTGCCTTCATCTGTGGTAAATGAATACCCTAGGCTTGTGCTGAAATCTTCACTTATCGTATATCTCGTTGGTGTCTGGATAGATGCACCTATTCTAAAGTTTTTGACTAGTGTAAGTATGGTACCTAGCTTAAGATTGACACCTGCACCTGAGACGGTGAGTGATTCCTGAAACCTTAGTTCGTTAAACAGAGGTATGAGATTTCCCGGATCATTCTCAGTATAAGATTTTTCTTCTTCATATGTAATAATTGGTACGCCTATACCTATACCAATACTGAATTTCTCAAAGTAATTTCCCGCCCACGCAAAATTAAGTTCACTGATGCCACCAGAACGATCTACTGTCTGTTCTCTCCTGATTATATCACTATCTATGAAATCAGTATCATAGAAATTATCTTCGTCAAAATCGAATATAGCTCCTGTCTCAAAAGCTAGACCAGATTCGAAATTATCTAGTTCTTCTGGAAATAAGCCATTGGCATTTTCTCTGAATCTATTCGTTATACTCCCCTGACCGCTACCTCCATATGAGAAGGATTCGTTGAAGTCTGCAATTCTATTGACACCTATACCAAAATTAGAGGTCCTAAGCTTCCCCGTACTGGGCCTGTTCTTAGCGATCACTATACCGATATTTTCTAGGAAGAACTTAGAGGCTACCTTATTTTCTCGTGTAGAGACATCATCATCCAGTAGAAATGCCTCTTGACTTCCATTAAGATATGAAGGCGTTATAGTAAATTCAGAAGTTCTATAATATGCTAGGCCTGCAGGATTGATACTGAGCACAGAAAAATCTGCACCTAAGGAATTAAATGCTCCTCCGCTTCCCACAGTTCTTGCTGTTCCGCCTATGGTCGTCTGGGAATACCGTAAGGCATCTGTTATGTTCTGGGCTTGTAAAGTGGTATACAGGAGTGAAAATAATAGTATAGAGGTGATAGTTTTCATAGACAATTGGAATTATAAATTATCAGTATATGCTAGTACAGTACTAAGATAAGTTTTTAAACTAGGGTATAAAAAAAGGGTGGAAAATTTATTAAATCATCCACCCTTTCTTAAAAGTTTGATAAAAAGTTATCTATTCTTAATTCCCTCTTCTAGAAGATGATCTGCTAGAGCCACCTCTACTTGAGCTACTTCTTGAAGATCTGCTAGGTTTAGAGAAGGATCTGTTACTTGATCTACTCGATCTTGTAGAGCTGTTAGATCTTCTTGGCGTCGACTTAGTATTATATGATCTCCTACTATTGTTACTCTTGTAAGATCTGTTAGATCTTGAAGATCTTGCTGAGTCACTACTTCTTCTCGAAGATCTTGTCTCTGTACTTTTTCTTCCAGTTCTGCTTGCTCTTTCTGAGCCTCTTGCCGTTCTAGGCGCAACTCTAGGATTGTTTCTTCGTGTCGTAGAAGTAGCTGATGAGCCAGATCTTCTAGAACCGTAGTAGCCATTTGTCGCTGGTGTTGTTACATTTCGTGTATTTACCGTATTCGCTCCGAATGCTCCAGGTCCACAATATGCTGCACTTCCTACTCCGAATCCTCCAAATGGAGATCCTCCGTATGAGTTGAATCCTGTGTATGGGTTAAATGCGCTGTTGCCAAATCCTCCCCATGGGTTTCCAAATCCACTGTAGAAATTTCTACTAGCTCTGTTTCTTCCTACAAATAAGATTCCTCCATTTGTTACTATAAGGTTAGCGCCTGGGTTGTAAAATCTGTCATTATACCAGTTTCTAGAGTTGTAGGCATTGTTATAATAGAAGTTGCTGTATATCGGGTTAAAGTACCCCCAACTTCTTGCCGGTCTAGAGAATCTTCTAATTCTAGATGAGTATGTATAATCATCTTCATAAAGGTAGGCAGCATCATCATAATCAGACTCATCGTATACAATATCATCTTCATCGTCATAAGTAACTTCCTCTTCAGCGTATACATAAGCATCATCGCTGTCTGGGTTATAGTACAAATCGTCGAACTGTGCCGTTGTGAATGTTATCATTCCGAACATTAGGGCTACGAAGGAAAAAATCTTGTTTTTCATAATTTTAAGTTTTATAGTAATTAATTCGACTCTCTTATATCTTGCTATTGCAATTTATTACTTTTGTAGTAACTTTTTGGTTAAAACTCTATTAAAGTCGCAGCCTAAGCTGTTAATTATTATTTAATCTACTATTTCATTAAATAATACACTTTTAAGACGTTTAAAATAGGTCAAAGGTTCGGTTTTGCACAACATTATCTTTTTTTTAACAAATTTTTCAAAATTATATGGCAAAAGAGATCACAAGCAGAGAAGAAGATTATTCTCAATGGTACAATGATATCATTAAAAAGGCTGGATTAGCTGATAATTCTCCTGTAAGAGGGTGTATGGTTATTAAGCCTTATGGTTTTGCTATTTGGGAGAATATGAGAGATCAGTTAGATAAGATGTTTAAAGATACGGGTCATGTCAATGCATATTTTCCTCTTTTCATACCTAAAAGTTTTCTGAGTAAGGAAGCAGAACATGTTGAGGGATTTGCCAAGGAGTGCGCTGTTGTCACCCACCACCGTCTGATGAACAATCCTGATGGTCCCGGAGTTGTAGTAGATCCTTCAGCAAAACTAGAAGAGGAATTAATCGTTCGTCCTACTTCTGAGACGATTATATGGGACACCTACCGTAAGTGGATTAAGTCTTATAGAGACCTTCCATTGTTGATTAATCAGTGGGCAAATGTCGTAAGATGGGAATTGAGAACTAGGCCTTTCCTCAGGACAACTGAGTTCTTGTGGCAGGAGGGGCACACTGCGCATACCACGCAAGCAGAAGCGATAGCGGAATCTAGACTGATACATGATATCTATGCAGAATTTGCTGAGAAATATATGGCAATGCCTGTAATCCAAGGTAGTAAGTCTGAAAATGAGAGATTTGCAGGTGCCGTAGAGACGTACACTATAGAAGCACTAATGCAGGATGGAAAAGCACTGCAAGCAGGAACATCCCATTTTTTAGGTCAGAATTTTGCAAAGGCTTTTGATGTCAAATATTCTAATGACAAGAACGAAGAAGAGTACGTGTGGGCAACCTCGTGGGGCGTTTCCACTAGGTTAGTTGGAGGTCTTATTATGACACACTCAGACGATGAGGGTTTAGTGCTTCCTCCTCTATTAGCTCCTATACAGGTTATAATTATTCCTATTCCTAAGCCACTTCCAGAGCTCATGGAAAAAATAGATACTATAGAAAAATCACTTAAGGATCTAGGTGTAAAAGTAAAGGTAGATAGAGACGAAAAGAAACGACCAGGATTTAAGTTTGCTGAGTATGAAATGAAGGGAGTACCGATCAGACTAGGCGTAGGTCCTAGAGATCTAGCAAATAATCAGGTAGAAGTAGCAAGAAGAGATACGAAAGAAAAGACAACGGTGAGCTTAGATGGTCTAGAAGTGTACATCCAGAATTTACTAGTGGAAATACAAGACAACCTTCTTGCCAGAGCAAAAAAACATAGAGAAGAAAACTTTACGGTTACAGACTCCTACGATATGTTTAAGGAAATCTTAGAAACTAAAGGAGGGTTTATCTCCGCGCACTGGGATGGCACAAGCGAGACAGAACAAAAGATTAAAGAAGATACAAAAGCTACTATAAGATGTATACCATTAGAAGCTTCTGAAGAGAAGGGAAAGTGTATCTATTCTGGAAAACCTTCCACAGGGAGAGTTATTTTTGCTAAGGCGTACTAATTATTCTGCGATAATCATAATAAACAGTATTAACTACCGAAATGTAATTAATTTTAAAATTTATTGTTGCTATACTTGCATATTTTAAGAATATAATATAGATTAGTGTTATTATTAATGGTAAACTACATATTTTTTATGAGTCAACCAGAATCGTGTTCAGGTGAAGAGATTTCGCATTTCTTCACCACACTAGAAGCTTTAGAGAAAGGGTCTCGGATAGCATCGGTGTCATCTTAATAACAAGAATACACAACATATAATTGTAAAATAATTATCTCGAGACCACACATGTTTATAAGTCGAAAATACTGAAATATGTGTTTCTCTGAGTTTAAAAATATTGCCGAAAAGCGTTCCGTTTTTCGGCTTTTTTTTTAGTGATGTTTATATACAAAGAGATAATATCAGTAGCTCAGTCGATGTCTATCTATACGAGCATGGTTTAATGATTTTTTTAAGCCTATAATTATCATAATCGGACAGATCAAGATTTACATATTTGTAGAGTATAGCAGCCTACTATAGAATAAGTATATGATGTTCCAGTAGATCTTCAGTTAGGGATTCTCACAATAGAAAAAAGAAGGGAGGCCAATTGTGAGAGAAGCCTCCCTATAAAATCTTTGGTCACATTTATCATCTCAGGTTAATGTTCTGATAGGTAACCAAGAGGATCTTAATCAGAAAACATTGTCAAGATAGAAAAAAGAAAATAAATCGACTTTAAAATGTCTTTTAAGCTTGTTTAATGTTTCAGTGTATACTATATTTGCCATCCGTTGAAAAACGGGCATTTTAATGCTTTGGTGAGGTGGGTGAGTGGCTGAAACCACCAGTTTGCTAAACTGACGTACTTGGAAACAGGTACCGGGGGTTCGAATCCCCCTCTCACCGCAAGGATTAGACCGCTGAATAGCGGTCTTTTTTTATGTCTGGTAGGCAGATGGAAAACGGAGTTTTCAAAATCTGATCTCCAGGCATAAAAAATTATCGCGCGTAGCGAGATAATCCTTGCAAGGCCCTCTCAACAGGGATCACCGGAGGTAATCCCTGAATGGAAATTAAAATTATCGAGAAAAGCAGATTTAGAACGGAGTTTTCAAAATTATGAACTGGGGCTACCAGAATAAAATATAAATAGCATTTAGGTTTGCAGTCATAGGACTACATATAGCAGTAAGTTTAGAAACTTAATCTAATCGTTTATGCAAAGGAACTACCTAAAAATAAAATAAGTACTCAGTACTAGGACTAAAATTACAACGCCCACCGTCTTAGCATGTTTCCAAGGGGTAATGTCTATTTCGTCAGTAACAATGGGTATATATTGGTCTTCTAGCTTTACAGGCATAATATATCTAAAAAGAAACATGATCGCCATATTTATTACAAATAGAATTCCCATCACATGTAGGAAGTGCGGGTAAGCTTCTGCTTTTATAATGGCTAATTCTTTAGCATCAGTAATACCGCTTGCTTGAGCAGCATCCATAGCATTTCCGATAAAATGGGGACCTATTATTAATAAACTTATCAGGTACATGATGACTCCTGCTATAAGGACAACTTTAGCTCCTAAGGCTGGTACTTTTTTAGAAAACATACCTACAACTACAACTGCAAGAATAGGAACACTAAGACTTCCTAGCGCTTGCTGAATATAAGAGAATAATCCATCGGGTGCTTTTGCGATCAATGGAGCAATATTCATAGAAATAATGGCTAAGCATAGCCCGAATATCTTTCCTGCTTTTACAGTTTCTTTATCTGTCGCCTCCTTTTTGAAAAATTGCTTGTACAAGTCAAAACCAAATAAAGTAGCGCTACTATTCAACAGACTATTAAAGGAACTCAGGACAGCGCCAAATAGTACTGCAGCAAAAAATCCGAGAAATGCACCAGGTAGTACCATTCTAACTAGAGCTGGATAAGCCTGATCTGCATTTTCTAAGTTACCTTCGAATACATGCCAAGCTATGATTCCAGGTAGCACAACAATGATAGGAATTAGAAATTTTACAAACGCGGCGAGGATTACACCTTTCTGACCATCAGCAAGACTTTGAGCGCCGAATACACGCTGTAATATAGACTGATTAGTTCCCCAGTAATACATTTGTGCGATCATCATTCCTGTGAATATAGTACCAAAAGGTATAGAGGAATCTACGCCTCCTATTACATTAAATTTTTCTGGGTTCACATTCCACAAAGTGGTCAGACCATCACCAAGACTGCCATCACCGATTAACATCAGCCCGTAAACAGGGATCAGTAAGCCTCCTATCAATAGACCAACCGCATTAACTAAATCTGAAACAGCAACGGCTTTTAGTCCACCAAAAATAGCGTAAATTATCCCTATTATGCCTATAGACCAGACGCTAATGCTTATGATTGTTCCTTCCGATTTTCCTAATGCTGCTGGTAAGTCAAACATGGTGCTGAATGCTAAGGATCCAGAATAAAGTATAGTCGGTAGTAGTACAAGTCCGAAGGCAACTAGAAACAAGATAGATAGTATAGCTTTTGTATTCTGGTCAAATCTTCCTTTGACAAATTCTGGAATCGTCGTAATTCCTGAACGCATATATTTAGGTAAAAGATATATAGCAGTGAAAACCATGGCAATAGCAGCTAGGGTTTCCCAGGCCATAACAAGAATACCTTCACTGAAGGACTGTCCATTTAGACCTACAATTTGCTCTGCAGATAAGTTAGTTAACAATAGAGAGCCGGCAATTGTGACTGCTCCTAGACTTCTCCCTCCTAGGTAATATCCGTCGGCAGTACTTTCATCTGTGCCCCGACTTGCATACCAAGCCACACCTGCAACTAGTAATGTAAATCCTAAAAAGGTAAGAATGGCCAGCATATCCATAGCGTAATATTAGATTATAAAAAATTAAAAAAAGTTCAGCAGGCTATTTTTACCACTATGGTCAATCGGGGAGACAATTATAACTGGTATTCTAGCTACCTCATTTATAAAGATAATTAATGCTGAGAATTTTTATAAAGTTTTGACTTTTTTGTCTTGATTATTCTCTATTTATTTCATACGAAATATGCCTTCGGCCTAAATTTTGATAACTAAATCAAACTAAAGCTCTGCGGAAATCCTCGTATTCAATTCCTTATCAAACTTTACAATAAAGTGTATCCAAATAGAACGTGAAAGTCTCAATATTTTAAAAAAAAGTACGCCATATAAGGTCATCAGAAAAAGCATCATACCATTGACAGACCAGCCAAAATAGAATACTAAAAGCAGTGCTAGCGGAAGAAAAGTTAAGCAAGAAAATCCATAGGAAACAAACATAGCACCAAAATAGAAGCCTGGTTCTGGTTCAAATTTTTGTTGGCAATGAGGACAATGGTCCTTCATTTCTAATGGCTTGTTAAAAACAAAAGGTTCAGCAAATATTTTGCTATGCCTACACTTAGGGCAACGATAGGATATTATACTGCTCAGTAGGCCTGCCATAAGATTTTTTTTATTAGCACAAAATAAGAATCTTAAATGACAGGAAATGTCTTTCTCCTACTTAAATAAAAAGGATCTCTTTTGCTAAGCCCCTTTTGTTGAATGAAGGCTATAAAATCTAGGCAACTTGCTTCATTGTCTAGGATACAATCAACAAGCATGTCAAGATCCAAATTTTCCTTGGAGTTATGCTATTTTATTGTACCTAGCTAGTGTGAAATAGATTTGTTACATTAGAGTTTCGCTGCTTTTACATAAAAATAAAATATGAATAGAAGAAATTTTACTAAAGGCATAGCAATGGCATCTCTAGCTACTTCTAGTAAGATGATCCATCCAAAATCTAAATTTAATAAGCATACAATGGTAGAATTTAATTTGAAATTTGCCCCTCATATTGGGATGTTTCCATTGCTTGCAGGAAAAGATGTATTAGATCAACTTAGGTTTATGGCTGATCAGGGTTTTACCGCTTTTGAAGATAATGAGATGAGGAATAGATCTGTGAAGTTGCAAGAAGCTATGGCGAAAATAATGGTGAATAGGAAGATAGAGATGGGTGTACTTGTTGCCCATAAGATCTATTGGAAAGAAGCTAACTTAGCAAGTGGGCATGAAGATTATAGAGCTGAATTTCTAAGTGATATAAGCAATTCTATAGAAGTTGCTAAGCGGGTCAATGCTAGATGGATGACCGTTGTTCCCGGACATGAAGACTTACATCTCGATGAGGGTTATCAGACGGCTAATGTTATAGAAACGCTTAAGAGAGCCTGTGAGCTTTTAGAAAAAGAAAACATAGTAATGGTCTTAGAACCTCTGAACTTCAGAGACCATCCTGGACAATTTCTCACCAAGGCTGCTCAGGCATATCAGATTTGTAAAGCTGTCGATAGTCCATCTTGTAAGATATTATTTGATGTATATCACCAGCAGATACAAGAAGGAAATATTATTCCCAATATAGATGCTACCTGGGATGAAATTGCCTATTTCCAAGTAGGAGATAACCCTGGTCGGAAGGAACCTACGACGGGTGAAATAAACTATAAAAATGTGTTTATGCATTTACATAAGAAAAACTATACTGGAATAATCGGAATGGAACATGGTGTAAAAAATGAAACAAAAACAGGAGAGCAGAAAGTTATAGATATCTATAGAGGATTAGATGTAAAATAGAAAGTTGTCTCATCTTGTATGCAGTTCTTCATTGTGTTTTTATTTGCAACGACCTATTTATACCATTTACGCATTTTGAAGAACGAAGTTTTTGAAAAACATCATTTAGGATCTAGGAGAGTACTTCCTTTCAGTATAAGAACGAAATAATAAGAGACCTTTCTTAAGTAATTTTTATAGAATTTAAAATCTTGCTTTTATTATACTAAAGCGGTAAATAAGGATCTCCCTTAATCACACTTCTAGAAATAACTAAGTTTTGTATCTCAGAAGTCCCTTCATATATCTGAGTGATCTTAGCATCACGCATAAGTCTTTCCACATGGTATTCTTTGACAAATCCATAACCTCCATGTACTTGTACAGCCTCTACACTTATTTCCATTGCAATTTCTGAAGCATATAATTTTGCCATTGCAGCAGCAGTTGCAAAGTCTCCTCCAGTATCCTTGAGCCATGCAGCTCGGTATACTAGCATCCTTGCAGCTTCTATCTTAGTCACCATATTAGATAACTTGAAGGCTATCGCTTGGTGCTTGTTTATCGGTTTTCCAAAGGCAACTCTTTCATTAGAATAAGCCAAAGCAAGTTCGTAAGCTCCCTGAGCAATTCCGAGTGCCTGGGCAGCTATTCCTATCCTACCTCCATCAAGTGTTTTCATCGCAAGAGAGAATCCAAAACCATCGTCTCCAATTCTATTTTCTTTAGGAACTTTTACATCCTGAAACATCACAGAAGAAGTATCTGATGATCTTATCCCTAGCTTGTCTTCCTTGATACCTGTACTCACACCTTCCAAGGTAGAATCGACTATAAAGGCATTGATACCTTTATGTTTTTTTGCCGAATCCGTTTGCGCAATAACAAGATATATACCTGCTTTCTTACCATTTGTAATCCAGTTCTTAGTGCCATTCATGAGATAATGATCTCCCTTATCTATAGCGGATGTCCGCTGGCTAGTAGCGTCACTTCCTGCTTCAGGTTCAGAAAGACAGAAGCCTCCTATTTTTTTTCCACTAGCAAGATCTGGAAGGTATTTATTTTTAAGTTCTTCGGATCCATAGGCTTGGAGTCCATACTGCACGAGAGAATTATGAGCGGAAACAATTACCGAGCTAGAGTTGTCTATCTTAGACAGTTCCTCCATTATAATAACATAGGACATAGTATCCATTTCAGATCCGCCGTATTGACTCAGAGTATTAATCCCCATAAATCCTAATTCCGACATTCTTGCAACTTGCTCAGTTGGGTAGCTTTGGTCAGTATCTCTCTGTATAACACCAGGCTTCAGTTCTTTCTGTGCAAATTCTCTCGCAACGTCCCTGATCATTTTATGTTCCTCCGATAAACTGAAATCCATATTGTATAAGTTTAGATTCTAATAATTTAACTCAAAGTTAAAATTTTTAAACTTATGGGTAAAGATAAGTTTTCATTTTTATAAGAATGATAATAAGATATACTAGCCAAGACACAAAAGAAAGAAACTAGCGTCTCCTAGCTCCAGAAAATTGCATCGCCTCTCCTTTTCCAAAACCATAGCTAAAACCGAAAGTAACAAACCTTCCTCTTTGACCTCTGCTGTAAATGAAGAACTTATCTTGTCGTATTGTATTTTCTCTAATTCTAGAGGCAAAAACATCTCTTACACTAAGATTGAATACACCTTTCCCGTTCAGAATTTTGTAACGTAACCCAAAATCAGCAAATAGATTGTCAGAAATAATTCCTTGTACGGTTTGTTCTCTAGACTGATATCGACCCGTTACTTCTAGGTCCAGTTTTTTACTAGCCTTGTATTTGGCAGTTGATTTTAGAGACCATTGATCTGCCGAGAAGTCAAAAACTTGATCCCCAAACGTACCTTCTCTATCGAAAATATTATAGTTAGCATCTCCAGTTATAGTTACTTTTTTAGTAGGAGAATATTTAGCATTGAGTTCGAGTCCAGTGGATCTATTGATACCTATGTTCTGCGGAATAAATGTAGTAACATTATTATCAAAGATAGAAACACGTTCTATCTTATCCGTTGTATATCTGTGATATAAATTAAAGTTCAGAGATGTTTGTCCCTTGATAAATATAGTTCCTACTTCGTAAGAATCTGTGTACTCAGCTTGTAAATTAGGATTACCAGCTCTTATACTAAAATTATTTCTGATATTGAAAAAAGGATTAAGATCCCATAGTCTAGGTCTATATATTCTTCTGGAATAACCCCCTTGCACGGAGATACCTTCTGTAATTTTATAGGAGGTGTGAAAGGAAGGGAAAAAGTCGGTAAAATTTTGGGCATTTTCTTCATTAGTATTGACTAAGAAAGTACTAAGATCCGTATTTTCTACTCTGAGCCCTAGTTTAACACCCCATTCAGATGCCTCGTAGGCTCCTGTTGTATAGATACCTAGAACTTTCTGATCAAAATCAAAGATATTAGTCAATCCCTGGTCTACGATAAATTCACCTTGTATTTCATTACGTACTTCGAAATCATTGCTCACATTATTAGTAAGATACTGAGCTCCTGTTTCTACAGTCCAGTTATTAGCAAACGGTTTTGTATAATCTAGATTAAAAGTATATTTCCCTTCTTGGAACGAGGTAGCGGTTCGCTGATTATTAAGATTATCTGTACCAGAGAGTATAGTATTTTCGAAAGTAGAAGACTGGTCCTTACCAAAGAAATTTCCTATCGCACTAAATAATAATTTGTGTTCTTTGTTATCTGTAAAATCACGCTTGTACTGCAGTTCGTATTGGAGTTTAGGATTATTAGCCTCTGTGATTTCATTTCTACGCCATTCCTTTGTTATTACATCATTCTGGCTCTGTGTAAAAAATATTTCGGAAGGCTGATCTTCTATCTCATATGCGTAACTTCCTGATAGCGTTATTACATTTTGAGGATTGATATAATAATCAGTTCCTAGTATGAAGTTGTAAAAATTTTCGTTTCTGAATTGATTCCCAGTTGATATAATTTCTGTACCTGTAAGAAGGTCTCTATTTATATTTCTTTGGTCTCTAGGTAACTCTCTATAACCCACGCCTAGCTGTGCAAAAAGATTAAATTTTTCTGTTCTTCTATTAAGACTTACGCCTACGCTATGGTTGTGAGGTACTCCAGTGTTAAGAGATATAGATCCGTTGATTCCTTTCTTCTGATTTTTCTTCAATACGATATTCAGAATACCCGCTGTTCCTTCCGCTTCATATTTTGCTGATGGATTAGTGATGACCTCTATTTTCTCTATCATATCTGCTGTGATGGTACCTAAAGCCCCGCTCTGGTCATCGGCTAAGACAGATGGCTTACCATTGATGAGAATCTGCACTCCAGAACTTCCTCTTAGAGAAACCTGACCTTCTATATCTACATTTACAGAAGGAACGTTATTTAATATTTCTAAGGCACTAGCTCCGGTAGAACTTAGGTCTGTACCGACGTTAAAAACTCGCTTATCTAACTTAAACTCCGTTGTAGATTTAGCAGCTGTTACGATAACCTCATCTAGGGTTTTAGTATCTTCTCCTAATCTAATCGCTCCTAGATCCGCCAATTTTCTTATAAATTGTATGTCCTCTAGACGTTTGGTTGCATATCCGATAAAACTGACTTCTATTATAATATCGTCTGTTACAGAGCCTAGTGAGAAAATCCCTCCACTTTCTGTAGTCGTACCTGATATCATTGTTTTTGTAGCCTTATCCAGAACCAGTACGGTAGCGTAATCTATAGACTGACCAGAGGAAGCTTCTATAATCTGACCTTTTATAGTAAAAGCGTTTTTTTGTCCTAAGAGTGTCGTAAGTGAGGTCGTCAGTAATATGAAGTAAATAATATATTTCATTAGTTGTAGGATATTGTCAATGTTTCAAAGTGCAAAGATAGATACAACTATGATGATATACTTGTTCTCCTGAAAAAAGAATATTCTTATTACTTCCTAATTTAAGTTGTCAAGGATGATTACCCGGCGAAAGCCGAAACTACGAATTGTTCTTAGCTGCTTAATAATTATTATGATACCACTAGCATATGTAGGTATATTATGATCCAGCATTAAGTTCTAATAAGTCTAAGATAATTATTAAAATTTATTTTACATAAACCACTTAAGCCCTACAAATACAGTCCTAGGCTGCGACGGCCCAAACACAAAATTGCTATCTCGATTTTTACCTATGTCAAACTGCGATTGATAACTATTGAATATATTCTTTACACCCAAATAAAATTCAAGATTATTTCCAGAACTCAGCGGAATTGTATACGCTATCTTGGTGCTGACTTCAGAGAAAGCTTCCGAGGTATATATCTCATCGACTTGATGGTTAGGCGCGCCAGCAAAGTGTGGAACGAGCATGCTTCCTGTATACACATAATTTATATTGGCTGAGAAGTTATCGATAGGGTCTAGAGATAGATTGACAAATCCATAAGTGTCTGGAGTTCTGATAAATCTATTGATACCCTCTATTTCATCTATATATTGTATTTTGTTTTCGTACTTACTTGTCTGGAAGGTGGCACCTGCTTCTATTTGTATTTTTCTATTGTAATTAGCTCGTAACTCTAAGGTTGTACCGCTTACTGTTGCACTCTGATCATTCTTTTTCTCAAATACTTCTCCAAAAGTATCTTCTCCTATCGGATCTAAAATATAAGCATCAAACAATCGAGTATAAAATGCTTCTAGCGTAAATCCTGCTACCCAATTTTCAGTCGGCTTATCATAATTTATAGAAGCGGTATAACTCTCCGACGTTTCTTCGATAAGATCTGGAGAAAGGGTAACTCTAGATATGCCACCACCAGAAAAAGCAATATGTAGATCTGTATCAAATGCCTGTGGTGCTCTAAATCCTGTGCCGTAACTCAGACGAAACTGCGTATTTTCTTTATGCTTATACAGTGCCGATAATCTAGGACTTACAATAAGTCTATCTACAAGATTGTGCTTGTCTACACGTACACCAGACAAGATATTAAGAGAAGGTAGAATTTCCCAGTCACTTTGCAAAAAGAAGCCAAGATCTTTAGTCAGTTGGTCGATCAGATAATTGTAAGATTCTATTTCATCATAGGTATCATCCACCAGATATTCTGCACCCAGTGTCAGGGTATTAGTAGACTCACCGATGAACTGATCGAGCTTATGATTGATCTGTATACCACCTTGTAAAGTCTTTGTATTGGATACACCGTAAGGAGGTGCCACAAGATGAGCGGAAATAGCTGCCGATTCGTCTGGAAATATTCCAGTGTAATGATCCCTTGCTGTATTTTGCCATGCGGCATAACTTATAAAAGAGCTTTTGTTATCATTGAAATTGATCTGATAATCCAGACTTCCCATCCATACATTATGTGTTCTTTCTTCAGATTGGAGAGCCAGATGAGCGGCCTTGTCTACAAGCTCTCCTCCGAATCTATACTCATTTATATTACTAATACTAAATTCTATTTTTTGGTTTTCTCGCGGAAGAAAGTAAGAACTGAATCCTAGGGAAGTATTCTGTATTTCAGGTATTTCTGAGAAATTATCATCATTATGATCGTAGGCTTCTCTTTCCCTTTTGTTGAGAAAAAAGGATATTCCGCTATTGCCATTTTTACTAACAAGTGTACTGTTACCGGTTATAATTATATCATTAGATTGACCATTGATCTGCTGATAATTTGTGTTGATACTGAAGCTGTTTTTATTAGGTAGTTTCGTCAGTACATTTACGGTGCCACCTATTGCGCTAGAACCATAGAGAGAAGAACCACCACCTCTTACTACCTCTATACGATCGATCATATTGACAGGAATTTGCTCTAGTCCATAGAGTCCAGTAAGTGGACTGAAAATAGGTCGACCATTGATCAGTACTTGCGAGTAGCCACCAGCGAGACCGTTCATTCTTAATTGGGTATAATTACAGGTTTGACAATCTGTTTCTACTCTGAGACCGGGCTGGAACCTCAGTCCTTCAGAGAGATTACATGCTTGTATATTATTTAAAGTTTTGTGATCTACTACATTTACAATTATGGCGGACTTAGTTTGTCGTTTGAAGGTCTTAGTACCTGTCACCACAATCTCATCGAATAGCATGAGATCTTTTTCTAGGGTGATAGAAATATTATTTTGCGACTTACCTTTAGGTATAAGGACCTCATGTGTTATAGACTTATATCCCAGAAAACTTATTTCTACAGTATGATTACCTGCTTGCAGATTGTCAAATAGAAAGTTTCCATCTATGTCTGTATACGCTTGCTGAGCACCATCTAGGATTACTGTCGCAAACTCTAGTGGTCCATCAGAGGTAGATATATTACCTGATAGTGTAATGTCCTGGGCAGACAGCAGGCTAGGAATAAGCAAGAAAACAAGTAAGCTTATTGATTTTATGTCAAATAAATTCATGTAGTATAAGTATTTTACAATACAAAAGTAAATTGTTAGATAGTATATAACAAATATTTTACTGATTAGTTTTTTATATCTTGTGGTATACCTAATAATATATGCCTACTCAGACAAAAGAAAATTACCTAAAAGCTATCTATTTCTTGCAGCTTAAGAATCAAGAGGTAAGTATTACTGAGCTAGGGAAGGTCATGGACGTAAGCAAACCTACGGTCAACAACATGATCAAGAAACTGACAAATATCGGATGGGTGAAATATATAAAATACAAACCTATTACTCTTACCTCCAAAGGTAAGAAGCAAGCAGCGCTAATTGTCAGAAAACACAGACTTACGGAAATGTTTCTAGAGAAAATAATGGGCTTTGGCTGGGAAGAAGTCCATTCTATTGCCGAGGAAATGGAACATCTGAAGACGGAGAAACTTTTTGACCGTATGGACGAACTGTTAGGATATCCCACTACAGACCCGCATGGTTCCCCCATCCCTAATAAGGACGGTTTAGCTAATCGCGAGCACTACAAGATTATGTCCAGTTATAAAGTAGGGGATAGCTTACAATTGCGAGCCGTAGGTGATAGCTCTGTAGAATTATTAAAATTTCTCAACGAAAAAGAAATTAAGCTAGGCACACTTTTCTTCATCGCTAAAATAGAATCTTTTGACAAGACGATGATCGTAGATTACGGAAAGTATAAGAGGGTTGCTATGAGTTATGAGGTGTGTAAGCGGTTGTTGGTGGAGGAGATGTAATTTGGTAATTTTCATATTGAGCTAATTTATTCTTATTTAGACTAATACCAAATAGTATAATTTTATTACATTAGCTACAGGTTCAGGTTTAGCTGAAGAAGCTCCCATTTATTGTAGATGGAGATATTTATTTTCCTTATGCCACCTTGGATAACTAAGTATATAGAGTATCCATTGACTTTTCTAAATTTTTGTTGTTATGTCAAATAAATGCTGTAAAAAGAAGTGTTGCAAAAAATACAAAAAGAAGGGCAAGGAAAACTGTAAAAAGTGTCCTAAGGTATGCTTTAAGTGTGTTGCTTAGATTTCCTTTCATTCGATTCGCACTACTTTATTGGCGAAACTAATTTATCTAATTATATACGGTTACAACTATATACCCAGTGCTAAATGGCTAGGTCAAAATATATAATTAAGAAAGTATCTCCTCTATCTTGATTAATAGATTACCTTTAATACCAATTCTAGTTTAGAATGATGGTAATTATTTATTTTGTTCTTCATGTTCCTTCGTTAAAAAGCCTCGCCGAACCTATGGGTTCGCCTACGTTTCTTGCCTTGATCCATTTTGAACAATTCTAAATCCTTTTACATCATCTAAAAATAGAAATGGTATAAAATCACTTTTTCACCTAATAATCTAGTATTTAACGAAAATAGTCAATGCTAATACCGATAAATAATTATTCAATTTAACTCAAAGAGGCACCTAATTAATATACATAGGGAATAAGTTTTCTTACTCTTCCTATATAATGCTGATAACTTTCTAACCCGCCATAATCTTCCTCTCTTGACTTCTCAATAGGAGGTATACCACTGAATTTTACAAGAATAAAAATGATCCATAACGGACTGATCACCGTATACCAATATGCGCCTCCATTGCTAGAAATACAATAGATGAAGATGCCGATCCAGACTAATATTTCTCCTAGATAATTAGGAAACTGAACAAAGCTATACAGACCAGATTGTATAAATGGGGTTGGAGGCTTAGTTAATTTTTTAAATTGAGACTTTTGGTAGTCACTTACAACTTCTAAGAGCATACCGATCGACCAAATTACAAACCCTGCTAAACTTATAATGGAGACATCACCCACATTGACATGCGTAAAAGATCTTATAAAAGAAAGAGAAAGAATGATTATACTGATCGCCTGCATCACCCAAAAACCCAAAAAAGAAATAGCACTTTTTCTGATATAATCAAATCTTTTATCTCGTCCCATTTTCTGAATTCTAAGATATAGAAATCCTGCTAGCCTTATAGCCCAGATACTGATCATCAGGAATAGAATAGTCTGGTATGTCGTACGGCTAGAATATTGGAAAAAGAGGAACGAGACGAATAAGAAAAATGATCCGCCATAGCTGAGATCCGTGATTTTATCACTTTGGTTGAGATAAGCCCAGAGGAAAAATAGACCTTGGCTAAGTATGATGACTAGAAAACTGACAATGTATATATTCATGCGGAGATGTAGTAATTCATTAATACCTAAATGATATAGTGCGCTAATTGTTCTAAAAGCTTGTGTTTTAGTGATTTTCGTCTATAAAATCCCCTACCTGGGAGGAAGTACGATAATTTTCGTAGATTAGTCTTGCTTATACAGTACGCATATGCATTTCCACACATATATATTTATTACATTTGCGTTCAATTAACTAAATAGAAAGCAGTCATATGAACTCCTTTAAAAATATAAAATCTATAAGTAGCTGGACAGTATTTATCATAGCACTAGTGGTATACTACCTTACGGCTGAGCGAACAGGTAGCCTCTGGGATTGTGGGGAATTTATTTTAGGAGCGTATAAGCTAGAGGTGGTACATCCGCCAGGAGCGCCTTTGTTTCTACTTATAGGTAGATTATTTACGTGGGTGGCGGAAATCTTTTCTTCTGACCCAGCAGATATTGCATTTGCGGTGAATCTTATGTCCGGAATTGCGACAGCTTTTTGTGCTTTTTTTGTGGCAAGAACGACAATGCTTTTTGGTAAAAGAATGTTTTCTACTGAGGAGCGCGCAGAAGATACAGCTGGAATTAATTTAGGAATCGGTCTAGCGGGATTAGTGGCAGGTCTAGCAACAGCGTTCTGTTCTTCTATCTGGTTTTCTGCTGTGGAAGGGGAGGTATATGCGCTTTCCACAATGTTTACAGCTATGACTTTCTGGGCGGCTACTAAGTGGTACACTAAGCCTGACGATAGTGTGAGCGATAGGTGGTTGATTTTTGTTGCCTATTTAGCTGGACTTTCGATAGGGGTTCATTTGTTGAGCTTACTGACTTTTCCAGCGATTGCGCTGATGTATTATTTTAAGAAATCTGAGAAAGCTTCCTTTATCGGTGCAGTGTTCAGTTTAGCGATAGGGGCAGCGATGATAGGTCTGATACAAAAATTTATTATAGTCGGGATACCTTCCATGTGGAAGACTTTTGAGTTTACTTTTGTCAATTCTTTAGGAATGCCTTTTCATTCTGGATTACTACCTACGATGCTGGTCGTTGCCATATTCTTTTTCTCTATCATTAAGATGACAACCTCTAATGTGAAGAAGAACTTATATACGATTCTCAGTGGTGTATCCTTACTTATACTTATCCTTACTGCATTTTCAGGAGCATCTATGATTCTGTTTGCCTTACTAACCATAGGAGGGACTTATTATATGTCAAAAGGAAAGGGTGCCCGATTCAATTATGCTATACAGCTAGTTGCACTTGCAGCATTATTTGTTACGATAGGATTTTCTACGATAGGTGTTGTTGTTATAAGAGCGAATGCTGACACGCCGATCAACATGAACGTTCCTAGTGATGCCTTCAGACTTCTTCCATATATAAATAGAGAGCAGTACGGAGAAAGAGCGCTATTACATGGTCCGCATTTCGATGCCAAGCCAAAAGATCTAAATAGAGAAAAGAGATACGGTAGAGTAGGTGATAGGTATGAAGTAGTAGAAGAGAAACTAGAGTATGTATATAGTGCCTCTGATAAGATTCTTTTCCCGAGAATAGGGCATACTGATCCTGGAAGACCTGCCTTGCACAGGCAATGGTATAAGTCTATTTTTGGAAAAACCTTTTCTGGAAAACCAGGCATGGGATATAACCTTGCTTACATGCTTAACTACCAAGTGGGATGGATGTATGTAAGATACTTTATGTGGAATTTTGCAGGGAAGCAAAATGGAGAACAGGGGTATTACCCTTGGGATAAGAGAAAAGGACACTGGAAATCAGGTATAGGATTTATAGATGAGATGAAGCTATACAATATGGATCAGATTACAGATACCATGAGAGCAGATCCTTCTACAAATAAGTATTACATGCTTCCTTTTATATTTGGACTGATCGGCTTATTTTTTATGGCTAAGAATAGACCGAAGGATTTTGCCGTGTTATTTATTATGTTCTTGATTACAGGTGTAGGAATTATTATCTACTCTAATCAGCCACCTAATGAGCCGAGAGAGAGAGACTATGTTCTAGTGGGATCATTTTTCACCTACTGTATGTGGATCGGACTTTCCGTATTAGCTATTATGAAAATGCTATCTAGTAAGGTTTCTATGTCAAAAACAGGCCTTGCAGGTGTAGGTGGGTTACTTGCCTTATCAGCTCCTCTTATTATGGGATTCCAAAACTGGGATGATCATGACAGAAGTGATCACTTTGGTTCTAGGGATTATGCGGCGAACTTCCTTAATTCCTTAGAAGAAAATTCTATCATATTTACATACGGAGATAATGATACCTATCCATTGTGGTATGCTCAGGAAGTAGAAAATATACGGACAGACGTACGGGTAGTAAACTTAAGTCTTATTGCTGTAGACTGGTATATTAATAAGCTTAGAAATAAGGTCAATGACTCTGCACCACTTAAATTCTCACTATCTGAAGAAGCGTATAGAGGAAAGAAAAGAAACCAGATTATATTTATGGGAGAGGGACAAGCAGTGGATCTAAGGCAAGAACTTAACTTTATTGCTGATGATAATAATATGAGAAGAGGTCAGTCTGGAGGTATGCTAAATGTCTCTAGAACGAAGAATTATTATATACCGATCAATAAGCAGCAAGCTCTTCAGAGTGGATGGGTAGAACAAGAAGACGCTGACCTGATGGTATCTAAGATTCCTATCAGTTTTGGAAAAAATGATGATTATTTCACTAAGGATGAGTTAGCTGTAATGGATATATTGGCTAACAATCTACAAGATCGCCCGATTTATTTTGCTGTAACATGCAAAAACGAAAAATTACTCGGACTGAATGACTACATGCAGCTAGAAGGTCTAGGACTGAGAGTAATGCCTATCAAGTCTAACAGTCTGAAAGAACTTGTAATTTATGGAAGTGGTAGGGTAGATACAGATGCGACCTATAACAACATTATGGATAAGTGGGCATGGGGTAATTTTGATAAGGTAGATACACATATCTCATCTAGTTATGGGGCGGAATTACAAGCTATGAAAATTGTAATGATGAGAACAGCTAACGCCTTGCTGAATGAGGGTAAGAAAGAAAAGGCTTTAAATCTAGCGAAAAAATTCTTCGAAGCCTTTCCGCACTTTAATTTTCCATACGATGATAGTATAGTTCCATTTACAGATGTTATGATTGCAGCAGGAGACCTAGAGGAAGCTAAGATCCATCTAAGAATATTAGCAGATGAGACTTATCAGAATATTAACTTTTATGAATCTCTAGATGAGGAAGATTTTGATGCAGGTTTTACACAAGATTATGGCTTTGCTATAAGGGCCGTAAACGATATATTGAGAGCGGCTAAGTCTATGAGGGATCCAGCATTTGAGCAGGAGATGACGGACCTCTTAGGTCAGTACGATATGTCTAGAATAAGTAATAAATAATAAATAACCAGCGGAGAAGAACTTGTTCTTCTCCGTATATTAACGAGAAAGCATCATGAAGATAGCGATAGGTTGTGATCACGCAGGATATAGTTACAAGAGAAGCATCATTAAACTACTGACGGATAGAGGACTAGAAGTTGTAGATAAGGGTACACATGATGACAGTTCAGTAGATTATCCAGACTTTGCGCACCCAGTCGCGGATGCTGTAGATAATGGAGAAATCACTAAAGCTATATTATTATGCGGTACTGGGAACGGTGTGGCGATAACAGCTAACAAGTATAAGAATGTAAGAGCAGGTCTGTGCTGGACAACAGAGATTGCTTCTCTTATAAGACAACATAATGATGCTAATATTGTATGTATACCCGCCAGATTTACTTCAGAATGGCAGGCCTTAGAAATAGTAAAAGTATTCCTAGATACAGCTTTTGAAGGTGGTAGACACGGTAGAAGGGTGGACAAGATGATGTGCTAGGTAGCTGCTGTTAGAAAGCATATAATATTTATTAATACTTTGCGCTTGACTGAAGTTAATGTAAGTATTATTTTTCCGATCCTCAATAATTATAAGCATCTATAATAACCTGAGAAACCCATTTCTGATAAGCTCTTATTTTAAAATTTCCCCAGTGTATATGTAAGCCTATATCGCTTTCTACAGCCTGAGTAAAATTACGGACAGGATTCTTCCGATTTAGTGCATTGGATAATTGTTTGCGGATAGACTTATCTGTCAGCTCATCTAGAAAATCCTTCATCATTACGAGTTGATCTTTTGTACTAGGTTTTTCTACTTTGACGTAACTTTCTATTTTCCGTTCTATCTCCGCTTGAGTTTGTTCTTGAGCCATTATCTGTTCAGCATCCTCTATGGACTTGTCAATTTTTGTAATTTCTGTAGTATATCTATGTATATAACAGATCTTACCCAGCGCTATTTCTTTTGCTATTTCTTCTATTACGAATGGCTGTATGATGGACATAGAATTATTTTATGATACGCTTCTTGTTATTTATTGCGCGTTAATTCCAATTCTGGTTTCACGCACAAATATACCATTTGTACCCATCTATTTTATAATCTCAATATTGATATGATCCAGGAGGCCTACTAGATCAGGTAGAGAAAATTTATCCTTTTTCATTTTGTTGATCGACGGATTTATAGAGTAGTTATACGCAGTAGAGAAATCTACATTTTCCAAAATACTTTGTTCAAAAGTAGCCCTCTTCATATCCGACTTATCGAAGCGGGATTCGCTTAGATCACACTTGCTAAAATCTACTTCATGTAACTGAGATTCTATGAAACATGTATTTTTTATTTTCATGCTATAAAAAGAACAGTGATCTAGTATACAATTAGTAAACGCTACCTTTAAGCCCAGCGCCCTACAATCTTCAAATCTCAATCCCAGAGCTTTAGAATCCTTAAACAGAACCTCTTGGAACATTGTGTCATGAAGGCTTACATTACTCAGGTTACAATCTATAAACACACAGTTAATAAATTTTATATAAGATAGACTAGTATGCGAAAAATCACAATCTATAAACTTACAATATTTATACTCTGCAAGTTCTAGATGTGTTACTGTGAAATCTTCCTGCTGGAAAATCTTTTCTTCTATATACTCCATTAAGGGGTTACTATTTATTCGTAAAGTATGCAATATGATAAGGATCGTTTTAGGAATGAGTATATTAGTAAATATATTTTAATAAAAAATTCATTTTTGTAATCAGGAAAAAAATAGAAATTGAAAGACTATCTATTAAAATTAGCTCAATATAATGTATGGGCTAATCTGAAATTTATTCAACTACTGAAGGAGCAAGAAAATAATATTCTGCTATCACCGTGTGATAGTAGTTTTGTAAATATTTTTGAAACATGTAAACATATATGGCTTGGCGAAACGGGCTGGTTAGCACGTCTACAAAATAGGGGATGGCAAACAAAAGAAATAGATAATTTCCATGACGAACCCAAAGTACTTTTTACAGCATGGCTAGGCACCTCTAAAGCTTATATTCCAATGATAGAAAATTCAGATTTGAACGAAAAAATTAATTTTACACATGATAAAATTAAGTATTCAATTTCTAGAATTGACATTATTCTAACCATCATAAACCATGGTAATTACCATCGTGGACAAATTGTAACGATGCTTAGACAATTAGGCGTAAACGATATTCCAAAAACAGATTATATAGAGTGGGTTAGAGAACAATCACAAAAAATAAAATAAATAAACTTATCAGTATATCGACTTGGGGGATATTCGCTGTCCTGTCTAGGCATTACGAATATTATAGGCTTTTCTCTAAGCAGATTCATATGGCTGACAACTACTTAAGAAACACCCTAAACTTCCGGCAGTTTGTAATTATGGCCTTCTACCGACCCAAGTAGTTTTTCTCAAAAAATGATCTGTAATTTTCTGCCGTTCTTTGTTTCACGATCTCTCTAAAATTCCTTTGGGTGACTGCATATAAGTCATAAGTATATTTTTCATTTGTGACAAATTGTTTAGCTTGCTTTAGAGCTAAATCATGATAAGCCATCACCTTTTCCTTATTATCAAATTTCCTAATCAATACAATCTGAGTCTTATCTTCTATGTTTAGGTAGGTTGTCGTAATTCTTAGTTTATCGACTTTGTGATATTTTTTGTTATAATCATTTATAGATATTTTTACTTCACTTAGGTCTTTATCATTAAGATCATAGAGTACGATAATTGCATAATGCAACTTGGCATCTTCAGTTTTAAATACATCTGACTTTTCGTCCTGTACCAATTCACTGTTGAAAGCATCTTTGTTACCACCTAGAAATCTCAAAATTTCATTAGCCCTTGTTTTTTCTGGCGTATTAGGATACTTAGTAGATACATCTTTTAGAGCGAGGATATACTTTTCTTTTCCTTCTAGACTTCCTATGCACATAGCGTTCAACAAGTCAAACTTAGCCTTGTAAGTATTTTCCTCCGCAATAACTTGGTCCACTTGATCTATTTTTTGCTTCGCCTGACTATAGCTACCTTGCTCAAACAGCTGATAGGTTTCCCTGTAATAATTTTCTAGCTTTTTATCGTCAGCTACAAGGCTTTCGACATAAGTAGGATCGTTAATGAGCTTAGCATAGTCAGAGTCTGGAGCAGCTTCCTGTATCAGTTTAGCATACTTAGTTGCTTGTCTAGAATTGCCTAGATCTTTATGAGATAGATAGAGATAATAATAAGCATCTACCTTGTTTTCATAGTCAGGAAATCTCGTTAACAGGGCTTCTAGAGTTTCTACCGATTTTTTATAATTTGACAGATTATTCCTTAAGTCCACCCCTAGATTAAACATCGCTTCAGCTAGTATAGATTCAGCTATTTTCTTATCAGCAGGGTCCTTTGGTATATTAGATAAAAGTGCAGCTATCTCAGCATCAGAATTATCTTCTTCCTCCACTTTGTTTTCTTCTTCTTCTGTATCGATGTAACTACCTCCACCATCTTTAGATGATCTTCTCCAGTTATCTTCTAGTGGTCTTTCGCCCCATTTTCTTTTGAACTCTCTTGCACCCTGACTAACGGCCACTGGATTATAGGCAAAAAAGTTACTCCTAGAACCGCCTGCCGATCTATTAAATGTTGTCTTTCTAGGCTTGTTTATAACGGGAGTCACCTCACCACTTTCTGCAGCGACAGCTCGTTCTTCTAGAATTTTTTCTGCGATAGCACGTAGCTCAGCATCACTCATAGTAGATAGCCTTAGCATAGAATCTTGCTGTTCTATGATCTGTATATTATCTGCTATACTTTTTAGATTTTTGGAACGCTTTTCTACTTCTACATATCGCACATCTTCCTTTGTAATTACCTGCAGTGTAGAATCATAGTAGCTACTAGAGGGAACATATTTTTCTTTTGTGTAGAATAAGCTTGCTAGCTTGTGATATATATTGACCTGTCTGCCTTTATCACCATCCTGCTGAGCAAGAGATTGCTGGAAATATCCTATAGCAGAAGGAATCTTATTGTTGTCTAATTCTATATCTCCTAGTACATAGTAGATCTGTCCTAGATACTCATCATTCTTAGCCTCCTTTAGCATTTTCTCTAGCTTGCTTACTACGGCTTCGGTTGATAGCCTACCTGTCTTGTTAGATAATTGTATGCTCTTCAGTTCAGCGTTGAAAGACATTTCGTAAGCAGGTTTGAAATCCTTGCTTTTTGCAAATGCGATAAGCGCTTTTTCGTTCTCACCATTACGCTCATATATCTGCCCTAAGATATAGGCATAACGAGCTTTTTTCTTTTTGTCTTTGGACTCTACAATAGCACGCTCCAGAGCGGGTACTGCTTTTTCGTAGTCTTTCTGTGTGATGTATAAGTGGGCATATGCTGCCGGTATTTCACTCGCTACTTTCTCATATACACCTGGCTCTTCTTCTAGAGTCCTGAGCAGATATTCTGAGGAAAATTTATTGTCTCTCTCGGCATAAGTTTTTGCTAGCCATAATAACCCTTCGTAGTAAGCTGGCTTATGCTTGAGGAGTCCAGAAGGTGGGGTAGGCTTCTCTTTGTTTTTTCTCTCCCTTGCTTTCTTAGCCTTTTCATCCGCCTTTTTTAGTTCTGCTTCTTCTTCCTCTTTCGCTTTCTTTTCTTCCTCCGCTTTTAGAGCAGCTGCTTCTTCTTCAGGTGTAGGTGAGTTGTCTACCTCTGTTTCTGGCTCTGTTTCCGTAGAGCTTTTTTCATCTTTCTTTACCTTGTCTTTATTTTTTTCTGCTCGGAATATATCTAGTTCTGCCTGCTTTGCATCGAGCTTAGACTGTACTGTCTTTTCAGCGGCGCTTCTACGGTCTGCCTTAGGATCTTTCTTAGGAATCCGCTTTTTTTTCTTCCTAGCTTTTTTTACAGCTTCCTTCTCTTTGTCCTTTCTTTTCTTTTCTTCTTTACGTAGTTTCTCTCTTAGATTTTTGATCTGACTCTTTAACTTATCCTCTTTCTTTCTACTATCTTCTCTAGCTTTTTTATTTTCTTTTTTAGATTGCTTACGTTTTTTCGCCTTTTCTTCTCTAGCATCATCTCTTTCCTCTTTTTCTATCTTTTTCTCTTTTTTATTTTCTTTTCGTACCTCGTCTCTTACTTTCTTTTTTTCCTTGCTAGACTTCTTTCTATTTTTTTCGTAATTGCCGCTGTAAGGATTTAGTGGATCGAACTCTTCCTGAAAGAACTTGAACGTTTCCTCAGCTGATTCATAATCTTGTTTGAGATATTGTGCTTTTCCTAGGAGCAGGTAACAATCATCTACCCATTTACTAGGTCTATGTAGCGTAACCACTGTAGATACTTTCTCTATAGCTCTGTCTAGTTCAGAAGCTACTACCTGAGGATTATCTCCCTGATAGGCATAGACGTTTAGTAATTCGTTATAGTTATCCTGATTTCCACTCTCTAGTGTTACGATACTTTCTTTGAGAATTTCATTTGCATTAAAATACCCATTATACTTTGCAGTTGTGTTGTGAAAGAATCGTCCTAGCTTAGAAACTTCTCCTTTTTTCTTAGTGGAGGAACAGCCTGAAGCCAGAAAAATTACCAGAATATATAGTACCGATTTTCTAAATGTCATATCTTTTTTAGTATAATCCTCTATTATCACCTATTAAGTCATAAATATCGCATAAATTGATCCAAGTTTTTGTGATTTATAGAATACATAATAATCACGAAAGCTTGGCTGTTGCTGCGTTTTTTGCCCCCATCATTCCCAGATTTCCCATTAACTTTGCGTGGCATTTTAAAGTTTAATCGAAATTATTACAAATTTACTGCTTTATTAGGCAATTTTGTAACCAATTTATATAACTAAAAACAAGGGATATTATTATCAATATCCACATTTATTCTTCTATGGATGAAGGATTGCAAAATAAGAGCCAATTTCGAGAAAAGCTAAAGAATAAGTTTCGGCTTGTTGTTATGAACGACGAAACCTTCCAAGAAATGAGGTCCTACCGACTCTCCTTGCTTAATATTTACACCTTGTTAAGCATTGTTTTAGTGATACTAAGCCTGTTTATCGTGTCTTTAATCGTTTTTACACCGATCAAGAAACTGATACCTGGTTACGGAGAAATAGAAAATAATTCGATTTTTCTTGAGTTAAATGAAAATATTGCAAGTCTAGAGACTCAGATCAGCGATCAAGCAACCTATATCAATGGTGTGCAAAACCTACTTAGCGGCGTAGACGTAGATGCCGACCAGTCTAAATCAACAAAAAAATCGGTGCCTACGCCACTTCACAGTAAGCTAGACCCATCTGAGAAAGTAAGTGAGTCTGTCCATAAACTAGATCAGCTCTTTTTTGTTAGTCCCGTATACGGAAGTATTTCTGCAAGTTTTATGATAGACAAGAAGCACTTCGGTGTAGATATTCTTGCACCAGCGAATACCCCTGTTAAGTCCATTATGGACGGTGTGGTGATCGCCTCTGACTGGTCACTGGAAACAGGAAACACCATTAGCGTACAACATGCTAATAATATCTTATCCGTATATAAACACAATTCTGTCCTACTAAAAGAAACAGGAAATAGAGTCAAGGCAGGAGAAGCTCTAGCAATTATAGGGAACACAGGAACACTATCAGATGGTCCCCATTTACATTTTGAACTGTGGTTCGATAGACGGCCTGTAGATCCAGAGGAATATATAACATTTTAAAGAAAAAACAATAGCATGGAAAATCATAATTTAAATACAATCAAGGGTGAAGATGGCAAAGCTCTGAGTCCGGTACTCTCAGAAGAGGTTAAAAATTACCTTATAGATATCGACGGAACCATCTGCGATGATATTCCAAATGAAGAACCTGAGAGAATGGCCACAGCGGAACTATATCCAGACGCTTTAGAAATTCTGAATAAATGGTATGACGAAGGGCATATCATCACTTTTTTCACCTCTCGCACAGAATCACACAGAGAAGTTACGGAGGAGTGGCTAGCTAAGTATGGATTCAAATATCATGGTATGCTTATGGGAAAACCTAGAGGAGGAAACTACCACTGGATAGACAACCATATGGTCAGAGCAACACGTTTCAAAGGCAAATTTACAGACCTCATCATGGCAGAAAAATCCATAGAAGTATTTAAAGACTAGTTACAGGAACTCTAAGGTCAAGATAAATTGGGCGTCACCCCTTCCTGCTGTACACCTAGCTCTACAGCACACAAGGGCTATGCACAGGGGTCGGGTCATTCGGTACTCCACATACGTTTCGGTGCTACGCACAGCACCTGCATTACATTGCGGCGCTTACCTACTACCCCTGACGCGGCTACGCTCACACCTATATCGTATTATACCAATTCTAGATTAGAATGACGGTAATTATTTATTTTGTTCTTCATGTTCCTTCGTTAAAAAGCCTCGCCGAACCTATGGGTTCGCCTACGTTTTTTGCCTTGATCCATTTTGAACAATTCTAAATCCTTTTCCGTCATCTAAAAATAGAAATCGTATTATATCTCAGAGCACTGCTATTCAGAAAATACCGACCTAATAAAATGATTGTTTAGATCAGTTATTATACTCCGAAAGTCTTTGATTGTTTCCTTTAGCATATTACTTTGCTTTCTCAATTACTGACTTTTTTGAGGATAAGGTCAATTTTGTACCCACACGTATGATTTATTAAATGTATCTACTTATTTCCAGTTTTGCAATTTTTCACCTATCTGACAAACAACTAGTGCTAAGCTTAACTTAACAAGCTCTTTACGATCATAGATATTGTCTTGCCGTCAGCCTTTCCAGCAAGTTGAGCACTTGCCATGCCCATTACTTTTCCCATGTCTTTCATACCTGCTGCACCCGTTTTTTCTATGATCGCAGCAATGATAGGTTTGAGTTCATCTTCACTCATCTGAGCGGGTAGATATTTAGATATAATATCCATTTCCTCTTTTTCTACAACAGAAAGATCAGCACGATCTTGCTTCACATAGATATCATAAGAATCTTGTCTTTGCTTGACTAGCTTTTGTAATAATTTGATTTCTGATGCTTCATCCAGTTCAGTTCCAGAACCATCAGTTTTGGATAATAGGATAGCGGATTTTATAGCACGTATTCCTCTTAGCGCAACGGTATCTTTGGCCTTCATTGCTGCTTTCAGATCTTGATTTATTTTTTCTTCTAATTTCATATTTTTATGTATCTATATATTTTTCTAAAAAAATGGTCAGCTCTATAAAGTCATCTACAGATAGCTGTTCCGGTCTTTTACTAAATACATCTTTTTGTAAAATAGTTCTATCTAGGTCTAAGCTTCTCAAAGAATTACTTAGCATTTTTCTTCTTTGGTTGAAACAAAGCTTTACAACACGCCTGAAGTTTTTCTCGGAGCAGGGTAGTTTGTCTCGTTCTTTTCTTCTGAAAATAATGACAGAAGAATGTACCTTAGGAGCGGGATCAAAAGACTCTGGAGGAAGATCAAAAACCTTTTCTCCTGAGTAGAAAGCCTGCGTAAGAACACTAGTGACACCGTAACTCTTTCTGCCGTGGGAAGATAGTAACCTATTCGCGACTTCTCTCTGAAACATACCCACCATGACAGGAATTATTTTCTTAGCACTAAGCATCCAGAAGATGATCTGGCTAGAGATATTATAAGGATAATTGCCAGCGAGAACAAACGGCTCGTTATCGAATATCTCAAAAGGATTTATCTTTAGGATATCGTCGTGTAAGATAAGATCGTCAGATATCTTATAATTCCGCTTGAGAATATCTATCATGTCGCGATCTTTTTCCACTAGCTTCAGCTTGAACTTTTGGTCTAGAAGATGCTCCGTAAGAACACCTTGGCCGGGACCTATCTCTAGGACATTGTTTATCTCAGAAGCTTCGGAAATGATGGTTTCTGTGATACGATTTATAGCTTCCTGATCGATCAGAAAATGCTGACCTAATTGTTTTTTAGCTTTCACCTGTTTGTTTCTATATCCTAAAGGTAGAATATTCTTTTACGATAATGATTTTGTATCTGCTTTTATAAGATATTTAGCGTCTTCAGATATCTACATTAGCTCTTTGTATAATGTAAAAAATGATATCTTCGCAAAAAAGCAAACCATCTCATGGATAAACTAAGAATAGGCATTACAATAGGAGATATCAATGGTATAGGCCCAGAGGTAATAATCAAGGCGCTATCAAAGAACAGTAAGCTAAAGCACTGTATACCTATCATTTATGGTTCATCCAAGGTTATGGCTTATCATAAGAACATCGTAAAGAATGTAGATTTTCACTTTTCTTCTATTTCTGAAGTAGATAGTGCTTATCACAGTAAGATCAATGTGCTTAATTGCTGGGATGACACGGTCAACATTAACATAGGAATGTTGACGGAAGAGGGAGGGAAGTATGCATCCCTTGCACTGGAGCGTGCCGTCCAAGATGCTAAGGATGGTAAATTAGATGCTATCGTAACGGCACCGATCAACAAAAAAGCGATGAAAATGGCGGGCTTTCAGTTCCCCGGTCACACTGAATTTCTTGCTGATCGATTAGAAACGAAGAACACCCTGATGATGATGGTTTCCGATAGCATGAATGTTGCGCTAGTATGTAACCATACCCCTATATTCGAGATCAAGAATGAGATCAATAGAGAAAGTATTACAGCCAAGTTAAAGACTTTACATAAGAGTCTAAGCCAAGACTTTGGTATAGAAAAACCTACGATTGCTGTTCTGGGTCTTAACCCGCATGCTGGAGACGGTGGAGCGATAGGTGCAGAGGAGGAAGAGTTTATCAGACCTGTAATTATAGAGGCTAAGAAGAATGGTGTATTAGCCATGGGACCATACCCTGCGGATGGCTTTTTCGGATCATCACAATTTAGCAAGGTAGATGGTATCTTAGCCATGTATCATGATCAGGGACTGATTCCATTTAAAGCATTATCTTTTGGAAATGGTGTTAATTATACGGCAGGTCTCCCTGTAGTAAGAACAAGTCCAGACCATGGTACAGCCTACGATCTAGCAGGAAAAGATATGGCTAATGCCAGTTCTATGAGAAATGCCCTAGATCTAGCTATAGATCTCGTCAACAATAAGATAGACTATAAGTACAACAAAGAAAATAGACTCAAAAAATCATCTAAGACCACGAATAATGCTGAGTAGGGTTATGCTGATCATACCCCCGAAGCTTTAGCTAGATAGTTAGATCTTAAATGCGAATAAAATCTAAATTATCACGTTTGTACCCATACTAAATATAATCCTGAAAGTGCAGAAATCAAGACTATAAGCAACTGGATTATAAACCATAATTACAGTAATGTTATGTTGGCAGGCGATATGAACCTAGAAATTATAGAAAGTCAAAAAAGTAGATGGAGTAGAAAATATATTAATCTGATATGTCAAGCTCTAGAATTGAAACGTAAAATCTCATATCCTATTTCTAGAATAGACAAAACAAAAATCAAGATAATCACAGCAAAAAGCTGGCGTATATTAAATCAAAAACTTAAAGTAGAAGCAACAGACAAGCTTCATGCACTTAGAAAACGTTTGTTGGAATTAACGGAAAACTTATGGATTTTTTTGGATCATCAAAATATGTCTCCAGATAACAATGGCTATAACGATCATATCTCACTGCGTACCTTGTGAGAGACGACGCATAGCCGGAACAGTTACCACCAATTAAGATGAAAGTAAAAACATTAGAATATATTTCAGTTGAAAGAGTGATTGAATGTTTCTTATTAGCATTCGAAAATTACTACGTGAAAATGCCTATCAATAATGAATATTATATTGATCGGTGGGCAGCTGCTAAAGTTGACTTTTCTCTTTCCTATGGTATGTTTGATAAAGAAATTTTAGTAGGTTTTATAATTCATGCAGTGGATCATAGATTTGGAATAAAGACTGCTTTCAACACTGGAACAGGTGTGATACCAAAATATAGGGGAAAGAAAATAATTAAATCTATTTATGACTTTGCTATTGATGATTTGAAGTCAAAAGGTATCCAAAAAAGTATACTTGAAGTTATACAGAAAAATGAAAAAGCAATAAAGGCATACAAAAGTGTAGGTTTTGATATAACAAAAGAGTATAACTGCTTTGCTGGTGAAATTCAATTGGGAAGGAGTGAAGTACAAGAAGTAAAAGAAATTAGCGAAGATGAATTTAACTGGCATGATGCTCCTAATCAAAAAAATTATTCATGGGACTTTCAAAAAGAGACAGTCAAAGAAGTTGATTATAAATATTTTCAAGTAATATTCAATGATCAAGTAGAGTCATATTTTATAGTTAATTTAAAGAATAAGTATTTAGCACAATTTGATGTATATGAAAACCACATAAACGCATGGGAGAGATTATTCACAGCAATTGATAGTATTACAAATGAAGTTAAAATAATAAATGTAGATAGCAAATTAGTTGATAAAAGGATAATAATTCAAAAAGCTAACTTGAAGAATACAGTCAATCAATATGAAATGGAATTAAAATTAACTGGTGGTAACACCTTATAGGATAGCATGCTCCTCGGTCGCACGCTAGCTATGCGAAATACGTCGTAAACAACTTAAAACAGATATCTAAATTTAAATAGAATATTAATCAAAAATATAATGTTAGCAGGAACATAATTTTACTAAAAACAAGTTTATGAAATTTTTTTATCTTATACTACTACCACTTATAATAACCATTAGTTCCTGTAGCGAAATTTCTGTAAAAGATGATATTGGAAAATCAATTAACAGCCCAGAAGATGTGGCAGTTGATTAAATAGAATTATTAAGACATGTTGTTCTTTTTAATTTTCTCGATGGAAACTTCGGAAGATAAAATATATGAATATGATAATGAATTTATCTCTTTAGCTGATAAAATATAAGAAATACATTCATTCGAATGGGGAATAAATAACAGTCCAGAAGGATTAGATAAAGGATTAACTCATTGTTTTATAGTCACATTTTTGAATGAGGCAGATAGAGAAAAATATTGGCACATCCAATGTCTAAAATCGCACAACAACTTCCAGCATTGGTGATAGTGTTGTGCTAAAGAACAACAGTTATCATTACCTTTAGGCGCAGCTGGTATGCTCTGATTGAAACTACAGACCATCACCAATAAAATCGCAATAAAAGAAGAGGTGTTCGACCCAACAAAGACTTTTGAATAAACGACAGTTTGTAAACATTTGTAGTCTCGTTATAATCAATAAAGTATTCCCTTGCCACATGATTTGTTCTATTCAAAACATTTATCACAGAACAAGAAATTTCCATTTGTAACTTTTCTTTTCGAGTGAGATGAAACCTGTAAGCAGCGCTGAGATCAATCCGTAAATAAGGTTTGAGTCTTTCTTTATTATAAGATTTATAGCTTAAGAAATATTGGAAGGGCGGTAAAGCGTCTGGATCATCTTCATTCGGGGTCAGAACCCCTTGAGTATAAGGTAAGCCCGAGTGGTAATTTGCATTCAAAGAAAGTTGAAAAGCCTTATACTTATAACTGGTCACATAACTTAGATTATGACGAATATCATTTGGAGCAACAAAAGTCGGCTCGAAAAAATCAGGAAAATCATAATCGGCAAATCTAAGCGAATAGTTTAACCAAGTACTCAGTCTTTTAGACCATCTTTTCTTCAATAAGAAATCCATGCCCTTCACACTAAAGGTACCTGTAGAAAAACCATTTATATCCGTAATGATTCCCAATTGCGGAACTACATTAGTTATGTTACTTGTGCGATTAAAATAGAAATCTAGATCTACTAACCACTTGTTTTTCTGGTAGACAAGTCCTAAAGACATCTTATTTGCTTTTTGCGATAAAGATGATTCAGATGCATTGAGAATCCATAAAGGGTTGTCAACTTTTATTTGATTAGTTCCTACGTTTGTTAATTGACTAATAAATTGATGATAGATTCCTGCATCTGCTTTGAGTTTTAAATTTGGATTTAGGTCATAACGCAGATTAATTCTAGGGGAGTGAAACCATTTGTCTTGTTCTTGATAATAAGAGGATCGATTTCCACCATCAATTTGTAAACGCTTGATTGTATAATTAAAAGATTGAAATAAATTATGGAAGCTAGCTTTTTCAAATTTAAATGGTATAAATTCCGGATCAAAATCTATATCATTTCCAAGGTCCATTTTCACCTCCTTGGTATTGTATTCATAGCCTAGATTCATCTGAAATTTCGTCCCCAAGTTAAATTTATTAGAGAAGGTCACACTCTGCTCTGTTATTTGATTGAGCTGGTCATTCTCAGCGATTATGATCTCATTTTCAGTTTCTCTTTTTTCATAGTTGTTGACATAAGAAGACTGATAAAAGTCTAAGCTGCTAGACCATTTCTTAGTTACATCATATGCTGTTCCCAAACTAAATATTTCCGTTATGAGATTTATTTTATCCTCGGCAATTAAGGAATCTGCTTCATACGAAAACGAATAGTTAAAATCTTGGGCGTTACGATAAAAGCCACCATTAATTATAAACTTATCAGTAGGACGATACAGAATTTTTGCATTCGAATCGTGAAAAGCTAAGGTTTGTTCTGCCTTAAAAGGATCAAGATCGAGCGAATTCTTTTGCTCATCAATAATTGAAAATTGAAATACTTTATCCGTATAACTTTGGAGGGTAGGAGAGTTGAAAATTCCATTTATACTTTGTCGTCCCGCTATTTCTATCGAGACTTTATCTTTGACGATTGGGATAGAAAGATTGCTATGAAACTCTGTCAACGTTGTTCCAACACTACCATGAAAACCTCTGCTTAATTCATCTCCTAAAGAAATGTCCAATATGCCTCCAACACGATTGTCATATTTTGGATCATGAGCTCCTTTATAAATACTAACCTCTTCAACAGAAAAAGGATTGATTGCAGAGACCATCCCAAAAACATGTCCGGCATTGTAAAGAGGAACTCCTTCCCATAAGACAAGATTCTGACCAGGATTGCTACCCCGAATTTGAAGATTGGTGGCGCTATCATCAATACTATTGATACCTGGAAGCAACTGCGCTGTTTTGAAAATATCGTGTTCTACAGTAGAATGATTTTTTGACAATTGATCATAGTCTAAATGGAAGGCGGTATATTCTTCTCCCATTGAAATTCCATCTAACAAATAATCACGAATATTAATTTCTCCACCAAAGAGGTCTTTATTTATATTCATACCCAATTCTAAACAATCCTTACCATCAATGTCTTGCACAGAAAAACGAATGGGTAGGTAGCCCAAATAACTAATTTCAAACTTTTTATTTTTGTTTCCAGTATAGTCAAATTCAAAATATCCTAAAAGATCTGATGTGGTTCCAATCGCAGTATCTAGTACAGCAATGTTTGCGGCGATCAAAGGTTCTTGGGTTAATGCATCTACAAGCGTTCCACAAATTCGATAGGATTGAGGGGGCGGTTTATAGATCAAGATCATTTGATCCTCTATGTCATATTCAAATGGACTGTCAGAAAAGATTTCTTTTAAAGTTTTATCAATTGGGTTTGGATCAATCTTCTTAGCACAAGTATAACCGCTTATCAAAGCAGGGTCATAATTAAAAATGTAGTCAGAATTTGATTCTATGAATTCAATGGCTTCTACTAGGGTCTGTTCCTTTTGGTTATTTTTTTGAGATTGGCCTAGAAGTGTCACACTACCATGGATCAGCAGCAAAGAAAAAACTAGATAGGTAATGTTTTTTTGTTGTTTACTCAATAACAACAGTTTTTTTATCCTGATTAATTATATAGCTTAGGCCTAATGGTTTACATATACTTTGAAGGGCTCTATCTAAATCATCATGTCTGAATTGACCAGAAAAATTTCGATCCTCTACTCTTAGATCTACCTTGATCTGATATTGTCTTTCGATTTCTTGACACACGATTTTTAATTTGTCATCATAAAATCGTGATAGGTCGTTTTGCCAAACGGGGGCTATATTTTTTATGCTTTGTTTTGCCTTCATAGACCCATGTATGATATTGATACCTTCTTTAGCAGTTAAGACGATGCGTTGAGTTCCTGATTGCACTTGCACCTTTCCTTCATAACATTCGACATATAAATTATCACCCCATGTTCTTACATTAAACTGTGTACCCAGTACTGTGATTTTGCCATTTGGTGTATTCACGGTAAATGGGGATCCTTTGCTTACTTCAAACAAAGCTTCTCCTTTTAATGCAATCGTTCTTTGAGTAGACCAATCTGACTTTTTATATTCAATGCTAGAGCCATCATTCAACCAGACTTCAGATCCGTCTTGGAATGCATAATTGATTTCTTCACCAGGTGCTGCCTTTAGCTCTTCTTTCTTATTGCCTTTGGATGCTATTAAACCATATAGTAGCATAACTGCTAAAATTGCTATAGCAATAATAATCAGCTTATTCCTTTTTGATCCATCATTTTTCGGAGCCTCATCTTTCAATCTTTTCTTCATTTTTTGAAGGCCAGCATCTGTATTGTATTTTGGCATAGACCACTGATCTACTTCACCTTTCAAGCGTTTCATTTCTTTAAGGGCATCGCTTCCCTCCAAAGCTTCCAGTTCTTTGTCACTGATCTTTCCATCTAACCATTTTGCTAGTATGTCTTCTCTATTATTCATTGTTTTACGCTTCTATATATAGTAAACAATTATACATACAAATACCCTACAGCTTTTTTGCAACTTTTCTTAATTCAATTAATGCCTTGTTCATTCGTTTTTCGATTGCTTTGACGCTTAAATTGAGGTGTTCCGCAATCTCTTTATACTTCATTTTGTCAATTCTGTTCATCAAAAACACCTCTCTTTGCCCCGCTGGTAAGGCAGCTATCGCTCTTTCTAGTTTTTGTTTAAACTCCTCTTCTTCCAGCAAATATTGAGGAGATTCCTTTGTTAATTGGCTATGCCCACGTTTTTCAAACTTCAATACCACCTTTTTATGTTTAATTTCATTCAAAAAGGCATTAGTTGCTAATGTGAACAAATACGATTTAGCCTTTTCTACGGATACCTTAGCACATTCTTTCCACAATTTGGCAAATGCATCTTGCATCAAATCCTCAGCTCCAGAATAATTTCCAGATTTATAATAAAGATAATTGACTAGTGATTCAGCATGACTTCTGAATAGACTCGAAAATACTTCTTCTTCGCAAACTGATCTTGGCATAATTGGGTATGATTCCTGACTAATCAAATCTAATGGTAATTAGCCGATTTTCTACATTTCAAGATGAATTCCTAATTAATTATGGCAACTATATAGATAGAACACCAAACATCAATGTTAACACCAACTGCTTCAAATGTTCTTAGTACAAATTGGTTATTTGTTTATTCGTGTACTTGTTTATAGACTTTCTCAGATTTCTATAAACAAATAACCGCATAAACAATTTGAATACATTTTTTACAACTCTTCATTTGTCAATATACCCTTTTGGTGTATTAAATATATAAGCTCTTTAATTTTTTTAAAATTTTAAAAATTGATGGTAGGGTTTTCTTTGAACGGATTGTTTCATAAACGTAAGACTTCGAAACTCAAAAAAATATTATCATGATAAATAAAAGAAAATCAATCCTTAGCGTTTTTATCGCACTGTTTTTGTGCTCGATGACAAATTTAAATGCACAGAGAAAGCATATATGTAATCATAACCATTGTGCTCCAAATCTTGGTTTTAGTAGTAATTGTGATCAGGCAAGGAAAATGCCGAAGCTCAAAGTGTTCATTCTCGCAGGACAATCAAATTCGGAAGGCAATGGAGAAGTTGGACCTGAAACAACAGCTGGAACACTTTCAAATTTTATACAAAACAACGGTTCGCAGGAGTTTAGTCACCTAAGAACCGCTGAAGGTGAATGGGCTCCTCGCAACGATGTCTGGGTGCGATTTGACCATGAACAAAGAGGTTTGTTAGCAAACGATCTAAATGTTGGATATGGCTGGAACGAGAATCAAATCGGTCCTGAATTGGGCTTTGGTCACCAGCTAGGAGAATATGAGGTCGACCAAGTACTTATCATTAAAACTTGTTGGGGCGGCAAAAGTTTGAAAGAAGATTTTAGACCGCCAAGTTCCGGAGGTACTACTGGTGCTTATTACCTGCAGATGATGGCAGATATTTCTGCAGCAATTGACAATATTCAAACTGAATTTCCTCAATATCAAAATGAACAAATTGAATTAGCAGGTTTTGTTTGGTTTCAAGGTTGGAATGATGGCGAAGAGGCAAGCTACTTCGATGAATATGAGCAAAATCTAACAAATCTGATCTTAGATGTCAGGTCAGAACTCAATCAGCCAGAACTACCTGTTGTTGTTGCCTTAACAGGTAATGGTGGTCGTATGCTCGAGCCAGAGGGCACTTGGGTACATAACCTACAAACAAAGATTGTATCTGCCCAGATCAACGCAGTAGAATCAAATGGACTAGAGAAAGTAGCCGTTGCCGAAACGCGAGATTTTTGGAGAGCAGGCAATCTATCACCAGAGCCCGATTTTTTACATCATTGGAATAATAATGCAGAAAGCTACCTCAGAATTGGTCATGAAATGGGGCTTGAGATGATAGGTTTATTGGAAGGAAATAGCACAACCGGAGGCAGCAATTCTATGGGGTACGTTCAGCCAAATACTAATATGGCATTACCATCAGCTTACAATTTACAAGAATATGTATTTGGGGAGCCAGATGATCAAGGTGATTGCTTGGGTAATCAAAACGGTACGGCTGTCATTGATGAAGTCTTCCTATCTCAGACCCATAGACATGAAATTGGTCATCCATTATTTTTTACAATTGGAGAAAGACCGGCTTTATTACAATTGGCCGTTACTGGTAGTGGCGCAGCACCTGATGTGCAAGTCGAAGGAATTTTGAATGGAAACAACTTAGGGACTTTATGTCTCAAAGGTCCTGCTATGTTGAGTGCAAATATAAATTTAGCTCAGCCTAATTTTGAAGATTATTTTTCTGTGACGTTGCCAAAAGCATGGATAAAAGAAGGATTAGAATTGAGGGTATCTGCTGGTAATTCAATGAGAACGTTAACTCAAGATGATCTAAAAATATCACCCTTCACTGAAGTCAATTTAGTGATGGTCAGAATGGACGCAATGGACTACAATACAGAACCATATAACATTTCTATGTTTGATAATTTTCTTGAAGAAGTGGCTTCTGCCATTCCAGCAAGTGTTGTCAGATTTGGAGAGTTTCCGGAGACACTCAGGCTACCAAGCTTTGCATTTTCAAGTTGGCAAGATGAAATAGTAGTAACTTCTACCGATGAAGAAGTAGGAGAATCGCCTGCCAATACGGGCAATCTCAATTACTATATGAATGAGTTGATTAGAGATGTACAGCGATCAACTGGTGACTACCCAAATACTATTTATTTCGGCAATACGCTAAACCTCCAGCCAGGTGGTTGGGGAGGTGATGGCACCTTTGTGAGTTTTGACTTTACCGACAACTTTATTCATGAATTGGGTCATGCCTTAGGTTGTCCGCACTGGGGAGAGTTTTACAGAATTCCAAATCCTGCTGCAAACGAACCCTCTTATCCGTATAAAGGTGAAGAAGGTGAAGCTTCAGGTAGAGGTACAGCTTGGAACTTTATTCAAGGTAGCTATGAATTTGTCAGTCCTACCTGTGAAGATGGTAGTGGTAATAGTATCGTTGGTACGGAAAGAAGTGATTGTATGCAACGTGGATATGCCTGTGTCGAAACTCGTCCAAGTGGTCCTGGACCATGGGATGGTTTTGGCGATTATTCCGCAAAAGCGATGAATAATTACCTCGCAGGAGCACAAAGTCAATTTGGACAAATAGAAGATAGAGGGGAAATTGTAGACTTTCATTTGCCTGAGCAGGGTGGTCACCCATTTGCAGAGATAAATAATGGCGTAAGAACATTTACTCGAGCTAATGACGACCCTGAAAAAGAATATAAAGAAGATGGAATTAAATTACCAGGACAGACCTTAGTAGAGCAAGATGTATATCTTATTTACGGAAGTGCTCACGTTAACATGCCAGAGGTTAATATCCTCTACGAGCCCATTAAGTACAAAGGAACACTTCCTCCTGTCATCGATCCTACAGATCCTTTGACCTTTGCTATGCTACAAAACCTGGAAGGAGAAGATGCACCTGATCTGTACGGACAAGCAAGAGACATCACACTGAAGTTGATCTATGGCGATGGTACAGTGGCATTCCAATTGGTACCCTTACAATCTTATTCGAGACCATTTTCAGAAGAGCCAGATGAAATCCTTCTTCCACAATATTTTGGTGTTGTTGTTCCTGGGAACAAAACTTTGTGTAGTGTAGAAATGTACCATAGAGATTTTATCATTACTGATTACGAAGTAGCTGGCAACATCACTGATCCTGATCAAAATATCACTGCCGAAAATTTCATGGATGAGGCAACCCTGATTACGACATTTGACTACTCTTGCAATTGCCCAGGCACTCCAGATTATGTAGAACCTGGCACCCCTTGCGATGATGGCAATCCTTTTACCATAAACGATGTGGAAGATGGTTTTTGTAATTGCGAAGGAACAGCAATTCCTTACTGTGGTCAGGTTAAAAATCCGTCTTTTACAGAATCTTTGGCACGCTGGAGATACTGGGGAATCGAAGGAGAAAGTACTAATGAGGAAGCTGCAATTACAATCTTAGACATAAATGACGCTGGATTTGGTTACGAACCCTTAGAAGTTATTACAAATGAAAGGTACACCCTGAAATTTGACGCCTATGCTTTGGAAGACAGAACCATAGATGTATTTCTTACTGGGGAATTTGATTTTGAAAACGGTCAAGATGGTACAGAGTTTTTCAATGCCACATTTGAGATTACTACTACTAAAACTGAATACGAAATAACCTTTACTGCTCCCGAAAATGAAGATAAAGCATTTGTAGAATTTAATTTTTCTAACAACGATGTAACACTTTTTATTGATAATGTTTGCTTTGATATCGCTTGCAGTTTGACAGAAATACCTTACAATGGAATCGATGATGACTGCGACCTCTCAACGCTCGACGATGATATAGACCAAGATGGTTTTGCTTTGGCGAATGATTGTGATGACAACAATCCTAACATCAACCCAGGTCAAACTGAAGTTCCTTATGATGGAATTGATAATGATTGTAACCCATTGACATTAGATGACGATTTAGACCAAGATGGTTATGATTCTTCATACGATTGTGATGATAACAATCCAAACGTAAGCCCAGGTCAAACCGAAATTCCCTATAATGGAATTGATGACGATTGTTACTCATTTACACTCGACGATGATTTGGATCAAGATGGTTTTGTTTTGGCCGAAGATTGCGATGACAATAATGCGAACATTAATGCTGATGCAACTGATATTCCAGACAACGGAATAGACGAAGATTGTGATGGGATTGATGAAACCAACATAGTAGATAATGACAATGATGGATTCAACAACGATGTCGACTGTGATGACACTAATGCAAATATCAATCCCGATCAAGCCGAAATCCCTTACAATGGTTTAGACGATGATTGCGATGCAATGACTTTGGATGATGACTTGGATCAAGATGGCTTTGTTTTGTCAGAAGATTGTGATGATACAAATGCACAGATTAATTCGGCTCAAGCCGAAACCCCTTACAATACCATTGATGACGATTGTAATCCAGCAACACTAGATGATGACCTTGATCAGGATGGCTTTGTTTTAGCAGATGACTGCGATGATAACAATGTCCTGATTAATACAGCACAAACTGAAATCCCTTACAATGGATTAGACGACGATTGCAATGCATCCACATTAGACGATGATCTGGATCAAGATGGTTTTGTTCTGGAAGATGACTGCGACGATGACAATCCGGAAATTAACACTGATGCGGAAGAAATTCCTAACAATGACATTGATGAAGATTGTGATGGGATGGATTTACTTACTTCGACGCAAGCAATTTCCGACTTAACAATGAAGGTTTATCCAAACCCGGCAGCTGATATTATCAACATAGAAGTATCAGGTCAAATTAACTATGAAGTAAATCTTTACACATTAGAAGGCAAATGCATTAAGTCAGAATCAAACACGAAACAAATGGCTCTTGGCACTTTTGCTCCAGGTATATACATTTTGGAAATTGTAAATTCAGAAACAAATCAAAAAACAATTGATAGAATAATAATAACAAGATAATATTTATCGTATAACCTCAAATACATTGGAAGACTGTCCTTCGGGATGGTTTTCCTTTTTTTGATTTTCGCTCAAAGATAAATGTTTCAATTAAATAACAGTTTATCACCTCTTAACTCATACATCAGAGTTGATGTGGGATAATAAATTAAAGGATTCTCCAAATAACAAAAATTCGTTACCTCTTTATCTTAAGAATCTTGAAAAGAAAAAATTAAATTTCAATCCTGAGTCTAAAATGTCATATGAAACTTATAGTAATGTGGCTTTTGATTTATTAGGGCTAATCATTGAAAAGAAATCGAATCAAACATATGAAGAATATATAAACAACAATCAATTAAGCAAGCTTGGATTATCACAGAGTACTTTTGATTTGAAATCATTGAATAATTCAAATATTGCTCTACCTCAAATAATAGAAGGTGATATCGAAAGATATAAATAGATTAAACTTTCAAGGAATTGACAGAAAGAAAAACCCAATTTCAGGGGACTAATCATTCACTCAGCAACAATGATCTCTTTTGGAATATGTCTTGATCTTTCTATAGTAATTATTTTATGCGCTATGATTTAATACCAATTCTAGTTTAGAATGACGGTAATTATTTATTTTGTTCTTCATGTTCCTTCGTTAAAAAGCCTCGCCGAACCTATGGGTTCGCCTACGTTTTTTGCCTTGATCCATTTTGAACAATTCTAAATCCTTTTCCGTCATCTAAAAATAGAAATGGTATAAGTACTAGAATTTCAGTATTGGGATAATCGGGTCTTAACGGATAGCTAATTAATATGGCCGGCCTATCTCTAGGCAGAGACATAAACTAGAAACCATAGAGAGAAGTTTCTGGCATAGAAGGACCTAAACTTTCCTAATGCACACTAAAATATCCGTACATCTGAAAGAAGAATAGACCGATACCAGCAAGGACTAAAAACCAATTTGCAAATTTATAGAAGGGTTTATAACTAGACTTTGATTTCCATAGGGATAGGATAAAAACAAAGGGAATGAGTGCAAGCACCTGTCCTAATTCTACACCGATATTAAAAGAAATTATTTTCCCTAGGAATTGTCCCTGACCCATATCAAAGGATTGTAATCTAGTAGACAATCCGAAACCATGAATTAATCCAAACAGGAAAACCATCAACAAAAGATTAGGAGAATCTGTATTAAAGAATTTCTTAAAACCTCCTAAGTTTTCGAATCCTTTATACAAAACACTTAAAGCAATAACGGCATCTATCAAATGTTCGTCAGCTCTAATTCCTAAGTAAGTAGCTCCAATAAGCGTAATACAATGGCCAAGCGTAAAGACAGAAATGAACTTAAGTATATCCCTAAAATTATCTAAATAAAAGATAACACCAGCAAGAAAAAGTAGGTGATCGTAACCCGTCAACATATGCGTAGCTCCTACTCTTATATAAGCAAGTAAGCCGCCCTTAGATAATATTTCCTGATCTGAGGCGCTTACGCCATGCGCCATAAGCATGATAGGGCAGCAGAGAATTATTAGACATAGAATAGGATGGAGAAAACGTGGTTGCATTTATATAATATTTGTGACACAAAAGTATAAATATCGGAGCCAAATGAAAACTTATGGCATTTTAAATATGCTTTTGTTTAATGTCAGAGTTTCTCTAGATTATGCTCACTTATTATAAATGCTAAACTTGCTAAGGTTTTTATATTTCGTACCTACGGCACGACTTATCTATATAATACCTAATATCTACCGATATGATGTCCCTACAGGACAAGAAATATAACACCTTGAATAATATAAAATCCCGCTAGGGATGTAATATGGGTAAAATTAATATAGCGTAAATTACCTCCTGCCGTAGGTATGATATATATAATGATCCGTATAATTAGTCACATGAAAAATAGCATTTTCAAATATGAGTATTTCTTGAATTCACCTCAGTCATTACATAGTAATCAGGAAGTAATCAACAGAAAAAATTATATCTTATAGTAGAGAAACACTTTACTCATAAAGTAAAACTTTCCGTGTGAGCTACCTGAAAGGGATGAGGTAACGAAATAGTCCGTGAAGCGCCAGAGAGAGATGCTGGGGACCGAATGAAGTGAGCCTGTAAGACAGCGACCCTAGAGGGAGGAGTGTGTGAAAAGCTAAGAGGGTCACACCCAAATAAAAAAACCGAAACTATAAGAAGAGTAAGATTCTAAAAAATAGATTAAAATTCTACTTGAAGATTGGTTTATTGTACTCTTTGCTCTGCTAGTCTCGGTCATTAGATTTTTTAGATTTTCCATGCTGCGAGTTATGATTATACTTATAACTCTAGATCATAGTCTCCTAGTATAAAAAAAGACACGCATGATCTTTATCATGCACTGCCTTTATAAAGCTATGGATTAAATCTTTAAATTATCTTATATTTTGCTCGAATGGATTAGGACTAAAGTCATAATTATTTAAGCCGTATTTTTCTATTTTCTTAATTAATTTTGGAGCGTATTTTTTATCTGTTGCGTAGCCTGATGCTTTCAGTCCATATGCCCAAGCTTTATAATCTGTCTTGTCATAGATAAATAGGCTGCCGTAATGAGCAGTGTGCACAAGGAAGTTACTATGGTCCACGTAAGAATCTAAATCAGCACTATATGATCTGAAACACGACTTTATCAATTTACCTCTTTTGTCTAAATCATCATCCTTATGATAATAAGTCTGACCCGTCCAGTACGTCTTACATTTGATCCCGAAATGGTTGTTGGCAAGTGTGGCAAGATTACTCTGTCCAAACTGTGACTCATGCATACCCTGAGCAAGCTTAATACTTGCTGGAATACCCGTCCGGTGCATTTCGGCAATGGCTATATCCTTGTATTTATCTATATACTGATAGGCTTTGAAATCAGCAGATACTGGCCTGTGGGCAGCTAGCAAGATATAGATTGCTGTTAAAAATAGTAAGTGGGTAGCTAGTTTACTCATGGCACTTTTTCTTATTATCTACTTAGAATCCAAATTCTATGCCAAAGCTTGATAGGTACTTTATATGCTTCTTAACTCCGTATGCTTAAGGGCTAATCTATAGGACGCCTTTAGCGTCTTTTAATACTGATTTAGCTGTGATTCTTAATTGCTCCTTGTAACGTATTGAGCAAATTCCAATTGGCCTTAGCTGAGAAAATTTACCCAGTCGATGAAAATATAGGATTGAAGTCAGGGGACTGCAAACATCAGAGTCACATGAAGAATAGCATCTACAAATGTGAGTTTTCATGATTTTACTTGAGTAGCAAAAGAAGAATAAATAATTAGGTATAAAAAACGCAATGCATAGATCTGGGTGAACCGAAGGCGTAGCCTACTAGGAACAAAAACATGTAGCTCTTTGTAAAAAACTTAGCTTATACTACTCCTTCGCCTGTCTTCAGTTTTTCAGCATTTTCCGCTACTTGGAGCGCTTGTATAATATCTAATATTGCTCCCTCCATTATCTTATCTAAGCTGTAAAGTGTTAGACCTATTCGATGGTCTGTGACTCTATTCTGAGGGTAATTGTAAGTACGTATCTTATCAGAACGATCACCAGAGCCTACTAGAGATTTTCTCTGTTGCTTCTGCTCCTGGTAATTTTTTTCTTTCTGTGCATTTTGCACCTTGACATATAATCTTGATAGAGCGATCTCTCTGTTTTTGTGCTGAGATCTAGAATCCGTACTCTCTGAGACAATTCCCGTAGGAAGGTGAGTAAACCTTACCCCAGATTCTGTCTTATTGACATGCTGACCACCCGCACCACTCGCTCGGAAGGTATCTGTTTTCAGATCATCTTTTTTTATATCGATATCTTCTGGTTCGAACTTAGGTATTACCGCTACGGTGGCAGCAGAAGTATGAACCCTTCCTTGTGATTCTGTCCTAGGAACCCGTTGTACTCTATGTGCTCCTGATTCAAATTTTAGTTTACCATATACTTCATTACCATATACCTCGAGGACGATTTTGTTAAATCCTCCTACGCTCCCTTCATTGACATCTACAATTTCTGTTTTCCATCCTTGTGTGTCAAAAAATTTAGTATACAACTTATACAAATCACCTGCAAAAATACTTGCCTCATCCCCACCTGTTCCGGATCTTATCTCGAATACCACATCCTTACTGTCTTCGGGATCTTTAGGGATAAGTAGTTGCTTTGCCTTTTCATGGATTTCCTCTAAGGCTGGTTCCATTTCGTTAAGCTCTGCCTTCGCCATATCCACCATTTCAGGATCTGGATCCTTTAGGAGTAATTTAGCATTAGCGATGTTTTCTGTTAGATTTTTATATTCTTTATAGGTCTCTACGAGTTCTGTAAGCGACTTGTATTCTTTGTTAATTTTAGTAAACTTTTTCATATCGGATACCGTCTCGGGATCTGAAAGTTTCTCTTCTAAACTCAAAAAATTGTGATATATCGCTTCTAGCTTATCTAGCATGACTTCTTTATTTGACTGCAAATATATCTTATTTGAAATTAAACTTATATTTTGGATTAGATAAACTAAAAACATACCGGTAGAATGGCGAGCAAGCTTTTAATTATTGAGAATCTTCTGGAATCCACTATATATATTTTAACCAAATGGTAAATTGCAGGTATTAATGAAAGTTTTATGAAATATCTTGTCACTATACTTGTAGGCTACATCATTTACAAAATGATGTCTAAACCTAATCATTTAGATACTGCCAAGCATGATTTCTTAGATCAGGAGCCTGATGAAGACTATGTGGAGTATGAAGAGATAGAGTAAACATTTATAGATGCTTTTTTTATGGGGAGGAAATAAAATATAAATTTGTCAATTAGAGGGCGTTCTAAAGTACAAGAGCCTAACACACAATTTAAGTATACATGAAATATTGCGGTATAGAACTAAAATCCAACGAGGCAAGAATTGTGAGTATAGAATCCGATGGTGGGGCCTATCAACTGATCGCCACCGATATAAAAAAAATTAAGCTAGAGGATCCTAAAGCGCAAGTGGCGGCAATATCTTTTAGGAGATCTTTTGCTAAGTTTTTTGAAAGTAATAATTTTGATAAAATCGGTATTAAGGAGCGGGGAAGAAAAGGTAGATTTGCTGGCGGTTCTGATTCTTTTAAGATGGAGGGAATCATCCAAACATTAGATTACCCCGTAGAACTTATCCACTCTAATACAATCAAGGCGAAGATCAAGGGAAAAACTCTTAAGACAGAGGACTTAAATGCGTATCAAGTAGAAGCTTTCAAAACGGCTTTAAGTTTTCTTTGATTAGACATTGTAGATAGAAGATCCAATAGTTACCATTTATTCATTGACATAAAAATATAACTATAAAATATTAAAACCTATGAATAGAATAACAGTGATTATAATCTCACTTTTTTTCATAACCAAGCTTAGTTTTGCTCAAGAAAACGATTGTACTAGAGTAACTACTTTTGGAGAAGTAGAATTATGTCTTCCAATGATAGAGGGATATACAGAGTTCTATAAAGATCCTATAGTTAAGCAGCTAGCAGATGGGACAGAAGTTCCTACAAATACAGTGCTGGCTTATTACCTGAGTAACGATATGTACGATAATAAACGGTCTACTAATAAACCAAAGATTAGTATAGATGGCTTACTACCTTAACTATGAAGGAGAGAAAACCATTCCGTTATTACAAGAGAAATCTAACGTAATAGTCACGCAAATGCTAAAAGCTAAATAAGGGACTTTACATTTACTATTTGTCAGCGTATTATCATGTAGTTTTTAAGACAAAAAGTAATATACAATCTTATAATTCCTTCCTCAGACGTGCCACAGGTATATTAAGTTGCTCTCTGTATTTAGCTACCGTTCTTCTAGCAATATTATATCCTTTGTCTTGTAAAAAATTCTTGAGCTTTTCATCTGATAGGGGCTTTCTCTTATCCTCTGTTTTGATTATTCCATTGAGAATATTCTTTACCTCTAGGGTAGAAACTTCTGTACCATCCTTAGTCTGTAAGGATTCAGAGAAGAAACTCTTAAGCCGCTTTGTACCGAATTCCGTCTGTACAAACTTACTGTTAGCAACCCGAGATACAGTAGATATATCTAGACCAGTGACCTCAGCGATATCCTTAAGTATCATGGGTCTCAGTTGGCTGTCATCTCCAGAAGTAAAATAGTTATATTGGAATTGCATGATCGAATACATAGTCTTGTATAAGGTGTCCTGACGTTGCTTTATAGCGTCTATAAACCACTTAGCAGAATCTATCTTTTGCTTGATAAACATCACTGCCTCTTTCTCTTGCTTCGTAGATTTTCTTCCTGTTGTGGAATGTTTATAATTCCTGAGCATATCCTTATATCCATCATTGACTCTGAGATCAGGAGCGTTTTTGCTATTGAGGGATAACTCTAGTTCTCCGTTGCTGTTCAGTATGAAAAAATCAGGTACCACATATTGCGTAGTGGATCTTCCTCTAGAAACGAAACCACTAGCTGGTTTGGGGTTTAACTTTAGGATCTCAGTAAGGGCTTCTTTCAGCTCTGATTCAGAGATAAAAAGATGTTTTCTTAACTTGACATAATGCTTCTTTGTAAATTCTCCAAAGTGATTCTTAAGAATTTTGGCAGCATGCATCATAGACTTAGGATTGTCTCCCTCGTTTTTTTCTATTTTTTTATTGAGCTGTATGATAAGCGATTCTTGCAGGTCTCTAGCTCCAACTCCTGGAGGATCGAACTGCTGCACACGCGCTAGCATAGATGTTATTTCTTCTTCTTGTGCATCTATCGCTTGGGAGAATAATAAGTCATCGATGATAGAGTGAGGAACGCGCCTCAGGTAACCGTCATTATCTATACTACCTATAATTTGCTTGGCTATTATCATACTTCTGTCATCCTCTAGCTGCAACATGCCGAGCTGGTTTTCTAAGTGCTCGTGGAATGTCTCTTCCACAGCGATAGGCATGGTCTTATCCTCTTCGTTACTAGCATAATTATCTGTTCTCAGTTTGTAACTGATCGGATCGTCATCTATATACTCGTTGAGATAATCATCTAGCTCGAAGCTTTCAGTATCTCCGTCTGCATTCTCCTCCTTATCTAGATCAAATACATCAGGCTCTACTTCTCCCTCGTCTAGGGCAGGGTTAGCTTCTAATTCTTCGCTGATACGATCATCTAGGGTAGCGGTAGGAATCTGTAAAAGTTTCATAAGCTGTATCTGCTGTGGAGACAGCTTTTGTAACATTTTTTGACTTAAACTCTGCTTTAACATCTCTTAACTCTTTAGTTTTCTTGTGAGCCTTTGTATACCATTAACAAATAATAGCTGTAAAGGATTTTTTTAATCTCTAGTTTCTAAACAAATATAGATTCAATTTACAACATATTATAATTTTTTATAATATTAATTAAGCTGATTATTAAGGAGTAGTGTAATTATTCTAAACAAAAGCTTTCATTAAACTGCTTTTAGCTTTTGGTAATATTTATTACTATTCTGCTTATCATACTTTATTTTAGCACCACATATAGCACTCATGAATGGTCTAAGAATTAACTTTACACCATTCTATATAATAAGAGATGCCATTATGATAAGCAAGAGATTACGTCGACTACGCGAGAAAATGAAAGAGAAAGGAATAGATGCTTATATCATTCCATCTAGTGATCCACATCAGAGCGAGTATGTTGCTAATCGCTGGAAATCTAGAGAATGGATTTCTGGATTTACAGGTTCAGCAGGGATAGTAGTTGTCACTTCAGATCATGCGGGATTGTGGACAGATTCCAGATATTTTATACAAGGAGAGCAAGAGCTAGATGGAAGTGAATTTATTTTACACAAGGTATATAACCAAGGTTCTCCTCAGCATATAGACTGGCTTATGGAGACCTTGCCAGTGGGATCAGTCCTAGGTATAGAAGGCAATCTTATTGCTGAGCACAGCGCTAAATCTCTAGATAAGAAAGCAAAAAAACAACAGTTTACGATTAACTATGAGGAAGATCTTATAAGTGCTGTCTGGGAGGATAGAGAAGATATACCACTTGACAAAATATTCGTCCACGAGCTGAAGTACACAGGCATGTCGGCCAGCGAAAAGATCCATAAACTCAGAGAGCATATGTCTGAGCATAATCTTAGTCATTATCTAGCCTCGTCTTTAGATGATATCGCTTGGCTGTATAATATAAGGTCTTCTGATATAGAATTTAATCCGGTGGTTATTTCTTTTGCTATGATTACGGCAAGTCAAGCTTACTTGTATATTCTGGAAGAGAAATTATCACTTGAAATTAAGACCTATCTTGGGACACAAGAGATTACACCCATCTCCTATAACTTGCTAAGAGAGCATCTTTCTACAATAGATAAGGGTGATACAATTGGCTTAGACATGAAAACGACAAGTAGAAAGCTAACAGCTGCTATTTCTTGTACGCCTGTATCTGTTCCCAACTTTATTCAGAATATGAAAGCGATCAAGAATTCTACTGAGATTGCTCATTTAAGAAATGTGATGGAAAAAGATGCTGTCGCTTTACTGAAAGCATTTATGTGGTTAGAAGAGCACATTGGGAAAACAGCTATCTCTGAATACGATTTTTCCGAGAAACTAAGGACATTTAGATCTCAGCAAGAGGGATATTATGGAGAAAGTTTTGCAGCCATTGTAGGATACAAGGCGAATGGAGCGATTGTGCATTACAAACCTGATGAGCAATATTCTCAGAATATAGAAAAAGATGGTGTATTACTAGTGGATTCTGGAGGACAGTATCTAGATGGAACAACAGACATTACAAGAACCATATGTTTATCCACTCCTACGCCAGCACAGAAAGAAGCATATACGGCTGTGCTCAGGGGACACATCGCACTGGATAAGGCGATATATCCTCAGGGTACGACAGGAACACAACTAGATATACTGGCAAGAAATTTTCTATGGAAGAAAGGAATGAATTATCTGCACGGTACAGGTCATGGGGTCGGTTTTTTCCTGAATGTACACGAAGGACCGCAAGGAATAACACCTGGGCAGTCCATAAGAGGGGGAATTCCCTTAGAAGCAGGCATGGTCACTTCTAACGAGCCCGGTTACTACGAAACTGGCGAATATGGTATAAGAATAGAAAATCTAGTACTGACGAAGGCATCTGATAAAGAAGGATTTTTAGAACATGAGACGCTTACCTTATTTCCTATAGAAAAGCAGATGATCGATGAGTCCCAGCTAGATAGTATGGAAAAGCAATGGATGAACAGATATCACAAAATAATATTCGAAAGAGTGTCTCCATACCTAAATGAGGCCGAAAAAGCCTGGTTACAAGAAAAATGTAAACCCTTTGGGTGATTTTATTAAAAATATTCTACTGAATATATCTTTTTAACTTTCTTTGTGTAAAATATTCTAAAATTAAGAGTAATGTCAGACGGATCAAATCAAAACTGGGGTAAAAAAGGAGCTTGTCTTAGTCAACTAGTTGTCTTGTTTTTCTTATTTGTTATACTATTGATATGGGTATATAATAAGAATGGTGCTGGCTTAGAATTCCTTACTAAACTCTAGCTTTTTCATTCTCTTCTAATACACATGCAACATCAGCACGTTATGTATAATACCATTTCTATTTTTAGATGACGGAAAAGGATTTAGAATTGTTCAAAATGGATCAAGGCAAGAACGAATGAG
>ENA-ORXM01000572-ORXM01000572.1-marine-metagenome-genome-assembly--contig:-NODE-572-length-62705-cov-61.870697_pt1 | contig 62705 bp, 52 predicted proteins | sample MGYA00237867_ERZ511480 | MGnify/ENA primary metagenome ERZ511480 (study PRJEB26309, sample SAMN06266103) | marine metagenome | isolation source: Algal blade | place: United Kingdom:Sidmouth, United...
TCGCAAACAAAACCTCGATATTATTTCTGCCCTTGCCTCTCTCTGGCTTCCTCTTCTCGCCCCTGCTGAGTAAATACAATTTCATAATACAATTTTTAATCACAGATTTCGCAGACATTGTGCCTGTGTGATATTAACGCAGATTTAAAACTGTTCTTTTGCACCCTTGCGCTAAAGCGTAACCCTAATTAAGCAATTTAGGAATCTGCGTCAATCTGCGTAATCTGCGGTTCCATAGTAGTTGCTTATAATCTGAGCAATCTGAGTACTAGAAAAAAGGAAAACCTCATGACACCAATATCCACATTCATCTCAACCGTCACCATCATCGGCACCGGAATCTTCATTCTTATGGCCAGCGCCGCCATGGTCAGCCACGCAGCCACCCAACTGGCCGCCTAAAGAACGCAATGTGCAATGGTACCTCTACGCCCTAATCGGCCTCTGGTTCAGCCTCGCAATGATCCCCGCAGTCAGCGGACAACTCAGCTTCCCACTCTTAGCCCCGTACGCGCTGCTGCCAATCGTGCTGGGCACCGCACTCACCTTCTACACGCCGATCAAAAACTTGTTCCGCAACATCCCCACCCACTGGCTCATCTTTCTGCAAGTCTATCGCGTCGCAGGCGCAATCTTTCTCTACCACTATTATGTCGACGGCTTACTCACTCGCGGATTCGCCATCAACGCCGGCTTCGGCGACATGATCACAGGTCTGTTGGCGATCCCTGTCGGCTTCATGATTTTACGCAAGACGCGCGGCCATCAACTCGCGCTGATCTTGTAGACCATCTTCGGTATCGGCGATCTGATCGTCGCCCCCGCATCTGCCGTCATCTTTGGCAACGACGGACTTGCACTCTTCCCCATCAGCTTTGTCCCGCTCTTTTTGGGTCCACCCTTCGGTATTTTGATCCACATCATCGCTCTACGAAACTTCTGGCTACAATCCAAAAAGTCAACCACCGCAATCAAAATGTAAAACAAACTTGACAAAAAGAAAAAGTCGTTATACAATAGCTCCTGACAAGCACGCTTGACATTTTATCAAAACAACTAGTCTCAGGAGTCAGAACATGAAATCAATAAACTCAGTAGAAAAAGCAGGTCGCAACTACGGCATTCAAATGGGAATAACAATGGGCGTTGTCTATCCCATCTTTCTCTTTAGCGCAATCGCCATCATCAAGCGCAACCCCGAAGCATGGTGGGTTCCACTGTTAGCGCTCATCCCAATGATACCAATCCTTTTTGGCCTCGGTGCAATCCTGCGCTTCTTTGATCGCATGGACGAGCTCCAACGCCGCATTCAGCTCACCGCACTCGCCATCGCCGCCGGCGGCGTCAGCATCGTCACCATGACCTACGGCTTCCTTGAGTGGCTAGCCGACTTCCCACAACTCGATATTGGATGGACCTTTCCAATTCTGTGCATCTTCTGGGTCGGTGGCCTCTTCTTTGCACAACGGAAATACGCATGAAGAATCGACTACACATACTGCGCGCCGAACGACGCTGGTCTCAAGCAAAACTGGCTGAAGAGCTCGGCGTCTCGCGCCAAACCATCAACGCCATCGAGACCGAAAAGTACGATCCCAGCCTGCCGCTGGCGTTTAAGTTAGCAAGGTTATTTGAACAATCTATCGAGGAAATATTTGAGTACGAAGAGAAAACTACTGATAAGATGACAGGATGATTTGCTGCGCTCGGATAACGGGATGACAACTGCAAGCTGAGCGATTCATCCTCCATTCTGCAGTCGTCATCTTATCATCAATTCGCCAAACAACGTATCGCCATTCAACTCCGCCAACCGCACAGGCGTGATCCGATTTCGCAAATCTACTTCCGCAGGTGCAGAAGCCATCACCCGCAGATAGTTATCCGTTAAACCCGTCCACAAAAGTCGACCCGGTTCATCATCCGTCGGCTGACCTTCACCCTCCCACAGTACCGATCGCGTCGAGCCCACGAAATGTTGGCGTTCGGCGCGGCCTCTCTCTTCTACTAGTGCGTGCATCCGCGCCGAACGCTCCTTCTTTACCGCATTCGTCAGTTGATTCGCATACTGTGCGGCCGTCGTGCCAGCCCGTGCGCTAAACGGAAAAATGTGCGCGTGGGCAAAGCGCATCTCCTCCACAAACTCCATCCCCTCTGCAAAGTCAGCCTCTGTCTCGCCCGGGAACCCCACGATTAGATCGGTTGTAATGATAACGTCAGAAATAGATGATCGCGCGTCACGCACCAGCCCACGAAAGCTATCCTGCGTGCAGCGTCGCGCCATCCGCCGCAGCTGTGCATCGGTGCCGGCTTGTAGCGGCAAATGCAGGTGTGGACAGAGACGATCCGGCCATTTTCCCCACAGATCGAAAAATCCATCGGCCAGTTCCCACGGCTCTAGGCTGCTCAAGCGTAGCCGCGTAATGTCGGTATCCATCAGCAGCGCATTGGTCAATTCTTTGAGATCAGTGGGGCTACGCTGCAAATCGCGGCCATAGCTGCCAAGATGCACACCAGTCAACACCGCCTCTTGCACACCCTCATCCACAAACTGCTGCACCTCGGCCACAATCTCCGCAGTCGATCGACTGCGGCTTTCGCCTCGCGCCACCGTTACAATACAGAACGTACACTTATTGTTGCACCCATCCTGCACCTTAATGAAAGCCCGAGTCCTTGCCGTACGCGTTTCGGGTGCGGTTACGAACTCGAACGGCGTCCCGCTCGGCTGCATCCGCGCAACATCCGCCGGATCATCCAACTCTGCGCTCCACGGTTCGAGAAGCGTATGCAGCAACTCCTTCTCGTGATTGTCCGCAACCAGCGCCACGCCGGGCAGCGCCGCCGCCTCGCTCATCGCCAGCGTTGTCCAGCAGCCCGTGGCGGCGATACGCGCATTGGGGTTCAGCTTGTGCAGCTTGCGGATCTGCTTGCGGCTTTTGCGCCCGGCATCCGCCGTCACCGCGCAGGTATTAAAGACAATCACCTGTGCCTCTTCAGGCGTGCATACAGTCTGATGTCCAGCCGCACGCAGCCGCCCCGCCAACGTATGATTTTCGCTATAGTTCAGCCGACAGCCGATTTGGTCAAGGTAAATTCGCATGAGTCAAAGTTGCCACAGAATGATGTTTTTTACAAAAATTTCTATGCGTCTAATACAATGATGGTCAACCGTCGGGCATGAGGCTTGCTGAGAAAATATCTTTGCCACACCATGCGATTTACGTCCAGTAATTCTCGCGTCCGCCGCTGACGGACAGTGCTAGTTCGTGGCAATAACAGTCGTCGTGACTGGTTTAAACAGCCCGTAAAATCCTACTCTATTTCTTCTGCCCATCTTTGGACCCTCGTCTTGACAAGGGCGATGTCGTGTCTTGTTGAATCCATCCAAAAATATTCTCGCCCCGATACAAAATCCGATTCATTTCGTGAATCCGCTGTAATGTACTATAGTCAACACGCAACACTCACACGATTCTTCATATATACTCAATAGGAGAACATCCAATGTCTCGGCCCGATTGCATCAAACACTTTTCCGAAATTCAAGATGAGGATAATTCACACTATCCCGACAGCGACGAACTGCTCAGTATTGCAGCCTCGTTTGGACGCCGCATGGGGTTGACCCGCCTCGGCATACATCACGAGCACATCCCACCCGGTCGCCGCACATCGTGGCCGCACGCCGAAAGCGACATCGACGAATTCGTTTATGTTATCGACGGCACCCCCGACGTTTGGATTGATGGCAACCTCTACCGCCTTACTCCCGGTGATGGTGTTGCCTTCCCGTGCGGTACTGGGATCGCGCACACGTTTCTCAACAATACAGATTCCAATGTACAGCTACTTGTTGTCGGCGAAAAATCAACAACTCGGCCAAATAACAAACTAGTCTATCCCCTTCATTCTAGCCGTAAAGAACAGCTTGGTGACCGATATTGGCATGATGCGCCAGAACATCCACTTGGCGATCATGATGGTCTGCCCGATAGCGCGTCCAATAGCCAGTAGAGTTGGGCGTAAACTTAAGCCGCCTAGCGAGCATGCCCTGCGCAGTTGTCCTCAGCAACCAACCCGCACGAGACATGTTCACTGGATTTGGTATAACAAGGCTTGTTCTTAAGTTTACAGTGACTCTATCGAGAGTCATCACTATCATCTGTGAAATCCGTCACAAATGTTTTCATCAAATTTTACAACTTTCCCAAGATGTTGTATCTTTACCTTTGATAACTATTGCGTCTATCTATAATTCACATGATTATGTAGAGCAGAAGTATAGCTAAAGATACAATAGTTTTTCATCCCTGATTACTCTAGATTGATCTTCCTCTGCGTTCACCGCCGAACAAAACCCAGTTCACTGTCGAACAAGTAAATGAACAGCGATAGACCAAGTTATTTTGTGGGCATTGTTTCTCGCGAATATTTACGGTCTATTTTGATGTTGCACACGAACTTTGTAATAGCGTGAAAGAATAGTGTGAGAATCCTCAGATAACGAGATTAGCCCGTATTGTTAGGCTCGCCGTTACATTAGTACCTTTGACGTATAGATAATCATTCTCAGTTGTAGTGAACATATAGAATAGAATATAGAGTGCGATATATCTGTAATCGAACATAAATTCGTTGCGGAACTTGAGACTGGCCCAAATTGTGTACATGCTTAGATTACTTAATCAGACGAAGTCATTTACATATTTTGTGGCGCAGCCCCCGGAACTTTGTAAGGAGCGGCATGGTGGAAAAACAAAATAGTATCAATAAGCATCCTCAACCTCAATCAAAACTAGCGGTAAAACCAGTAATGACAGAACCAGTGGCCGAAAACAGAATGCCACACGGGATGCCGCTAAAGCAGGGTCTTTATGATCCGCAATTTGAACGGGATGCGTGTGGCCTTGCCATTATTACAAATATCAATGGCATTAAGTCGCATGAGATTATTCGCCAAGCAATGACGGCACTCTTCAACCTAGATCATCGTGGCGCAAGTGGGGCCGAAGCAAATACAGGTGACGGCGCAGGCGTCTTAATCCAGATCCCGCATAAATTTTTCCAAAAAGTTTGTGCCGAGCGCGACATCGATCTGCCCGAGCCGGGTGACTACGGGGTAGGCATGGTTTTTCTTCCACCCGACTTAACGCAGCGCCGCGCGTGCGAGCGTGACCTCGAAAAGATTATCAAGGAAGAGGGCCAAGAGCTACTGGGCTGGCGAACTGTCCCAATTAACAACAATTCTCTGGGTGCTACCGCAAAATCGCGCGAACCCGTCATTCGCCAGATTTTCATCAAGCGCAACGTCGAGACACTTCCCGGGCCAGATCCAACAGACCCGCTGGCATTCGAGCGTAAACTTTACGTCATCCGACGGCGTGCTGAAAACGACATACGCTTCAATTTAGGCAATAGCGTAATGCCCGGTGGCGACTTCTTTTACTTTGCCAGCTTCTCGTCGCGTACCATTGTTTACAAGGGTATGTTGCTCACCGCGCAAGTTGAACAATATTACCCCGAGCTATTTGATCCGGACATGGAAAGCGCGCTGGCATTAGTCCACTCGCGCTTTAGCACCAACACCTTCCCCAGCTGGGAGAGAGCACACCCCTATCGCTATACCATCCACAATGGCGAAATCAACACAATTCGCGGCAACGAAAACTGGATGAACGCGCGACAGGGTGTCTTTAAATCCAAGTTGTGGGGCGACGACCTCAAAAAGATTCTGCCAATTATCGACCCCGAAGGCAGCGATACAGCCCGGTTCGATAATGCGCTTGAATTTTTACACCTTTCGGGTCGCTCACTAGCGCACGTCATGATGATGATGATCCCCGAGCCGTGGTCGAACCACGAAACCATGAGCGACGAGAAAAAAGCCTTTTATGAATATCATAGTACGCTGATGGAGCCATGGGATGGACCAGCCTCTATCGGCTTTACCGATGGCACAATTGTTGGCGCAACGCTCGACCGCAATGGATTGCGCCCCTCGCGCTATTATGTCACCAAAGATGATCTCGTTGTGCTGGCTTCGGAAGTGGGCGTTATCGACATTCATGCGGATCGAGTGCTCGAAAAAGGGCGTCTGCGGCCAGGGCGCATGTTCTTAATTGACACCGCGAAAGGGCGCATCATTTCGGATGAAGAGATAAAGTCCGAAATGGCGGGCGAACACAATTACAGCGAGTGGCTAGACAAAAACCTAGTGGTGCTCGACGAGTTGCCCGATGCGCCAAGCCTGCCCGAACCCAATCACGAAACGGTGATGCAGCGGCAGCAGGCATTTGGCTACAGTTACGAAACCCTACGCGTACTGCTCGAACCCATGGCAAAGCACAGCGTTGAAGCACTTGGTGCAATGGGGGACGACACACCCGTTGCCGTCCTGTCAGATAAGCCACAGTTGCTCTACAGCTACTTTCGCCAGCTCTTTGCGCAAGTGACGAATCCGCCACTCGACGCAATCCGCGAGGCGCTTGTTACGGCTACCGAAGTTTATATGGGCAGCGAACTAAATTTGCTTGAAGCAACGCCTGAAGATGCGTACCAAATCAAGGTGCCAATGCCCATTTTAACCAATGAGCAAATGGGTAAGATTTTCCACATGAATATGCCCGGCTTTAAAGTAAAAAGATTGCCGATGCTCTTCAACATTGCGCACGGCAGTAAAGGGTTGGAAGATGCGTTAGAGAGTCTCTTCCAAGCGGCCAAGGAGGCAATCGCCAACGGAGTCAACGTATTGGTTCTTTCAGATCGGGGGATCGACGCCAACGATGCCCCCGTGCCAGCCTTAATTGCCGTCGCCGGCCTGCACCACTTTTTAATTCGAGAAGAGTTGCGCACCCAAGCTGCGCTGGTTGTAGAAACCGGGGAAGCACGCGAGGTTCACCATTTTGCCACCCTTATCGGGTACGGCGCCACGGCCATCAACCCCTATCTTGCCTACGAAACGTTGGGCGACATGATTCACCAAGGCATGATGAGCGATATTAGCTACGAAGATGCGGTCTATCGATATCGCAAATCGGCCAATAAGGGCATTGTCAAAGTGCTGTCGAAGATGGGAATTTCGACCATGCAAAGCTACTGCGGCGCACAGATTTTCGAAGCGCTGGGCCTCAACCAAAAATTGGTTGACAAATACTTTACCATGACGCCAACCCGAATTGAGGGAATTGGCATTGATGGCGTTTTTGATGAAGTGAAGATGCGGCACGAGCACGCTTTCCCCAAGCGTCCAACAAACGGGCACAATTTAGATGCGGGTGGCGTATATCAATGGCGTGCCGATGGCGAGCGGCATCTCTTTAGCCCGCAGACGATCCACAAACTGCAGTACGCCTGCCGCACAAATGATTATAAAATTTTTCAAGAATATACAGCGCTGATTAACGACCAGAACGAGGCGTGGTGTACGCTGCGCGGGCTGCTCGAATTGAAGCTGGCTAAAGAGCCAATTCCGCTGGACGAAGTAGAACCAGTCGAGGAGATTTTCAAGCGCTTTAAAACTGGAGCCATGTCCTACGGTTCGATTAGTAAAGAGGCGCACGAGTCGCTGGCAATTGCCATGAACCGCATTGGCGGGCGCAGCAATACGGGCGAAGGCGGCGAGGATCCAGACCGCTATACGCCAGACGAAAATGGCGATTCGCGCAACAGCGCCATCAAGCAGGTGGCGTCGGGTCGCTTTGGGGTAACGAGCAAATACTTGGTCGAAGCCAAAGAAATTCAGATCAAGATGGCGCAAGGGGCAAAGCCGGGAGAGGGTGGTCAATTGCCGGGCAAAAAGGTCTATCCATGGATAGCCAAAACGCGCCACTCGACGCCAGGGGTTGGGCTGATTTCGCCACCGCCCCATCACGACATCTACTCAATTGAAGATCTGGCCGAGCTGATTCATGATCTAAAAAATGCCAATCAGAAGGCTCGCATTAACGTCAAACTCGTTTCCGAAGTTGGGGTTGGCACGGTGGCTGCGGGTGTGGCCAAGGGTCACGCCGACGTAATTTTGATCAGTGGGCACGACGGTGGCACGGGTGCTTCCCCGCAGACGAGCTTGAAACATGCTGGCTTACCGTGGGAGTTGGGCGTGGCCGAAACGCATCAAACGCTGGTGCTCAACAATCTGCGCAGCCGCGTTGTAGTCGAAACCGATGGGCAGCTCAAAACTGGGCGAGATCTGGTCATCGCTGCGCTGCTGGGGGCCGAAGAATATGGCTTTGCCACCAGCCCGCTTGTAGCACTTGGCTGCATTATGATGCGCGTCTGCCATTTGGACACTTGCCCCGTTGGTGTGGCCACGCAGAATCCCGAACTACGCAAAATGTTTACGGGCGACCCAGATCATGTGGTCAACTTTATGTATATGATTGCGCAAGAGATGCGAGAATGGATGGCGAAGCTTGGGTTCCGCACTATCAACGAAATGATTGGTCGCACGGATCGGCTGGAAGCGCGCAAGGCGGTGGATCATTGGAAGGCGCGCGGGCTGGACTTCTCGAATCTGCTCTATCAGCCAGAAGCGGGCGAAGATGTAGGTCGATACTGCCAAATTGAGCAGGATCACGGGCTGGAGCATGCGCTAGACAATACGACATTGTTATCGCTCTGCAAGCCTGCACTCGAAGAGAAGAAACGGGTTGCCGCTACGTTGCCGATTCAGAACACAAATCGGGTAGTTGGCACAATTTTGGGCAGCGAAGTCACGCGCCGCTTTGGGGCCGAGGGACTGCCCGACGGCACAATTGAGCTGCACTTTCAAGGCTCGGCGGGTCAAAGCTTTGGAGCCTTTGTTCCAGCTGGCATTACGCTAGAGCTAGAGGGCGACAGCAACGACTATTTTGGCAAGGGTCTATCTGGCGGGCGCGTGATTGTGTATCCGCCCAAGGAGTCGACCTTTGTGGCGGAAGAAAATATTATTATCGGCAATGTGGCGCTCTATGGCGCGACCAGCGGCGAGGCTTACATTCGTGGCTTGGCGGGCGAACGTTTCTGCGTACGCAACAGTGGTGTGCGCACCGTGGTCGAAGGTGTGGGCGATCATGGCTGCGAGTATATGACCGGCGGGCGTGTGATTGTGTTGGGCGAGACTGGGCGCAACTTTGCGGCGGGCATGTCTGGCGGTGTGGCCTACGTTCTGGATGAAGAACAAGATTTCGCGGTACGCTGCAATACGGAAATGGTCGAGCTACAGGCGCTGAGCGACCCAGAAGAGATTGCAGAGATCAGGGAGATGATCGAAAAGCACTTTGAGTATACACAGAGTCCGGTGGCAGAGCGTATTCTGGCCGATTGGGACGGCTCTTTGACGCAATTTGTGAAGGTGATTCCAAAGGATTACAAGCGCATGTTAGAGGCGTTTGCTCAGGTCGAGGCGCAGGGTCTCAGCGGTGATGAGGCTGCGCTGGCCGCGTTTGAATTGAATAAGAATGATCTGGCTCGGGTGAGCGGAAGTTGATCCCCTCCTAGCCTCCCCCAAACGTGGGGAGGAACCGATCTGGGACACGACATCTTGTTGGGAACAGGTAAAATCGTATGTTCCGTGACGGTCCCCTCTCCAGCGAAGCGAATTGAAAAGGGCTAGGGTGAGGTCGCATGTGGGTAAACCCGAAAACTACACCACATCACAACATTTGTGGGTTAAATAAAACCATTGATAATGGCTCTCAAAAGAATTAACGATAGAAACTTTTTGGCAAGGATTTAAGAATGGGTAAACCAACTGGATTTATGGAATTTGAGCGCGAACTTGCTGCGGATCGTGACCCGCGGGAGCGCGTAAAAGATTGGAAAGAGTTCCATCTACACTTTCCAGAAGAAAAGCTGCAAGAGCAGGGCGCACGCTGTATGGATTGCGGCATCCCTTTTTGCCACACGGGTCAAATTATTGGTGGCTTGGCATCTGGGTGCCCGATCAATAACCTAATCCCCGAATGGAATGATTTGGTCTACCAAGGGCGCTGGCGCGATGCACTAGATCGGCTGAATAAGACAAACAACTTTCCCGAATTTACGGGTCGCGTTTGCCCTGCGCCGTGCGAAGGCTCCTGCACGTTAGGGATCAACGAGCCAGCCGTTACAATCAAAAGCATCGAAGTCGCAATCATCGACAAGGGCTTTGAAGAGGGATGGGTGGTGCCCATGCCGCCCGAAGTACGCACCGGAAAAACCGTGGCCGTGATTGGCTCTGGTCCGGCAGGATTGTCTTGCGCGGCTCAACTAAACAAGGCCGGCCATTTGGTTACCGTTTACGAACGAGCCGACCGAATCGGTGGCCTGCTGATGTACGGCATCCCCAATATGAAGTTAGAAAAGCACATCGTCCAGCGCCGCGTAGATCTGATGGCGGTGGAGGGGATAACCTTTGTGACCAACACAACCGTTGGCGAAGACATCACAGCTCAAGCGTTACAGGATGAGTTTGACGCGGTTGTCATTTGTACGGGCGCAACGGCTCCGCGCGATCTGCCAATTGAAGGACGCGATCTTAATGGCGTCCACTATGCCATGGATTTTCTCGGCCCCAATATGCGCAACCTGCTCGACAATGCGAATGGCGAAGTGCGTAATGGTCCGGTTGGCAGCTACATATCGGCGGCGGGCAAAAATGTGATTGTGATCGGCGGTGGCGATACAGGCAATGACTGTTTAGGCACGTCCATGCGCCACGGCTGCAAGTCGGTAAACATGTTCGAAATTATGCCCAAGTCGCCCGACGAACGTGCACCAACTAACCCATGGCCGCAGTGGCCGCTGATCCACCGCGTGGATTATGGTCACGCCGAGGTGGCGGCTAAGTTTGGCGAAGATCCGCGCACCTTTCTGATCTCGACCAAACGCTTTGTGGGCGACGAAAATGGCAACCTGAAAGAGCTCCATACGGTTGAAATTGAGTGGGTCTTCCCTGAAGGGGGCGGACGCCCGAACTTGGTTGAAATTGAGGGCAGTGAAAAAGTCTGGCCTGCGGAGCTTGTGCTCTTGGCAATGGGCTTTCTTGGTCCCGAGCAGCCGCTGATTGACCAATTCTCGCTCGAGACGGATCAACGCTCAAATATTCAGGCAGAGCACGGCAAGTTCTACACAAATGTGGATGGGGTCTTTACCGCGGGCGACTGTCGCCGTGGACAGAGTCTGATCGTGTGGGCCATCAACGAGGGGCGTGGTGCGGCTCGCGAGTGCGACAAGTGGCTGATGGGCGAAACAACTCTGCCGTAGGAAAAATCCGCCAGGAAACGATACTAAAAAAAAAGGTTGGCGTTTGAAACATGTTTCAAACGCCAACCTTTTTTGTACTGGAAATAACAATAAACAGAGTCAAATTGCTGCGACTGCAAACGGAATTCGCATCTACACCCACATTCTACCGTTCGCCCCTAAATTAAATTACATCCTATTACCGAAAGCAGATTCATCTTTCTCATCCGCGTGGTAAACTGGTCAATATTCCTGAGGTTCAGTGAGCAAAAAATCTACGCTCATATGGACGACAGACTGAAATTGCGCCATTTTTCTCTAACTATATGAGCAATTTTACTCTCTATACCGATATGAGGCAGAATCTATCGTAAATTTTAGTGGGGAGAACAGATGGTATTTGGTAACAAAAATAGTATAATTCCAGATGGACTTGTAACAGATCAGTTTTTGATTCGGCCATTGTTGTCAACTGATGTCGAATTAGATTTTGCAGCAGTGGTCGAAAGCAGAAAATTTCTGCGTAAGTGGGAGCAATCTAATTGGCCAGAAGACAACTTTACACAAGCCGACAACCTCGAAGATTTACAGCAGCACGAACGTGAGCATATCAATCGCGAATCGTTTACCTTTACGGTGATGAATCCCACCGAAACAGAATGTCTCGGCTGCATTTATATTTTCCCGCTTACTGCACGCTGGCTATCCCAAGCTGAAACAACGCCAGTTAAACGTACAGAGTGGGTCGATCATGAAGCGGTTATCCTCTTCTGGATTCGACAGTCACGGTTGGCCGAAGCGATGGACCGCAGCCTGCTTGACGTTCTGCGCCCATGGTTCGAACAAGAGTGGCATTTCGACGCTCATCTCTTCCTGACGAACGAACAATGTGAGGAGCAGGTCGCCATGTTTGAGGAAGCCGGTTTGCAGCTTCAATTTAAAGTTGAACTACCAAAACATGTCGGAAAAGATCTGGCTTATGGCTAAACCGGAAAAATAATTATAGTGTCGCCAATAACCGACCAAAATAGAGAGTGCCATGAAATTACAAGATATACAAACTTATGTCACCGTCCCCCCCACCGGCATCGGTGGATCCTTTTGGGTGCTCGTCAAAATTACTACTGATAATGGCATCGAGGGCATCGGCGAATGTTATGGTATCCCTGTTTCGGGTGATATTGCTTGCCGCATGGTCGAAGATACATTCGAGCGCTTCATCGCGGGCGAGGATCCACACAACGTGGAGACGATGTTTCGGCGCGTCTATTCGGCGGGCTTTACACAGCGGCCCGATGTGAGCATGATGGGCGTTTTCAGCGGTATCGAAATTGCAATTTGGGACATTTTGGGCAAGGCGGCCAATCAGCCGATCTATAATTTGCTGGGCGGCAAGTTTCACGAGCGGATCCGCACCTATACGTACATCTATCCACCTAGTGTTGATTCAAGTGGGATGCCCGCGGCCAATGAGAAAGATGTCTATCACGATGGAGATGCTGCTGCCGAAGCCGCGCTGCGCTATGTGGAAATGGGCTTTACCGCGCTTAAGCAAGATCCGGCCGGTCCGTACAGTTTTCAAGGAGGCCGCGAACTATCGCTACACGAATTATCACGCAGCGAATACAGCGCAAAACGGATCCGCGAAGCGGTTGGCGACCGCGCCGATATCCTCTTTGGTACGCACGGGCAGATGACCACATCGTCGGCGATTCGGCTGGCAAAGCGGCTGGAAAAGTATGATCCACTCTGGTTCGAGGAGCCGTGCCCGCCCGATCAGATGGATGCAATTGGCCGCGTGGCGCAGGCGACGTCGATCCCAGTGGCAACGGGCGAACGGCTGACCACGAAGATGGAGTTTCATCAAGCGCTCAAGGCGGGCGTGTCGATTGTGCAGCCAGACATTGGGCGCAGCGGCGGCATTTGGGAGACGAAGAAGATCGCCATGCTCACGGAGCTGTATAATGCGCAGATCGCGCCGCACATTTACTGTGGTCCGGTGGCATATGCCGCGGCTGCACAGGTGGCATTTAGCTGCCCCAGCTTTCTGATTCTAGAGACGATCCAGAGCGATTTCCACGACGCGATTATCGACAAGCCTATAGTGTGGGACGAAGGGTATTTGGTCGCACCCACGGAGCCAGGTCTTGGCATTACGCTGAACGAAGGGGCGATTTTGGCACACCCGTATACATCCGGCGGAAGGCTGCATTTGGAGATGTGTCAGGTGCCGCTTGGATCGGCGAATGAGAAGATTATTACGGAGCTTTGAAAAGACTGACAAGGTGAAGGGGTGAAAAACATACTAAATAAAGTTTACCCATACTTACCCAACAACCGCATTTGAGCTAAACTAGAAAAATAATTATACGTATTTTAACGGTTCTCTGGAGTAGCTTGCGGCCATACTGTATAGTTTATTTTTTGGAATGGCCTTAGTTCTCCAGTTAGGGAAACATTGATTATGAAAACGTACAAATATGCCGTTATTGGCAACGGATTGATCGGCAGCGCGGCGGGTCGATATTTGAGTAAATGGAGCGACGGCAGAGAAAAAAATAGTGTCGCGATTATTGGGCCTGGCGAACCAGTGGATTACGCGGCGCATGACGCAGACAAGAGTAGAGTTTATAGCAGCCATTATGATCAGGGGCGCTTGACGCGCGAGTTCAGCGAAGACCCAATTTGGGCAACGGTAACAGGCCGTGCGGTACACCAGTATGCTGACATCGAATCTGCATCGGGGATCACTTTTCATGCGCCGGTGGGTCGGGTCCATGCGGGGCAGCGAAGTGCGGCGGATGAAGAAAAATTAGTGGCTTGGATGCAGCGCATAGATCCGCGTGGGGAGGCGATGCGGTACTTCCCCGCATCTGACCGAGGGTGGCAGCCCGAATACCCATATCTATCGGTGCCCGAGGGGTTCAGCCTGTTTCACGAACGGGGGCCAGCCGGGTATGTGAACCCACGAGAGATGTTGCGCGCCCAAAATGTGGTGGCTGTACAGCAAGGGGCAAACACTTATACCAAACGGGTCGAGCGGGTGCAGTCGAGCGCAGATGGAGTACTCATTACAAGCGAGACGGGCGAGCAGTTTGCCGCCGAAAAAGTGCTAGTCGCGTGTGGAGCGTTCACCAATTTTTCCCAGCTATTGCCTCAGCCGATTCCGCTACGGCTCAAGACAGAAAGTATGGTATGGGGCGAGGTGTCGGCAGAGACGGCGGCGCGATTGAGTGAGATGCCAGGCATTGGATTTGATATCGAAGGTGCCGAGGTTGACGATATTTATATGGCCCCGCCAATTTTGTATCCGGATGGCAAGTATAAGATTAAGATGGGCTGTAATACGGCAAACGAGCTTTGGCCCAAAACGCTGAGTGAAGTGCAGGCGTGGTTTCAACACGGCTCAAGCGATTTGGATCTGCCCGCGATGGAGACGGCGCTGCGCGATCTGCTGCCGGATGTAGAGTTTTTGGGCATGACGTCACATCGCTGTATTGTGACGTATACGCCGTCGGGCTATCCCACCGTTGATCAAGTGCCGAGTGATCCGTACGGTCGGCTTTTCGTGGCAACGGGCGGGAACGGCAGTGGCGCGGGCGGGTCGGACACGCTGGGTCTGCTGGCGGCGGGGTTGATGTTCGACGGGCGCTGGATCGATGAGCTGCCGCGCGATCTATTTTTGGCAACGAATGAGTGGAGCGAGGGTAAGCGGGGTCTATCGAAGGCACAGAAGCGAGCGATGGAGAAGAGTGGAGACTGAGGAGAAGGCTCAATATAACCAATTTGTTGATAACGAAAATTTTAGCTACAATGCTACCCAACAAGTAGATTTTATGCTCAAAAAAGTCATGGATAACCTAGAATCAGTGAGATACGAGGCATGGGATAAAGCATTTCATGCATACGGAACTGCATATATTTTTGAACAGCGTGCTGCACGATATCGTAGTCGATTAAGAACGCTCGCATTTTTAGGTATCGTCGGGCCATTTTTTCTAGGGATTCTTTATCTATCATTTAGAACACAACAAGCTTTAATAGATGTAGTCGCACTACTTGCTGGCATAATAGGAGTTATTCAGTTCGTCGTTTCTCTTTGGTCCATTACCGCCAAATGGGAAGACGTTTACAGCTATGCACTTGAGTCGCTTGCAACAAACTACAGGTTGTCAAAAGAATTTGAAACGATAGGAAAGCACATATCTCAAGATGCAGAAAGAAAATTTGCTTTATTATCGGCAGAAGATAGATTACGATCTGAGCTAGACAACAAACAGGCTCTCACTCTTAAAGAGAAGCGTGAGGGTATGAGAGCAGCGCTGAAAAAATTTAGGCGCGAATGTGTTGAATGTGGACAGATCCCCAATTCAATGAAAGCCTCGGATTGTGATACATGTGGAAACTTTTAGACATTAAGGATTAAGATGGACGACTCAGTCAAGCACGTACTCAATGGATTCCTCAATTTAAATAACATTCAAAAAGAACAACTCATTAAGGCAATGAATGAGTACTTCAACAGCTCTGAATCAAAGCGAAAATCAACCAAACGGCGGATAGCAGAGCTGGCGGTAGATTTAGGGCCAATCGCAGGTATTAAATGTCCATGTTGTGGTCGTTGATTTTGTTACGTTGCTCGTAACAAGTTTGGCTACATTAGTAGCCCTATGCCGTACTCAAGCCCGCAGGTTTGCGCGTTCGCGGCAAAAGAAACACGCTCAACGCGGCTAGGATTGGCACAAAAGCGAGTGCGTACATCACCTCGGTTAAACCCCAAACATCCGCAGCAAGCCCCGCGATCCAAGCCATTACTGCGCCACTAGCAAACATGAAGCCAAGTACGACTCCACCCATCATGCCCTTGTTTTTTGGCAGCAGCGCCTGTGCCATAATGATCAGAATGCTGTGGGCCATGTTGAGGAAGAAGGCGGCCATTAAAGCAGAAACGATAAAGAGCCAGCCATCCGATCCTAGCATGAGATAGCAGAATGGAATACTCGCTATAGTAGAGACGAAGATCACAACGCGGCGGCTGAAGATATCGCCAAGCAGACCGCCCGCAAAGGTCCCCGCGGCAAAGCCAAGCATAAAGATCATTAGCTTGTAGCCATATTCAGCCGGTGAATCGCCTAACGCTTGGAAGTAGCCAGGCAAGAGCACAGTGTACGAATGTAGCGTTGTCGAGCGTAATAGGATCAATAAAAGCAACGCGCCCAACGCACCCCAAGCAACTTGTGTTGACGCAGCAGCTTTTGGGTTTACGCGATTAGTTTCTCGTTCCTCCAAATTTTCATCAATTCTCTCTTCGTTTAGTGGTTCATAGTTTGGATCATCAATTGGATCGCGCAGCGCAATAAACATCAGCACGACAATTGGCAATGCTGTCAATGCGGGTATAAGCAACCCCATCATGCCAAAGCGTTCAAACATTGTCCCCGCAAAGAACGGCCCAACAGCCAACCCAAGCTGACCTAACACGAAAAAGATTGACGTGGCGGTTGTCGAATAGCGCCCGCCCGCATCTGGCGCGATCAACATGCCCGCGGTGTGGATCGCCGCGCTGCCCAGTGCGCCGATACAGAGTAGCGTGATCATTACAAAATAGGAGGGCGCAAAGGGGATGGTTAAGAAGAAGAGCATGGTCCACAGGAGGCCAGCCGGAGCAAGCCAGCGGCCCCGCAATTTATCGGCCCATAGGCCAAAGAAAGGCTGAGTCAACGAGGAGCAGATTGTGTAGAGCAGTGCGCCAAATGCAATCCCGCTAGGCTCCAGTTCAAATTGCCCAGACATCATCGTTAGGATCATCGCAACGGATGAGCTGAGAATATCGCTAAACATGTGCCCCAGCGATATGGAGAGCAGGCGACCAGTTTTCATCTATAATTCCTTTAAATTTTTATGCAATGGACAATATGACAGCAAACAAGATCCGCGAATTATAGCACAACAAATGCGCGCCGATGTTATTGCCTTGTATATAGGCAGCAATGTCCAGATTAGAAAACACATTAGAAACAGATGTGCGGCTCAGGGGACAAGTATTATGAGCAAAGGTGTAAGCGTTTAATCGTTTCGGCATCCACGCCTATGCATAACGGTATCCAACTGTGCAATCTGCACAATCGATTGCTGTTTTTTGTTAAACAAACTATCCATTAAATTTTCATCTCTGCTCATCTACACTTATTGGATAGTGGGATCGCGTACGTATTGGAATTTTTGCTCATTCTATGAAGCTCAATCAAGCAAATCACGTGATCTCATAGACACTATAATAGTTTTGCTTTTAGTTGCAATAATTGAGCTCATTTTGTAGAAAAGATTGTCTGTTTCATGTGCCTTTAGGCTAAACCAGAAAAATAATTATATGGATTTTAGCGGTTTTCTGGAGTATCTTGCGGCCATACTGTATAGTTTATTTTTTCGAATAACCTTAATTGAAACAGATTAGGCACGCTTTTAGCAGATGAGTGAATTCTCTTAACGCCAATATATTTAATATTCAACACTAAACATAGTATTACCAAAGGAAAAAGGAACAATAATTTTTATGAGCGGAAATCCTACACGCGTTCAGGCAGTTGCAAACACAGTTGGATACGAAGCCCCCAAGTCACTACCTTTTGCCGAGGTCCCCTCTGGTGATTTATTTGCGTCAAACGTATTTAGCCTTCCTGTAATGAAGAAGGTGCTTTCAAAAGACGTTTATAAGTCGATCGAAAAGACGATAAATGAAGGCGCATCCCTGGATATGGATACCGCAGATGCAGTTGCTTCGGCCATGAAGGCTTGGGCAATGGCAAAAGGTGCCACTCACTATGGCCACGTCTTTTATCCACTAACTGGTGCGACAGCAGAAAAGAACGACAGCTTCTTCAATCCGGATGGCAAGGGCGGTATTGTTGCAGAATTCACTGGCCGCGAGTTGATGCAGCAAGAGCCAGATGGTTCTAGCTTTCCTACAGGCGGTATTCGCGCAACGCATACGGCGCGTGGCTATACAGCATGGGATGTAACAAGCCCTGCATATTTGGTCGAAAACCCTAATGGGATGACGCTGACAATTCCATCTGCTTTTGTTTCGTGGAGTGGTGAGGCGACGGATCGCAAGACGCCGCTGTTGCGTTCGATGCAGGCACTTAGCATCCAGGCACAGCGTGTATTGAAACTTTTCGGTCACGAAAATATTAGTACGGTGACATCTTCTGCTGGTGCGGAGCAGGAATACTTTTTAATTGACCGCAATCTTGCCACGGGTCGGCCCGATCTGTTGAGCGCTGGCCGCACGCTCTTTGGCAAAGCGTCGCCAAAGGGACAGGAGTTTGACGATCATTACTTTGGTGCGATTAACGAGCGCGTGTCGGCCTGTATGTACGAGACTGAGCGCGAGCTGTATAAGCTAGGTGTACCGGTTAAAACTCGTCATAATGAGGTTGCCCCTGGCCAATATGAGGTTGCTCCAGTTTATGAGAATTCGAATATTGCGACGGACCACCAGCAGCTGATTATGACTATATTGCAGCGAGTTGCTGGCAAGCATAATTTCGTTTGCCTGTTGCACGAAAAGCCATTTGCAGGGGTTAATGGTAGCGGTAAACATGTCAACATGTCGCTGGGCAATTCGACTCAGGGCAACTTGCTTGATCCAGGCGATAATCCACACGATAATGCTCAATTCTTGGTCTTCTGCGCGGCCTTTATCCGTGCGGTAGATAAGTACGCCCCCCTTCTGCGGGCAGCAATTGCATCGGCCAGTAACGATCATCGTTTGGGTGCTAACGAAGCACCACCAGCAATTATCTCGATCTTCTTGGGCGATCAACTAAACGATGTATTCGAACAGATTAAGAAAAAAGGTATTGCGAAGTCATCTAAATCGAGCGGCAAATTGAAGTTAGGTGTTGATTCGCTTCCAGAGTTACCAAAACATGCTGGTGATCGTAACCGAACAAGCCCATTGGCTTTCACGGGCAATAAATTCGAATTCCGCGCGGTTGGATCTAGCCAATCAATTGCTGGCCCGATTACCGTGGTCAACACTATATTGGCAGAGTCGCTTGACTATATTGCAACAAAGCTCGAAGGTAGCAAGAGCTTAATGCCAGACGTGCAAAAGCTGTTGGCAGAAATTATCAACGAACATGGTCGCGTAATTTTTAATGGCGATGGTTATTCTGAAGAATGGCACGCCGAAGCGGAAAAACGAGGGCTACCAAACCTTAAAACAACAGCGGATGCGCTACCGGCTTTGATTGGCAAAGACTCATCCGATCTCTTCAAGAAGTATAAGGTTTATAACAAAGCCGAGCTTCACGGCATGTATGAAGTAATGCTCGAACAATATCTCATGACGATCAATGTCGAGTCCAATTTAGTGATTGATATCAGCAAGACAATGATCTTCCCTGCTGCGATACGCTATCAAAATCAGCTTGCAGAGACTTGTGCGAACTTAAAGGCTGTTGGATATGAGTTCGATACAAAGACATTAGATAAAGTTACTGAACTGGTTAGAAATCTGCAAGATGGCATTAACGAGTTAGAAACAGCTAAAGCACATCACTCAAAGAATGAATTGGCCGAAGCAGAACATTGTCGCGACGTAACGCTGCCGCTCATGCTTTCCATTCGCGAAACAGTTGATGAGTTAGAAAGTATGGTGGCAGACGATTTATGGCCACTACCTAAATATCAAGAAATGCTATTTATTCGCTAAGATTGTGTTGACGATTAGTAGCTGAGTAGAAGATATCAAAATTCGGATAGAGTTAATAATTTACTAGATTAGGGCTATATCCAGAAAAACTTCTAAAATCTGTACAATTATTTCTGGATTGACCTGCGGTCATGATTTATAGTTCATTTTCCGAAATGGCTCAGACATAATCAGCTCCATCTAAGAAGGCGTTTTGAAATTTCAACAATGTGTCAGGCGTTATAATTTCACTTTCAAAACACCACTTAACTACCTGTACAGGTGATTAGGTAAATAAGATATCTACTGCAACGTATGCAGCTAATATCGGCACGACATTGGGTGGCTCCCCTTTTTGCACTATAGCATTCACTGTATAGTCTGCGAATCGGTGAGCCACTTTTTTGCTCAGATGTTTAGTGAACCTATCTGTATCTGTTTGAAAATCAAGGAGTTTAGCCGCCATATGAATATAGAGTACGCACCAGAAGATCTGGAACGCGTAGACGAAATTATAAGCCGCAATGATGTCCGTTTTATCAGGCTTCAGTTTAGCGACATCATCGGTGTTAGCAAACAGGTTACGATTCCTATTGACTATTGGCAACGGGCGGTCGAAGTAGGCATCTGGTTTGATGGAAGCTCGATTGAGGGCTTTGCACGCGTTGCTGAAAGTGATATGTACCTTAAGCCAGATTTGGACACGTTTAGTGCAATACCATGGGAACTAGAACTGTCAACGGCGCAGGTTACATGTGACGTTTATACACCAGATGGTATGCCATTTGAAGGTGATCCGCGCTATATCTTAAAGCGTCAACTTCAGCGGGCTGCAGAGCTCGGTCTAGATTATCGGGTTGGCTCAGAGCTGGAGTTCTTTCTCTTTCGTCCCCATGCAGATGGCAGTTTAATGCCGCTACAGCCGCACGATAAAGCTGGCTATTTTGATGTGAGTACAGATCTAGCGCTTAGCGTTCGTCGACAAATGATTGATGCAATGGGCGTGCAAGGAATTAAAGTTACATCTGCTCATCATGAAGTAGCACACAGTCAAAGTGAAATCGATCTGGATTACGATTCTGCGCTCATCAGCGCGGACAACATCATTACCTCAAGGCTCACAATTAAAGCAATTGCCCAGAAGAATGGCCTGCACTGCACATTTATGCCCAAGCCCATGACGGGTATTAACGGTTCTGGTATGCATATTCACCAGAGCTTGTGGGAACTGAGTAGTGGGAAAACGGCTATGTACGATGCAGATAATGAGTACAGATTAAGTCAGACTGCAATACAGTTTATTGCCGGGCAGTTACGACACGCGAAGGGGATGACGGCTCTCTTAGCACCATTAGTTAATAGCTATAAACGTCTTGTTCCAGGCTATGAAGCACCTGTTTACTTATCTTGGGGGCGCACCAACCGTAGCGCGCTTATTCGCATTCCTCGCACACGCATAGATCGACATCAGAGCGCACGATGCGAATTACGCTGTCCCGATCCGTCGGCCAATCCGTATCTTGCATTTTCGGTGATGTTAGCTGCTGGTTTAGCAGGAATCGAAAAAAAATTAACGCTTCCACCGCCTGCGGAAGAAGATCTTTATCAGGTAGATGGTGCACGTGCCGGCTTGGAGATGTTGCCAAATGATCTCGGTGCGGCGCTAGATGAATTATCAAAGGATACGCTAATTCAGGATGCTATCGGTCAACACGTATATGACAGATTTATGGAAGCAAAACAACTTGAGTGGGCAGAGTATCGAGAATATGTAAGCGAATGGGAGCATAATCGATATCTTACAAGATATTGATATTAGTTTTGCGGAAAGCAGACGCGTGAATTGTTTCGTGCAAATTGCAATTGATTATAAATCGTCGATTGTAGTTTGCTTCTAAACCAAATAGATCAAAAAGGCAGAATGCACTGAGTGCATTCTGCCTTTTTGATCTATTTGAGCACCTTTTCAAAATTTAAACTTGAATAAATTCGTACAGAACTACAGTAATGTCTAGAGTTTTTACAAAACTAGTCAACTTTAACACAAAAGTGGTATTTCTTGCAGAACTAGTCCTTTTGGCGCGAAGGATATGTCATTTATCTTACGATAAACATTGTAGAAAGGTAAAAGAATTATTTTTAATTTATAGGCAACTATTACCCCTTCACAACCCGATTAGCTATGCCTGGATCTCACTTAGCAGAATCCACAAGATTTATTTGCATCGAAATTTCACCTTAGTTTTATTCACCACAACCATTCTTATATATCTGCCGATTGATTCAGCCTCCAGCCGCAATCAGTATAGAAAGCAAAATGAAATGTCGATGCGTTTACTTCTGTCGTAGAGTAGTAGATGTTCTGGATAACATCAATCCTAATGACAGGAATTAGAGTTTACTATATTACAAAAATAACAAATTAAAAGTCAAACCAAAGCCAAAGTTTGTAAATTCACTAATTACGTCATAATTTTTGTCTATTACAATCCCCCAGGACCAAGAACAATAAAGAGCAGGAGTTCACAATCATGTCGTTTCGAACAGACAAAACAGTATCAATTGATACGCTAATCAAAAAATTTCTCTACCTAATAGAAAGCAATACGAATCGATTGCTTGGTGGCTATCGAATGCCATTTTCGGAGCGTAGAGCATTTCTATTTGTAATAGACTCTATCTTAATTTTCACTGCTATTTGGTGTGCATTCGTACTTTGGGGCTGGTCAGATACAGGTCAGTTTCAACTTGTCAATGAGCGCATGAGTGGAAGTTTTTACTGGTACCCGATGCTCTTTGGCGGCTGGATGGTACTTGCTTGGCTCAATGATTTATATGACGTGCCCTCGTCTTACGACTCGGGATTGAGTGCATTGCGCATCGGCATCGTTGCGACAATCGGTCTCTGTATCTATCTCTTTATTTACTTTCTTTCGCCAGCAGAAATGCTGCCACGAACTTTCGTCGTAAACTTCTTAGCTATTTCATCAGCCGCAGTAATGACGTGGAGAGCGGGCTACATTCAACTATCAAATACGCTGCCTTTTACCCACCGAGTACTTATTGTTGGAGGTGGTGAACGAGCACATATCATAGCCGATGCAGTGGAACAAACATCTGGCCTTCGCTATGAGATTGTAGGCTTTGTAAACGACTCATCAGAATTCGCTTCAGAAAAGCAGGTAGAAAATGCAGTTGGCATTGCCGACCATCTGGTTGCCCTTTCCCAGCGAATGGATGTCCACGAAGTGATCGTCGCAATCGATCGCTCACTGGACCGCGGCCTCTTTAACATCCTAGCCGACTGCCAAGCAAATGGTATTCGCGTTTCGTGGATGCCTGATCTGTACGAAAAACTTCTGCGCAAAATTCCAGTTCAACATATTGACCCAGCTTGGGCGCTACAAGCCATGCAGGATAAAGCTGTCTTCAGCCGCTTCCAGCTTGCGTTAAAACGAATACTCGATCTTGTGATCGTGCTGGCCGTAACGCCAACTTTTATGCTGCTCATACCACTAATTGCGCTGGCAATTAAGTTAGATTCAGCTGGGCCAGTCTTCTATCGTCAAACGCGCAGTGGCCGTGCCGGCAAGCATTTTTCAATTTATAAATTCCGAACCATGGCAACAGATGCAGAAAAGGATGGCAAACCGCAATGGGCCATGGTCAACGATATGCGCATTACAAAGGTTGGCATGATTTTGCGCAAAAGTCGACTGGATGAGCTGCCGCAAATTTTTAACATTCTAAAAGGAGAGATGAGCCTTGTAGGACCTCGCCCAGAACGTCCTGAGTTTGTTGAAGAACTTGAAAAACAGATTCCATACTACCGTACGCGGCTCATGGTAAAACCAGGTCTTACAGGCTGGGCACAAGTCCATTATGACTATGGAAACACTATCGAGGATGCAGTCTACAAGCTCCAGTACGACTTTTATTATGTTCGCTACTGGTCAATCTGGATGGATATCTACACCATGTTCCAGACATTTGCGGTCGTCTTCAAACTAAAGGGCATGTAGTTACGTCCATAATAGTTATATCGAAGAAATGGCCAGATCCCGAGATTCCGCAATAAATATTAAAACCCTTTCGCCCATTACTGGCGATGGATGGAGTAAAAGATGAGTGAACAATTGACACAATCAGAAGCATCCCTATTTGCAAAGGTTCTTAAAGAACAGGGCGAAGAGCGTGAAGTAGACGTTTCGATTGTGATCCCCCTATACAATGAAGTTGAAAGCTTGGACATGCTCTACGAGCGAGTTCTTCCCTTACTAGATGATTGGGATCGCAGTTATGAACTAATTTTAGTCGATGACGGTAGTAGAGATGGCACGCGCGATATGTTGCGCGACTTACATGCAAAGGACAACCGTATTCAAGTTGTTTTGCTCCGTCGCAACTTTGGGCAAACGGCAGCCTTCACCGCTGGATTCGACCATGCTCATGGCGACGTTATCGTGACCATGGATGGCGATCTCCAAAACGATCCGGCCGACATTCCAATGTTGCTAGACAAAATGGAAGAAGGGTATGACATTGTCAGCGGCTGGCGTCACGACCGCCAAGACAAGCTTGTTACCCGCAAGCTCCCATCACAAGCGGCCAACAAGCTGATCTCCAAAATGACCGGCGTTGAACTACACGATTATGGCTGCTCGCTCAAGGCATACAAGCGAGACGTGATCGAAGGCATCAACCTCTACGGCGAGATGCACCGTTTTATCCCTGCTCTGGCAAGTTGGATGGGTGTAAGGGTTGCAGAAGTACCAGTCAATCACTCGGCGCGCCAATTTGGTCAATCAAAGTATGGCCTAGGACGAATTGTGCGTGTGGTCTTAGATTTGATGACAGTCAAGTTTTTGCTCGACTATGCCACACGGCCAATTCAAATATTTGGTCTTGTTGGCTTAGGTTCGTTAACAGTTGGCACCATACTCGGGGCCTATCTAACCACGATTCGACTCTTTTTCGACCAGCCTATCGGAGACCGTCCGCTGGTAATTTTGGCTGCGCTTCTCATTATGATCGGTGTACAGCTTATCATAATGGGTCTACTAGGTGAGATCATGGTGCGCACATATCATGAAACACAGAACAAACCAATATACGCAGTACGCACTGTTTTGGGTGACGCTACCGGCACCATACCAAGCAACACGGTATCAAGCAGCTGACCAGCAGTAAATGTACTGTTTACGCAGGGCGCCGCATACTAAATCCGCGACCTGTGTAAACAGTATCATTATCAAAAAAGATGTGGGTTCCATTTTATAAATGAAATCGCTTCTTCCCTCCACAAACGCAATAGGAAATCAGCATCTTCTTTACAAGACGACGCTGGAAAGCAAAAAATGAAACGAAATTCAGCAGCGCTAGCCAACACCGAATATGACATTATCGTAGTGGGTGGTGGAATTTTTGGTGTCTGTTCAGCATGGGATGCAGCCTCGCGCGGGCTGAAAGTAGCACTCATCGAACAAGGCGATTTTGGCCACGCAACATCGGCAAACCACTTTAAAGTAGTCCACGGTGGCATCCGCTACTTACAACATTTGGACATCCCCCGCATTCGCGAATCCAGCGCCGAACGAAGTGCGCTTCTCCGAGTTGCGCCTCACTTGGTCCACCCGATGCCGTTTGTCATTCCAACATATGGACACGGAATGGAAAGCCGCGAAGTGATGATGGCCGGGCTCATGGCGTATGATGCCTGCACCTTTGACCGCAACCGTGACATCAGCGACCCCAAGCGACACGTCCCACGTAGCCGCACAATTTCTCGCGCCGAAACAATCAAAATGTTTCCTCAATTGAGCGACACAGATCTAACGGGCGCAGCCATCTTCCATGATGGGCAAATGCACAATCCACCGCGACTCTCATTGGCCTATGTGCAGTCAGCAGTTGAAGCCGGTGCTGACGTTGCCAATTACACCGAAGTTGTCGAATTTTTGCGTGATGGCGATGACGAAAAATCAGCCGTTACAGGCGTTGCCGTACACGACCGTTTAACTGGTGATGAATACGAGGTGCGCGGCAAACTTGTTTTAAACGCAACCGGTCCATGGGCCAAATGGCTGCTTGGCACAAAGAAAGAGACAAAATTAGAACGCGAACCCACCTTCTCGCGCGACGCATATTTCGTCGTCAATCGGAAACTAGTGGGCTCGCACGCTTTAGCAATACAAGGCCAAACAAAAGATCCCGATGCCGTTCTAAGTCGCGGCAATCGCCACCTCTTCCTTGTGCCGTGGCGCGACTACACGCTAGTTGGCGTGTGGCACGTTGTCCACAAAGGGAGACCCGAAGAGTTCACGGTCTCAGATGAGGATCTGCAAGAGTTCATCGACGAAGTGAACGTTTCGTGTCCCGAATTAAATATCAATCCAGACGAAGTCTCGATGTGGAATGCAGGGCTCACGCTCTTTGGCGAAAATGATCCAAATGCCAAGGATCTCAGCTATGGGAAACGCTCTATTCTAGTAGATCACAAAGCAGATCACGGCATAGATGGGTTAATCAGTTTGATCGGCGTACGCTTTACCACCTCGCGCGGCATGGCGGAAAAAGCCATCAATTTAGCTTTCCAAAAACTGGGCATAGAAGTACCCGTCTGTAAAACGCGAGTTAAGCCACTTTACGGTGGCGATTTCGATACATTTGACGGGCTGATTCAAAATGCAACTACGAAATGTCCAGAAAGTGTTGAAAAAAGCATCTTACCAGATCTGCTCCACAGCCATGGCACACAGTACCCCAAGCTTTTTGACTATATAGAAAATGATCCATCACTTGGTGCTCGCATCGGAAAAACATCAACGTTAAAGGCTGATGTTGTACACGCAGTTCGTAATGAGATGGCACAAAAGTTGGGCGACATCGTCTTCCGCCGTACAGACATGGGAACTGGGGCACATCCTGGCGACGAGGCACTTCAAACGAGTGCGGATCTGGTGGCAGAGGAACTGGGCTGGTCTACCGATCGCAAAGAGCGAGAGCTAGCCGAGGTCGAAGCAGCGTTCCCGAAGCTTTAGGCCAATCCAAAAAAGTAAGTATACGTGGGGGAGGCATTTTCTACCGCTAGCTTTAACTGTTCCAATTGAAATAAAGTAGACCCAGTGGCTTACGTGGCACTGGGTCTGCTCCCAAAAGTCAAAGCCCATTTTGTTGGTACTAGAATATAAAAAGATAGAAACGCTGAAAACGGAAATTACAAATGGTATTCGTTTCTGCGTGAAAGATAGGAGAAGTAAATGACGACTACATTGATTAGCGGTGCCACAGGATTCATTGGCTCGAGATTAGCATTACGGCTACTAGAGAAAGGCCAGAATGTCCGCATATTGGCACTAGCAAATAACGAAATAGAAAAGCAAAACGCAGAGCTACTAGAAAGCTTAGGCGCGGAAGTTTTTATTCAAACAATTACAGATCGTGATGCCGTTTTCAAAATTGTGGAAGGCGTAGACACAGTCTTTCATTTGGCTGCGGCGCAGCACGAAGCTGGCGCGCCAGACCAGCTATTTATCGACACCAATGTAACGGGCACAAAAAACATTCTAGATGCAAGCGTTGCGGCAGGCGTTAGACGCTTTGTCCACGGCAGCAGCATCGGTGTTTATGGCGAAGTAAAAGGCGCAGATGACAACGGCCATTATACTGAAGAATCACCGACAAATCCGCTCAACATCTACACTCGCACCAAGAAAGAGGGCGAAGATTTAGCCGTTTCCTATATGGACAAATTGCCAGTGGTGGTTATTCGTATCGCAGAAACATTCGGCCCTGGTGACTTCCGCCTGCTCAAGCTTTATAAAGGTGTGCAAAAGGGACGTTTCCCCAAAATTGGCAAAGGCCAGAACCTACATCACCTGACCTATATCGAAGATCTGATGGATGGCTTTGAATTAGCAGCGAGCAAAGAAGAAGCGGTTGGCGAAATTTTTATTTTGTCTGGCAAAGAAGCAATCCCGACCGATGAGATGATTGATGTTGTAACACAGACTCTCGATGCAAAACCCTTTCCCATACGGCTACCGCTAACGCTATTTACCGGTACTGCTACTGTGATGGATCGCACGTTGCGTCCGCTTGGTATCGATCCACCGCTGAACCCACGCCGCATGGACTTCTTCAAAAAGAGCTTTGTCTTCTCATCAGAAAAGGCACAAGAGACAATAGGCTTTACGCCAACAACTTCTTTTGCAAAGGGCTCGATTCCAACGGTCGAATGGTATCGCGAACAGGGACTGCTGGCCAGCGCAAATGACTCAGATGGTCATCACCCTAGCCATGCTCGCCAGAAATATGAAGCCATTATGGCAAATGGTCAATTTAATGATCTGCCCGAACTCACCAGCGCAGATCTCTCGGCCAAGATGGAGCAGTTTGACTCGTTTTGGGAAGGTCCAGAGAATATTGAAAAAGGGTACAAAAGTTTTGGACACTTCTATCGTGCCAATTATATGCCATACGTACCCAAAGATCGGGATGTCAAAATACTCGCGATTAGCTGTGGGCCAGGTTATTTTGTCAACGTGCTTAAAGAAGATGGATACACCGATCTCCTCGGCATTGATTCTGTTGCCGAAAAGGTAGAGCACGCGCAGAAGCGCCATCTTAACTGCATTACGGCAGAGGCGGTCGACTTTTTACGCGACACAACCGATCAATATGATGTGATCATGTGCGAGCAGGAGCTAAACCATCTAACAAAAGATGAGATGATCTACTTCCTGCGGTTGTGCGAAAGCAAGATGACCCCAGGCGGTACTTTGCTTGTCCACGGATTGAATGGTGCCAACCCACTAACCGGGCCAGATGCCTCGTCGCAAAACTGGGATCACTTCAACACATTTACCGAATATTCACTCCAGCAGGTGCTAGAGTATACCGGCTTCGAGCAGGCAAAGGCCATCCCATTAAAGCTTTACGTCTTTTACAGCAACCCACTTAATTATGTGGGGATGGCAATTATGTGGACGCTCGAAACGATTTTCCGTATTGGTTTTAAGCTTTACGGCAAAAATAATAAGATTTTTACCAAGAAGGTTGGCGGCGTTGCAAAAAAGAGCAAGGCCGAGAAAAAACAAATTAATACTTTCAAAAATTCCTAATTCTATCAGATTTGGTGGATATCAATTAATTCGAAAAAAGATGATTCAAACCGTGGGGGCATGGTATATCGTGCCCAAGAGTGATGGTCTCGTCAATCATACTATACTGAACATCTCCACCAAATCCGATAAAACTAGAAAAGTTCAAAGAAAATGATGGTAGTTGTTGTTGACTACCCCTAACGCGTATCAGGAAGTTCTGGATGAGAATTCTATTTTGTAACTATGAATATCCACCTTTGGGTGGTGGCGGTGGCGTAATTAATGCCCTAATTGCGCAAGAATTGGCAAAGACCCACGATGTGACTGTGCTAACTTCGCAATGTATGGATCTACCCAGTGAAAGCGTAGAAAAAGGCGTACGCGTGATTCGTGTACCCGTCTTCTTTCGCACCGAAGAAGCAGTAGCGAACCTTGGCTCGATGTTTACCTACGTCGTATCAGGCATCCGTGAGGGCAAAAAACTGCTGCGCGCCGAGCAATTCGACGTGATTAACACACACTTTGTTTTGCCCACCGGCCCAGTCGGGGCGGCGCTTGCTCGCGCGGGGAACATTCCGAATGTTCTTTCGCTGCATGGTGGCGATCTGTACGACCCAAGCAAAGCAATGTCGCCGCATCGCCACGCCCCGCTACGCACGATCATCCGCAGACTTCTGCGTAGAGCCGACATGGTCCTAGGTCAATCGAAAAACACACTAGGCAATATGCACGAATTTTATACACCAGAGATTGAAGGTGTGCGCATCCCGCTTGCGATTACGCGCCCTAGCCCCGAGAGTGCAGTGCGGGCCGACTTTGGCTTTAGCGATGATGACATGCTGCTTGCGACCGTCGGACGACTTGTGCCGCGAAAAGGCATCGACCAGTTAATCTCAATGGTGCAAAAGCTGCGGGGTCGCGATAAGAAAGCACGCTTGTTAATCATCGGCGCTGGCCCCGAAGAAGAGAATTTACGAGCCGCCGCCGCAGAACATGATGTGACGGAGTTCATACACTTTATGGGCTTTGTAACAGAAGAAGAGAAGATGCGCTTGCTCCACATGAGTGATCTATATGTCTCAACCAGCCAGCATGAAGGCTTTGGTCTTGTCTATTTGGAGGGCATGGCGTGCGGATTACCCGTCGTCTGCTACAATTATGGCGGCCAGACTGATTTCTTAACAGATAGCGAAACCGGCCACGTTGTAGAATTAAACGATCTAGACGCATTTACCGATAGCTGCGAAGCGTTGATCGAAAACCCTGCTCAGCGGAAACAGATGGGCCAAACATCTAAAGAACGTGTTGAAGAGTACTTCATTGAAAATTGCGCACGCCGTCATGAAACCATCTTCAACCAGACGATTCAGGCACATCGTAACGGTCAAAAAGCATGGAAGCTGCAACAAAGTGCGGCCATGGGCAGCGATTGAGGTTTGTTCCATAACCAACACAATAAGTGAATAATTAGTTCGAAGATGATCATGCTCTATTACCGGAAAGGTGATTGCGGGCATGATCATCTTTTTATGTACTATTTCATCGTGTTACAGCTTTATCGTGTTACAGCTTCATCGTGTTACAGCTTTATCGTGTTATAGCGGTATATTTGTACTACAGACATGGATATGATGAAATGGTATTATCAACCAGAACTGAAATGAGTCTTTCTCTAGAGACTGTCCCAAATTGTGGTACAGTCCCTTTCTCTAGAGACTGTCCCAAATTGTGGTACAGTCCCTTTCTCTATAGTTCAGCCACAACATTGCAGACTGGAGCACCTTTTCTATGGCAACCCCGATTGGACATGCGCTGGCAGGCTATGCAGTTTCTCGCTGGCATGCTGAAAAGCCGATCTCATTTGCGCTATTCAAACAACCTTTCCCTGATTTGCTACGAACATTAGTCCAACCAATTTTTTGGACAGTCTACTGCGTTTTTATGGCCGCCGCGCCAGACTTGGATCTGATCCCTGGAATTTTACAAGGACAGCCCATCCTGTACCACAGTGGGATTAGCCATAGTTTTGGCTTCGGCATCGGTATTAGCCTGCTAGCGGCATTTGTTCTTCAACGTTTTGGCTGGTCGTTTAAGCGGACATTTCTTGTGGGATTGTTTGCCTATAGTACCCACCTACTTTTGGATCCACTCGGCCCCGATGGGCGCGAGCCGTACGGCATACCGCTATTGTGGCCGCTCACTTCGCAGACGTTTCTTTCACCTATTCCCATTTTGCCTGGCGTCCATCATGCAAACTCATCTAGTGCATCAATCGCCAAAGTAATAAGTGGGGTGTTGAGCCTGCATAATTTGATGGCTATTGGCATCGAGCTTTTGCTAGTTGGGCCGTTCTGCTTTCTGCGCCCGTTTACTAAGTGGACATGGACAAGGGTATGGACAAGAGATACAAGTGAAAGCAATTTGTAATGGGGTCAGTCCTTATAAAGAGAGTATAATTTTATAGATATTAGACATCTAGGAAAATAAATTGACGAACCACAAAACGAGTAGACAATGGTCTCCCAAGTAAATCAGTCCGAGTTCCAAGCAGAGAACGATGAGCAGATCGTTCATATTGACAAAGCGCAACGCCTAAGAGGAATGCTGCGGCAGAATCCACTGGATCTGTTGCGGCTGGTGCGTATTGCGATGACAACGGTGTACTATCGTTTTATTCGACGCTGTGGTGGTGCGGGCACGATCATTGGTTGTAATACCAAGCTGATCAACGCCAGCAATATCACAATCGGGCGAGGCTGCTTTCTGCAAGATGAGGTCTACATTCGGGCTGGCGAGAATGGCTCTGTGACCATCGGTGATCGGGCGGCGCTCAATAGCTTTGTCAAAATATTTGGACATGGCGGCGTCGAGATTGGCGAAGAGGCACAGATTGGCCCCGGCACGCTGATCACGACGACGGGGCATGATTATACGGACCAAAATTTAGAAACTTCATTTAGCGAAGTGTCGATTGGCGAACGTGCCTGGATCGGCGCAAACGCAACGATTCTGCCCGGTGTAACCATTGGCGATTATGCAGTGATTGGTGCGGGTGCGGTGGTGAACAAAGATGTGCCCGCCAATACCGTTGCGGTGGGTGTTCCGGCTCGTGCAGTCAAAACGATTGAGTAATAATTGAGCATTATACTTATCCAGAAAAATTCCGTGTTACGTTTCAAAAAACGGGAATGGGACAGAACTTTTCTGGGGGACTATAGATGAAAAGTATTCGTCCGTTCGTAAAAAAATATGCAACAGCGCTGCGCGTTTTGCTGGCCTTTTCTCTCTTTGGGATTTTGTTTTATTTTTATGGTGAAGAAGCGCGTGACCTGATTGCCGAAGCCGATCTACGTTATGTTGTGATTGCATTTGTGGTTGGTCTGGTTGATCGCGTGTTGATGGCCTATAAATGGAACATTTTGCTGCGTGCTAAGCAGATAGGGATTTCGCTGTGGGAGAGCACAACCACTTATCTGGCCGCCTCATTCTTAGGATTGTTCTTACCTGCTACGGTTGGGGGCGATGCGCTCCGCAGCTACGCAGTTTCGAAAGAAGGGTATCCGCTGTCGGACGTGCTGTCGACTGTAGTAGTCGAACGGCTACTCGGCATTGTGGCGCTGATTCTCTTCGGGATGGGGGCGATTGTGTTGAGCGTTGTGACGCTGCAAGAGCAATTCTTCGACGATATTTGGATCGCTTTTTGGCTGATGGCGGCATTGCTGATCGTCATGGTCGGCGTGATGATGATGGCGATGACCAACTGGTTTGCCAATCTCTTCAGTGCGGCCATGGAACGACTTTCTCAAGCGAAATATGGGGCTAAAGTAGCCGATATCTTGTCTGATCTTTACAAAGCATATGCTAGCTTTCGCCACAATCGTGGCGCGTTGGCTGCATTTTTGGGCCTTTCGATGTTGGAAAATTGCTTCCCCATTTTGTGGACCTATTTGATGGCGCTGGCGCTAAATATTCCGGTGCCAACGCTCTACTTTTTTATTTTGGTGCCGATTGCGTTGATTGTGCATCGCCTACCGTTGCCGACACCGGACGGGTGGGGCTTTGCCGAGTTGCCTTATATCGGGATGCTGAGTCTGATTGGTATTCCGGCGGCGCAAGGGTTTTTGTTGGGCGTCGCGACCCATTTATTAACGGTGGCAATTATTTTACCCGGCGGTATCTTTTATTTGACGAGCGGGTTGCGCGCACGTGAAAAAGAGCTTGCCAGAGGCGTTGCTCTGAAAGATGGACTATCGGTTTAATAAGGTAAACGTATGTGTGGAATTTGTGGACAAATAAATCCAGCCGGTGTGGATCAGAACGATCTGCGGCGTATGACGGATGTACTGAGCCACCGTGGGCCAGATGATTGGGGCGAATATATCCGCGGGCCGATTGGGCTTGGTCATCGGCGGCTTTCGATAATTGATCTGGTGGGCGGGCATCAGCCGATCAGCAATAAAGATGACAGTTTGTGGATCGTTTTTAATGGCGAGATCTACAACTATCAAGAATTGCGGCAGCGCTTGGGCAGCGACTATGAGTTCAAAACAAATAGCGATACCGAAGTGATTTTGCACCTGTACGAAGAGATGGGGCCAAGTTGTGTGGACCTGCTGCGCGGAATGTTTGCCTTTGCGATTTGGGACAGCCGCGATGGGTCGCTCTTTATTGCGCGCGATCACTTGGGCCAGAAGCCACTTTTTTATGCTGAAAAGAATGGGCGTTTTAGCTTTGCCTCCGAGATCAAGGGCTTGGTCGCAGCAGATTCGTCGCTGCGCAAGATGAACCCACAGGCGCTGCACCAATATTTGACATTGCGCGTCATTGCGCCACCGCGCACCATGTACGAAGGGATCCATAAGCTGCCGCCGGGCCACACACTGCTTTTCAAAGATGGGCGAGTGACTGTCAAGCGCTTCTGGCATCTTACCTATCAACCTAAGTTGCAAGGTAGTGAGCAAGAAATTCTGGATGAGTTGGATGATCGTATGTTGGAGGCGGTGCGCTATCACATGGTGAGCGATGTGCCGGTGGGTGCATTTTTGAGCGGCGGGCTGGATTCTAGCCTGATTGTGGGCATGATGAGCAAGATTGCCGACGAGCCGATTAAGACTTTTTCGGTTGGCGTCCCCTACGAGGATTACAGCGAGCTTCCCTATGCAAAGGTAATTGCGGATCTCAATAAGACGGAACATTTTGAAGAGACGATTACGCCATCGCTGGTGCGAGTTTTGCCCGAGTTGATCTACCATTTGGATGAGCCGTCCGACCCGCTTTCGGCTAGTATGTATCATATCTCCGAGATGGCGCGTCGCGAAGTCAAGGTTGTACTTGGTGGCGATGGTGGCGACGAGCTTTTTGGCGGCTATGATCGCTACTACGGAAATGGCTATGTCGATTACTACGCGATGTTACCCGCGCCCTTCCGCAAGCAGATTATGACGCGATTGCTTAAACTTGCACCGGAGGGGTTCTGGTACAAGAGTTTGAGCCACAAGCTAAAGTGGATGAATCAGCTTTCGTTTGCCGAGGGTGGTCGGCGCTACTCGCAAAGTTTGAGTTACTTCTATTTTTCGGGTGCGTTGCGCGATTCGCTCTATGGCGATACACTAATGAATCAAATTGGCGGGTTTGATCCCGAGGCAGCGATCTATGATTATTTTGATTGCAGTAACGCCACGCAACTAGTCGACAAAATGCTCTTTGCCGACAGTATGGTGCGTTTACCAGACCATTCAGTTATGATTCTGGATCGGACAACCATGGCCCACGGGTTAGAAGCGCGTGCGCCGTTTATGGATCATAAGCTGGCAGAGTTTGCTGCGCAGATCCCAACCAACTTGAAGGTCAAAGGCAGTCAATTACGCTACATTCAGCAGCGGCTTGGTGAACGATATCTACCGCCAAAAATTCTCAACCGCAAGAAGCAGGGTTTTACTTCAGCGCTAACCTATATTTTGGCCGACGAATACAAATATCTGTACGATGGATTTATGGCTGATTCTCATCTAGTACGAGATGGTTATTTACGTCAAGAGGCAGTCGACGAGATCTTCGGCAAGCATTTGGCCCGCCGCATTGATCACGGCAATCGATTATGGTTGCTCTGCAACTCTGAACTTTGGTATCGCATGTCGATTGAAGAGTGGTCGGGAGAACAGGTTCGCGAACGGTTAGCCGAAGTTGGGGCAAATCAAAGTGTAGCGTCAACGCCCGTTCATGCGCATGAGGCAACAAGCGCTGAAGTCAATCAAGAGATAGCAGCGGTGGTGACCACAGCTGCATCTACAGTCGCGACTGCGGCAGAAGCAGATCAGAAAACCGTAAAAAAAGTAGAAAACGTTGCAGTATCATAGCAAGAATAATTGTATTATAGCTGTACGATAGTAAGTGTCTATATATTGAAACGATATATTGCAAATATAACTAGTATTATTTGATAAACACACGATAATCTTTGTCAATATCCCCCTTGATGTTAGGAGTCAAAGCAGTGAACGATTTTGTTGAACTACGTCAAATAATTACAACGATATTAAAGAAATGGTGGCTAGTAGTTCTAGTTACTGGTGCATTGGGTGCGCTGGGCTATTTGTATAGCTTAAGCCAAACGCCCATTTACGAAGCAAGAACAAGCCTTATTGTGGGCCAAACGATCCAAGCGCGCGAAGTTAGCCGCTCGATGATCGAAACAAGCCAAGAAGTGGCATTGACCTATGCCGATATCGCGAAACGGTTCCCGGTTGTGCAAGGCGCAATCGATGAGCTTGGCCTTGGCGAAAGTTGGCAAGATCTGCGGAAGCGGATCGAGGTAAACTTGGTGCAAGGCACGCAGTTGTTAGAAATTGCGACTGTCGCCACAACGCGCCAAGAAGCAACCATGATCGCAGATGAGATTGCACGCCAACTTATATTGCTCAGCCCATCTAACGCGCAAAGGCAAGATGAAGAGACAAAGCAATATCAGGCGGGTCGTATTGAAACGCTCAAAGCAAAAATTCAAAGTGGCGAAGAAAAGCTGGCAGAGCTAGAAGCAATCAACATTGATGAGGATTCCACCCGGGAAATCACCGAAATACAGGCGGAGATCAATACGCTCGCTGGGTTGATAAATGAATGGGAAGCAAACTACAATACGTTGATCACCTTTCGCGAGGCAAACACAGATTCAGCCAATAATCTGGCAATTCTAGAGCCTGCCCAAGCAACCGATGAGCCTGTTTCGCCACGAACGCTGTTGAATACGCTCGTTGCGACCATTCTCGGCTTTGTCCTGTCGATTGGCCTGATCTTCTTGCTCGACTTTTTGGACGACACATTGGGTTCAGCAGAAAATGTCGCACGCGTGTTGGATGCCCCTTACCTCGGTTCGATAGCGAAGATCAAGGGCCGCAGTATGCAGGATCGCCTCATCATTAATCAGGATCCATATTCCGATGCGGCAGAGAGCTACCGCCTGCTGCGTAGCAAGGTACAATTCTTAACGAGTGACGGACCGAAAATTTTCCTTATTACCAGCCCACACGCAATGGAAGGCCGCACAACGACTGTAGCCAACTTGGGCGTTGTGATGGCACAGGCCGGTTTGCGCACGATCATTGTGGATGGTGATTTACGCGAGCCGATGCAGCACGAAATTTTTGGCATCTCGAACGACGGTGGGTTGGGTCATCTGCTGCGCTTCCCCGATCTGCAACCGCAAGCGTACTTAAAACGGTCAAATCAGGTACCAAATTTACGGATTTTAAATAGCGGCAATCTGCCTCCAAGCACTCAACAAGCCATGAGCGGTGGATTAGCGCCAAGCCCGTCAGAGCTGCTTGGTTCATCCCGCATGGCACAGTTGCTAGCAAATTTACGTGAGCAAGCCGACGTCATTATTATCGACAGCCCACCCGCAGTGCCCGTTGCCGACGCGTCGGTACTTGCTAATCTGGTTGATGGCGTTCTTCTTGTTTTGGATGCTAAACGCTCTAAGCGAGAAGCTGCAAAGCGAGCCATCTTTAATCTGCGGCAAGCGCGTGCCAATATATTGGGCACACTCTTCAATCATGCTCAAACCGGTCGCAAATCTAGCAGCAGACCAACCAAGCAATCTGGCGATGAAAATCTAATGTTAGAAATGCAGCAGGTACCAGATCGACCAGCCCAGATGGAAATCTAGATAATTTCTGGCGGGTGGTTTCTACAGATTTTGTTTTAAAAGCAAAAAGTTAGCAGGTTCATTTGTATATAAGCTCGACAAAAAGGTTGGAGAATATTCTCTAACCTTTTTTATTTAGGGGAATATTTTTAAATTTTGGGCCAGTAGACGAAAATAGAAGACATGAACAAACGCAGTCTCTTGCTTTCGCTAAAAATATATAGTTACCTACTGCTTTTCAACGCCGTAACAGGGTGCCAATCGTTTTCCGCGGTGACCGAATGGTGGAGCAACGATCAACCCAAAGTGGATGTCATTTCGTTAACGCTATTGCAAAGCAAGCCAGTTGATGATGAGGCAGCCACACAACTACAAGCCGTCATTAACGAATTTAATTTGGTAAATGAAGCCATTACGGTGACGCTACGCTATGAAAATCAGTATGGCGATCTGCTAGCCCGCAGCACACTTTCTGAGATAGACCACGATCTGTTACTAATCGACAGTTTTCACTTACCCGATCTGGCTGTGGCCAATGCCATACAGCCTTTGCCCCCTTCGTTTACCCAAAGCAGCCAGCTCCGCCTAGACGATTTCTACCCATCATTGCTCGATGCGTTTACGCTCAATGGTGAACTCTATTGCTTGCCCAATGAGTTTCGTACCTTAGCAATGGTTTATAACAAAGCGCTCTTCGACGAAGCAGGGATCGCCTATCCGCGCGAAGGGTGGACCTGGACAGAATTTCGCGCAGCAGCCGAAGCCATAGCCGACACCAAGAATGATTTCTACACCACATACGGTTTTGTACTCAGCACAGATGCCTCTCGCTGGCTGCCCTTTCTCTATCAGAATGGTGGTGGTCTGCTTGCTGCCGATAGGAAAACAAGCATTATCAACTCTGACGCAGCGTTATCGGCAATGAATTTTTATTTTGGTTTGTTCGAAGATGGCTTTGCAGCACCCACATCGACATTTTTGAGCAGTTGGAGCGGACAAGCGTTTGGCGGCGGTCGCGTCGGCATGATTGTTGAAGGCAATTGGATCCAGCCTTATCTTGACATGGAGTACCCCCAATTGGAATATGGTATTGTGGCGTTGCCCATTGGATCGGCTGGCCCGGCGACCATTGCCTTTAGCTCATGCTACGCACTTTCGGGTCAGACAGAGAATTTGAGCGAAGCCATAACGCTCTTACGCTATTTGAGCACACCAACAACAATGCGTCGCTTGAACGAAGGTAATGTTGCCGCGCCGCCGCGTCTCAGTTTGCAGAGCGAGTGGGTGCAGCAAAATGAGTCTCTTTTACCATTTCTAACCGGTGGAGAATACGCTCGTCCGTGGCGCTTTGTCCCAAACTATCAAATTGTGATCGATTCGATCAGCAGCAATATGAAGAGAGTCTTGGCAGTAGAAATACCAACCGAGGAAGTTCTGCGCGTTGCCGAAGAGCTGAGTAACGAGGTTATTGAGTAATGAAGTTGTTGAGTAAAAGTCAAGCTAGGATTGAAATTCAGCTTGTTTCCCATACCAGACGTAGAATGAATTATGCGGTCCTAAGGACGGACCTACGCGACAACTTGTCTAACCGATACATCCCGTCTATCATACTCCCATGACCAAGTCCACTCTCTACAGCTCAATTCGTTCACCTCACTGCCTTAAAATCGGCATTGTTCTCACCGAAAAGCGGATCCCATTTGAGCGCGTCGAAATTGATCTGCGCGCCAAGCAACAAAAATCGGCTTCGTATCTTGCCATCAATCCAGCGGGTCAAGTGCCAGTCTATGTTGATGTTCAGGGCGTTCACGCCAATTCGCTGGTAATCATGCGCTACCTCGACCAACGCTATCCCAATCCGCCCCTGTTCCCGCAAGATCCGCAGCGCTTACAGAGCATCCTCGACTGGATTGAGCTTTCGAGCGGGCAGGCGCGCGACGTCAGCCACGAACTCTACTGGCAGCTAATTGAACCACCCGAAGGCGGCACTGACTGGGCGATAGTCGATGAGTTGAAGGCCCAAGGCGTTGCGTTCCTCGCTAAGATGGATGCCGCGCTAGCCAATACGCCCTACGTTTGTGGCGAACTGAGCGCGGCAGATTTTAGCCTGCTGCCGTGGATCCACGGCTACCGTCGCTTCGATCTACCTGAGGCTGGGAGCATGCCTAACGTGGACGCTTGGCTGAACCGCATGACGCAGCGTCCGTCGTTTGCGGTAAATTATCAACAAAAAGGGCGGCCTTTTTTAGGATGAGGACAACTCTAACACTACAAATTCAAATATACTTATACTCCTCCGCCAGTAGACCCTCCTCCTTGAGGGCCGCCCAAAAATAGGATCCTAGTGGGGTCTCGATCATGCGCACATTCGACTCGATTCGTTCGGGCTTGCTTGTGCTGATCGCCATGCTTACAATCGCCGGATGCGACTGCCCAAACTGATAACAGGCGTGCGCCGGATCCACGTCGAACTTCGCACACAGCGCAAAAAACTTCTCGCGCCATGCAAAGATCTGCTGGTCGCCCTCGTCATTTGGATCCAGCTTGCGATAGTTGTAAAACTCACCGCCAGTTAGAAAGCCCGCATTAAAGACCGCCGAATTGATCACCGCCACATTCTTCGTATGCAGTTCATCCATAAACGAAAGCAGATCCGCGGGATGCGAATAGAGCGTCATGCTGTTGGCAAACATAATCCAATCGAGTTCCACATGGCGCGTGATCTCGTAGATGCTGCTCCAATCTTTTGCGCCCACACCAATCGCCCCCGCCTTGTCCGCAGCCTTCAACTCGCCCAGCGCGCGATAGGCCCCCAGCACATCTTCAAAGAGCGCGGCTCGTTCCGACGCCGAAGTCGCTTGTGCAAGATATTCATCTGGGTCGTGTACTGAAACCAATCGACTTTCGTAGCCTTCACCCAGCAAGTCATTCCCCTCTTCCCAGCAGCGCAGGATGCCCTCATAGCTGATATCCTGCACCGCGTCGTGCTCCAGCCCAAACCAGACGCCCGGCTCGAAAGTTGGTTCTGCCGTCGTCAGCGGTACACGTCGCCATGCCAGCTTATTGTTCACAATCACCTCTTGCGGATCAACGCCCAATTTGCGCAACCCACGCCCGATCCACTCTAGCGCCAAGCCCGCACCATATTTCCCCGCAGAGTCTAATCCAATTGGGCCATCATATTGTTTGACCATTTCGGCCAACACCGCCAATTTCTGATCGTCTGGCACGATCTGAAAAATATTGCCAAAGGCGGTTGTCCCAAAAATGACCGACGGTATTTCTATGCCTGTATTGCCGATTTCGGTGTAGCGCATTGTTTCTATCCTTACCTTTCTGAAATTTGTAAAATTACTGGGATTGACTTTTATCTTCTCACAACTCATTCAGATCGAGCAAGCGTCTAAATTTTCCACACTCTTTATATAACCCATTATTCCGCACAATTAGTACTGTCCTACTGCTATGCGAAGCATAGAGAAAATCGGCTCTTCGAGATTTCATGTGGTAACTTATAGCTGTTATAGCTTGCACAGAATAAGTTTTACCGCGAAAGCGCGAGAAAAAGTAATATCTATTTTTAAACTCCGCTTGCATCTCAAACTGTTGTGTCAGTCAACATATACACAAATTACACAAATCCCCCTATGTCAAACAAATCGAACCGCTAAACCCGATAGCAAATTTCTTGATCTCACCCTAAGTCCTTTTCCATTTTTAACTCCATAAATTCACAAAAACACAAGATCTCAATATTTATATATGTATATATATGTATAAGCCTCTTGACAACATTGTTTCTTAATGGTAAGCTTTGCTCCGTTCGAGTAAAACTTGGACAACCACTTATCAAAACTCTATGGTCCATGTGGCCGAAGGAAAGCGTGAAAAATGATTAACGTAATCGACGCAATCGCCCTCAAGCTTCACAATGATGCGCCTTCCGGTCACAGGATTGTCACACGTAGGGTAATACTATTTCCCCGCTCCATTCAACGTTGATATTTAGATCTATCCACGACATCGGACTGCGGTAACCGACCTGCTATAAACAGATATTTTTACACTTATCCGGAAAAGTTTCGTACCACATTTTCAAAGAACAGAAATGGGACAGAATTTTTTCGGGGACTATATCTGAAAGTAGCTAGGCACGAAATACCCACACGGCAATTCAATAAGTGATTAGGACAGGGGGAATGCCCGCCTGTTTTTTCTATGTCCACAAATATTGCAAACATAGAAGAAACCGCGACGCATCTCACTTCTGCCTGCTTTGTGCTGGCTTTGAGCATTCACTTCGCTCATGGCTTTTACGCGTCCAAAATCATTTTTAATGGCCCACAAATTTCAGCTTGCCACTTAAAATCTGCGTAAATCTGCGCAATCTGCAGTTACCTATTTTTAGACTAGCTTACATAAATTTTATTGCATCATCATCGACTCTATTTAGACCACCTACACACCGGGTATAAAAACGTCTTATGAACAACAGCAAGAATGCAAAACCAGAGACAACAATCACCGTTGCCCTAGCCGATTACTGGGCGCTTTTAGTGCGCTACATGGCACCGCAGTGGCAAAAAGTTGCGCTGCTCTTCACCCTGCTCTTTGGATCCATTGCCCTGCGCCTGATCGCCCCACAATTTGTGCGCGACTTTATCGACATGGCCGCCGAAGGCACAACCTCAAAACGGCTACTGTGGATAGCGGGCCTCTTCTTGGGCGTCTCGCTCTTGCAGCAGGTCGTGCGCCTTGGCTCGGCCTATTTCACCGAAGATGTGAAATGGCGCGCTACCAACTGGCTGCGCAACGATCTTGCCGACCACTGTATGCGGCTCGACATGTCCTTTCACAACGATCACACGCCCGGAGCAATGATTGAGCGCGTCGATGGGGATGTCCAAGAGCTCTCTCGCTTCTTTTCGCACTTCATCGTGCAGATCTTGGGCAACCTCATCTTCCTTACCGGCGTGCTCGTTCTGCTTTTCATCGAAGATTGGCGCTTTGGTGCAACCTTTACCCTGCTTTGTGCAACGCTCTTTGCACTTATGACGCGCACTATCCGGTTTGCCGCACCTTTTTGGGAACGCTTCCGCGACGCCTCGTCCGCGCAATACGGCCTCATCGAAGAGTGGCTGGGCGGCACCGAAGACATCCGCGCGAATGGTGGTGTGGGCTACGTGATGGATGGACTACAAGGGGCCAATCGTAAGCTCTATCAAACCGCACGCAAAGCTTGGATCATCGGTGACATCACGTGGGGCCTAAGCGCTGCGTTCTATCTGCTTAGCATCGCGGTTTCGCTCGCCATCGGTGGCGTTTTGGTGAAGAATGGTGAGATTACTATCGGCACAGTCTATCTGGTAATGCACTACGGTAACATGCTCCACTGGCCCATCAACCGGCTAGCGCGTGAGCTAAAGGATTTGCAGACCGCCACGGCGAGCATCATGCGCATTCAGCAGCTCTTTCTTGTCGACCCAAAAGTTGCGGATCCGCCACACCCGGTCGAGCTTGATGCAGGGCCACTTGCAGTCCAGCTCGATGAGGTGACCTTTGGATATAACAAAGAAGATCTCGTACTCAAAAATCTCTCCGTTGAGCTTGAAGCGGGCAAAGTCATGGGCTTACTAGGGCGCACCGGCAGCGGCAAAACCACCATCACCCGTCTACTCTTCCGCCTCTACGACCCAATCAGTGGCGCAATCCGCCTCGGTGGTGACGATCTGCGCACCTGCGGGCTCAACGACATTCGGCAGCGCATCGGCATGGTCACGCAAGAAGTGCAGCTCTTTCAAGCCACCGTGCGCGACAACCTCACCTTCTTCGATCCCTCGATAGAAGATGAGAAGATCATCGACACGCTGCACATGCTGGGCATGGGGCGCTGGGTTGATTCGCTGGAAGAGGGCTTGGATACGTGGCTCACCTCGGGCGGCAAAGGACTCTCGGCTGGCGAGGCGCAACTCTTGGCCTTCACCCGCGTCTTTCTCAAAAATCCGGGCTTGGTGATTATGGACGAAGCCTCGTCGCGACTCGATCCGGCCACCGAGCGGCTGATCGAACAGGCAATCGACAAGCTGTTGTACAACCGCACGGCCATCATCGTTGCCCACCGCTTGGCAACCGTCCAGCGGGCCGATCAGATTCTCATCTTGCAGGATGGTGAAATCACCGAACATGGGGATCGAATCGCGCTGCTGGCCGATTCGGATTCACGCTTCTCGCACCTGCTGCGAACGGGCATGGAAGAGGTGCTGGTGTGATTCGTGTTACGTGATTCGTGGTGTGCAAAAAGAGTAGGCTGAGCTTACACAGAGCAAAGCGATGTGTAATGGTCGAAGCCGAAGCGGGCATGGCAAGGGTTTGGGTTTGCCCATATTTTGACCTCACCCTAACCCTCTCCGAGCGAAGCGGTTTGGAGAGGGTTAGGGTGAGGTCAAACCTTTCCAACCATAGCACACGGCCATTTCACCACAAAGATTCGATTATATTACAAGGAACGACAATGCTTAACTCTTCAACAGAAACACCAACTTCAAACACCATGAGCACGTGGACCGCAAGCTGGACATTGCTTGGCCACCGGCGGACGCGCTACCTAATCAACGTCTTCATGTGGGCGCTTATTATGACCACACCGCTGCTGCCCGGCCTAGTGACGCGCGAAATTTTCAACTCGATCACCGGCGACGCGCCCGCAATCTTTGGCTTTTGGACGCTCGTTGTGATCATGGCCGCTATTGGCATCGGGCGCTTTGGCCTGATTTTGGCATCGGTGGCGGTCTTTATTCCGTTTCGCTTCTTGATATCGGGCACGCTCAAGCTCAACCTAATAAAGCACATTCTGCGCAAACCGGGCGCGGTGGCACTGCCCAATTCGGCTGGCGAAGCAATTAGTCGCTTCCGTGGGGACGCCGATCACCTGGTTGACTTTACGGCAGATCGGCTTGTCGATGGGCCGGGCATGATGCTAACCAGCGTGATTGGCTTGGTAATTCTCTTCTCGATCAACCCCGCCATCGCCGGTGCGGTTGTTGTGCCAATGTGTATTGTTGTCATTCTAGTTACCTTTATGCGCCAACGCCTAGAGCTATATCGCACCGCGCGGCGCAAAGCGGCTGGCCGCGTTACGGGCTTTATCGCGGAGATGTTTGGCGCAGTGCAGTCGGTTAAAGTGGCTAACTCGGTCGACGGTGTGGTGGGTCAACTAGCCGAGCTAAACGAAGTGCGGCGCAAAGCGTCTCTTAAAGACACGCTCTGTAGCGAGATGATGCACACCACATTTTTGAGCACCACCGAAATCAGTATGGGCATGATCCTAATTATGGCCGGGCTGACAATCGGCAACGATTCGTTCTCGGGCGATACTTTTACGCTGGGCGACTTTGCGCTCTTTGCTTCGTTTCTCATGCCCGTAACAGAGGGGATTACCTTCTTTGGTAACGCGCTGGCAATGCACAAACAGACGAACGTTTCGCTGAGTCGCTTAACCGAACTGCTGCAAGGCCCACCAACTGATGCGATGCTCGAAAAGATGGACGTACATATCTTCGACGAGCAGCTACATGCACCTATCCCGACTAAAACGGCAGCGGATCGGCTGGAGAATGTGACCGCCACAAACTTGACCTATCGCCACCCAAGCAGCGGGCGCGGTGTCGAACATGTCGATCTCGATCTGCCGCGCGGCTCGTTCACCGTGGTTACTGGGCGTATCGGCTCGGGCAAAACCACGCTGCTGCGGGCGTTGCTGGGTCTGCTGCCGCTAGACGAAGGCGCGGTCCACTGGAATGGTGCGCTGGTCGACGAGCGCGACAATTTTCTTATCCCGCCGCGGGCCGCGTATACAGGTCAGGTGCCGCGCCTCTTCAGCGATTCGCTGCGAGCCAATATGCTCATGGGGCTAGAAGATAGTGCGGAGTCGATCGCTGCGGCCATTCATACCGCAGTTATGGAGCAAGATTTGGGCGAGCTAGAAGACGGCATCGAGACGGTGGTTGGTCCACGCGGGGTAAAGCTTTCGGGTGGGCAGATCCAGCGCACCGCCGCGGCCCGCATGTTGGTGCGTCAGCCCGAGCTTTACGTCTTCGATGATCTGTCGAGCGCGCTGGATGTGGAGACCGAGCGAGTGCTGTGGGAACGGCTTTTTGCTCGGCAAAATGGCAAGGATCATACGCCCACGTGCCTTGTGGTGTCGCACCGCAAACCCGCGCTGCGTCGCGCCGACCATATCGTTGTGCTCGAAGAGGGCCGCGTCGTGGATCAAGGGACGCTTGATGAGTTGCTTGGCCGTTGCGTGGAGATGCAACGATTGTGGGCTGCGGAAGTGTAGGCCTGGGAACGGGGATTGGGCGTATATGTGTATACATCATGGCCCCATCCATGGAGATCGTAGGGGAACCATATATCGTGCCTGTCCCGTGGAGCCCACACACCACGGGAACAGTACAAACGCACGAGATCGGCAGATGTTGGACATGGCGATTCCGTGCGGATATCAATGATGGGCACGATATACCATACCCATACGATTTTCAAGAACGTTGTTAGTTTCAACGATATGGAATTCTCTTAAAACAAATCTTTTAATCAGTCATTTGGAGGTGACACATGATAGTAAATGGAATTCAGCACAGTGGGAAAAGCATGAAATTAAAGACCGATACACCGATATCAACACAAAAAATTCCCCCGCAGTACGGGTGGTGCTCGGGTTACTTTCAGGAGAAGAATCACTTTGATTAACTATAAAGATGTACTGATCGCGCAAGAGCGACATGCGGGGCTTGTTCGCCAAGCGCACGCGAAACAGCGCTTCGATCAACAGGTAGATAAAAAGAGCAATCGACTACTCAATGTTCGGTTTGATGCGCTACGTTCATGGGCTACGGCCTTACAAACCGCGGCTGCGGGCATATTGCCAAAACGAAATTCGAAATCGCCAGTATTAAGATAGGCTAAAGCAGACAACTAAACATGGTTCATTTGACAGAAGAACATGGTTACAAATAGTAGGTGCAATTTCCATATCGCACAAGCGGTGAATACCCAAAAACTGGGCCATCTTGTCGATACTTGGCGGATCATGGTGGATAAACCCAAATTATGCGATATAGAAATCGCATCTACACAACTCGGATCTGTTAACCTATTTTGTCCATTTATGAACTGTGCCGAAAATTAAGGTAACCGCTCTGTTCTCCGTCGGTTGAGTGCCCACAGCGGTTTGTGGGTGTATCGGAACCCAAAGTGGGGCTGAATGGTTACAAATTAAGTAGGCCACGTCCCTCGCACGGCATTCTAGTCAATTCGATATCACAAAATTTTTGATGCCGTACCGGGGACGTGTAACACAGGGAATATAGAACCGCTATGAAAAAGACTTCTAAACAGAAAAAGAATAATCGTAAAAACAGCAAGAAGCGGCAGGCCAAAAATCAGCGTCGGCAGCAGCGCAAGGTGAAAGCGAAACAAGATGAACAAGCCGTGGGTGCGTCAGGCAATATCGATGCCTTAACCGCACATCAACGCCGCAAAGCATTGATGGCTCAATTCCGCCAAACGCAATGGAAACAACGCGTCAAGGCTGGTAAGGCCGCCGCGGCAAAGGTCGAAAAGATTTATAACCGCGGTGGATAGGATCTAAGTTGATAGGGGCGGTGGGCTAGGAACGGTGGATTGTGTATGCATTTTCTTCCGTTCATCGCTTCTATTCAATTCGTTTCAATAATCGGCAGATGGATTCGCGACTTCTTGTCTAAAACCGTAATGATAATCGGATCTGGTACGGGCAATTGCGCTGTGCCACCATCACCTGAGATAGTTAGTGTAACGGCATAGGTTCCCGGCTCAGAATAGGTGTGAGTTGGGCTTTCTGCGATACTGATATTTCCGTCGCCAAAGTTCCAGTCCCACTCATTCACCAAGAGCGACTCGGTATTAAATTGCACATCAAGCGGCGCGAACCCAATATCGGTTGACGGCGTAAATCTAGCATTAGGCAGCACACTCAAGGTCACACAACTATCGGATGATACAACTAATGAGATATCCTCTGCATCAGCTGGAATAGATATATCATCTGCGTAATCTTGTAGATCGTAGATAGCGCTGCCATTTGCGGGAATGCTGTCTGATATCGAAAATGGAAAATAAAGTGAGGAACTGCTGAGGTATATTTGTAGTGTAACCGCTGCCTCAGAGCCTTCAAGATTCGTAATGCGGAATGTTGTTGTGAGGCTACCTGGCTCCACGAGAACAATGGGTACTTTTGTAACAGCGTCCTCGCATTGGGCATAAACAGAGTGGTATGGCAAGAAAGTCATCGTGTAAAAAAGAGCAACGATCAGCCCAATTTTTGCTGAGTAATTGATTGTCAGGCTATATGAAGAATTTTTTCGTGAATAGAACATAGCTATTGGCTCCCGTCATAATCTAAAGTAGTAGCCGTTCAGTTCCTCCCGCGGTTGAGTGCCCACGGCAGTTTGTGGGTGTATCGAAACCAAGAAGAGGCTGAACGGTTACCTAAAGTAACAGTACAGGCAAATTCACCTGATTAACATACTTCACTAATCTCTCTTGTCCAAGAATATACTCGAGGCCGTTGTCATTTCAAGAGCCAGATCTGTAACACTGGTCCACGATGTGTACCATTAGCTGGTACATATAGCTCCCAGAAAAGTTCCGTACCACATTTCAAAAAGCAGAAATAGGACAGAATTTTTCTGGGCAAGTATATCGTGGCGACAATCCGTTGTACTGTTTCTACACAACCACAGAAAATGCTACAACTACAAAAAAACGAATCAAGTTGAGAATCAATGCCCAAAACCCTTAAACAACGCAGGCAAACGTACTTTGACTTAAGCACAGCCCTCGCACATATCGACACGAACCAGATCATTGCGCAACTGGATAACAGCAAGCCGTTCACTAGTTGGGGCAGAAACCAAACGCTGGATGTGGGCGGTACCAAAGTCTTTGTAAAGCGCGTACCCGTGACGACCATCGAGCAAGCGAATATGTTCTCGACTGCCAACATATATAGCCTACCAACGTATTTTAACTACGGCATTGGCTCGATGGGAATGGGCATATTTCGCGAACTGATCACTCATATCAAAACAACTAATTGGGTGCTAAGCGGTGAACACGAGAGCTTCCCATTACTCTATCACTACCGCTTTGTACCACTAAGTGGTGGCCGTGCAGATGTAAATCAGGCCGAACACGATAAATTTATCACCTACTGGGGGAGCAACGAAAATGTTAGCCGCTACGTTCGCGACCGCGCTAATGCGACCGTCGAATTACTCTTATTTCTAGAGCACATTCCAAATGTTATGCACCCCTGGCTGCTAGAGAATTTTGTTCAGCTGCCAGATATGCTTGACAAATTAGGTGCCACGATTGGTTTTCTACATCAAAAAGGAATCCTGCACTTTGATGCCCACCAATGGAATGTATTGACTGATGGCGAGCGCATCTACTTAACTGACTTTGGTTTGGTTCTGGACAAAAGTTTTGAGCTCATCACAGACGAGCGTACCTTTTACGATGCAAATACAAACTATGATTATGGCGAAATGTTGGGTAATATTGCTCTACTTGGCGTCAGCCTGTATCGACAGTTACCAGATGCTCAACAACAAAAGTTCCGACAGAAATACGACGTACCCGAAGAAGAGGACAACCAATTTCCCGCGCTCCTGCACGCCTTTTCTTACCATTTTGAAGAAATAGACAGCAGTGGCTTGATTCCGCTGCACGAAACACATCTGTCGTGTTTGCGTCAGTACCGCAAGATAATCCAGATAATGTACGATTTCTTTTCGGCACTTAGCGACAATCCACAGAAAGATACGCCTTTCCCAAACAGAGAGTTAGCGCATTTTTTGGCCGAAACTGACTTTGCAAATTAGAAGGGTATCTTCTCAAAAATTAGCGGTAGCGCTAGTTTATTGCTGCGGCTGTATGCAGTGTATCGAAACCAAACGGATACATTACAGACACTTATTGAAAAGATAGCTAGAAAGGATTTTAAATGTTAACCATCAGACACTTCCAACCCACCAAAACCGAGTACGAAAAATTCTTCCGCATTCAAAATTTGGATTGACCCGACGAAAAAAGCACGGCCCAATATGCCATGTGAACCGGAACGCTTCGCAGCCACCGCCGTAAAGGGATTGCAACCGCACTTAAAGTGCGTGGAATCGATCTAGCAAAAAGAGGTGGCATAGAGCTGATCGACACCTATAATGAAGAGAACAACCCGATGTACGACCTAAATGTGAAGCTTGGCTTTAAGGCACAAGCCGCATATGCAGAATATCGAAAAATCTTAAAATAACCGACAATTACAATTTTTGATTTACGGTTTACGAAGATGACCGTGAAACAATGCTAGCTCATAAATCATAAATCAAAAATGGAGAAACCATGTTAACTATCCGACAATTTCAACCGAGCGACACCGAATACGAAGAAATTGTTCGAGTGTTCAACCTCGAATGGCCTAAAGAACCACAAACCGTACGCAACTTTAAGTGGGGCGATGATAACTGGAATCAGGAATATCTTTTTCAACGATTTGTGGCCGAGATGGATGGCAAAATGATCGTCGAGGGTGCATATTTTGTTCCGTACTGGTCTTTGAAGCCGGGCAAATTTAAGATAGGATGGAGCCTGGATCCAGACTACAGTGACTATCAAGAAGATGGAATAGGCATTCACGAGCATCTGCTTAACTACTGCCTAACCGAACTTGCGGATCACAACCCAAAATTGCTCGACACGGGGACCAGAGAGAATAAGACAAAATGGGTGATGTTTCTGCAAGAGAATGGCTTCGAACTTAAATTGCGCGAGCCAATCTCTGAACTAGAGGTCGACACATTCGATTTTGCACCCTATTCCAAATTGCCCGCGAAGGTTGCCCAAAAAGGCATCGAAATCCATACGCTGGATCAACTCATGCAGAACGATCCAAACTGGCTCAACAAAGTATACGAACTCTGCTGGGAGCTTGAACAGGACGTACCGCAAACCGATCCACCAACCAAAGAACCACTTCCCGAGTGGAAAAAAATGCTAACCGCACCAGAGTTTTTGGCCGAAGGCTGGTTCATTGCGCTCGACACAAATATAGACGACAGCAACTATACAGATGACGACAAACGCGGCAACTATGTGGGGATCAGTATGTTGGGTACCGACACCGCCAGACCCGAAATGATGCACACATGGCTTACCGGCGTCGTGCGCAGCCATCGTCGTAAAGGCGTTGCCACGGTGATGAAAGTGGAGGCAATCGAGTTTGCGAAAAATCATGGTGCCAAACGGATCGACACCGGCAATGAAGAAAATAACCCCATGTATGATCTCAACATGCAGCTTGGTTTCAAGCCGAAACCGGCTTGGGTCAACTATCAGAAAACGCTCTAAAATTGTGGTAAAATAGGTAAGCACAAAAATAGAAGATTTATACTCAAAACATCCTAATCAAAAGGAACAGCATGACAGCTAAAATCCGCTGGGGTATCCTTGCTCCAGGAAATATATCAAGAAAATTTGCCACTGGCTTGACGGCTCTGAACGATGCCGAAATCTTTGCGGTTGGCGCACGCTCACAAGAATCTGTCGATCGTTTTGCCAGCGAGTTCGACGTGGCGCGGCAATACGTAGGATACAAAAAGTTAGTGGCCGATCCCGACGTGGATGCGATCTATGTTTCGTCACCGCATCCCTTCCACATGGAACACGCGCTGCTCTGCATTGAGCACGGCAAGCCCGTCCTCTGTGAAAAACCCTTTGCCATCAACGCGGCTCAGGCAAAGACGATTATCGACCGAGCGCGAGAAAAAAGTGTCTTCGTGATGGAAGCCATGTGGTCGCGCTACATTCCGATAATTGCCGAAGTACGGCGCATAGTTAGCGCAGGTGAAATTGGCGAGATCCGCATGATCAGCAGCGACTTTGGCTTTCGTACCAACGTGAATCCACAAAGCCGACTCTTCGATCCTGCGCTGGGGGGCGGTGGTCTCCTCGATGTGGGGATCTATCCGCTTTCTTTTGCCTCCATGTTCTTGGGCAAACCCAATCGCATCGCGTCCATGGCCGAAATCGGCGAAACCGGCGTCGACGAACAGGCCGCGGCTATTCTTGGCTATCCCAGCGGCGCAATGAGCCTCATCTCGACTGGCGTACGCACGCAAACCCCATACGAAGCCACGATCATGGGTACCGATGGCTGGATCCGCATCCACGCGCCCTGCTGGCTTTCGGACAAAATGACGGTCACGCGCGGCGGCGAGTCGGAAGAGATAGAGGTTCCGTATGAAGGGAATGGCTATAGTTATGAAGCTGCTGAGGTGGCGCGCTGTCTTGCCGAGGGTAAGCTCGAAAGCGACATTATGCCATTAGATGAAACGCTGGCACTCATGGAGACGATGGACGAGATCCGTGCGCAGTGGGGACTAAAATATCCAATGGAATAGAGGATGAAGTTCACCGCCCTAGATATTTATCCACATTTATCACGTGCTCTTCGAACGTTTTGGCGAAGATGTGGCGACCATCCTGTTCGGGGACGGCGACAAAGTAGATGAAGTCGTGCTCTGTGGGGTAAAGCACGGCACGGATGCTGCTTAGCCCTGGGTTGGCAATTGGGCCCGGCGGCAGGCCTGGATAGAGATAGGTGTTGTATGGGCTGTCCACCGACCCGTATTCGGACAAGAAAACGGGCGTCTTCCACCATTGTCCGCTGGCGGGTTGGTAGCCCATGGCATACTGTACGGTGGGGTCGGCTTCGAGCTTGATACCCTGTCGCAGACGATTTAGATAGACTCCCGCAATATCGGACCGCTCCTCATCGATAACGGCTTCGCGTTCGACAATGCTTGCCACAGTCAACACGGTATAGAGATCAAGCGTGGTTGCATTTTGGCCGACTGCCTCGGCATGGAGCGGGACGATTCGAGTGGCAAAATTATCCAATTGACGCCCCAAGATTTGGGGCACGCGGGTAGCGTATCCACTTTCATCGAGCACCATGCCGGTGGGCAGATTATAGGTGTCGGGGAAGAGATAGCCTTCGAGGCTGGTGCCTGCGGGGCGCTCTTGCAGAAATGGGTAGCGCGTTGGATCCAGCCCGGTGAGGTCGCCCGTACGCACCTGTTCCGCATATTGTTCTAGCCCCGCTGCACCTGTGCCACCCAGTACATCCATCTCGCCGAATCTTTCAATAATTTGCTCGAAACGCCAGCCCTCGGGGATTGTGACGCGGATGCTGGCTGCCTGTGCGTTTTGCAGCGCGTCGACAATTTCGAGCATGGTCATGGCCGGGCTGAGTTCAAAGGCTCCGGCGTCGAGCGTGTTGGCAAGGCCATTAATGGTGACGTACGCTTCGAATAGTTGCTCGTCGCCGATTAGGTTGGCCGCAAGCAAATTTTGGCCGATAATGCGCGCGGGGGTGCCCGGGTTGACGACAAATTCGACAACGCGCGTGTTGACGCTGTGGGGCTGTGAAAGTTGGGCTTCGTTGTTTTTAAGATAGTTGCGCAGATATGTTTGTCCGCCACAGGCTGCTAAGGAGCAGAGACAGGCAAGGCAGATGATGAGGATGCGGATGTGTTTTGATAGGGCTGAAAGAAGTGAGTGCATAAGTGGTTGCCCTTAAGCCGTTACTTTTTGCGAACGCTGAAGGATCGGATCGTGGCGCATGAGCAAGCGCAATCCAGCGTCGAGTTTTGTGGTAGGTTGATAGCCCAACAGCCGTTTGGCTTTGGTAAGATCCGCCACCAGTTTGGATAATCCACTTGCTGTTTCGGTGTTGTAAAGGACGCTGGCTTTATTGCTTGTCACTTTTTCTATTTGCCCAATCAGTTTATTTATTGTCGCGCCATGGCCGCTGCCAACGTTGATAATTTCTTGGTCGATGTTGGATGCATTTGCTGCCGCAACTAATGCTTTGACCACATCGTCGATGTAGACAAAATCGCGTACTTGTTCGCCGCTGCCGTGGACGATGACGGATCCGTTTCCCATAATTTGGTGCATAAATTGTGGGATCACAGGCGCATGGGTTGGCGGCAAGCTTTGTCCGGGGCCATAAGCGTTAAAAATACGAAGCGCGACCGTTTCAAAGCTCTCGTGCCGACCAACGTTAAACATATATTGTTCGGCAGCCAGCTTGCCCACAGCATAGGGTACGTTGGGATTGGTGCGCATCTCTTCGTCGACCGCGTCCACTTCTTGATGCCCGTAAACGGTGGCGCTGCTCGCCAGCACCATGCGACCAACGCCGACATCACGTACCGCTTCGAGAAGCGCAACGGTACCGCCGACGTTTACTTGGTTGTATTCGCGCGGATAGAGAACCGACGCTGGAAGGCTAACGCGCGCAGCAAGATGATAGACGACATCGACCCCTTGCAACAGCGACCACAGTTTGGGAACGTTGTTGATGTCGCCACGCGTTATGTTAATCCCTGTTTCAAGGCGTTCGGGATGTCCCGCGCTCAGATCATCAAGTACGCGTACATAGTGTCCTTGGTCATGAAGTTGATTGGCTAAATGGACGCCAATAAATCCAGCGCCGCCAGTTATGAGAATCCGCATACTGTTTGGTTGCCTTATACTTTTATTATAGTTTCCCAGAAAAGTTCTGTCTCATTTCTGTTCTTTGAAAGATGGTACGGAACTTTTCTAGATACGCTCATACAAATGGGTATAGAGTCAATTTGAGTTAAGCTCTAGTCGGGTCCGTGACCCGATGGGCCATCTCTCTTTATTCGGTATAGGCTAGCGGGTGTCGCAAGCGACTGCTTCGCACACACTAGACCCGCTAGGGATAGTGAAAGCCTTTACCCTAATGACGTTAAGTATAAAGTGGTTTACAAATTTCCGAAAGAGTCAGCGTTTGAAGGGCGATCTGTGGTGGATCGAGAGGAACCTGGAGTGCTTCTCGGCTTATCGTGAACGCTTGGATCATATGATCGCGCTAGTTCATTGTTCCCGATAAAAAGGGAATTGTAAGCCTGACAGGCTTCGATGAGATTGGCGGCAGAAAAATGGCCGCCAGTCCAGCAGGTTAAGCGGGGTTCTTCTTGAAACAAACATGCTACGATTTCGGGGATAGTTAAGCGTATTGCCTCTAGCTTTGCTACCTCTTGTGTTAGGGTAACGAGTTGACGAATTTTATGGTGGATTTCGGGCTGGGGTGTGCGGCGCACGTTTCCACTGCCCGGAAAGAGCCTTTCTGGCCGTAGGCTTGCTAATGTGCGCAGGCTGCAAACCATGCTAAAAAGATCGGACTCTTTCATCCACGCTTGTTCACGCCCGGCGCTAAATGTGTCGCCACAGAAAAGCCAGCGTCGAGTTGGCTCCCACAGGCTAACATGATCCGCTGTGTAGCCGGGCGTTTCGACCATGCGCAGTTGATACTCTGGCGTTTTGATCACGTTGTCGATGGCGTCAATTGACTGCACATTCTTCACTGCTTTTGGCGCGCCCCACAGCAGGTGTCGATAGAATTGTTGCCCTAATCGATCTGGCTCTTGGATGAATGGGATTGTGCGACGCGCGGCATAAATGGGTGCATCGGGATAGCGTTCATGCAGCAGCGCAAGCCCGCCGCTGTGATCCTCGTGCCCATGCGTGAGAACTATCTGCTCCACGTGAACTTGTTCTAAAATCCGCGCTAGTTCGTGTGCCGTGCAGCTTGGTCCGGTGTCAATAAGCAGGCCATCGACCCAATATGCCGCGGTCCAACAGATGGGCCGCCCAAGAAGCGACCGAGACATGCGAATTGCGATTATGGGACCGTGGTTTTCGACGTTGATCATTGGACTATTAGTGTACCACAAGTTTGACCATTTTTGGGAGCGAATAAGGATGGACGAGAGCACAGTTTACGGATGAGAACAAATAGGATAGGGCTGTCGTAGGTGCGATTTCTATATCGCATAAACAACTAACGACTAAGGCTGTTTACTGTTCACCTCCTTTTACTATTCACCTCTTTTTCCTTCCCTGCCCTTCACTTGCAATTCGGCTGCGCCGTTGCGTAACCGCGTGAGAAAGTGCAGCGGGATCTTCGAAACGGCCCCATTGAGATCAACGCAGATATGTTCGCTGCTGCCCGTGATGAGTAATATACCACTGTCGGCGTGATAGAGCTCATAGTTGAACGTTGCCTGACGGCTGCGCAATTTGGTCAATTTCGTATCGAGCCGCAGAGTGTCGCCAAAGGTAGACGACGCGCGATAGGATACGTTGATTGCGGTAACGGCAAAGTGATTCCCAGCCTGAGATATTTCAGTGTATGGCACGCCCGCTGCATCCATCCACGCGACACGGCCCATTTCAAACCAGACGATATACGCGCTGTGGTGAGTAATGCCCATGAGGTCGGTCTCGGCAAAACGGACAGAGACGGTGGTGGAGACGGTGGCGATTGATAGATCCATAATTAAAAACTGACAGGATGACAAGGTGACAACCATTACTAGGAGCAAACACCGATAATCCTGCGGCTGTCATCCCTTCATCTTGTCATCCTGTCAAAAATTACATGTGAATCGCATGTCCTTCGACTACGTGCGATACTTCCATCAAAATTTCGCTCAACGTCGGATGCGCGTGAATGTTGCGCGATATCTCTGCTGGCGTGATCTCCATGAATTGAGCTAGATTTACCTCGGGCAACAACTCGGTAGCGTCGGGACCAACAATATGTGCGCCCAAAATCTCGCCATATTTCGAATCGGTGATGATCTTGGCAAAACCAGACTTAACGCCAAGCGCCTGTGATTTGCCCAGCGGCATAAATGGAAACTTGCCCACAGTAATTTCGTGACCCGCTTCTTTTGCCTGTTCTTCGGTCATGCCCATACTGGCAACTTCGGGCTTGCAGAAAGTGCAGCGCGGCATAAACTGGTAACGCTCTTGGGGGATGGGCAGCGTCTCGGCACCGGCGATGGTTTCGGCGGCGACAAGGGCCATGGCGCTGGCAACGTGCGCCAGCATCAACTTGCCGGTACAGTCACCAATCGAATAGATGTTTGGCACGTTCGTGCGCATCACGTCGTCGATCTGAATGAAGCCACGTTCATCTTTCTCTACGCCCGCTTTGTCTAACCCGAGATTTTCGGTATTTGGCACAATGCTGATTGCGACCAGCACTTTTTCGACGTTGATCGTTTCGGTGGACTCACCGGCCATGTTCTTTACTGTGACAGTCACACTTTTCTTATTAATTTTGAACTTTTCTGTCACCGTACCGGTCAGAATATTTACACCCTTTTTCTTATACGCTTTGGCGACTTCTGCCGACACTTCGGGATCTTCGGCGGGCAGCACGCGATCCATCATTTCGACGATGGTCAGCTCGGTGCCGTAGGCGTTGTAAAAGTAGCCGAGCTCCATGCCAATAGCGCCAGCCCCCACAACCAGCATCGATTTGGGCGCTTCTTCGGGGCGGATTGCGTGGCGATATTGCAGAATACGCTCGCCGTCAAATTCGACACCGGGCAATGGTCGAGCGCGGCCACCCGTGGCAATAATAAAGTTGTCAGCCGTCACGGTTTTGGCCTCGGCATCGGGATTAATCTCATCCGGTTCAACTTTCACAGTATTGGCGTCGGTAAACCGACCATACCCCTCTATCACGTCGATTTTATTCTTTTTCATTAGAAATGCAACGCCTTTGGTCTGCCGCTGCACAATGCCTAAACTGCGCTTGACCGCGCTACTAAAGTCGACTTGCAGGTTGTCGAACGTAATGCCAAAATTCTCAGCTTCGCGCACGGTGTCGAGCACTTCGGCATTGTGCAGCAGCGACTTTTTTGGAATACAGCCCCAATTCAGGCAGACACCGCCTAGATTCTCGCGCTCGACAATGGCTGTCTTTAGCCCAAGCTGTGCTGCGCGGATCGCGGCGACATATCCACCTGGCCCGCTGCCGATTACTACGACGTCGTATTCAAATCCATGTTCAGACATTGGTCTGTTCGCTCCACTTTTCTAACTTTTGTTTAATAATCGAGAGAAATTTGTCCGCAGTCGCACCGTCTAAAATGCGATGGTCAAAGGTAAAATTTAGGTAACACATTGGCCGGATGGCAATCATATCATCCGCGCTCGGCAGCAGCGACGCCGTTGCACTAAGCACCACAGGCCGTTTTACAATTGCGCCAATGCCCAGTATGCCAGCTTGCGGCTGATTGATAATTGGCGTGCCGATTAAGCTGCCGCTTACACCATGATTTGTAACCGTAAAGGTGCCGCCCTGCGTTTCGTTGGCGCTCAATGTACCATTACGCGCCCGCTGCGCCAAATCGCTAATCGAGCGCGCCAGCCCGTGCAGATTTTTCTCATCGGCATCGCGCAACACTGGCACAATCAACCCATCTCTTAGCGCAACAGCAACACCCAAGTGGATCCGCTGATGGAGTAAAAGCCCATCCGCTTGGAATTGTGCATTGGCGGCGGGAACTTGGCGCAATGCATCGACCGTTGCTGCCACAAAATAGGGAGTAAAGGTTAGCGCGATGCCTTTGCTGGCAAACCCATTTTTGTGCGCCTCGCGATGCTGCACTACTGCCGTCATATCCACCTCGAAGATGGTAGTTACGTGTGGGCTGGTCGCTTTGCTCTGCACCATATGCGCAGCAATTGCCTTGCGCATTGCTGTCAACGGTTGCAGGTCCGTTTCGGATACGTTGCTGGCTTCGACCGTTGGACTTCGTCCAAGCTTCGTCAGCGAGTCGATATACGCCAGCACATCTTTCTTCGTAACGCGACCATTCATGCCGCTGCCCGCTACCTGACTTAACTCCACTGCATGTTCGCGCGCAATCTTTGCCACAATCGGGCTGATAAAATCACGGCCAGTTGGTTTGTCGGCAGCCCTGTTTTGTTGGTTTACGCGTGGAAGCCGATGGGAAGAAGCGGTGATCTTCTGTGCTTCTGCCGCGGGATCTGCCGCTGTGACGTTGGCGGGCCGCTCCACCTTTTGGCCCGCGGCACCAATATGGGCCAGAACCGTGCCGGTCGCAACGGTTTGCCCCTCGGGGACAACAATGTCGAGCAGCACACCGGCAGATGGCGACGGGATTTCGGTATCAATTTTGTCGGTGCTAACCTCTAAAAGTGGTTCGAGCTTGTCAATGGCGTCGCCCGGCGCTTTGAGCCAACGGGCCACGGTGCCTTCGACGATACTTTCACCAAGTTGGGGCATTCGAACAAGTGTGGTCATAGGGTTTGTGGGGCAAGTTAGTTCAATGTGAAATAATGGGTTCAAAAAACGTCGTGCGTGAACGGTCCAAAGTGTGTCGGCCATCCGCAGGGACATGGCGACGATTTTTGTGTGTACCGTGTTGTTCGTGTTCAATATTCACAAGCCGAAATGCTCGCTGATAATCTGCTGGATCTGGCATTCGAGCGGATCCCATTCTGCCGCGGGCAGTTTGTTGACGGTGACAAAATCTTGCACCATAAAAATATTGTAGATGGAATTTAGTGCAAAAAGTTCTGCCGCCAATGGATGTAAATCTGCCGTGTCATCTTCTGAATAATTTAGCGGTTTATCGAATTGCTTTTGGGGCAAGATAAATTTTAACGCATTCGGGTTTGGCGTTTTTTGTACGGTAATGCTCATATCATTAAGTATACCGCATCTGCGATTGTTTAGACTAGTGAACGTCAGTTGAGTAGCTACGGCGATTTTATATTAGGCCATTTTAGGTGATATTCTTTATTAACCAGTGGTGCTAGTTGTACAGCCTAGAAATGTCTCGCCAGAATGCCGTCAAGAAGTACTACACGTTTGGCGGCATGACAGTCGCCATGCATACGGATCATCTCGGTGGCGTCGCCGCGGTAACTGACAGTGCGGGGGTCTATTCCACAAACCAGAGCTACTTCGCCTACGGCAAAAAGCGCGCTGGCGGCACGTTGCCCACGACCATCAACTACACTGGTCAACGGCTGGATGGCAGCGGGCTGGTCTACATGAACGCGCGCTACTACGATCCGCTGGTGGGGATGTTTATCAGCCCCGATACGATTGTGCCGGATGCGGGCGTGTTGATCGATTATAATAGGTTTGCTTATGGGAGAGCGAATCCCCTTAAGTTTAATGATCCAACGGGACATGTTCCCTGTGAGGATGCAGATTGTAAATGGGTACAGCTTCCAGCAAATAGGCATTTGACGTGGCGTGGAGATGGCCCAGATCCGACTAAATCATCAGCATTTAGCTGCCAGCAATCGTTGGCTGAATGTCACGGGAATGGTCGAAGACGTGGCGATGGAGCAAGCTACGCCCAACTCAATCATTATCAACAGATCGAAGAGGGTGAGTTCGATGATTATGTGAGTGCAGTTTATGACGATCTTCAGCATGAGCCGACTTGGCCTGTATACGGCGCACCTGAGAATGATTACTATAACGATGCTGGATTGGGACCAGGTTTCTTAGCTGGAAGAGGATGGTATGATACTTCCATCTGGAATGCGACTCAATTCGATTCAAAGGTTTGCATTGGAGAGCATGGATGTTGGACGCGATCCGAGGTGAACTATATGGCGCAAGGGATGTGGGGCGCTCAATCTGGCGAATCATTAGAGCAGACTTTATCTGTTTCTGAATGGTGGAATCAAGATCAATATAACCATCCTCCATCAGCAGGAGAGTTATATTGGACAGAATATGGGTGGAATAGGTGGCATCAAATGAATCCAGAACCTTCAATGGAAATACCAGTATCACCATAGCAGAAAGGTTAGGTCATTCTAAAATGAACAATAATAATTCAAAACCAAGCAGAAAGATACTGTTGAGTGTTACCCTATTTGTGACACTTTGTACTTTTGCCACAATATATGCTTCGTATGCTCGATTTCAAGTGCTCAACAGGGGCGATGTACTAGAATCAATCAAGGATCTTTTGATCTTCTATGGACGCGGAAGAATCAGTCAGGAAACCATGATTTTCTATGGGATATCAATAATATGCTTATCGGTATATTGGTTGACTCTTGACAAACTATTACCAACCAGTTGGAAAGTCATGATTCGTAGTGGGATTATCGCAGTGCTGATTGCCCCCAGCGTCTTTGTTAATCCAGAGAATCAACCGGCTATTGCTGATTTACTAATGCCACATAAACAAGGGCTAGGTGAAATAGTTGAGGCTACTATCTTACCTGCGTGGCGTATTATATGGAAGAATAGAGTTCAGGAAACATACGACGGCTACAAGCTTGTTGCGAACATGTTGTCAATCTGGCCCATCTTCTTCTGTTGGTCGCTGCTTCTGTGGATGCACATAGGTCAGATTTGGCGACGCTTACGCTCATAACCTCTATCTATCATTTTTTGGCCTTACAGATAAAGAGGGAGTAAAGGTTAGGTATATATAAGAAGGGACTGGTGATGCAGAATGCGGCGGCTACGCCATTATACAAATCACTAGTCCCTTTTTGTTAATCTCGTTACAATACTACACCTTTGGCGGCATGATGGTCGCCATGCGCACCGGGTCCACGCTGCAATATCTGCACACGGATCATCTCGGTGGCGTCGCCGCGGTAACCACTAGTGCCGGAGCCTACTCCACCAACCAGAGCTACTTCGCCTACGGCAAAAAGCGCGCTGGCGGCACGTTGCCCACGACGATCAACTACACCGGTCAACGGCTGGATGGGAGCGGGCTGGTCTACATGAACGCGCGCTACTACGATCCGCTGGTGGGGATGTTCATTAGTCCCGATACGATTGTGCCGGACGCGGGGGTGTTGATCGACTACAATCGGTTTGCCTATGCTCGGGGTAATAGCCTTAAGTATAATGATCCGAGTGGGCATATTGCAGTTTGTTTTCGTGGCGGTTTTAAAGAGCAGGGCTCCGCAAGCAGCAGTGGGGGCAGTAACGATTTCTGGAACGCATGTCAACAGACACTGGAAAATTCTGGCTACAATTCAGAGGTGCATGGAGAAATTCTAAAACTAAAGAATACCCAAGGCGACATCTCAAGTGCTGTTTCTGCCATTCTTGCACAAGAGCAACGGGATAGTTCATTTCCGGTCATCGTTATTGGTCACAGTTGGGGCGGAGCCGCGGCGCTAGAAACTGCGCAACTGCTAGATGAATCTACTCTTCCGGGTGGTGTAGATCCTGCAACACAAGCTGCTAACACTGCGACTATCGATCTCCTCTTTTTGATTGATGCAGAGCTAGGAGGTCGATGGATGGGACGCTCTATTCCTAATAATGTGAAAACATCTGTCAATCTATATGCACAGGCAATTTACCCTGACCAGTGGTGGAATCTTCAAAACGGTGTTGATCATTTTGATGGTGCTAGGAATATCGCTTCACCTCAATGGGTCAATTTCGGCAATGGATTTCTCGACTGGCATAGAATCGGCCACAATAAAATTACTACAATGAGTAAAAATGGTAAAGTGCGGTCCAATCCAGTGACCTTTAACCTTATCGCCGATTATACTGCACAAACTCTTTTTGCCGGGCGTTCTGGAGTTCAACCATAAGGGATATATATGCAACAAGATAATTTTGTTCGATCTAAAAAATTGTTAACGATAGTTGGCTTTACGATGGGAATTAGTGTTATTCTATTCAGTTGGTTTCTCTTCATCTTGTTACCTGGGGCATGGTTTGTGATTCTGGCTTTTCTGTTTTGGTTTTTGTTTTCGCTAATGTTATATAAATTCACCCGTATGGGCAGATGGCGCATCGAAATAAAAGCGTGGCAACATTGGCTCTTCTGGTTCCTAGTAGTCTTATTCGCTCTTCTTTCCCCAGTTTTTTCGTACTTTTATGGACAGTATTACGCAACCAACCTCTTTAATGGTTTGAATATTGAGGCAGAAGTAGTTAATAAGCAGGTAGTGTTACTAGATCGATTTAACCAGTTTGATTATGCTGCTCCAGCGCGCAGCTTTACAATTGAATATCAAGTTAATGAACCATTAGATATTGCCAAAAACAAAATCGAGCAAAGTATAGTGAAGAGACCACTTTGGCATGCAGATGGGCCCATTCCCAATACCATCTATCCAGCACCACTTGTAATAGAGGCATGGTGTTCAGCTCCCAGAAGATCATTTTTATGGCCATTTTCTTCTACAGATATTACTCTATATGAAACTGGCCAGATGTATGTATCATTTACATATGAACAACAAAAAACATGTACAGATTAGGCAACTCTGTATAGTAACTACAAATGTGTAATTAAGAAGGTGTAAGCATCCCTGATGCGAAGCGGTGATAGTCAAAGCCATTCCGCGTCAGAGATGCTCCTTTTGGGGCTACTAATTCTATATATTTTCATACGCCCAAGGTAGCTGGCTACGACGCCAACGGGAACGCCAAAGCCCGCCCCGGCCAAACCCTCGTCTGGAACGTGGAGAACCGCCTGCACTCTGTCGCGGGCGAGCAGTATCTCTACGATGAGAACGGCATTCGGATCAAGAAGACGGTTGGTGCAACCGCCACCTTCTATCCATTCGGTCACTA
>ENA-ORXM01000574-ORXM01000574.1-marine-metagenome-genome-assembly--contig:-NODE-574-length-62562-cov-4.901064_pt1 | contig 62562 bp, 49 predicted proteins | sample MGYA00237867_ERZ511480 | MGnify/ENA primary metagenome ERZ511480 (study PRJEB26309, sample SAMN06266103) | marine metagenome | isolation source: Algal blade | place: United Kingdom:Sidmouth, United...
TATTCAGAATATAACTCCCTAGACATTGAGCAATACCAAAATGAGTCCTGGTTTAAAAGCAATCCACCTAAGAAGATCTCTGTAAATGCCCTACCACTTGACAAGCTACTTTTAGAAAAGAAATTCACACCAAAAATAATTAAGATAGATGTTGAAGGTGCTGAGGAGAAAGTAATTAATGGTTTAATTGATACCCTAAAGAAAAAGGACGTGGATGCCATTGTCATGGAATTTATCCTCCATAGTAAAAACAATGTGCATTTAGCCGCAGCTAAAACCCTGGATAAATTCCAATATTATCCTCATTTCATTGATCCTGACGGTAATTTAAACAAGATTGCTTTAGATCAGATCGAGCCTATAATGCATCAAAAAAATAGGGAATCAGATAATATCATTTTCTGTCATAATTAGTTGTCAATGCAAGTAGACAGAATAAATCCTTAAATTTTTTAACAGCTCCGCAATTATTAGTTATTTATTGTAGTTATTTTGTTAATATTAGGACCTCGTAAAACTTATTGGATTGGTTTATGAGTTAACTATTAAACATCAAACCCTTATTGTTATGAGTGGTCAAACATATTCATTAGATATCGAAAATAGCCCCTATTCACGGAGAGCTAGAGTAATATCATTGGTGTTTCACGGAATCCTATTGTTATTTATGATGCGTGGATGTCTTACCTATCAAGAACCTGATCCGCCAAGATTCCAGGAAGTCGTCACCATTGACTTTAGAGATGACTTTGAAGAGGAGTTGAAGTTTGAAGATTTTAAAGAGTCCTCAGCTGCCAAATCATCTACCGCCGAGGCAGCGCCTGAACCGATGGAAGAAGAAGAGCTCATAGAAGAAACAATGGAAGAAGACGTCGTAGAGGAAGTTGAGGAAGAAGAGGTTACTCCGGAAGATATCCAACCAGAAGAAACTGCAGATGTGGAAGAGACTGCTCCTGAACCAGATGTGGTAGACGCTGCTCCTGAAACTTCGGCAGAAGCCGAAAGAGAATTGATAGAAGCACAGAATAAAGAAATCGCCCTTAAGAAATCAATAGAAGAGAAAAAGCGTAGAGAAGAAGAAGCAAACAAAAAGAGAGAAGAACTAGCAGAAAAAGAAAGAGTCGCTGCCAAAAAGAAAGCGGCAGATGAAAAGAAGAAAACAGAAGCTTTAGAAAAGCAGAAAAAAGAAGCGGCTAGAAAGAAAGCAGAAGCCAAAAAGAAAGCCGACGCAGAAAAGAAAAGAAGGGCGGAAGCAGAGCGTAGAAGAAAAGCTGCTGCTGACGCAGCTGCCAAAAAGAAAGCTTCAGGCTCTGGTACCGGCGGTGCAGGAAAAGATGGTACGTCCTCTACACCGGGTGAAGGAAAATCTGGTTCTGGTACATCTGGAAATTCTAACCAAGATGGAAAAGGAGAAGCAGGACCAGGCGGTGATGGCTACTTTAATAGCATTGGTAAATTGACTAGAGCTGTAAAGAAAAGAGTTTATCCTAAAGATCTTACTAATGAAGGTAAAGTTGTGTTCAACATCTGTATCAATAAGGAAGGTAAGGTAATCTACTCAAAGATCAACAGAGGTAGATCAACTATCAAGGATAGAACAGCACTACAAGATATTTCTTCAGCAATGAGACAAACGACATTTGAAAGAAACGCAAGTGCTAAAGATAAGGAGTGTGGAACTTGGACCTTGAATATTAAGAATCCAAATTAAGATTAAATCACTCAGAGCGTTACAAAAAAAAAGTCTAGCCCTTCGGCGAGGCTTTTTTTTATTTGGCATTGAGTGACTTCTCATACCGCAAGAATCCAAAGCCGATCAAAACTACCCCTTAGGCCTTTCCCCAGAACCACCTGGCACCCTAAGATCTAGTATGTTACCCATATGGTAACAAGTTCTACATCTAGCTTCATACTTGTCAGTCTCACCCAAAGACACCTGATCTTCCTCAGCACTAAGACGGTAAGAGTGGGTCGCTAAATTTCCACAATGAGAACAGATCGCATGAAGCTTTGTAATATACTCTGCCACTGACAGCAAAGTCGGCATTGGACCGAAAGGCTTACCCAAGTAATCCATATCCAGGCCTGATGCAATGACACGTATCCCCTTAAGGGCCAGTTGTTGGCAAACATCAGGTAAGTGTTCATCAAAAAACTGGGCTTCATCTATCCCGACAACATTGACACTGCTTACGAGATTCAAGATCTCTTTTGACGAACTAACAGGCGTTGACAAAATATAATTGGCATCGTGCGATACGACTTTTGATTTATCATACCGAGTATCTATCTGAGGCTTGAAAATCTCCACTTTTTGGTTAGCTATCTTGGATCGTTTCAACCTTCTGATCAATTCTTCTGTCTTTCCAGAAAACATAGAGCCACAGATGACTTCAATCCATCCACTTCTTTGTCCCCTAAAATGTGGTTCTAAAAACATTATCTTTGATTGACTTATAAATATTTGGCCAAATTAACCGAAATTTGCCTAGTTAATTGAAAAAAAGACTAATTCATTGAATAAATTCGTTCTAATAAACTAAGATTAATAACCTTAACTAAAATCAAAACGTATTATCTTTGATATATAAATTCAGGTCTGCCTATAATTTAAAAGAATATTCTCGCAATAACAACAATTTATGGATTTAGGAAAGTTTCATATACTACTTCAAAAGATCAATTCGCTCAACAATAGCATGAGTATTGATGGCACCATTTCTAAGATCGAACAAGATCTCATGAAAACTTATGTGAGCCAACTTTATGAAGCATGCGTTTCTAGCAAGGAATCATTGCCTACCACTAAAGTGGAAACTCCAAAGGTGGAGCTTCCTAAAGTAAACGAACGAGCAGCTGTAGTAAATACACCTCCAGTCGTACATCAAACGCCCGTGGTAGAAAAACCACCTGTCATAGAAAGACCTACTGAGGTTATCCCTCCTGTTGTTGAAGCGCCTCCTGTGCATTCTACTCCAGTTGTGAGAACACCTCCAATTGCGCCAGTGGCAGATTATAATCAAGTAGCATCAAATGAGACACCTGTTGAGACTAGCCAGACAAATGGTGCTTCAAATCAGCCTAAGACTTTAAATGAAAGAATGGCCGAAGCGCAGCGGAAGACAGCTACCACCAACGATAAATATAGTCAAGACGAAGAAAAACCAAAATATAAAAAACCTATTATCATCAATGTGGATCACCTCAAGGATGTAAATAGCGCTCATTCACAAAACACACATGCCATCAATACACTTCCTCCTAGACAAGAACCTATCCCGGTTAAGCAGGAGCCTGTACAAAACTACACACCACCTGCACCAGTGGTAAAACAACCAGTGCAACATACAACACCTACGACGACTTCGGTTCCTCATGCTTCTACCATTGCAGCATACTTTGACCTGCACAATAGCAAAAAGATCTTTGAGGTTTCTGACAGACTTGGCTCAGCGCCGATCGCAGATCTTACAAAATCTATAGGACTCAACGATAAGATATCCATGATCAGAGAATTATGGGCAGATGATCAATTCGCATTCAACAACGCCCTCGGCACTTTAAATAGCATGGGGTCTTTTGAAGAAGCAAAGAATTTCATCCTTAGCAACTATGTTTCTTCTTACAATTGGGACGCCCCTTCTAAAATTAATAGAGCAAAACAATTCATTGACTTGATAAGAAGACGATACCCGAATTAATTATTGAAATAAATGCTATTAAGAAATAAAAACGCTTCGCCACAAGGTGAGGCGTTTTTATTTTAAAGTAGAAAGTTCAAGCAGACAATTTAAAAAGTGAAAAATAAAGTGTCCAGTTTGAAATAGAAAGTAAGTTTAAATTATGATAGCATGATCAGTAATTTTTAACCCTAACTAAAAACAATTTTAAATTTAAAATTTAAAATTTTTCGGTTTTCTGCCAAAGGCAGAACCCTTTGCCATCAAAATCGGTTTATACAATTAGATGGATTCATCATACAATTCTGAAAAATATAGATTCAAACGGGCACTCCTGGTTCCCTTGGTATTTATTGCTGTGATCTGGATCATCTTCCTCATCCAAACGCTCACTGGTTTTAGACCAGGGACACTTGGTGTTTTGCCTCGAGATCTTTGGGGTTTGGTAGGTATTTTATTCTCGCCCTTGCTGCATGGCAGTTTGGATCACATTGTGAGTAATTCGATTCCATTTGTTGTCATGTGTACCTCTATCTTTTATTTTTACGAAAAAGTCGCTGCAAGAAGTTTCATCATGATGTACTTCCTAAGTGGCATAGCACTTTGGCTCCTAGGCAACCTATTCTTTTGCGGTACAGATTTTAACCGAAGCTGTAGCCTACCTCACATTGGAGCTTCTGGCATTGTCTACGCACTACTGTCCTTTATATTTTGGACTGGGGTATTTAGAAAGAGCCTTCAGTCGATCATCCTTGCACTTGTGGTTACGGTGATGTATTCCGGATATTTCGCTGGTATCGGTCCAAATCAAGAAGGCAATGTCTCCTGGGAAGGCCATCTTCTTGGAGCGATCGTTGGTATCTTTACCGCCTTCTATTTCCGCGATGAACTCGAAGATTTCGAGATTGAAAGTATGCGAGACATCTATGCCAATCAAGATCACAAAAAAGAAACACCTTTTCTCACACAAGATGCCTTCAACATGACCAAAGAAGAAAGAAGGCAAAAAGAAATTGAAGATAGAAGAAGAACGGCGCTTGAAAAGAGGGATGATATGTGGACGACTGATTTGTAAGGTTAGTTTGTTAGTTGTTAGTTTGATGGTTGTTAGTCAAATAATTCTTTAAACTTATTAGATAATCCTTAAAAATCCTTTGTCATCCTGAGCAAGCCACAGGCGAGTCGAAGGACTATATAAACTCCGCAAGCTCCCCCCACCTATCTTCCTTCTCCGAAATAAGTTTGTTTACATCTCCTAATTCGATCGAAAGCGCCTCAATCTTTTCACCATCCAAACTTGAATCATTAAACAACTCCATGATTTCGGATTTTCTTGTTTCCAAGTTCATAATGTCTTTTTCTAATTTCTTAAATTCTTTTTGCTCAAGGTAAGAGAGCTTTTTAGGTTTGGGTTCATCAGAAGTACTTCTGGAAGCTTTTGGGCTAGAAGTTTTGTTTTTGGAAGCTTCTCTTTGCTCTTGTTTTTTTAACCGTTTATACTCCGTATAATTTCCGTTGAAGTCCTTTACTTTTCCATCACCTTCAAATACAAAAATGTGATCGACCACCTTATCCATAAAATACCTGTCGTGAGAAACGATCACCACACACCCAGGAAATGACATCAAAAAATCCTCTAGGATATTTAAGGAAATAATATCTAGATCATTGGTAGGTTCATCTAAGATCAGAAAGTTTGGATTCGTCATTAGGATGGTCAACAAATACAATCTTCTACGTTCGCCCCCACTGAGTTGAGAAGCGTACACTTGCTGCTGTTTTCTAGAAAACAAAAAACGCTCGAGCAAGGCTGCTGCTGACAATTTCTGTCCTTTATCCAAAGGAATGTATTCAGCGATATCTCTAACAACATCAATAACACGTTTATCAACTTCCAACTGCAATCCATCTTGATTATAATGGCCAAACACGATCGTCCCTCCAATTATTACCTTTCCTGCATCAGGACGAATCTCCTTTGTAAGCATTTTTAAAAAGGTAGATTTTCCCGTACCATTTTTCCCAACAATACCAACCTTCTCGTTTTTCTTAAATTTATAATGGAATTCTTCTATCAAATTCAAATCTCCATAGGCCTTCGAGATGTATTGGAGCTCTACGATCTTGCTCCCCATTCGCTGTCCTTTGATATCGATCTGAAGCTTCTCATTCTTTACCTTCCCATCTACAGAATCTTTTAAATTGTGATAAGAATCAACCCGCGACTTTGACTTTGAGGTCCTCGCCTTTGGCGAACGCCTCACCCATTCCAATTCTCGCTTTAGTAGCTTCTTTGTTTTTTCTAAAACAACATCCTCATTCATCTCTCTACTTGCCTTCCTTTCCAAAAACTGAGAGTAGTTTCCTTTGTGCTTATACAACTTTCCATTTTCCAATTCCAATATCGTATCACATACAACCTCTAAAAAATAACGGTCATGTGTCACCATCAATAACGTGAGAGAGGGATGGCTTAAATAGGTTTCCAACCATTCGATCATTTCTACATCCAAATGGTTGGTAGGCTCATCTAAAATCAGAAAATCCGGTTCTTCAATAATTTGTTTTGCAAGCGAAATTCTTTTCCGTTGACCACCACTTAATACGGAGACGGGTTTATTTAAATCACTCACATTAAACCTCCCAAGTGTTTCTTTGATCCGCGCTTCCATTTCCCACGCCTTTGCATCGTCCATCTTGGTAGTCGCCTCCTTCAACGCCTGGGCATCCCCCGCCGCAAGGGCTAGTTCATATTCTTTTATTATTTTAATGGTAGGATTATCCGATCTATAGATGGCATCAAGGATGGTTTCATCTTCTCTAAATTCTGGCTCTTGCTTTAAAAATCCAATCTTAACACCTTTCTTAAAATGAATAGAAGCATTCTCCCCTTCTCCCGGCTCATCCCCGGCTAAAACACGCATCAAAGTCGTCTTTCCAGAGCCGTTTCGTGCCACTATAGCCACTTTCTCTCCTTCATTGATCTGGAGGTTTATATTCTCAAACAAGACCTTTTCGCCATAGATCTTGGATACGTTTTCGACAGTAAGAAAATTCAATTGCTTCTAATTTTTTCAAAGGTAAGCAAACGAGGAGATTTAAAGTGAAAAGTAGAAGCAGATAAGGTTTAAAGTAGAAAATAAAGTTTGAAGATTGAAGGGTGAAGTAAGTTTAAAGTGCCTCCTTTCTACTTTATTTTCACCTTTCGCTGTTTCTCGTTTCTACTTTTCATTTTATCTTGCTTTCACGGCATTCCGATTCTACCATTCACTTTATTTTTCTATTTCAAAAGAACCTAAAACATCAAAAAAACCTGGCAAGTATTCTTGCCAGGTTTTTCTATCCGCTATTCCTTTAAAGACTCCGAATAAACGAATAACCAAATAAACGCATAAACATTAATTAATCATATCCTTCATAATAAGAAGCGTCTCTTCAATATAAGAATCTTTATTTAACGACTCTATCCAGTCTTCATTTCTAGCCTTCTTTGATTCATCAGCATTGATCGCTTCTAGATCAACAGCTAGGTTTTCAATTTGAAGTTTTTCGATCGGCTTAAAAATATCTTTAAACTTTGAAGCTTCTTCTTCTATCTCATCTTCCATCATTTCATACTGATCAAAGTTTAGAGGATAAGACGTTTTGTCTTGTTGTCTCTTTAGCCTGCTTGCATTCTCCATTACTTTTTGGAAAACTTCCGAAGAAGCAACACGAGCTTCTGAATTCTTCTTCAACTTGTCAAGATTACTCAACTTATAAGCTTTCTGATTGTGCACCACTGCTGGAATTTCTGACCACTCCATAGCATACTCATTATCTTGCTCTCCAGTTTTAATGTAGGTAAAGTTATCAGGCAAAATAATATCTGGCGTAACACCTCTCAACTGTGTTGACCCACCATTAACTCTGTAAAACTTTTGGATGGTTAACTTAACCTCTCCCAATGGCTTTAATTCATCATTGCCTCTGATGGCATTATCTAGGTCATAAAAACGTTGTACCGTTCCTTTTCCGAAAGTAGATTTGGCACCTACGATGACAGCTCTTTTATAATCTTGCAATGCAGCTGCTAATATTTCTGAAGCTGAAGCTGAAAATTGATTCACCATAACAATTAGTGGCCCATCATATTGAACTTTAGGATCTTCATCTTCCAAAACTTCTGGTTTTCTATCTCTTGATTTGACTTGTACGATCGGACCTTCTTCAATGAACAATCCTGACATCTTGACAACATCCCTCAACGATCCGCCACCATTATTTCTAAGGTCAAGGATGATTCCGTTGACTCCTTTTGCGTTTAATTTCTCAATCTCTTTTGCCGTATCTACAAAACAACTTTTACCTCCTTTTCTATTAAAGTCAGCATAAAATCTTGGCAACTTAATGTATCCAACATTTTCAATGCCTTCATAATCCATGATTGCAGACTTTGCATAACCCTCATCAAGGATTACAACATCTCTTGTGATCTTTACATCTTTGATTGATCCATCAACTTTCTTAACTGTCAATATCACATCCGTTCCTTTCTTTCCTCTTATCTTTGCAACTACATCATCTATTCTCCAATCGGTAACGTCATCTATATCTCCACCTCCTTGAGTTACTTTCATGATCAGATCTTCCACTTCAAGTTCTTTACCTTTCCATGCTGGTCCTCCTGGTACGATACTGATCACTTTAGTGTAGGCTTCTTCGGTTTGAAGTCTTGCACCAATACCTTCCAAAGTACCTGACATATTGATATCAAAATTCTCCTTGTCTTTTGGTAAGTAATATGCAGTATGCGGGTCAAATACATGTGTGATCGCATTTAGATAATGGGAAAGATAATCTGTTCTTCTTTCTTCATTCAATCTTTCAAACCAATCATCATATCTTTTAAGAACATCTTCTCTAGCTTCAATTTCTAATACCTCTTTAGTTTTTTCTACTATTGGCTCTTTCTTTTCTCCCTCTTCCTCAACATCAGCATTTTCTTCCTTAAGAGCTTTTTCTTGTTTTTCTAATTTTGCAGCTAGTGTATTCATCGCGTCATACTTAAGGATCTTCCTCCAGTATTCTTTCAATTCTGCATCATTATTAGCAAATTCTTTTTTGTCACCATCCAATTCTACATTTTCTATTTTGGTAAAATCAAAAGGCTTAGACAAAATATCTTTATAATAAGATTCTGCTTTCTTTAGTCCAGCTTTTTTTAATTCGACCGATAGATTAAAAAAGTCATAATTAGGATTAACGATCCCATCATCGATCTTTGATCTCCATTGTGATAGTTGATCTAGATCTGAAGTCGTAAACCATCTTCTTCCTGAGTCAATTCTATCGATATACAAATCATATACTTGATGGGAAAATTCGTCATTTATAACGTCAGGCGAATAATGCAGTTGCTTGATGCCACCAATTATAGTTTGCATTAAAACAGACTCTTTATGATCCGGGTTGATATTTGGTAGATATGAGGCTACGAAAAGACCGATAATTAATACTGAAAAGAAAAATGGACCTTTGATATTCATCCTTTGAATTTTACTTGAGTAGTTATTAAAACAAAAATGCAGCCTAAATGGCTAACAATTAAAATGCTTGCCATTATAACGAAATTTCTGTACCATTAAATATACTTGTTTTTGTGGAATTTTGTTTTAAATCAATCCAAAACAGTGCGCATTTAACGAAATAGTAACAAAAAAAGCCCTGCCTAAGGAAGGCAGAGCTTTTACAAATGATCTATAAATAAATATCTTATATCATTGGAGCAATTACTAATGCTACTACTGACATCAATTTTAATAAGATGTTCAAGGATGGACCTGAAGTATCCTTAAATGGATCTCCTACTGTATCTCCTACGACAGTCGCTTTGTGCGCTAAAGAACCTTTATAATGCATTTCTCCATCAATCTTAACCCCTTCTTCAAACATCTTCTTAGCATTATCCCAAGCACCTCCTGCATTTGACTGGAAGATGGCCATTAAAACACCACAAACAGTAACACCAGCAAGTAGACCTCCTAAAGTCTCTGCACCAAAAACAAAACCTACAACTACTGGCGATAAAACAGCAATTACACCTGGCAATACCATCTCTCTAATTGATGCCGCTGTTGAAATCTCAACACACTTAGAGTAATCTGCTTTTCCATCTGCATTTTCAAAAATCTTACGATCAGCATCTGACCAATCCTTTTGTTCTTTACCGTCGTTCTTCTTCATCACTGCCAATGCAGCTTTCAATTCCGGAATATCTTTAAATTGTCTTCTTACTTCTTTGATCATATCCATTGCTGCTCTTCCTACCGCATTCATAGAAAGCGCTGAGAACAAAAATGGAAGCATTCCACCAACTAATAATCCTGCCATTACTTGCGGATCTAAAACATTTATTGCTGATAATGTTTCTGTAGGGTTAGCTATGTTATATGATGTTACAAAAGCTGCAAATAATGCTAATGTCGTTAATGCAGCAGACCCGATTGCAAATCCTTTTCCGATCGCAGCAGTTGTATTTCCAACTGCATCTAATTTATCTGTTCGCTCTCTTACTTCTTTTGGCAATTCAGCCATCTCAGCGATACCCCCAGCGTTATCAGCTACTGGTCCAAAAGCATCTACTGCCAATTGGATTCCTGTGTTTGACAACATACCTACCGCTGCAATTGCAATTCCGTAAAGTCCTGCAAAGTGATGTGCTAACATGATAGCCGCCGCTAAAATAAGAATTGGAATAGCTGTTGAGATCATACCAACACCCAATCCAGCGATTATGTTTGTAGCAGCTCCTGTTACAGATTGCTTTACGATTGACATTACTGGCTTTGTTCCTGTTCCTGTATAGTGCTCTGTAATCATTCCAATCAAAAGACCAGAAACAAGCCCAATACAAACCGCCCAGAATACGCCAAGAGATGTGAAAGCTTTTCCACCAAAGCTCCACGATGCTGGAAGCATCCATTGGATAATGAAAAATGTAGCTGCCAACATTAATCCTGCAGAGATAAATTCTCCTGTGTTTAATGCTTTTTGTGGATTACCTCCTTCTTTTACCCTAACAAAGAAAGTACCTATAATAGAAGTAACAATTCCAGCACAAGCCAAAACCAACGGCAATAAAACTGCATTCAATCCACCAAAATCATTTGTTGTTGAATATTCTCCTACTGTCATAAAAGCAGCCCCCAATACCATCGTTCCAATTATTGAACCTACATAAGATTCAAAAAGATCCGCTCCCATACCAGCAACATCTCCAACGTTGTCCCCAACGTTATCTGCAATCGTTGCAGGGTTCAAAGGATGATCTTCAGGAATACCCGCTTCTACTTTTCCAACTAGATCGGCTCCAACATCCGCTGCCTTAGTATAGATACCTCCACCCACTCTTGCAAACAAGGCAATTGAGGAGGCTCCAAATGAAAATCCTGTTAATACCGTAATAACTCTTTGTGTACTTGCCATATCAGAAATTCCAAAAACAGCACTGTATATATAGAATAATGTTCCAAGTCCTAATACTCCTAATCCAACAACTCCCATTCCCATTACAGCTCCACCTCCAAAGGCTACCTCTAGTGCTTTGCCTAAACTATCCTTAGCTGCGTTTGTTGTTCTTACATTCGCCTTTGTCGCCACCTTCATTCCGATGTATCCTGCTAATGCAGAACAAAATGCTCCAAGTACAAAAGAAACCCCAACCATCCATGAGGAGGTTGCGCCACCTTGGATACCACTAAAAACCATTAGTACGGTTACGATAGCTACAAAAATAGCAAGTACCTTATATTCTGCTTTTAGAAATGCCATAGCACCATCTGCTATGTTCTTTGCAATACGACCCATTTTTTCTGAGCCTACTTCTTGTTTTGAAACCCAAGCGGATTTCCACATTGTAAATAACAAGGCTATGACCCCAAAAAATGGTATTATTAGCTTAATTGTATTTTCCATATTTGATTCTTTTTCTAATTAATTTCGTTCAGGACATGCCCTTACAAGCCAAAATGGCTGCTTTTTCTAAAGCTGCGCAAAACTAACCTAATTTTAGTTTATGACCAAAAAAAATACTTGTTAGTCTCTCAGCCTTAATATCAGGTACATATATGCCTAAAAAGTATATGCCTAGCAACTAGTCATCATCACCCTAAAAGCACTAAAATTTTGAATTGCCAACCAAGACTTTGGACTGAATACTACCGACTAATGACTATGATATCATTCATACCAAATAACCTTATCCTCAATAGGACCCCGCTTGCTATCAGGAACCTCTTTACCTTTATATCCCATATATAGTAAGCCAATACACCGTTCTCCTTCTTCTAGCTTTTGAAAACTACCATAATCATGGATACTTCCGGGCGTACTCCAATAGCAACCTATACCCATCGCCGTGCAGCTCAACCACATATTCTGTACAGAACAGGCCACCGAGGCCAACTCTTCCCATTCAGGTACCCTTTGTTGCAGATCTCTTTGCATACAGATGGCTATGATCGCTCCTGAGCGTTTGGCTTTTTTCAATGTCTTATTGTATTTCAGATCAGAATATTTCTCAGCTGGGGTATTGGCTTTATACCACTCCGCAAGAAACTCACCTAATTTGAGCTTTGATTCCCCTTGAAAGACTTTGTATCTCCAAGGTTCTGTCAATTTATGGGTCGGCGCCCAGTTGCCATTTTCTAAAATTTGCTCTAAAACTGCCTTTTCAATAGGTTTTTCACTATAAAAACCAGGAAAAACAGATCGTCTACTCCTTATCAACTGATTTATATCCATAAGTAAAATTTTAACTTATTAAACTTTCAGTAATTATTGAAAGTTGTGAAAATAGTATTTATCTTGTTTTTGAATTAAAGACTTATCAGCATGAAAGTATTAAAAGTTGCCTTAAAAATTGATTCCTTTATACAAGGCCTACTTCTTTTGGCCTTCATTGCAAACGCAATCAATGGATTGATCACCTTCAAGTTTGAATATTTTAATATTGGACAACTCTACTTGATGTTTTTGTTAGGAGTTTGGCAAGTGATCTCTGGGGTGGTTTTATTCATTAGCACAAGAGACCCCAAAAGGAAGAATTACCTAGGCTTGGTTCTTTCCTACTTCTTTATCTGGGCCCTCATATTAGTTCCTTCTGGTGATTTAACTTTTTTGCCTTTCGGCGAATATATAGGTATGAATTTAATTTACATTTATTTCTATTGTGTACCACTAGCAATTGGCACGTATTATTTTAGCATCACCTATAAAAACATGATTCGATCACATTACTTTAGAAGGAGTTTTTGGGATATATAACGTTAGGCTTTACTAGACATGGTTTCAGTACACAAAGTCAAAAAGAACTTTTAAGGAATTTCTTATATTTCCATTTTTGTAATTAAAAATCAAATACAAATGGAAACCAATTTCTTCATACTCTTTGGCACTGCATTGATCCCATTGATCATCGGAGCTGCCTGGTACAATGATGCCCTCTTTGGCAAAGCATGGTTCAAAGCTTCTGGAATGACAGATGAAAAAATGAAATCCGGAAACATGCTTTTGATCTTTGGCTTAACTTATATCTTGGGATTTTTCTTGAGTTTTGCAATGACTAACTGGAGTGTTCACCAATTTAGCGCACAAGGTCTTTTTGCTACTCAAGAAGGATTTGCAGAAAAAACAGGAGAATACTATTCCTTCTTTCAAGGATTCATCAGTAAATATGGTTCTTTACATAGATCCTTTGGACATGGAGCAGTACACGGTGGATTGGGCGCAGTCTGCTTAGCTTTGCCGATCATTGCCATAAATGCACTATTCGAAAGAAGAGGTGGAAAATATATCATGATACACTTTGGATATTGGTTGGTAACCTTGATCTTGATGTGCGGCGTGATCAGTAAGTACTTTTAAAGAGCTTTTGGCTTTTGGCTTTTGGCTAAATTAAAAATCCAACAAGGTAACATCAAACAACAAAACTGTATTTGCTGGAATACTACCTTGACCACTAGAACCATAACCTAAAACAGATGGTATCAAAAGAATGCCTTTACCACCTTTGGATAATTTAGGTATTCCCTCAGTCCAACCAGCAATAACTGCTGTTAAAGGAAAGCTGATGTTGTCATTGGCGTCAAATACTTGGCCGTCTGTATAATAGCCTTTGTAATTGACAGTGACTGCATTACTCGCTGTTGGAAATTGACCATTACCTTCTTCTGTTACGATATAATGTAGCCCGGAATCCGTTTTGATTGCGGTTAAATTATTGTCTTCCAAATACGCTTCGATCTCCGCAATATCCTCTGCGAATATCTCTGCATCATCTTCTCTATTGCAGGAAAAAATAGCCAAAGCAAGCAAACTAAAATATATGATTTTCTTCACAACTTATTTATTTACACCAAAGATAATGATTCTTGATTAGTACCCAAAGTACGAATACCCCGAGCGAACGACTAATATTGGACATAAACGATGTATTTTTCCTTATAATACTCCTCTTCAAAGAAATTAGAGATTTCTTCCTTATCCGTATAAGATCCTCTTGGCAGGGCTTTTATCTCCTTATCAACGGCTCCTCCTTTCAAAGCAATAAGACCATTCGGGATTACATTGGTTTGCCTATCCCTCAGCAATCTTTCACTCCAGATCCATAATTGAGGCAATTGAGCGACAGCTCTACAAACTACAAAGTCATACTGTCGAGCTTTTACTTCTTCCGCTCTAATATGCTCCGCTTTCAAATTCTTTAAATTGATGGCATCAGCCACCTCTTGAACCACTTTTATCTTCTTCCTTGTTCCATCTACTAAATGAAACTGCGCTTCTGGAAACATGATCGCCAATGGTATCCCTGGAAATCCTCCGCCGGTTCCCAGATCAATGATCTTTGTTCCAGCTTTAAATTCAATAAAAACAGCGATCGCCAAAGAGTGTAGTATATGATGTTCGTAAATATTGTCAATGTCTTTTCTCGAAATCACATTGATCTTAGAATTCCAATCTTTATATAGGTCTCCCAATGCCGCAAATTGTTTGAGCTGCTCTGGTGTAAAGTCGGAAAAGTATTTGGTAATAATAGATTCATTCATCTAACAAGCATTCTCATCAATAAAAAAGGGACGATGCCCTATCATACCATTTATGATTGAAGATGTCACTTTGGATTTTAAATAGAATGCTTCAAAATCAAGGCGAAAAACGCAGCAATAGCCTTAGCTATTGCGAGTATTTTAAACGCAGAGTTTGATGAATTCTGTTAAAATATTTGTGACATTCTCAACCATAAATGGTATTACATCGCCCCAAAGGTAATATCTTTTTACACCCCCCGCAGCTTTTTGCGATGGAGGGTTGATTAGTCGAAAATCCGAACCAAAACTTCGGATGTTCGACTATTTGAGTATTCAATATTTCATTACGCGCTTGCTCTCGCTTTTACTCTTTGCCTTCCGCTATTTCTCTTAGTTGATTCCAAATAAGCAGCTGCACCAGGCTTCTGTAGTATATTATAAAGTATTTCTTTTGCTCTAAACAATTGAGCTTTTACCGTTCCTAATGGAATATCTAGTTCTTTAGCGATCTCATCGTAACTCAGTTCTTCAAAAAATCTAAGCTCGATCATCAACCGATATTTCAAACTCAATTCTCCCAAAACATCTCTCATCAGTTTAACTCTTTGATGTCTGATCATTGAGTCTTCTGGATCAAGGATGTTAGCCTTAAGGTTGTTTGAAAAATCATGCTCGCTATTGTGTTCGATAGGATCATCGATCGAGAGAAAATGCAGTCTCTTCTTTCTGATGTAATCTATACAATTATTAATAGCGATTTTAAACAACCAAGTACTAAAGGCATACCTAGGTGCGTAAGAAGGAAGTTTATTAAATGCTTTCCCAAATGCTTCAAGTGTGAGGTCATCCGCATCTTCCCTATTGCCTACCATTTTATACATCATGTGATAGACAGAATTTCTATATCTATCCATGAGACTTGCATATGCTTTTTGATTGCCATCTATTGCCTTGAGGACCATTTCATAATCTTCTTTACCTCTTGCGGATAAATTATGTCCTTCAGGTTGAGTTGCTGTAGCAGTTTTTGTTGCTGTTACAGTTGCTGCTTTATTCTGTTTTATTACTTTCACGTCCATTGATTTCGATTACCAAAAAATAAATAAGGTGTAAAAATTAAATAGTAAAGCACATATGTTGCATCCAAAAGCGGAATCCATTTAAGCATTGACATATCTTGAAACTTACGTAGCAAGCTTATGTGCAATACTGTGACGGATATGATCCTAATCAAATAGAGTAGAACCACCGCAGCTAACATGCTATACTGACTAATCAATAATAGCCCTCCTATGTAATGTCCGAAGTGAGTGATGGAAAGCAATCCAAGCAAAATTTTATATTTGCTTTTATATGCTGTTCCGGTTGTCAGGTGACGAGCTTTCTGCTTAAAATAAGATCTCCAAGTGTCCTTGGGATCTGAAAAAACAAAAGTTTCTCGATCAATATTAATGGCCACATTTTTACTGTCGGCGACTTCATTTATAAAAAGGTCGTCATCGCCAGAAACTATGTGTTGATGTTTTTTAAATCCATCTGTCTCTAGAAACAAATGTTTTCGATATGCAAGATTTCGACCGACACCCATGTAAGGCATCTTAGCCAGTGCGAATGAAAAATATTGGACTGCTGTGTAAATTGTCTCATAACGTATAAAAAGGTTTAGCAGCCCCCGCTCTTTTCGATAAGGAGAAAAACCTAGTACTATATTTTTCTCGTTATGAATTAAGCTTTGCATTTTCTCCAACCAGTTATCACTGTTTGGTTCACAATCTGCATCCGTAAGTAAAAGAACATCGTGCCGGGCTGATTTGATTCCTTCTGCTAAAGCGCTCTTCTTGCCAACCTGACTGTAAGACTTCATATTAGAAGTATTTACAATGCGAAGATAGGGGAATTTTTGTTGAAATCCCCTAACCACTTTAGCGGTTTGGTCAGTTGAGTTATGGTTCACTACTATAACTTCATACGAACGGTAGTTTTGGGTTAGTAAACGGTTAAGGTATTTTGCCAAATTATCCGCTTCATTCTTGGCACACACGATAATACTGACCTTTTCGGGTTCTTTTTTACCTTTTTGTTCATGTACGTTTTTATAAAAAGCCAGCTTCGAAAAGAGTCCCCACCAAAATACAAGTTGTATTAAAGTGCAAACCACAAAAACAATAAAGCACACTTCCATAAACATTTAAGACAAGGTATGGATAAAATCTACAATTTCTTTTCTGTCCTCTTTGAGACTTTGGAATTTAGAGGGATTCACTTTCTTAAACTTTCGCATCCTTCTTTTGTCCAAGCTTCTGCCAAAGTATCGGAAATATTGCGCCGCAAAAAAACCTAACAAGAAGGCAACAAGCAAATATACCCCAGCGATCAATGCACTCCCAGAAATCATTTTCACAACAAAAAACAAACCGAGATACACGATTGGCAAAAACACCAATCCAAACAATAAGTAAACGGTCGATGTATATCCTGGATACAACTTTGTTTTCTTCAATATAAATATTGGAACATGATGAAAGATGAAATTATTCAAATATCCAAAAGCAGCTGGAATAAATCCCAAGATCAATAAAAATACATCTAGTAATAATGGTTGTGCCTTTAAATCTTGTTCTTTTATATTCTCTTTACTTAAGGCATCACAAAACCCAAGTACCTTATTTTTTATTGTTTCAAACCTTTCGGTATCTTCTCTCTTCATCGATACTAGCTTATCGATCCACTGCTTTGATTTTGGAAACTGCGACTTGATCGTCTCTTTGTTATCACTTTGATGTATGTGTTCAAGGATACGTACCATCTTGTCCACATCATGATCTGCCTCATCTGTATGTAAGACAAGCTTTTTCATTGCAATGGCCATGTCCTCAGTTATCTTTCTACTGGCTTGAAAATCATCATCTCCATAAGCTTCTTTATAATCCTTAACAAGAATAGGCTCTCCTACATTCAACATAAAATCAGACCTAAATCTTTTAGGAGCGGTATAACTTACGCCCACAGGCAAGATCCGTATGTTCAAACCAAAATCATGGAGACTCTCCGCCTTTAGAGCTATTCTCGCCGTTCCCGTTTTAAGCTTACGAATGCTTCTCGTCAATTTAGACCCTCCTTCCGCTGCGATGTACAAATTGCCCCCTTTCCCCAAGTGCTCATAACAGTACTTAAAACTCGCCTCATTATCTATCTTCCTCCCTCCAACATCAACTGGCCGCTCTATCGGTATCGCAAAAGTGTTTTTCAAAAAACTACCAAATAAAGGATTTTTAAACATCCCTGCATTTGCTAAGAAATGGATGTACCCATCATATTGCTTCGCAGCATTCATCACATCAGTAAGTGTACTGGGATGATTGCTCACCAAAATAAATGGCCCTTCAATATCATACCCTCTTTCATTGATCAGGTATTTCTTCCTAAAGAATACTTTAAAGGTACTCCTCACCGTACTCTTGACGATGAAGTAAACGACTTTTAATATGAAACTTACTTTGTACTGCAATCCCGATTCTAGATTAGAATCAAAATTAATAATATAAATGGCAAACCTCCATTAACTTGCCGAACTAAGGATTAATCCTTCTACTATCTCAAAAGGCTTACATCCCCGGCAATGACTTTCTCTCTACCATGGCTTGTATATTTCATAACATAAAAATAAACGCCAATTGAGGGTTCTTCACCATTGTCCATGCCTCTCCAAACCAATTCCGGATTGTCCGAATGAAAGACCATGCTTCCCCATCTGTCAAATATGGTCATTTCGTAGGTTGTCATAAATCGTTTACAAGGGGATCGGAAATAAAAAGTTTGGTTTTCGACATTCTTTGAACTTAGTGAAAAAACATTTGGAATATATACTGGACATTCGTACTCAATCATAATGGTATCAGTTCTAGAACAGCCAAAAGTATCTGACACCGTATACTCTAATTTGTCATATTCGAAGTTTGGAATGATATAAAAATCATCGCAGTCTGTACAAGACAATAATTCTATAGGATCCCAATCAATATTAAACGCTTCCCCAATATTCAGATCAAAATTATAATCCTCATTTATATTTATCTCCAACGGATTTGGAATAGGTAAACTCGGAAGATCTGGATAATAATTAATGGACAATTCAATTATGGAATCACAACCATTTGCCGAGGTAAAGACAAACCTTTCCACACCAGATTCAAAATAAGTGACACCATCTATTTCAATTTCTTCACCATCACAAATTTTGTAACTTTCAATCCTGCTATTAACTGGTAGAATGTTTAAAAAGACATTTACAATTGAATCACAACCATTACTTGCAGTCAAAACAGTTGTTCCAGAAGGATTATCTGGATTAAAAACAGCATCGCCTATTGTAATGCCAGCCTCGTCATTGCTACATATTTCATTTTCATAAAATACTTCTTCATTTTCTTTAAACATTAAAGAAATGCTTATCAATGAGTCACATCCATTTTCACTTAGTATTAACTTTTCACCTGTCGGCTTTCCTTCATCAAAAATTTCTCCACCTACTCTTATGAAATATCCATCTCCCGAACAGCCATCATAAGTTACGGATGTCTCTATTAGTCCAGAAAAAACAACTTTTGAAATTACTAAACTATCACAATTGTTCGAACTTATTAGAGTGTCTATATAAGTACCTTCCTGCGTGACTTCTCCTCCATTGGGTCTAAGGTAAATATCGCCTGGACAAATAGCTACATCAATTGTTGTAGGTGCTAATCCTGCGATTTGGCAAGCGAGAGCAAAAATATTTAAAGCCAATCGATCATTAAGCGAGCCTACACCTTGTCCATCAGTTACATCCCCAACTAATCCACCACAAAAAATTCCAATATCTCCTAAAATAATATCATTGGTTTTATTATCAATAACCAACGTTGGGCTTTCATTCGAATCTATGCCTAAAACTGTGAATCCAGTACTTGGTCCTTCAACGATTATCCCTTGGTAAGACCCCCCTTGAAAAAATAGATCCACTACTCCAAAAGGCCCATTGAATATAAAATCTCCTAATTGGTTGCCAACAGAAAAATTAGGATTAACATTGAGGTTTTCTATCGTATAACCCCAAATGTCTGCTTCTGCTTGTGAAGTTATAACCAAATTTGTTTCACATTTTTCAGACCACTCCTTCATTTGCTGCAATGAATATTCAGGTATTGAGCTAACCTCTATGTTGACCTGATTTGTCAAGGTGTCTAAGGCAAAATTTCCAGTGAAAATGATATCACATTTTTGCTCCTCTATGTACTCAATATTAATATTCTCCGTAAGGGGAACAAGAAACAATGGACAGTTGACGACACCTTTTACTCCAAAATTAATACTGCTTTCTAATTTCTGTTTTAGTGCATTGACCATATATTTTCCATCAATAGTATAACCACAGGCTCCATTTCCCGGAGTTGTATTACAATATATTTCACTTGGGAGATAGCAAAAAGTAATTTCAAGATCCTCACATCCACAACCATCTTGCGCTTGGAGACAAATTATTGATAATGGAAAAATGAGAAAGAAGAGGAGGAGTTTTTTTAGATTCATGCTTTGAAATGCTTTAGCTTGTTAATATAGCACATTAAATCCAAGACAAAGTATCTATTATATGACAAAATGAATTTTTGGATCAAATTTTATTAATCAACTTCGTCCGAGTACAATTTCATCTTTAAAAGATAAAAGAATTAGTCCTTCTATGTTTTAAACTCCAACAAAAAATTCTTTATATCTATAAACCATATAAGCAAAGCATATAAGATTAAAATACTTTTCACTTAAAAACTTACCCCATACCATTTAATCTTTTATAAACCTCTCCGTCTTCAAAACCTGCCCTTTAACCAAATAGGTCAGAAAATATGTCCCACTTGCAAAGCTTCCCACATCTATCATCATCATCAAATTTGACTGTTCTATTGGATAGTATCCAAGTTGCTGCCCTAGGTTGTTGCTAATAATGATCCTCTCATCTTTAAACGACTCTTCATGATGAACGCTTATATTCAATACATCAGAAACTGGATTGGGTGATAATTTGATATCAATGAGATCATCATACAAATCAGAAGTTGCATGCAAAACATCATTTATAATTTCAATAGATATAAAATAATCTGTTTCTTCAAGGACAATTTTTAAAGAATCTAAATCATCTTTATTTGTAGGACTTATAAAATAATCAAGGCGAAGGCTATCTGTTGGTAATCCTAAATTTGGAAAGGCTTGTTCAAAATAGAAAATATCAAAGTCTATTATTATTTGAGGTAAAGGATCCACCGTCTCGTTCAAGTCAAAATTTTTAAACCTAGCTTTAATATATGAAGGATCTTGAGCTTGAATATCAAAAAATATAATTGATAAAAAAAGTAAAATAAAAATACGCATAGACTTAGTTTTTAGTGTACATTAAAATAACCATATCCCATAGGGATGCCTTTGGCATAAGAACAGATAAGCAAAACCCACTTTTCACTTTAAATTTCACCCCTCACCATTTAATCTTTTACAAACCCCTTCGTTCTCAAAACCACCCCATCCACCACATAAGTCAAATAGTATGTTCCACTCATAAACCTCCCTACATCAATCATCATCGTCAAATTTGGCAGCTTGATCGGATACGTTTTAAGCTGTTGCCCCATGCTGTTGTTGATGATGATCTGCGCCTCTCCGTACGATCCTTGGTGATTGATACTTACATTTAACACATCTGAAACTGGGTTGGGAAAGAGTTTTAACCCTACAGCGTTAGAAACAGAAATCGTATTGTCAATAAGATCATGGCAGCCAGGAACGATGCAGCCGTGTTCATCCATTTTGACCAGCCAGGAAAGCTGGGCATTGATTGGTGAAGATGCATTTGCATTAAAGGCTTCTCCACATGCTAGAAACCCACCATCGGTAGTATGAATAACATCTTCAAAAAAATGATCATCAATATATACTTCATCGCCGAAGTATTGATAATTTCTTTCCCAAATCAAGTTACCATTTGCATCGAATTTTATAAGCCTCCCATATTTATCCGAAAAATCACCTACTGGCGAATCAGGGACCCCTTTATGGCCAGAACCACAAGCAACGAAGGTCTGATTCTTCACAACCTCTATAAGTTTATTGTATTTCAAAGCTGGTGAAAACAAAGTATCCGTCCTATTGTATTGAATAAGTTTCCATTCCTTTTCATAGTTCTTATTCAACTTAAGTATCATGGGATCTCTAATGGTTACTCTATCAGGATCGTACTCAACAAGAATACCAGACCCCAATATATATCCGTCATCGACCACAAGTCCAGTCCTTACGTAATCGAAAGCTTCACTTTGTGAGGATATCCAAGTTGAAACTAAATTTCCTGAGGTATCTATCTCTGTCAATGTCGCCCAACTTGGTCCGTGAAACTCCAGATGCGCCTTGCTCTTTCCGCCAAATATCATGATATTTCCATTTGGCATCAATTTGAGTTGCCCTGTAAAATCGCGTCGAGAAGGATCTTCTATTACTTTTTGCCAGAGCAATTTTCCTACTGCAGAAAGTTTGTAAATACAAATTTCAGCCGCTGCATCATTTCCTTGATCATCCCTTTGACATCTTGTTACAGTTATTATATCTCCATTTGGCAATTCAAGATAATCAGTATCCAATTCAAAGCCATTTCCTTTCTCAAACTTGCTTTTCTGCAATGTTTGAAATATTATATTGGCATCTTTGTCAAACTTTATAATATATGGATCTAATTCTCCACTTTCCCATTGGTAACCTGATAGTAAAAAGGTTCCATCCAAAGATCTTTTCAAATTTGGCCTAAAGTGTTCAAACTTTTTTGAGCCAGTACTATCTACAAAATACGATTTATTTAGAGTCTCTCCTCTATAGTCAACTTCATGTAAATAGGATGCAACTACATTAAAAGAATCAAGCATATCTACTCCTACACCTGAAATAAAATAACTACTATCCGTCTCTATCACACTAATAGCTAATGAATTGACTAGATCAAGTGAATGAGTTTTATTAAAAGTAATTTGGCTATTTGCTTTAACAACAAATAGGATTGTAAAAAGTATGAATAATATATACTTAAAAGAAGAAATCATAGAGACCTATTTTGATAGGGCAAACTTAAACTAAGATATCAAATTTTCGATGATCCACTGCTCCCTAAATCTAATAATTTCAATCGGGTACTTTTGTCGTGTTTTGGGTATATGGTTACTTTTACAAACACGCTTTCCAAAAATTGCCTCTCTTAAACTACCTTTTTATTCCAACAATTTACAAACCGTTTTAAATTCGGTCGGTTTCATTTTAAATTCGGTAAGAAAAATGGAAACTTTAACATTTGAAGCCATAAAAGGGCAGATAAGTCAAACAAAAACATATAAGGACCGATAAGGCAAAAACATATCCCCTTATATGCCCTTCTATGCCTTCTCTCTTATATCTCCTTCTATGTTTTTATGAACCCCTTCGTCCCCAATACTTCTCCCTCCACAACATAAGTCAAAAAGTACATCCCATTCTCAAACCCACTTACATCAATCATCATCGTCAAATTAGGCAGCTTGATCGGATACGTTTTTAGTTGCTGCCCCATGCTGTTGCTAATGATGATCTGCGCATCTCTATATGATCCTTGATGATTAACACTCACATTTAATACATCTGATACTGGGTTGGGAAAGAGCTTCAACCCTAGAGCATCAGAAACAGAAATTGTATTGTCAATAAGATCATGGCAGCCAGGGACAACGCAACCGTGTTCATCCATTTTGACCAGCCAGGAATATTGTCTTTTTGTGTTTCCTATTGGAAGCTTTATTTCACCGCAAGCTAAAAATCCTCCATCACTTGTTTCAATAATATCCTTAAAAATATGGTTGTCAAAATAAGCCTCATCTCCAAAATATTGGTAATTTCTTTCCCACAACAATTCTCCATCTCCATTAAACTTAATAATCTTACCAAATTCGTCAGAGAAGTCACCATTAACATTTTCAAGGTCTCCCACATGACTTATTCCAACTGCTACAAATTTAGAGTCCTGTAGTGCAATCAATTTTGTATAACCCAATCCGGGTGCAAAAAGAGAATCCTTCACATTATACACTGAAAAGCGCCATACTTCATTAAAATCACTATCTAATTTTAAAATGGTTGGGTCACCAATAGTTTGTATATCAGGATATAATTCAGTCCTTATGGAAGTACTTAAAATATATTCGTCATCTACAATAACTCCAGAAGATATTGATGCTAATGAATCTAAAGGCTCCGATTCCCATTGATTTATTAGTTCTCCCTCAATATCAATCTCTGTAATGGAAGCCCAGGTTAATGAAAAAAGATCAACATGATACCTATTTTTTTCTCCTAGAATGATAATATTGCCATTGGGATGAAGTAAAAGTTGGCTCGTATAATCCCTGCGATCTGGATCCTCAATGACTTTCTGCCAAATTATGTCTCCTTTTGAAGATAGCTTATAGATACAAATTTCTGCTGCTGCATCATTCCCTTGATCATCTCTTTGACACCTGGTAACAGTGATAATTTCTTCATTTGGCAATTCAACATAATCGGTATCCAATTCAAAGCCATTTCCTTCTTCAAACTTGCTTTTCAATAAAGTCTGAAAAATGATTTCTCCATGATCATTATATTTAATAACATAAGGGTCTATCTCTCCATTTCCCCTATGATAACCTGTTTGGAGAAAATTGCCATCTTTAGAAAATCTTAAATTATTTCTAACTTGTTCATAAGGTCTTTCATTAGTACTGTCAACAAACATATGCAGATCAATTGTTTCTCCATTTTTATTGATTTTTTGCAGATATGAAGCTATCATATTAGAGGAGTCTATAACATCCACCCCAATTCCTGATATAAAATAAAAAGAATCTTTTTCGACCAAGCTAGTTGCTAAAGAAGCTTCAAATTCTAAAGAATCAATTTTATTGAATGTGATTTGGCAATTTGGTTTTACAATAAATAGGATTGTAAAAAGTATAATCCATATATATTTTAAGGAAGAAATCATGGGGAATTATTTTGATAGGACAAACTTACAAATAGTAAGTTTGCCCTATGTTTCTTTATAAAATTACTAATTTTACCTGAACATTTTTGTCGCTTTTTTGATAAATAGAGACATAATAAACACCTTTATCAAAGGTGCTTGTATCCAGATTAAAACTATCTGAATCAATAGAACTAATGGCTTTTATTTGCCTGCCGTCCAAACTATGAATCACGATTGATACTTTATATGAAAAACTTCTCAAGTCAATGGTTACTTGATCCGTAGCTGGATTAGGGTATAATAAGGCTTTAGAATCAACATCATTACCTTCAATCATTCTATCCTGTATTTCACTACTAGAACCTCTGTTTGTGGCACTTTGAATATCATACTCTTCATCAAAAAAGAACCTCAATATATTAGAAGCATGAAGATTACCAGCCTTTGAAGAGGATTGAGCAAGTGTTCTCAAAACATTCTTATTGGACTCTTCAAGAAAAACATAATTATCATAATTATTGGCTAAAGTTCTTTCCAGTTCTTTCAACTCAATAACATCATCTAGTTCTTCATCATTTGGCATGTAGATATAATCGTTGTATTTTATATCATTTAAAATAGCCAAGCCCTCATCGAATTTGTTTTGCGCAAAATGTACTTGTGCTCTTTTTAGATCATTTCTGTACGAAGCATCAGCAGCTAGCCATTGATCTATAGTATTGTAATCTCTATTATCTTCTAAAAATAATTTTTTTATTACGCTTCTAGTTAAAGCTTTTACTTGTTCCTCCCAAAATGTTATCTCATCATACAATTCCGACCTTGCAGAATTTTGGTTTAGGCTTGATTCTAATGAATTTAGATTTGTTGAAGACCAATATGCTTCCTCAAACAATATTTTATTTAGTCTGGAAGATCTCAGTATCTCTGGGTTCTGCAAAAAGATGTTTACAAGCTCTGCTTCTGAATATTTTATATCTTTTAAATCTATTAAGGTTAATGCTGCACTTTCTGATAGATAAGGTGAAATGTTTTGGATGCCATTTATTACTTCTTGGGTATTCCCATTTTGAATTTCAACGATCAAACTTTCTGTATTTCCCCCATCTAATAGTTCAAAATATTCATGCATTTTTTGGTCCCTTTCATTCAATAAATTTGAAAGCATTCCTTCAAAACAATCGTGACCAAATTCTGGGCATGGATCAATTGTGTAAAGGTCGCATGGGTCATCTTCTGTAGCATCTTCGTAACCAATTCCAGTACTATTTATTGGCACTTTACAAGTTTCATCAGTATGAATATATATAATATTTGAATTTGAAATTTCATTTATAATATTATGATCAGCCCCCTCAAAACAGTTTGCTGCTGGAAAATATCTATTTTGATCTAACTTGTATCCTTGATAATATCCTATCCCTTCAAGCCCATTATAAGCTTGGTCATTCTCAACAGCAATATCAATAAAGTCCCCTTCAAAAAGATTACAATAATATTTAAGCCCAATATTTTCCAAAGTAGGATGTCTATTTGTATGATAAGCACGACTACCCCGCTTTAATCCCTTAAAGTAATTACTATTCACGTAATTGGGTTCAACCCCAGAATCTATTACATTTATTCCAAGATTATCACAAAATGTGTTGATCGTTCCACCTGAAGATTCACATTCTAAAAACTGATTATCGTATATCCTGTAGCCACTGCATCCATTTAATTTTATGCCTTCATAATCATTAGCTATGCCTGGAAGGCCCAACCTAGGTCCTAAAGTGAAAATTGAATTTTCTACTTTTAAGTTATCAACAGCTATTGAATGAATACAAAAATTATTTTCGAAAAATTCCGAATTATTAACTGAATAAAAATTGGCTGTCGATGAATTACTTGCAAGAATGCCTATTTTGAATCCTGAAAACCTACTCTTGATAGGAGCAATTGCTTGATCCTGATTTGGAGGTGGAATATATTCATCTACTTCGTATAAAGCATCTAATGATTCAATCCCATACCCTCTTGCCGAATATGGAATCATAACTGGTTGCGAATTTTTAAATCTACTGCCTAAAAAAGATACACCTTCTATTGCCCACATTGAAGCATGCGCATCAAAATTATTTGAAATCAAATCTCCATTTACATCAAAATCAGTATCTTTAAAAGAGCTTATGTTTGGATTAAATTCTCCAATAAATTCTACTGCCTTTTTGTTGTTTAAGAAATTTGCTTGAGTGCAAAGAACAAAGGCTTTGTTCCTAACTATGATCCCTCTATATCCATGTTCAATTGTCGCATCATTAATAATCACAATGCCTTGATCAGTTGAATTAGGAGATGCTTGTGGATCTCCATAAACTACAACTCCACCCCATTGCCCTTTTCCTCCTATACAATAGTCTAGTGTATTTGTCAATCTAGCTTCATTTTTCAAAATCAACTTAGCTCCTTTTGCCACATTGATTTTTACATCATCCTCTATAAATACTTGGGCACCATCAATGGTTAATGTCGCTCCTTCTTGAATGTACAGATCACAGGACAAATATCTGTCATATAACCAAGTTCTATCTTCTGAAATAGGATCATACTCTCCATTTGCAGCACGGACCGCTTTGTTTGCATCTATCAATTTTGCTTCAAGTGGAGGATCAAAGTCATTCGCATTCGCTGGAGATATTGTAGCCGTCTCTTTGATTATTTCTTCTACTGCTGGCGGTTGGAGGCAATTGTTCATAGAGTACATTAGGCTAACAATACCAGACACCATGGCTGTACCTGCTGAGCCATTTCCACCTCCTAGACTGCAATTCCAAGGATCAAAAACCGGATTTCCATTAGTGTCTTCACCATTTATTGGACTTTGTAATCTCCAAAGCTCTAAGCACGAAGTAGTAATATCTAAATTATCATCTGCTACTGGTGGATTTGCTGGTGGGTCGCCTTGATCCCTATAAGGCACATATCTATGTGGCCAGAAAGCACCTTGTCCAACTACTATTACACCAGGAATATTTGCGTAATCATTATGTCCACCAGTATGCCCACAGAAAATAAGGGATGCACCATCCCCATTTTGAGGTGATACTATAGCTTCTGCTTCTTGAGCTGTAAAGCCAGTACGTGTCCAACTATAATTTATTACTCTATTGCCATCTGCAAAAACTCTGTCCATTGCCCAATCTGGATTTCCTGATTCGCCATTACCTGGAGCTGGATTACAAGTGGTTCCTACACTATAAACATTTAATACTTGATTTTTCCCAACACCTTGAACACATTGTCCATTTAATAAACCGCCTATTAATCCTGAAATTGCATAGCCATGATCACATGGATCATCGGTATGGAATGGTGTAACTACTTCCATATTTAATTCTATATCATTATGAGGTACCAAAGGAGTTATTCCATTATCATCCAATGAAAATGCATCTACTATTCCTACGTTTATAGTGGATGTCCCTTCACTATTATCTTTATTCTGCCAAGCTTCCCATGCCCATGGAATATTCATTATTTCGTAATGAAAGGTTAAATCTGTGGCTGGGTCAGTTGGTAATATTGGATTTTGGCAAGTTGAACACCCACCACCTGTTTTGAAAGAATTGACGATATTAACGTATTCAAATAGGTTTGTTTGCATCAATGCATTCTTAAGAGCAGTTAGATCATTGAGATCTTGAGGTAGAATAAAATGTATCGCTAATAACTCATCAACTCCTAAGGATGGAAAAGATTGTTCAAAATAGATGACGTCATAGTCAATAATTATTTGAGGTATCGGGCTTACCGATTTATTCAAATTGTTGTTTATAAACTTCGCTTTAAGATATGAGGGATCCTGTGCCTGAACATTTAAAAACAAGAAAGAAAGAAAGAAAGAAAGAAAGTGTTAAACGCATAGCTTGAGGTTTTAGTGAAAATAAATCAAAAAATCTGTCCCGAGCAAACTACATTTTAATTACCAAATTTTACAAACCGTTTTAAATTCGGTCGGTTTCATTTTAAATTCGGTAAGAAAAATGGAAACTTTAACATTTGAAGCCATAAAAAGGCAGATAAGTCAAACAAAAACATATAAGGACCGATAAGGCAAAAACATATCCCCTTATATGCCCTTCTATGACTCCCTCCTTATATGAACTTCTATGTCTTAAACTCCAACAAAAACTTCTTGATCTCTTCATCAAAAACTTCCCCCTCCTCAAAATGAAAAGCCACCTTGATAGGCAATACAAAAATTGGTAATTTATTTTCTACCAAAAACTCACGATGCAATTGCAAGCGCATGGCATCTTTTTCTGTAGTAAGGATGACCTTCTTTTTTGAAGTATGATTGTCATAAACCTTTTTGGTGTGTGCGATGTCGTAATTTGTGAAATACCGATGATCTTCGTACTCCAATAACTTCACAGAATTTACCTGTTCGACCAACCAATCCATTAAGTAATCTGTACGTGCTATTGCACAGATCAAGATCACATCCACATCTTCCGTTAGCTTTATCCTTTGATTGCCATTGAAAAGATAATAAGGCGAACCATACTCATAGTAAGAGAAGAACATTTTTTGATGAGCAAGTGGTTTGATCTCTTGTATGAGTTTGTCTTTATCGGCTTGTGATATCACAGGCGGACATTTTGACACAATGATGATGTCTGCTCTTGTATAAGAAGAACGCCATTCTCTCAACCTTCCCGATGGCAGTAAGTAATCACGAGTAAATGGATGTTCAAATTCAGTCAGCAAAATATTTAACCCTGGGATGATGGCTCTATGTTGAAAAGCATCGTCTAGCAAAACGACCTGCATGTCTTCCTTCTTCATTAATATTTTAGGAATGGCGAAGGTTCGATTTTCGGCGACAGCCACAAAAACATCTGGAAACTTCCTCTTAAACTGCAATGGTTCATCTCCAACCTTCTCGGCATCATCTGACTGGGAGACCTCCAAATAACCTTTCGTCTTTCGTTTGTAGCCTCGGCTCAGCGTACTCACATTCAAATAGGGTCGAAGTAAAATAATCAGATATTCAATGTGTGGGCTCTTTCCCGCCCCACCAATAGATAGATTTCCTACTGAAATAACAGGAAGATCAAACTCAATACCTTTTAGCCATTTCCTTTTGTATAGAAAATTTCTGATCTCCACCCCAAAGCCATAAAGCAGGGAGAAGGGAGCCATTAAAATTTTTGCTAAAAAGTTTTGTATCATTGGAGCAAAAGTAAATTTATTTATTGAAGTGATTTAATAAAAAATGTTAAGTAATTTCATATGAAAGCCCTATTATTTTGCGCCGGTTTAGGCACTCGTTTAAGATCTCTTACAGATAATAAACCAAAAGCCATGGTAGAAGTTGCAGGCAAACCATTATTGCAATGGAATATCGAAAACCTCAAACGCGCTGGCATTGAAGAAATAGTGGTCAATGTGCATCATTTTCCTGATCAAATCATTGACTTCCTCAAAAAGAACAAAAACTTTGGTCTGGAGATCCATATTTCTGATGAAAGGGATCAATTACTAGACACAGGAGGAGGTTTGGCGAAAGCCAGCAAATATTTTGACAAGGAGCCGTTCTTAGTCCACAATGTCGACATCCTATCTGACATCAACTTCAACAAATTGATGGAGCACCATTTTGACAATGAGGCCATCGCCACACTTGCCGTTAGTTCTAGAAAGACCTCCCGCTACCTCATGTTTGATGATGAGCATGCTATGTTAACTGGCTGGACAAATATAAATACTGGAGACACCAGAATCTCTCGGATCACCACCAACATGATCACCAATTTCGCATTCAGCGGCATACAAATCGTAGACCCAAAAATTTTTGAACACTTCCCTGAGGAAGAAAAATTCTCTACCATTGACCTTTACCTCAAGGTCGCCAAAACAGAAAAGATCGTCTGCTACCAACACGACGACAAAAACTGGCTCGATGTCGGTAAACCTGAGAATATTGAGAAAGCCGAACAGTTGCTAAAAAAAATTGTATGAACGTATTCCATTCATTTTCTTCTTTAAACCTGATATAAATCCGTGAAATCAGTGTAATCTATCTAAATCCGTCTGCCCAAAGCGAAGTATGAGCGGGGTGATTCATATGGTTTTCAAAATACTAGCCCCGATCCCACAAGACGCACACTTCTTTTTCAAACAATAACACTGATACAACTCCAAAGCTGCTTGAGAGTCTGCAGCGGAATCAAGGGCCAACCCGATCTCAGTCCACTGTTTAGTTATCGTGTTCTTCTCAAACTTTGTAGCATCCAAAAGTGCGATCGCCTTGTCAAGGTACCGGTGATGATCCTTCGCTTTGCTGTAAACAAACAAAAATGGTGCTACAGCATTTATGATGATCAAGTCTACAAAACTACTGCCCAATCTTTTTTGAGCAGGTTTTGAGGCCTTGTCAAAAACATAATGACTCTTCCAATAGCCGGCTACTTTTACAGAAAACAAATTCCTGATCTCGACCGCGTTTTCAGCAGCAAGAATTTTAGAAAAAATATGTTCTGTTTGAAAGATAAATTGCGCAAACTGAGCCAATCGAATGGTTGGAAAATTTGCAGGGCGCATCCGCATAAACTTCCACATGCTTTGAGGCACAGGCATCAACCCGTACTTTTCTTTAAAATGAAAATAATCTTTCTTGAGCTGTTTGGGATAATCATCTTCAAAATCCTTGTCCAATAAGCCTGCTTGCCCAAATAGCAAAGCTTCTAAATCATGCAATCGATCCCTATGTTTTAGAAGCACTTTAAACGGTAAAGAGCGGCTTAAAGAATGAAAGGCGTCCTTATTCACCTTTAGTCCAAATACTGCCGCAAGCAAGCTATACAGCGTGCTCTCCCAATCTTGTTTATTGGCCTCCAATTCCTTTTGGATGAAGTTTGTTCTTCTTTCTAATCGCTCAACAAGTAGCTTATCCAAAACCGATCGCTTTATGATACTTTCCACTTCCTGAAATTGGCTTTGACAAGGAATCTTCTTCTCATTCTTGATCAAATGAATGTACTTGTGTTCTATCCCCTTATTGATTCTATTTTTTAGTTCTAGGGTAGGGATTTTTTCTCCAGTCGATCGAAGTACTTCTTTGTCATGTTCGAACACAACATGCAAGATTACGTTGTCATAGGCAGGATCGGTTTCGTGTTTGTGCTTGTACCAATCTGAGGATTTGAGATGCATTTCTACATGGCCGGCCCACAGGGTATCCCCTATTTGAATTTTGGCCTGCAAAAAATCAGGGCCTGCATTGGTGTTAAGTATTCCGAATTGTTGGATCTGGATGGACTCTCCTTGGCAGCTTATCAGGTTTTTTAAGTCAAACCTACGCGTACGCCAAGTAAAGTGAAGGAAGTCTTCAAGCATAGCATTTATATTTTTGTAAGTACCAATTAAAATTAAAAAACTGTTTTAGCTCAGCAATTAAAATTTTTAATTGGTATAAAAAAACCGGCAAACATTAAATGCTTGCCGGTCGTATTAATTATTATTATTCTTCTTCTTTACTCTCGGCTTTTTTCTCATTGTCCTCGAGTTGTTCTTTCAATTGTGAGAAAACATCCATATCTCCAAGGGTAGTTTTTTCGACTTTAGACTGCGTCTTCTTGACCTGTGTTCTGGTCTCCTTAACTACTCTTTCTTTCTCAACTTTAACTTGCTCACCAGCTTCTTTGCTGATGTCTTCAAGATATCTTGAGTGAGATACTAATATTCTCTTATCATCACGATTGAATTCAATTACTTTTACTGTCAAAGTTTCGTCTTGCTCAGCAAAAGAACCGTCTTCTTTCTTGACGTGTCTGATTGGAGCAAAAGCTTCCAATCCGTATGGCAATTGTAAAATTGCTCTTCTGTCATCTTTCTTAACAACAGTAGCTTCATGGTAAGAACCGATCGGGAACACATTTTCAAAAGTATCCCATGGATTCTCTTCCAACTGCTTGTGTCCTAGAGAAAGTTTTCTGCTATCCATGTCTATCTCCAAAATAGATATATCTATTTCGTTACCTACTTTGGTAAATTCTGATGGATGAGAAAAACGCTTCGTCCATGAAAGATCTGAAATGTGAACCATTCCTCCAATACCATCTTCCAATTCAACAAATACACCATAAGGAGTAAGGTTCTTAACGATACCTTTATGGTTTGTACCTACTGCAAATTTCTTCTGTATTTCTGACCAAGGATCTTTGGTAAGTTGCTTCACAGATAAGGACATCTTACGAGTCTCTCTATCTATTGTAACTACCTTTGCTTCGTATTCTTGGTTTAATTTGAAGTATTCTCTTGCGTTGATCGGCTGGTTGCTCCAAGTTACCTCAGAAACGTGGATCAATCCTTCGACACCTGGGTTGATCTCCAAGAATGCACCGTAATCCTCGATGTTAACGATCTTACCTTTAACCGTAGAACCTTCAACAACGTTTGGATCAAGAACCTCCCATGGATGTGGTTGCAATTGCTTAAGACCAAGTGAGATACGTTTCTTGTTCTCATCAAAATCTAGTACTACTACATTGATCTTCTGATTTAATACGATCACTTCTTCTGGGTGGTTAATTCTACCCCATGAAATATCTGTGATGTAAAGTAAACCATCAACACCTCCTAAATCTAAGAATGCTCCAAAGTCTGTGATGTTCTTCACGATACCTTCCAGTACTTGACCTTTTTCCAACTTCTGGATGATCGCATCTCTCTGCTCCGCAAGATCGCTCTCGATAAGTGCTTTGTGAGATACAACTGCGTTCTTTATGATCTCGTTGATCTTAACTACTTTGAATTCCATTGTTTTACCAACGTATGCATCGTAATCAATGATCGGCTTGATATCTATTTGTGAACCTGGTAGGAATGTTTCCAATCCACCACAGTCTGCAATAAGACCACCTTTTGTTTTAGAGATGACAGTACCTTTAATGACTTTACCGTCATTGTAAGATTCAACGATATCATCCCAAGCTTTAAGTAATTTCGCTTTTCTTCTTGACAATACCAGTTGACCTCTATCATCTTCCTGCTTCTCAACATATACATCAACAGGATCTCCAACTGCCAAGTCTGGCATGTCTCTAAATTCAGACAATGGAATCAATCCATCTGACTTATATTTAATATCTAGAATAACATCTCCATCATTGATCGCAGATACAACACCTGTGATGATCTCTGATTCGCCTACAAGGCTCAACGTTGATTCGTAATCTTTTAAATATGAAGTGATTTCTGCTTCGCTGTAAAGTAAGCTACTCTTGTTTGAAATGGTCCAGTCATACTCATCGTGACCAGGTCCCTTGATCGCTGGATCATCAGGCATTTCTAAGACAAGCTCGTCTTGCTCATCTTTAGCTTCTTTTTTTTCTGGTGCTGCAGTTTTTTCTACAGTTTCAACTATTTCGTCTTTAGCTGTTTCGTTTTTGACTTGCTCTACCTTCTCGGCTTTTTCTACCTGCTCTACCTTCTCCAAGTCTTTCTTTTCTTCGTCTGCCATATAAAATGGTTAAAATTTGTATGCTTTTTGATATTTAAACAAAAAACAGAGGTTAATAAATAAAAATGAGTGCAAAGGTACATTAAAAAAGACTGTGATAAAAGTCTTTTATCCCAATTTATTGGGAATTGAAGCCTTTTTTAATCTTATTCGTATAATTATAACTTGCGGCAAAAGCAAAAATTTGTACTTTTAGCATAATTGCCTGTATTTTAATCTAAATCAAAGACTTATACATGTCAGATCAAAGACCTTGGTTAAAAAATTACCCTACTGGAATACCTGTGAACATAAACCCGGATAGTTACGCTACTCTGGTAGAAATGTTCAAGGATACATTTTCCAAGTACAAAAATAACATCGCATTCAATTGTATGGGGGCAACAATCACTTTCGAACAACTGGATAAATACTCTGAGCAATTTGGTGCTTACCTTCAGCAAAGAGGTCTTGAAAAAGGAGATAAAATCGCTCTAATGATGCCCAATTTATTGCAATATCCTATCGCCTTATTTGGTGCTTTGCGTGCAGGATTGATCGTAGTAAACACAAATCCTTTATACACTCCTAGAGAAATGCTCCATCAATTTTCTGATGCAGAAGTAAAAGGAATAATCATCGCCGAAAACTTCGCTTCCAATTTGGAGAAAATTCTTCCTGATACAAATATCAAAACCATAATCCTCGCCTCAATTGGAGAAATGCATTCCTTTTTCAAATCAAGGATGATAAACTTTGTAGTCAGAAAGATCAAAAAAATGGTACCCGCTTTTACAATAGCAAACACTGTTAATTTTTCTGATGCCTTAAAAGAAGGGAAGAAATTTCAGTTGACCGAACACATAGGACAACCGAATGATACGATATTGCTTCAATACACAGGTGGTACTACAGGCGTTGCTAAAGGAGCGATGCTTACCAATCGAAATTTGATCGCCAACATGGAGCAGATCAGATCGTGGATGGCTCCGTTTCTCGAAGAAGAAAAAGAAGTCTGTCTATCTCCTTTACCTATGTATCATATTTTTGCTTTTACAGTAAATTGCCTAGCGCTGATGAGCTATGGGGCACAAACTATATTGGTAACAAATGCAAGAGACTTGGATTCTATCATAAAAGAATTTAAAAATCACCCTATTAGTTTGATGACGGGTGTAAATACACTTTTTAATGCCCTACTAAATAATGAAGATTTCAACCAATTGGATTTTAGTAGTTTGAAAATTACTGTTGGTGGTGGTATGGCAGTGCAAAGACCAGTTGCAGAAAAATGGAAGAAAGTCACTGGAGTGGATCTTTCAGAAGGTTATGGCCTCACAGAAACTTCGCCAGTTGCCTGCATAAACCCACTAGACGGCAAAGGCAAACTTGGAACAATAGGACTGCCAGTTTCTTCAACGGATGTAAGAGTGGTAGATGAAAATGGAGCGCCACTGGAAATAGGTGGTGTTGGCGAACTGCAAATTAAAGGTCCCCAAGTAATGAAAGGTTATTACAACAGACCAGAGGAAACTTCAAAGTCAATCACTGAAGAGGGCTGGTTTAATACGGGAGACATTGCGAAAATGGATGAGAATGGCTTCTTTAAGATCGTAGACAGAAAGAAAGACATGATCTTGGTTTCAGGCTTTAATGTTTTTCCAAATGAAATTGAAGAAGTGGTTGCCTCAATGGATAAAGTGCTTGAAGTTGCAGCTATTGGTGTACCACATGAAAAATCTGTAGAGTGTGTAAAGATTTTTGTAGTTAAAAAAGATAAGTCTCTGAATGAAGACGAAGTAATTGCTTTTTGTAGAGAAAATCTTACTGGCTACAAAGTTCCAAAACATGTTGAATTTAGAGACGAGCTTCCTAAATCTAATGTAGGCAAAATACTTAGAAGACTCTTGAAAGATGAAGCAGCGAAAAGCAAAGTGTAAAAACTTTTCAAAATAAAGAAAAGAAAAGGTCGACTTGATATCAAGTCGACCTTTCTTTTTTTGCGTGATCTAAATCACATTCAAAACACTATTTCTTTAGTGCGTCTCTGATCTCTGCCAACAATTCTTCTTGAGAAGGTCCAGGTGGTGGTGGTGGAACCGCTCTATTATAAGCTTTTACTACCAAGAACAATACAAATGAAATGATCAAGAAATCAATAAGAAATTTCAAGAATTTACCGTATCTGATCGCAACTTCAGGCGTTGCAACAGTTCCATCAGCATTTAATTCTCCTGCCTGTAAAACTTTTTGCAAACTACTAAAGTCTACACCTCCCATTGCCAAACCTAATGGTGGCATTAAAATATCACCAGTAAATGAAGTAACAACAGCTCCGAAAGCTCCAGCCATAATTACAGCTACAGCAAATCCGACTACATTACCTTTGTTAATAAACTCCTTAAATTCTGCCCACATAATTTTTTAAAATTTTAGTTGGTTAATCAATATAAATTTTCTAAAAGTTTTGACGCTCTTTAGGGATTATGTCACTTTACTTTTTCTGCTTAATGGTTAAAATTACAATTTTAACTAATATAAAAATAATGAGGTGAATATAATCTTCAAATAAGCTATATTTGGTGCTTAATTATTAAAGCTATAAAACTAATGAATCAAGATCTCTTGTTTAGGATCGCTTTGACCAAAATCCCGAGTATTGGTCCCATCCTCACGCGCAACCTCATTCACCACTTTCATTCTGCAAAATTCGTTTTTGAAGCATCTTTAAAAGAATTACTCAAAGTACAAGGTATCAGTGCCCAACTTGCAAAAAGTATTCTTGCAAAAAACACATTCAAAAACGCTGAAGAAGAATTGGTTTTTCTTGAAGAAGAAAATATCAATTGCATCTTTTTTAATGATGATGCATATCCTGAAAGGTTGAAACACAACCACGGATCACCTGTGATATTATATTCAAAAGGCAACCTGACCTTAGATCACCCTAGAAATGTGGCTATCGTTGGAACCCGGAAGTATACGCCCATCGGCAAACAAAATACCGAAAATTTAGTAGAGGGACTAAAAAAATACAACGTTCAGATAGTGAGTGGCTTAGCATATGGTATCGACTTCTTGGCACACAACAAAGCAGTGGAGCAAAACATCCCAACCATTGGTGTGCTAGGTCATGGCCTTTCTATGATCTATCCTTACGATCACAAAGTATTAGCCAATGCAATGCTAGAAAATGGTGGCCTATTGACTGAATTTCCTTTTAAGACCGGAATAAACAAAGATCAATTTCCGATGAGAAACAGAATAGTAGCCGGTCTCTGCGACGCCATTATCGTTGTTGAATCAGCGGTCAAAGGAGGATCTATCATCACTGCCGAGTACGCAAATAATTTTAACAAAGACGTATTCGCCTTTCCCGGCAGGATTCAAGACAAACAGTCTGGAGGATGCAACAGATTAATTAAAATAAATAAAGCTCATCTACTTGAAAAACCTGAAGACATTGCTTATATCATGGGATGGAATAAGGAAAATCGAGGAATTGGCATACAACAAACTTTATTCGTCGACTTATCAAAACAAGACGAAAAAGTTATTGAAACCATTAAAAAGTATGGCGAATCTAGCTTTGACAAGATCAGCTATGATACAGAGATTCAAAATTCTGAATTGGCTTCATTACTATTAAATTTAGAATTTAAAGGAATAATTAAATCTTTACCAGGGAAACGCTTTATCTTGAATTAAAATTGAAACGTATGACATTCCAAAATAAAATATTCCTTTTCTATCTGGCAATTATAAGCATTAGCTGTACTTCCTACATCACTCCTTCTGCAAATACTTATGATGGCGGTCAATATAATGTAACACCTTTAAATGTCAAAACTCAACCAAAAGCATATTCAGTAAACAGAGCCAAAAATCTGATCTTGCTCATTGGAGACGGGATGGGAGTAGGCCAGATCAGTGCAGCACTCTACTCCAACAACAAGTCACTTTATCTGCAGGAATTTCCAGTAGTTGGCTTACACGAAAATCATTCTTCAAGTAGCTTGATCACAGATTCTGCTGCCGCAGCAACTTCTTTCGCCTGTGGAGTTAAAACATATAATGGCGCAATTGGTGTCGATGCTGATACCATCTCCCAAAAGACGATTCTAGAAGAATGTGAGGAAAATGGAATGTCTACCGGAATGGTTGCCTCTTCCACCATTGTCCACGCCACACCAGCTTCCTTTATTGCACATGTTCCGCAAAGAAAAATGTACGAAGACATCGCCAAAGCATTTTTAGATACCGAAATAGATTATTTTGTTGGTGGTGGAAAAAGATATTTTGACAGAAGAAAAGATGACATTAATTTATTAGAAAGTTTAAAGAAAAAGAAATACGCCGTGTCTACTTATTTTGAAAAAGAGTTTGGCGCGTTGACGATAGATAATTCTAAAAACTTTGCATACCTGACTTCCGATACAGACCCAGTTCCTTTTAGTCAAGGTAGAAACTACCTGTTGCCTGCTTCTAAAACTGCAATTGAATTTCTAAAAACCCACGATGACAAGGAGGATAAAAAAGGTTTTTTCTTAATGATCGAAGGCTCCCAAATTGATTGGGGTGGGCATGCGAATAATGCAGAATATATTATTTCCGAAACTTTAGAGTTTGACAATATTATCGGCGAAGTTTTAAAATTTGCAAAAGAAGATGGAGAAACATTAGTAATCGTCACTGCAGACCACGAAACGGGAGGTTTTGCTATAAATAATGGTTCTACCCTCGATAGTCTAAAAACTTCCTTTACTTCTACTTATCATACTGTCGAACTGATTCCCGTTTTTGCTTATGGACCTGGTGCTTACCAATTTACTGGGCTATACGATAACACAGAAATTTATCATAAGATGCGTGCAGCACTAGGATTCTCCAATAAGGACTGATTTATGCTATTTTATAGGTGCTTTAACATTCTCTTATGGCTAGATTTAGAACTTATTGCGTTACTATAATAATACTACGTAGTCAAAAAAACATATTCATATACAATACCTTTCGATGATCAAATATTTAGTATTTCTCACTTTTGTTTTCTTATCTATTTGCTTATCGCAAAATGTAACCGCTCAAGTTGTCAATAAAAAGAATGCCTCAGAAAAGGTCGTAAGGCTTTTTGACAGAGGCATGAAGTATGTCTTCAACGGAGTTGATAATAAAGCTCTAGATGATTTTGAAAAAGTCATCCAGCTGGAACCAAATTTTATAGAAGCTTATATCCAGATCGCTGCTATCCAATACGAAAGAAAAGATTACGAACAAGCAGAAAAAAAATTTGAACAAGCTTTGGCTATAAGCGACACCTACGAACCTAAAGTTTTGTACACCCTTGCGCTGACAGAGCTTAAACTCAACAAGAAAAAAGAATCTGTAGAGCATCTTGAAAAGTTCATTGAGGTAGATTCTAAATATGATAAACTTAAAACCAAAGCTTCCACGCTTGTTGAGACGATCAATTTTCGATCAGAAGCCTTGTTAAATCCCGTTCCTTTTGATCCTATAAATTTGGGAGCGGGGATCAATACTACCGACCTTGAATATCTACCTTCCTTGACTGCTGATGGACAAACAATGGTCTATACGAGAAGGATCCTTCCTCCAAGTGGCAATGTCAACAGAGGCAATGAAGATTTTTATATAAGCCATTTCAAAGATGGAAAATGGACCGAAGGCCGCGCATTAGAAACAATCAATCGACCAGAAACAAATGAAGGCGCACAAAGTCTTTCTGCTGATGGCAAGCTTTTGGTTTTTACGATTTGTGATCGCAGAGATAGTTACGGAGGATGTGATCTATATTATTCTCAAAATAAAAAGGGTATCTGGTCTGCACCTAAGAACTTAGGCAACAAAGTAAATTCTCGAGCATGGGAAACCCAGCCTTCCATTGCGGCAAATAAAAAATCAATTTACTTCGCTTCCAAACGCGATGGCTCTAAAGGAGGCTCAGACATTTGGGTCACGCATCGAGAAAGCGGTGGCACTTTTGATACTCCAATAAATTTAGGCGATCAAATTAATACTCCCGGAGACGAACAATCTCCTTTCATTCACCCAGATGGAGAGACCTTATACTTCATGTCCAATGGCCATCCTGGAATCGGCAAAACAGATCTTTTTTATGCTAGATTGCAAGAAGATGGCACTTGGGGCAGACCGACCAATCTAGGTTATCCCATTAATTCTGAAGGTCATGAAGGAGCTTTGGTAGTCAGCACTGATGGCAAGAATGCCTTCTTCGCGTCGGATAGATTCCACGATTCTAGATCTAAAGATGGCAAGATTGATATTTATAGTTTTGAATTATATCCTGCGGCCAGACCTAATCCAGTTACCTATTTAAAGGCAAACGTAATCGATGCCATCACTGGCGAACCGCTTAAAGCTACCGTTGAGCTTAGTACATTAATTGAAAAAGAACAACTCCATTTTGCGAATACAGATTCTGAAGGCAACTTTCTAGTTTGTTTGCCTGCCGGTAAAAGATATGCGTTGAATGTTTCTAAAGAAGGATACTTATTCCATTCAGAAAATTTCGCCCTGGAAAAGAAAGAGAATACCGACCCATACTTAATGACTATTCCACTTCAGCCTATTGTAGCTCAAAAGGAACCGACAACCAGTAGCCCAATGGTTGAGTCTGTTGAAAGTAAACCGATCATCCTGAGAAATGTATTTTTCGAAACAGCTTCTGCTGCTTTACTTCCAGAATCTACCAATGAGCTCAACAAACTTATTGCACTGTTAAATTCAAATCCCAATTTGAATATTCAGATCAGTGGCCATACAGACAATGTTGGTTCAGTTCAAGACAACCAGCGTTTATCTGAAAACAGAGCAAAAGCTGTGTATCAGTTTTTGATCGATGGAAAAATAGATGCCTCTAGATTAAAGTTTAAAGGGTATGGAGAAAGTCAACCCATTGATTCTAATGAAACCGATCTAGGTAAAAAGAATAATAGAAGGACAGAATTTATTGCTATCTAAAGGTTTAGTTTAAATCTAAGGTACTTTATTGTTAATTCATTTTTCAAATGCATTCGCTCGTAGTATGTTTTGATCTTTAGATCCTCATTTTCTAAAGCTTGCGCGTAGATGTTATCATGCTTATAAATAATCTCTGCCCCTTCAAAAGACCCTATAGACTCTAAGCTGTAAGCATACAACTCTGGTGAATCTGTCTTCAAATGAATCACATGTTCCGAATTCAATATTTCTTTGTATTTATTCAAAAAATAATGTGACGTAAGTCTCCTGTTAGATTTTGATTCTCTCAAGAAAGGATCCGGAAAAGTTATCCAAATTTCATCAATTTCATTCTTGTCAATAAAGCTATCTATGATCTCAATACGAGTTCTTAAAAAAGCAACATTGGCCAAACTTTCATTTAAAGCAATAGTTGCTCCTTGCCAGATCCTGGCACCCTTTATATCAACCCCAATAAAATTTTTATTTGGATACTTTCTTGCCAATGCCACTGCGTACTCTCCTCTACCGCAGGCAAGTTCTAACACAAGAGGGTTGTCATTCTTAAAATGTTTGGAGTTCCAGCTTCCTTTTAGGTTTATTTCTTCCCCTTGGTGCCCTAAAAGAATGGCTTCATGTGGATCGAAGTTTTCAAAAACATTTGGGTAACTGAGAATATCAGCAAATCTCTGGAGTTTATTTCTGCGACTCAATGCAAATCTTTTGGCTATTAAATTATGGTGTCAAGATAAGTAATTTACTTTATTGGTAAAGTAAATAGTAAAGCAAAATTTGGCAAAATTATCCTAATGAAAGAGGCTTGTGTTTCTGAAGCTTTAAGAAAAGCAGGCTAGGTGGAGAGCTACCGAAACATTTCTCAAAATATTAGCCTTTATTTTATAAAAATACTACTTCAAACCATAAGCATTATCATCTAATCTATGAGCCATTCTTTGTATGGCATCGATGATATTATCCAACTGAGGAGGATAATCGACGTATCTAGCATTTGCCTTGTCCTTTCCCCAGATACTTATGGTTATGACCTTTTTTCTATTTCCATAGGCAATGGCTAATCTCAAAGGTACCGGTGTAGGCTTCTTTAATTTTCTTCTGAGACAAACGGAAGTTTCGCAATCATACACTCTTTCCAAGTCGAAGAAACTTTGCTTGACAACATATTCTGCAAACAATTCAAGTTCTTCTCGTGGAATGTCTTTCTTGGTGACCATCAACCCATTTTCAATACTCTTAAATTCTTTGATTAGTCTTCCCTTACTGTTGATGTGTATGTAATCTCTAATGACTGGATCTATCCCTCCATAATATCCTCCACCGATCAATTCAATACTTATATAAGTATCTTTTTCTTCCACTGCATTATTTTTTTTCTTTCTTTCTTTACTTCTAGCCCACCATCTTTTCTTTCCTTTCTTTGGATTGACTGCATTGACATTGACATCAGGTAGCTCGTTGGCAGGCTTAATAAATGGTGCATCTTTTCCATCTATAGCTACAAAGTGATATTGATAGGTCCCTTTACTGTTAGGTTGTGTAAATTCAAGAACCAATTTTTGTGGGCTTACTTCTGCAATGATAAATTTATTGATATGTTTGAACTTATAGAATAATTCATTTTCATTCAAACTCCAGGTCCCTCTACTCATATCCCCATTAAGGAACTGTTGGTAGGTATAGTCGTATTTGAAATAAAGGAAATAATCATAATTCTCATCGGCTTGATGAATGATCGTATTTGATTCGAGATGCATGGCATAGGTGTATCGCCATTTCGTTTCTACGATCTGGCGCTCGTCTACCTTATGAAAAGCGGCATAAGTAGTATCTACTTGGGCATGCATTGGAATTGATGCCCATGCCACAACTAAAATAAAACCTATTATATTAAAGATCTTCATAATAGAAGGAGTGCCAACGTGTATGTTTTACAAAATTTACCTAAACTTAACTTATATCAAAATCTGTACCCAAATGTCAAAATGAACTTATTTTGCCTTATTTCGCTCAAAACAGATGGTTGTGGCGCTACAGTTAGTGTATACGGTGTGTAACCCTGAGATTGCAATATAGCTCGATAAGCAAGGTCTATATAGAAGCTTTTGCCTCTAAATCCACCTCCAAAGCTTATAAGGTCATCTACAATGTCATCATTGCTAAATGGGGTTGGAATGAGGGAATAACCTCCTCTTAATCGCCATGATTTACCCAATGCTAGCTCTGCACCCAATTTTATATTAACTGCCGATTGGAAGTTGTTTTCGATCTCATTGTTAACACGAAGTTCTTGGATCTCAGCTGGTGTGTTGGAAGTGTTTTTCGTCAAATTGAAATTTGCTTTTCCATAATTCAGGTATTCAACCTCTGCAGACACAAATCCAAATTTTTGCACGAAAGCCGCAGACGCAGAAATCCTCAAAGGAGTAGACAAACCATAATCAAAAACCCCTTCTAATGATTCAGCCTCATCAGACGAAAATACATTTGGTTCATTAGGATTGGATTCAAAAAACAATGCCTCATAATTCAATCTAGATTGAAAATTGTCTGTTAGCGCCATTGCCGTTGGAGTTTGAGCAGCCAGCCCAAATCTTAAGGATTGCATTGCTTTATATATAATGCCTGCTTTAAAGTTTACACCAATTCCTGAAGTCGTTAGCGTTTCTTCAAAAACTAGTTGTTCAAATTCTAAAATATTGTTAAATGGATCCGACTCTGTGTAAGTTCTACGCTCTTCATAATTGATCAAAGGCGCTGCCAGCGTCGCGCCGAAATAAATCTTGTCATTATAATTCCATGCAAGGGAAATAACAAATTCATTGATCCCTCCAGTTATGCTTAATGTTTCTTCTCTAAATAGATTGCCTGAACTGAAGTCATCAAATGTTCCCCATACTCCAGATCCTTGACTTACTTCATCGATTGCGCTCAAAGTATAAGCAAGTGCTGCATCAAATTCATAGAGTTCATCTGGAGAACTACCCGCTGATAATTCAGCAAAATTTTCTAATATAGAGCTACTTCCTTCCCCTTCATATTTCATCGTTCTATGAAAGCTCGCGACTCTGTTATAGCCTATACCAAGGTTGAAAGACTTCAGCTTTGGTTTACGCCTTGGCTTATTATAAAATACAACACCTATGTTATCTAAATTGAAGTTATTTTTTCTAAAATCAGTAGGACTTCCGCTATCCAAAGAGGAGGAAGTATTTACGGACGACACTGAGGGACTAATGATAAATTCTGACTTTCTAAATACTCCCAATCCCGCGGGATTAGAACTCAATGTTGAAAAGTCTGCACCGAGTGCTCCGATAGCACCACCTATCGCGATTGTACGCGCTGTACCTCCTGATCTTAATTCCATATACCTCAATGACTCAACAGCTGACTGAGCTTTAAGAAAGGGACAAGAGAAAATTGCTAAAAAAATTATGAATATAGATTTGGTCTTCATGGTTATGCCGTTTTATTATGCTCTGACAAAAATAGATATTATGTTTATTTGCGCTCAAAATTCTTCAAAAAAAATGGGTGCGGACAATATTGCCCACACCCATTTTTTATTTTTTACTAAGACCTTATTAGTTACCTCTTCTTGGAGAACTAGATCTTGATCTTGGCGAAGAACGTCTCGTCGAAGATGATCTTGAGGATTTAGGAGTATATCTTGATCCTGACCCTCTATTTAAAGATCTGGTAGAACTTCTATTATTAGAAGGTCTGTTATAACTTTTTGATCGATTATTACTTTTACTTCTGATGATCGTATTATTGGACCTAGAAGATTTAGTAGTATTTGATCTTTTATTTCTGTTATAAGAATTATTACTTCTAGTAGACTTCTTGTTGTCATATTGTGACTTAGGTCTAGTAGTAGTCCTAGTTCTTGTACTGTTGTTAGAGTCATTATATCTCTGAGTTCTAGTGGTAGTACCCTTAGAGTTAGAAGGACGACTTGTCTCAGTTCTAGCATTTGTAGCTGCGTTTGATCTAGCATTTCTAGAATTAGTTGCATCCTTAGTAACACTGCTATTTCTTGTTACACTAGGAGTTCTTTGATTTCTAGGTGTATTTACTGTAGAAGATCTACCATTATTTCTACCATTTCTCGGGCCATTATATACTGCCGGTCTTGAAACTGCAGTTGGCGTGTAAGAATTTGGTGAATTGTAGTATCCAGGATTACATGGGTTGCTGTAACCTGCATTGGAAGCAAAGCCACCGTAACCTCCGTATCCTCCAAACCCTCCAAAATTATTGAAAGCTCTGTTACCGTATGGGTTCCATGCATTGTATGGATTGTTCCATGAACTCCAAGAGTTATATGGATTTACATACCAAGCATTGTAAGGATTATTGTAGCCTGCAAAGTATGGATTGTAAAATCTATTTCTTCTAGAATTTCTCCAAGATCTATAACCGAAGTTATTTCCGAAACCTACATAAATAGAAGGTCCTCCAAAATTTGCAAAAGCTGCAGGGTTAGCATAAGGATTATAGTAGAAAGGATCTACGTATACTGGATCATAAAATCCAAAGCCTCTGTATGGTCTGTGGAATCTTCTGATTCTTGAAGAATAACTGTAATCGTAATCATCTTCATAATCATAAGAAGCGTCATCGTAGTCTTCATAAGAAGCGTCATCCTCATAAACATATTCCTCATCTTCTGAATAATACGCTGTATTGTCATCTTCTTCTTCTGGATTATAGTAGATATCGTCATACTGTGCAGACAAAGAACCTACTATAAAGAAACAAAGAAGGAAAGCTAGATTTGAAATTTTATTGATTTTCATATTTGAAAAAGTTTTAAAGTAATTATTGTTACTCTCTTAAAAGTTACAACCTCAATTTATTACTTTTGGATTGTAATTTTAGTTAATATTTAATTAAAATTGATTTTCAGCTAGTTAAATATCCTTAATTCTCTAAAGAAGTAGCTGAATTTCATACTTAGGACGCTAATATATGTTTCTGTCACAGAAATTGAACCAAAGTCCCCTAATTTAAACGTTTTTTAACTAAAAGAGTTTAATTTCGTACGATTTTAAGAAATCGGTAATACGAACCGATTTAAAAACAAAATTTCAATTAAAATATAGTCGATGTCAAAAGTAATTACCTCAAGAGATGAGGATTATTCCGCCTGGTATAATGATATTGTAAAAAGAGCCCAATTAGCAGACCATTCTGCAGTCAGAGGTTGCATGGTCATTAGACCTTATGGATGGGGAATATGGGAGAACATGAGGGATCAATTGGACAAAATGTTTAAAGAGACGGGGCATGTTAACGCCAGTTTTCCACTTTTTATTCCTAAGAGTTTCCTGAGTAAGGAAGCAGAACATGTGGAAGGTTTTGCAAAAGAATGTGCAGTAGTCACCCACCATAGATTGATGAATGCTCCCGATGGCTCTGGAGTTGTCGTTGATCCTACTGCCAAGTTGGAAGAAGAATTGATCGTCAGACCTACTTCTGAAACCATTATCTGGAATACCTATAAGGATTGGATCAAGTCTTACAGAGATCTGCCATTGCTAATTAATCAATGGGCAAATGTTGTAAGATGGGAAATGAGAACCAGACTGTTTTTGCGTACAACCGAGTTTCATTGGCAAGAGGGACACACTGCCCACACCACAGATACAGAAGCAATTGAAGAAACATTGACGATCTTAGATGTTTATCAAAAATTTGCCGAAGAGTATATGGCCATGCCGGTCATCACAGGTGTAAAATCTGCCAACGAGCGTTTTGCAGGTGCGGTTGACACTTATACAATAGAAGCGTTGATGCAAGATGGAAAAGCATTGCAAGCAGGTACCTCTCACTTTCTAGGTCAAAATTTTGCCAAAGCTTTTGATGTGAAATATTTGAACGAAAATCAAAAAGAAGAATACGTTTGGGCGACAAGCTGGGGGGTATCAACTAGACTAATAGGTGGTTTGATCATGACACACTCAGATGATCTAGGTTTGGTATTACCTCCAAAACTAGCCCCGCTTAAAGTAGTGATCGTTCCAATACCAAAACCAGATGCGATCATTGACGAAAAAGCGGATATGATCATCGCTGCTTTAAAAGCAAAAGGTATTTCTGTTAAGTATGACACTGACGCCAAGAAAAGACCAGGCTTTAAATTTGCGGAGTACGAAATGCGTGGGGTACCGATCAGACTCGGATTAGGAAAAAGAGACATAGAAAAAGGACAAGTGGAAGTTGCTCGAAGAGACACCGGAGAAAAGCAATCCGTTCCTTTAGATAATATAGGAGATTACATTGAAAATCTTTTGGAAGAAATTCAAACCAATCTCTTCAATAAAGCAAAAGCTTTTAGAGACGAACGAATTTCAAAAACGGATGACTTTGAAGAATTTAAAAGCATCCTGGAATCTAAAGGTGGGTTTATTTCAGCCCACTGGGATGGAACAACCGAAACAGAAAAGAAGATCAAGGAACTAACGAAAGCAACCATTCGTTGTATCCCTTTGAACAATGAAAAAGAAGCTGGGAAGTGTATTTTGACTGGCAATGATTCAGAACAAAGAGTTCTTTTTGCAAAATCTTATTAAGTTCCCTTCGACTCCTTTGTCGCTCAGGGCAAGCTGTTCATCGTTCTTGGTTCATCCCATCGACTCCTTTGTCGCTCAAGGCAGGCTGTTCATGGTAGGGTTTGCGAATATTATTAATTAATTAAAACAAAATTAAAATGGCATTAGAAGAAAAAATAATGACAGACTTAAAGGCGGCAATGAAAGCAAAAGATCAAGCTGCGCTGAGAGGAATCAGAGCCATTAAGTCAGAGATCATTAAATTTAAAACATCAGGAACTGGAGATACATTTGACGATGCTGCAGAGATAAAGCTGTTGCAAAAATTAGTCAAATCTAGACAGGATTCCCTAGACATATATGTAAAGCAAGACAGAGAAGACCTCGCAGTAGTTGAAAGAGAAGAGATCGCTGTGATTCAAAAATACTTGCCAGAACAAATGAGTATGGATGATTTGAAGGCAAAGATTGGTGAGCTTATCGCTCAGTCTGGAGCTGCCGGCATGAAAGACATGGGCAAGGTAATGGGTATGGCGTCTAAGTCCCTTGCCGGGAAAGCTGATGGCAAAACCATTTCTACTGTTGTGAAAGAGATGCTTGCGGGTGGGTAAATGATTAAAAAGAGTAAACGGTAAGGGGTGAATTGTAAAGTAAAAATTTTGTCTTTATCCTTTTACTGTTTACGCTTTGAAGTAATGTAAAGGCATCCAAGTTTGACATTTTTCAGCCTATTAAAAACCCTATTCATTTCTTAATTAGTCAAACCACTCATGCCAATCCAACCATTCATCGTATAATTTTAATATCTGTTGTTGGGCTCTATTTTTACTCTTAAAATGCACCACTGGAAGAATCAAAAAATTACCCTCATATTTGACCTCAAATTTATGTCCAACACCGGATTCATAATCTTTTAGAGCAATAACTTGTACAGCAATGTTTGGTGGCAATGGGAAAACAGCACGAGTAGTAAGCATCATCGGAAAATCAAAGTATTCAGAAAAAGCAGCATTCCAATTTTCAACATCTGATTTGGTACTTCTCTTTAATAAAATATCCTCCATTTTTTGTATCTCGTTCTTATTCAAATGTTCCCACATTCTCCTATGCAACATTGTTCTATAAGCGCTCACTGCCTGCGGTTTTGAGTCTCTTGGCTTAGATTTTTTTAGGTCAGAAGCATACATTGAAATCAGGTTGAATTCTGGATCAGTATCTACCAAAAAATCTAATATCTCGATAGGTATTTCTTTTAAAGCTTTGCTATCAAGTTCTACATCATAGACGATCTCTGAGTCCTCCCAATACGCCTCTTTTATCCTACCTTGCTGATCGCGCAAATTCCATGGAATTTCATCAATTAAAAATAGGTCCTTTTTTATTTTTACAGAAGAGCCTACAGGAAATTTTGGATTCTTTACAGGAATGCGTTCTAAGTCATCTTCGTCATTGTCAAGGTCAAAAAAGTCATCTTCATCATCATCGAAATCAAAAAGAGACCCAATTTCATCCTGATAAAAAAGGTTGTCAAAATGTTCAAGTTCTTCATAGAGCTTGTCCATTCTTTTTTCTTTTTTACACACTTTGAGCGCATCCAGAAGCATTTCTACCGGTACTAAAATTTGCTCTTGTTCTTCTTTAAATTGCTCCAGGCTAAAACCACCTTTCTCCATTTTCTTAAAATCAGATAACATATGACCCATTTCTGAGTGTCTTATGGTTTTGATTTCTTCACTTGTTCGAATGGTTTGCTGCTTAATAAAATTTAGATCGCGCTCAAGCTTATTTATTTTTAGTAATAGAAGATCAACTGTAATCGCCCTGTCTGTCAGATCAATATCCCCTTCATTTTGATAAGATTGCTCGTATTCTAATAATTTATCAATAGCATTTGATTCGTAAGCCTCAATGATCTGTTGCATCACGCTGTGGTATGATTTTCTATCATTTTCAGTCTGTGCCTTATCTGGATGGAATCTTTTGGATAGCTTTAAATATATCTTTCTGATTTGTTTTTTTTCTTCAGCTGGTGGCTCAACTTTAAATTGGGAAAATATTTCAGACACCCTGCGTTTATGCTCCTCTTCAAAATCTTCAGAATTAAAATATTCCTCCTGTTTCTCTTGCTCATCGTCATACAACAGCTCTCCCTCATTTATCACTTTTGCGAAAGCATCTAATAATTCTAAATCTTCATCAGATAAATTATTAAACTTTCTACAGTGTAAAAGAAGCTCCTTTGTTTCTTTGTACAGATTATCCAACTTATCAAATACATTTTGCTGCGAATTGAAGATTTCTCTTTGAATATCGGAGATTTTCTTTTTTGTATTTTCAAGCTTTGTCTTCAAACTTTTTAAAGTGGTCCGCTCTTTTTTTATCTGCTTATATATATTCTTTATCTGTTCTTCCTTTTCCTGCACCTCAGGACTCTTTGCTATACCTTTTATCATTTTCTTATTCTTTAAAAAAACAAAACATTAATATACTCATTGTCTAGCAAACCAACAAAATAAACGCCTCCTCAACCTGATCCACCCCAATCCATTCCTTCGCAAGTTTCATCTTCCCTTTCTCATCTTTTCCTTTCAGTTCTCCATTCGCATCCTTCCATGCTTTGATCTTCTCATCCGTCGGCCACGCTGCCAATCCTGCCAATCTAGCAATGTCATTGGCAGATAAAATATTTGAATTTTTGATATGCTCTGGTAGCTTATCATACCCAATTGGAATTTCGCCGACAGGCTGAAAAACCTTCATAATAGAATCTCCAGAAGCTCTGGTATAAAACGCACGACCCATTCTACCCATGAGATCAATTTTGTGCGGATCAATTTTTTTATTTTCATCAAGGACGTCCTCAGAAACATGCATACGTACAACTTCGCAAATAATCAAATGACCTGCGCCACCTTCATAGCCCAAGGTGATCACATCCTTCACGACACACTCCATATTGACCGGAGATTCCTTTACCCGAAAGGGTTTAACCAGATCAGAAGGAACAGGAGTCAAACCGGACTTTTCAAATTCACTAACGCCCGACTCATAGGACACAGAACTCAAAGCCATCTGTCGCAAGATCGCATGGTTGACCACATTGATAACCACCTCATCTGTTTCTCTCACATTGTGTAAGGTGTCTTTGGTGGTGTTGTCAGCTACTTTTCTATTAGAAGAAAAAACCAGCATGGGAGGATTGGAACTAAAAGCATTGAAAAAGCTATAGGGTGCCAAATTAGCATTACCCTCTTTATCAACTGTACTGACAAATGCGATTGGCCTAGGCGCTACAGAACCTAAAAGATATTGATGCAAATCGGCTGTTTTTGTTTTAGCAGGATCTATTTTGATCTTCATGAATTGGATTTAAATTATTTTGAAAACTTAATCAATCTTAGCTTGTATTATTTATACTTCTTACTTTTGAAAATGTAAAATAATACTAATGTTTTTAAAAAGATATGGTTTCCTTATAGCAGTTTTGATCGGTGCCGCAATTTTGGTTGGAAAGTACCTATATATGCAACCAAAATTCATCAATGGTGAAGTTGCTCCAAATATTGAAACCAATCTTATTAGTGGTGAGGCTTTCAAGCTTTCGGACCTCAAAGGCTCTTATGTATTACTGGACTTTTGGGGCTCTTGGTGTGGGCCATGCAGGGCGGAATTTCCTAAATTGAAGGCACTACATGAAAAGTATGCTGGCAAGACTTTAAAAAATGGAGCCAAACTAGAGGTCGTGAGTATAGCATTAGAGACCAGCACCAAAGTTGATAGATTGGCTAAAGTAATTGAAATGCAAGGTTTAGATTGGAAATATCACATATTGGACCCAATAAATGGTAGTCTTTTTGATGCTGCCATAGCCACTAAATTGTATGGCGTAAGAGAAATTCCTACCAAATACCTCATCAATCCGGACGGATATATCATTGGAGTGAATTTATCTTATGAAGAAATGTCCAATATTTTAGAAAAAGCCCTATAATTGCTGCCAATTTGGCACAGAATGCCCAGTGGCATAGAAAATGATGTCTACCAAATAATGTTTAAAAAATTTAAGAAAATAATGTCGAAAGATAAAAATAACAATCCCGAAGAGACGGAGACATTGGAAGATCAAGATCAAGTTCAGGAAAATGAGCCTCAGACTGAAGAAGGAACCATAGAAACATCTGAATCTGAAGAACAAACTGAAGAAGAAGCGTTAGATCCTATGAGCAAACTCGAATTGGAAAGAGATGAGCTAAAAGACAAGTATCTAAGACTAATGGCTGAGTTTGATAATTTTAGAAAAAGAACCGTAAGAGAAAGGTTGGAAAATATGGACATGGCTGCTAAAGGCACACTAGTCAAATTGCTTCCTATCCTTGATGATTTTGATAGAGCTAAGGCTAATGCAGAAGATGAAAATAGCGAGGAACCTTTTAGTGAAGGTGTGCTCATGATCTACAACAGACTTCATGCTACTTTAAAAAGTATGGGCTTAGAAGAAATGGTTTCAAATGGCGAAACATTTGACCCAGAACTTCATGAAGCCATCACTCATATTCCTGCACCATCTGATGAATTGAAAGGTAAAATTGTTGATACAACAGAAAAAGGATATACACTCAAAGACAAAATAATTCGCCACGCTAAAGTAGTAGTGGGTAAATAAAAAAGCATGGCAAAAAGAGATTATTACGAAGTACTTGGGGTAGAAAAGAGTTCTGATCCAAGCACTATAAAAAAGGCCTATCGAAAGATCGCTTTGAAGTTTCACCCTGATAGAAATCAAGGGGACAAAGGAGCTGAAGAAAAGTTTAAAGAAGCTGCTGAAGCATACGAGGTTTTAAGCGACCCAGATAAAAAGTCACGTTACGATAGATTTGGTCATGCTGGTGTATCTGGCAATGGTGGTCGTGGTGGATTTGGCGGAGCTGGCAGCATGAATATGGAAGATATTTTCTCACAGTTTGGAGACATCTTCGGAGACAGTGGATTTGATACCTTCTTTGGAGGATCTGGAGGTGGCGGTGGTCGTGCTAGAAGACCTCAAGGTCAAAAAGGTTCTAACTTGAGAATCAAAGTAGCTTTGTCTTTAGAAGAGATCTACAAAGGTGTCAAGAAAAAAATCAAAGTTAAAAAACAAGTTCCTTGTAATACTTGCTCTGGTTCGGGTGCTAAAGATTCAAGTTCTATAAATACTTGTAGTACTTGCGCAGGCAATGGTTATGTCAGACAAGTAAAAAATACTTTTCTTGGTCAAATGCAAACAACTGTAAGTTGCCCAACTTGTAACGGGACTGGTCAGATGATCACTGCCAATTGCAATTCTTGTAAAGGAGAAGGTAGGGCTTACGCCGAAGAAACAATTGAGTTAGAAATTCCAGCAGGGATAGATGAGTCGCTTCAGATGTCTATGAGAGGCAAAGGAAATGCAGGAATGAGAGGTGGCCCAGCCGGTGACTTGATCCTAAAGTTTGAAGAGAAACCTCATGATACGCTTATGCGTGATGGGGCAAATGTGATCTACGAGCTTTACCTGAATTTTGCTGATGCAGCACTTGGAACCTCCAAAGAGGTCCCCACTTTAGAAAATAAGGTGAAGATCAAAGTTCCACCAGGGACACAATCAGGAAAATTATTTAGACTGAAAGGAAAAGGTTTTCCAGCAGTTCAAGGTTATGGTCAAGGAGATCAGTTGATCCATGTCAATATATGGACGCCAAAGAAATTGAGCTCTGATGAAAAGGCCATCCTTGAACGCATGAAAGGCATGCCGAATTTTCATCCTTCTCCAGGCAAATCAGAAAAAGGATTTTTCGATAAGATGAAGGATTACTTCAACTAGATGAATAAGGCACTACCTTTAATTGGTTTTATGCTGATGGCAATTTTGCTGGGTAGCTGTGGTCCTAATTATAGCTTTAAAGAAACAAAAGATATCCCTGAGAAGGGATGGTCATATCAGAATAAATTAAGCTTCGACTTTGAGGTTAACGACACTTCTCAGTTGCATGATCTCTTTATTCAAATAGAACACAAAGAAACTTTCTCTACTCAAAATATCTATGTCAATGTATACACAGGCATGAAAGGCGAAGCGCTCAAGAAAAATGAAATTTCTCTTGAACTCTTTAGCAAACTTGGACTACCGATAGGATCTTGTCGCAATGAACTTTGCAAAACATTGATCCCGATCCAGACTTCCACATTTTTTGATAAGGTTGGTACTTATGTTTTTGAGATTGAGCAAAACAATCGTGCTAATCCTTTAAGAGACATTCAAAGCGTAACCTTCTTGATTCAAAAAGGAGGAACGAAGTAAACTTCATCTAAAATATTTAATTGCCTTGCTATATGGATCAAAATTGCACCATATAAGAGTCAATGATGTACATTTTATTCACATTAGATAATTTTATATTTATTTGAAGCAATACTTGTGGAAGACCACTTCTATTATCCCAGTATCATTGTAATATTAATTTTAACAAAAAAAAATCATGCATATGGATAGTCGAAGTTCTTTTACGCTCTTTATTTTTATTCTATTAATAGCATCAATGAGTTCCTGTTCTCATTCATTTTACGCTCCAAATGACAACATCATGGTGCAGCTTAAAGAAAAAAACGAATTCACTATTTCAGGATCGGTAGTAGCACTTCCAAATCCATTTGATTTAAGTACTGAGGCAGAATATTCCATCAGTACCTTTCAAGTTGGATATAGTCCAATAAAACACTTAGCAATAGCTGGTTCATATTTTAGTTTGAATGATGTAGAAAAAGAAATCTATCCAGTCCAAGGAAAAGGTAAAATTTGGAATGGTGCTTTAGGCACATATTACTTTATAAATTTCCGAGAAAAAGACAACATACCAGATTTTCACGATTATAAAGTAGACGCATCAGATAAACCTTTTGGATTATTATTTGATCTCTATGCTGGATACGGAGAAGGCAATGTTCAAAATACATACTACGAGGGAGCTAAATCTATTGTTGACTTTCAAAACTATTTTATCCAAGGTGGCTTTCATTTTAAATCTCAATACTTTGACGCAGGTTTTAGTTTAAAAAAATCAATTTTAAATTATCATAACTTTGAGACGTATTATGAAATCAACGATGCAGATCTGAATGACATTCAAAATTTGATGCGTAACAATACATACAATCCACTACATTTAAACATGAGAGTCTCTGGAGGATTCCCTTTTGGCAAAGTCTATTTAAATCTCAATGATGTTATAAATGAAACAGAAGAACTTAAAACATTAGATTTCAATGTGACTCTAGGTATCCAATTAAATGTGCATGATATTTTCAAATCCCTAAAGAAACGTAGTAAATAGAACTTGATAAACGATTAGGAGCTTATATATTTAATTCACCAAAAGTGTGTATTGACTAATGAAGTATTGTAAAAAATGTATTCAAATTGTTTATGCGGTTATTTGTTGATTTGTTTATAATAATCTAAGAAAATCTATAAACAAACACACATGTTCGCCATAGCTTTAGCGAAGGAGAACGAATAACTAATTTGTACTAAGAACATTTGAAGCAATTGATGTCAAAATTGATGTTTGGTGTACAAGCTATATAGTTGCCAACACTTAATACCTAAAATCAGCTTTCTCCCTTAATCCGAATATTATAAAAAATAGAAATTAAAAGGCATCTTTACTGTTAGCGACCTTAGAAATAGTCAAAATCTTAAAATGAAAAATAGTTGCAAACTGTATCTAATCTCTTTACTACTATTTATGATGCTTTCTTCTTGTTCGCATTCATACTACACACCAAGTGATAATATAATTGCCGCACTAAAAGAAAAAAAAGAGATCAAGGTAGTTGGTACTTATGTGCCCAAACCGAATCTCATGAAACCTTCTCCTAGAGAGAAAGCTGTTGCTGGATCATTACAGATCGGTTATAGCCCAATAAAACACATAGCTGTTGCTGGTACATATTTTAACCTCTCAGAAAAATACATCCGTCCAGCAAATGGATCTAAGACATTCAACAATTGGAATCTGGCACTAGGTGTTTATCATTTCTTCAATTTTACAAAACGTACAGAAAATAATAAAGCAGCCAATGCCGACCCTATTGAAACTTCAAAGTTTAGAGGTTTGTTATTAAATTTATATGCAGGTTATGGTCAAGGGAATGCCTCAAATACATATATCAACGAAGGCACTTCTTCCCTTGAATTTGAAAAGTACTTTGCTCAAATTGGTTTACACTATATGACTAAACATTTTGAATTAGGAGGAAGTATCAATCATGCAATTTTGAATTATTATGACGGAATAACCATTCAAGTTCTCGATCCAGAACTGAGAAATATAGAGTCGATTTTTTTCAACAATCCATTCTATCCTATGACGGCTAATTTTAAAATAGCTACTGGAACTAGAAATTTAAAGCTTTATTTAAATATTAATAGGTTAATTTTCCCAAACACTAAATTAAGGACACAAGATCCTCTAGCTACAGTTGGCTTACAAGTTAATCTAAACGGACTAATGCATAAAATCAGAAATTAAATTTTTTAATTTTAACATGAAAAATATGGCTTACAAAACAATATGATCCAACTTAATACAAATTTGTTGAAAAATATTTTTCTACCTATCCTACTTATAATGTCTATTAGTTCTTGTAGGTCTACCTATTACGTACCTAATGATAACATTTTGCTCCAACTAAAGGATAAAGGTGATTTTGAAGTTTCTGGAAGCTTTTTTTATGCTTCTCAAGAAGTTCGATCCTCAAATAATACTAGAGCCGTTTTGCCAAAAGAAACTAGCTCTAAATCTAGTGTCCAAATTGGCTACAGCCCAATTAAGCACTTGGGGATAGTAGGCACCTATTCCAGTAGCAATAATGACAATATGAATCAGAGCGATCTCAGAAGTCAAGGCAAAATTTGGCAAGCTGCAATCGGAGGATATTGTTTTCTGAGAAGCAAAAATAATCCAAATCCTAATAAAGGTTTTCTAATCGATACATACATTGGTTATGGTACGGGAGGAATATCTACAAATTATTATTCCAGAGGCGGGCTATCAGAGTTAAACTTTCAACAGTATTTTATTCAAACTGGATTATACTTTAAAAACACGAAGTACGACATCGGTTTAAATTTCAAAAAATCATTTCTTAATTATTACAATACAAACATTTTTTTTGAACTCACCGTTGATGAGATCTTAATGGTAGAATCTGTTGTTGAGAATAACCCTTACAATATGAATCAACTTTCAATGAGGGTAGCGTCAGGATTTGAGAAAGGAAAAATTTTCTTTACGCTTAATCAGTTATTTAATTTTGACGATGCGTTAATGACACAAAGTCCGGAAGCAACTTTTGGTGTTCACCTTGACCTCAATAAATTATTAATAAAAAATTTGAAAGGCTAAATATAAATGCATCGCTAATAAGCATATTATTATAATAGATTAATTGAATGGCATAAACTCAAACAATACACATGATCAGAAAAATAATAAACCCATTTTTAATTTTCCTAGGTTTTAAAGTGGCAGGTGGTTGGAAATACGGTAAGGCATTTTTTTTGTATAATTTTGCTCCAAATCTATCACTCAATCTATTACACGACGGGCCTAATGTATCTGTGGGGTTACAAGTACATATCAATGATATAATTCAGTCTTCCAAAAACTGAAAATAAACTGTTAATAATAATAACTTGGCAATAAAATAGCATGTTTTACTTTAATTATATATAATGAAAACTATCCAAACATATATTCTTTTCTTTTTTCTCATTGTTAGCAGTCTATCATGTTCTCATCAATACTATGCTCCAAATGCGCCGATCATGCTCAAGCTGAGCGATAAAAAGGAGTTCAAAGTATCAGCAGCAGCACCAGGCGCTTTCCAAGTGGGTTATAGCCCGCTCAACCGATTGGCAGTTGCAGGTTCCTTTTTTACAGCACATCAAACAAATTCGAATCAAAGTTTTAATTTGCGAGAAGGAAAAGGCCATCTAGGTGTAGGAGCGATTGGTTTCTATCATTTTTTTGAAAAAAACAAGAACACTGCTTCGGATGGTAAGCCGAGTTCAAATAATTCCCTGGCTCCAATAGGTTTGCTAATTGACGTCTATGGAGGCTACGGCCAAGGAAAAGTAGAAAACAATTTTAGTAGCGGTGGGAATTCTAGTTTTAGCATACAGCAATATTTTATACAGGGTGGTATACATTTTAAATCAAAATATTTTGACGCTGGAATGGTTTACAAACAATCGGTCTTAAATTATTACGATGGATTATTGTTAGGAGAAATTGATTTCTTCGAGGAAACTCGAGTACAACAAATATTAGACAACAATCCTTATAACATCTCCGAAGTGAGTTTGCATGCCGCGGCTGGTGTAAATTACCTCAAAGCTTTCTGGAATTTGAATATTTTATTGAACAATGCCAACAGGTTGATTCTTGAATCTAATCCGATCGACTTAAATATTGGCATCATGGTCGAACTAAATGAAATGTTAAGTTTGTCAAAAGGAAGTAAAAAAATCAATAAAAGACGAAAAAAGTAAGTATATTTAGTATTACAAAAATCTATTTCAATGAAAAACTATCTGAATTTTATCAAATTAATCATTATTTTTGGTTCCTTCCTATTCATCTTTACCTCTTGCCTAAAAGATGACAATACCATAGAAAAGCATTATTGGTCTCCAGAAGATTATAGTTTACTAACAAAATATCTAGATCTTCCTACAACGCCACAAGAATACGACTTTACTTTTCCAGAGCATTATAATGGTGCTACCAGATCCTTTAATAAAGGACGTGCAACTTTAGGAAGGGTATTATTTTATGACAAAAATCTATCTGAAGACAATTCAATTTCATGTGCTTCATGCCATGATCAAAAAATTGCGTTTTCTGATGATGTAGCCTTTAGTGAAGGGGTACAACAAAGAAGAACATCAAGAAATACATTAGCACTAGGTTCAGTCTTTAGTTTCAATGAATATTATGGTTCCGTAACTTTTGGTCGGATTCCTTTCTTTTGGGATAATCGTGCAGAGTCTGTTCAAAAACAAGCAGCAATGACTTTGGGCAATGAAAACGAAATGGATATGGACATGCATCAGGTTTTGGATCGAGTACAAGATCTAGAATACTATGGTCCTTTATTTAAAACAGCTTTCAGAGATGATGACATCGATGAAACTAAGATCTTAGATGCCATTGCCGTTTTCGTAAATAGTATTGGCTCTTTCGATTCTAAATATGATAGAGCATTGGATGACTACATTAGTAGAAATGGAAGAACTAATCAATTCGAAAACAACTTCTTACCTATGCTATCTGAGTCAGAAAACAGAGGGAAGGATCTTTACATCCAACAGTGTGGTAGTTGTCATGGATCTACAATCAGTTTGCCAGGGAAGGTTTCAGCTAACAATGGTCTTGATTTAAATTACGCTGATAAAGGTGAAAATGGCGCTTCAAAGTTTAAGATTCCTACTTTAAGAAATATTACTTTAACAGGTCCATATATGCATGATGGTAGATTTGCAACCTTATCTGATGTTGTTGATCACTACAGCAACGGCATTCAAAATCATAGTGCTTTGGATGCAGACCTAAAAACAAATTCTGGGCAACCAAAGAAGATGAATTTCACAGATCAAGAAAAAGAAGATCTTATTGCGTTTATGGGAACGTTTAAAGATGATACAATGATAAATGACGAAAGATATTCTGACCCATTTAAATAATGGATCTACATTTATAGTTTGATAAAAGGCCTTCTTGCTTAGCGAGAAGGCCTTTTTTATTGAGGTTACCTAATAATTGCCAATCTAAACCATTCTTTTATAAAAATGTTCCATTGCAATAAGTAGGGTATTTTGTAGCTATTACTAGAATGATATCCTTAAATTGCAAAGTCTTAATTAATACATGAAAGAAAAAGATATACATAAAGGCTTACATTCTCACATTTCTGAAGATGATCCAACGGCATCAGCGAGAAAAGAAGATCATATCAAACTTGCTTTCAAGTCACAGGTAGACAATGGCCAAATCGATAAAAGGTTCAATTATGAGCCTGTGTTATCAGCACATCCATCTATTTCGGACCTACCAAAAATAACTTTCGCTGACAAGCAAATGAAAGCACCACTATGGATATCCAGTATGACAGGTGGTACTGAACTGGCCAAAAAGATCAATACAAATCTAGCCATGATCTGTAAAGAATTTGGTTTAGGTATGGGGTTAGGCTCTTGCCGAAAGTTACTAGATGAGGATACCTACTTTGAAGATTTCAACATGAGGCCGATCTTGGGTGATGAGGTTCCTTTTTTTGCGAACCTAGGCATTGCTCAAATTGAAAAATTAATCAAAGAAAACAAGCTGGACAAGCTTATTAGAATGCTGGATAAGTTGGAAGCAGATGGCTTGATCATTCATATAAACCCATTTCAAGAATGGCTGCAGCCGGAAGGAGATCTGATCACAGAATCGCCCTTAACAAGCATTAACAAACTGATCCAACAATTCGATAGAAAAATTATAGTTAAAGAAGTAGGGCAAGGCATGGGGCCAGAATCATTGAGGGCACTTATGCAATTGCCAATTGAATGCATAGAGTTTGCAGCTTTAGGTGGAACTAATTTTTCAAAATTAGAACTCTTTAGATCTAATATTGAAGCGAGGGAGATCTTTTCTGGACTTGCGAAAGTTGGCCACACGGCGGAAGATATGGTCCTTACGGTGAATGAGCTATTGGAAGAACTTGGAGATAAAGCTCAATGCAAACAGTATATTATCTCCGGTGGCGTGAAAAACTTTTTGGATGGTTATTATCTGATCAACAAATTAAATGCTTCTTGTATTTTTGGGCAAGCCTCAAGTTTTCTTAAATACGCGATCGAAGGATACGAACAAGTACATGATTATACTGCTGCACAAATAAAAGGCTTAGCATTAGCAGATGCTTACTTAAAAGTGAAATAGAATAATGGAGGACAAAAGAATTTCAGGATTTTCAAAGCTATCTAAAAGAGGTAAACTCAAATGGATTGCGGAAAATTTCTTCAAAGATCCAGAAGCTGTAGCTAGAGAACTGAAAAGTTATTGGTATGTGAACGAGCAGCAACAAAAAGTGATGGATGGTTTTAGTGAAAATACGATAAGTAATTTTCACTTACCATTTGGAGTTGCACCCAATCTCGTCATCAATGGCAAGACCTATTGCGTCCCGATGGTTATTGAAGAAAGTTCTGTTGTAGCAGCCGCTTCTTCGGCGGCAAAATTTTGGATGGAAAGAGGAGGTTTCAAAGCAGAAGTTCTATCAAAAGTAAAAATAGGACAAGTTCATTTTTATTGGAAAGGAAGAAATAGTGAAAAGCTAAAAGCTTGTTTTAAAAAAATAGTACCTCAATTAAAAAAAGAAGTAAAAGACCTCACTGCCAACATGGAAAAGAGAGGAGGCGGTATTCTCGATATCAATTTAAAAGACTTTACAGAAGTAGAAGAAAAATACTATCAAATTGAAGTAAAATTCAACACTTGCGATAGTATGGGAGCAAATTTTATAAACTCCGTACTAGAAAAGATAGCAACTGTTTTTATCAAATTGATCAAAGAAGAAAAGAGTTTTAATGCCTTAGAAAAAGAGGTAGATGTCATAATGTCTATTCTATCTAACTACACACCAGAATGTTTGGTCCGTGCATCTGTAGAATGCTCTATAGAAGAATTGGGAGGAATTGGTGAGCTTACAGCGGAAGCATTTGCACATCGTTTTTATAAGGCCGTCAAAATCGCTCACATAGATCCTTATAGAGCGACGACACATAATAAAGGAATTTTTAATGGTGTGGACGCTGTTGTACTTGCAACGGGAAATGACTTTAGAGCCATTGAAGCTTGTGGTCATACTTATGCTGCAAGAGATGGCCAATATAAAAGCTTGAGTTTTTGCGAGATCAAAACGGGTGTTTTCCAATTTTGGTTGGACCTGCCGTTATCAGTAGGCACTGTTGGTGGTTTGACAAAAATCCATCCCATTGCAAAGAGATCCCTTGAGCTGTTAGGAAATCCAAATGCTAATGAGCTTATGCAAATCATTGCTTGTACCGGTCTGGCACAAAACTTTGCAGCCATTCGATCTTTAACAACCACAGGAATTCAGAAAGGACACATGAAAATGCATCTCCTCAATATATTGAATCATCTGGAAGCAAGTGAAAAGGAAATCAATCTAACTTTGGTACACTTTGAAAACAAACCTGTATCTTTTAGTGCAGTTAGGGATTTTCTTGAGGGACTTAGACCTAAAAAAGATAAAGTTTTAGTAGCACGAACTAACAAATAAAATTGTCATCACTTAGTAACTTTGAGAAATATAGCTTCCGCTCAAATGGCAAATTACTTTTGACTGGAGAATATTTTGTACTTGATGGTGCAAAAGCTTTGGCTACACCTACCCTTCCCGGTCAAACCTTAGAGGTCAAGGTATCTAACAGTTCTAATAATAACATATCCTGGAAAAGCTTTGATGACAAAGGGCAACTTTGGTTTGAAGCCTCTTATGCTATCTCCGACCTCACTTGTCTTTCTAGTTCAGATCAAAACATTGCGGATAGGTTAAGCAGTATTTTAAAAGAATTGTCTGCTTTAAATCCATCAATTTTCAATCCCAGCAAGTCTTATGAAATTTCGACACA
>ENA-ORXM01000577-ORXM01000577.1-marine-metagenome-genome-assembly--contig:-NODE-577-length-62519-cov-5.534032_pt1 | contig 62519 bp, 54 predicted proteins | sample MGYA00237867_ERZ511480 | MGnify/ENA primary metagenome ERZ511480 (study PRJEB26309, sample SAMN06266103) | marine metagenome | isolation source: Algal blade | place: United Kingdom:Sidmouth, United...
TCGTACTCGACCAGCGTGTTGGGCGCATTCATCCAATTCAAGGGCTTGTAGGCCCCTCCGTCAGCGTGCACGGCGACACAGCCATCGGCTTTCACCATGAGCAGTCGCTTGGCTCGAGGCAGATGCGCAGTGAGCCGTCCTGCGTAGTCGACCGTGCATTCCGCAATCACCAGACGCATGACGCCACCTCAATCCCGAGTCCCGGCGAGCAACCTATCTCCGTGGCTCGAACCAGGGGCTGGAACCATCGAAACTTGAGGGTGTGAACGCGTTCGGCGCAGGCGCCTCGGGCGTTCCGGGAGTTGCTCGTTGCGCTCACAACGTCCCCCTGAGTGACTACATGTGACGGATGTGTGACAACAACCACGGTAAGTAATACTTGCATCACTCTCCGTGATGAGTCAAAGTGCCCAGATGCCCGCAACTGCCCTCCGCCCTTTGGCCCACCAAATGCACCAGCAAACGACCCATGCCCCTCCCGGCATCGGGGCAACGCTTGGCGGCAAAGCCATTCCAGCGCTCTGCGCCGTCGGCGCCATCGCCTCGTTGTCGAACGCCTTCGGGTCGACCGACGATGGTGCGGGTACCGTGCCACTCGTTGCCTTGCTGGGCATCGCTCTGGCGTCGGTCCGCTGGCAGCCGAACCTGGATCGCCAACCCTCCCGAGCCGTCACGCTGCAATCAGCGCTGACCCTCACCACCATCGGGGTCGGTCTCATCGCAGCGATCGGTCAAGGTTGGCTCGCAACCAGCCACGCGGTCGGCCCGATTCTGACCGTGGCCGTGGTCAGTTCGTACCTGATGGTGTGGGGATACCGATCGCTCGCCCTCTTGCGCACGATCTCATTGCTCAGCCTGCTCACTTGGCTGCCAGTTGCCGGATTCGCCCACGACGCCATCAGATCATCGCTCGAGCAGCCGTCACTGCTTGCCTACCAACGGCTTGCCGAGATCCCGATCTTTGGAGTTGCCGACGAGCCATGGCGCATCTTCAGCGCCCAACTGCACCGCGGCGCCCTCGTCGTGCTCGCCACCATCGTTCTGAGCATCGGTGCAAACCGCTGGCGGATGTCCGGCCGCACCGTGATCGAGCTGGCTGCAACCGTTGGAGGGGCGCTGATTCTGCATCACGCAGCGATTCTCGCCAGCCCGATCGACACCTACGCCCCGACCGACACCACGCTGCTCGCCACCAATCCAACGCTCGAGATCGCGATTGCCGGCAGCGCCGTGCTCTGCCTCAGCCTTGTCCGCTGGCGCCGAGGCGAAGGCAGCCGAGTTGTTGCCGACCCGAGCCCCGAAACCGAGCATCGCGACCCGTTCATCTTCGGCACTGACGCCTCGACGAACGCCCTCGTCACCCTCTGTTTGGCCGCTGGCCTCGCGCCCCTCGCACTCCTTCTGGTGGTCGCTTGATGCATCCCAGCAACGACTTCGCCGTCCTCGACAAGCCAAATCTCGACAAGCAAGAACTCGACGACCCGACCGAAGGCGTAGAGGCGATCATCACCCCACCTGATGACGACGAGGTCTGGTCCTACGTCGCCGACGATGGCCGTCGCTTCCTCCAGTTCTCTGCGTTCTCTCGCATCTGCCTCGGTTCGGCGCTGGTGTTCCTGTCGTTCCACGGATCGTGGCTGCTGCTCCTTCTGCCCTTCGCCGTCGGCATCGTGGCTGGCGGTATCGTTAACATGATCTGGTCGACGCAAGTGCCGGCTTTCGATCGGAGCATCCACTCGTTCCGCAAGGCGATGTTGGCCACCGCTGCCCCGTCGGTCGATGTGTTCATCTGCACGTGCGGCGAGGATCCAGCCATTGTCGAGAACACGATCCGGCACGCCATGGCGCTGGACTACCCCGGCACCGTTGCTGTCCATGTGCTCGACGACCGGCACGAGCCCCGAGTACACGTTGCAGCCAATCGGTGGGGAGCGAACTACGTCGCACGACCGAACAGCGGTTGGATGAAGAAGGCCGGCAACCTCCACTACGGCTTCAGCAAGACCAAAGGCGATCTCATCATCGTCCTCGACGCCGACTTCGCCGTTCGTCCTGACTTTCTCCAACACACCGTGCCGTATTTCGACGACGGCGAACTCGCCATCTTGCAGACGCCACAGTTCTTCCGTGTGAGTCATGACAACTGGGTCGAGCGCGGCGCTGCTGCACAGCAGGAGCAGTTCTACCGACTGGGCATGCGGGCTCGCGACAAGCACGGAGGCGCCATCTGTGTCGGCACCAATGCGGTGTATCGCCGAGCGGCACTCGATGAGACCGGCGGCATGGCACTGCTCGAACACAGCGAGGACATCTTCACCGGCATGAAGGTGATCGAGGCTGGCTATCGAGTCGACTACCTCCCGCTCCCCCTCGCTGCCGGCTCGGCGCCAGACAGCACCAAGGCCCTCGCTTCGCAGCAGTACCGCTGGGCCCGCGGCAACTTCGCTCTCGCCGGTACGCCGATGTTCAAGCGGATGAAGCTGCGTCCCATGCAGCGCCTCGGCTTGTGGGATGGCTGGATCTTCTACGTGACCAGCGCTCTCAGCCCACTGATTGCGATCTTCGTGCCCGTGGTCAGCTTGGCAGAAGCGCCCTGGGTGATCACCCTCGCCCCGGCGGCCATGATCCTGCCCGCACTGTTCACCGAGTTCTACCTGCAGCCTCGCTGGCTCCATCTGCCTGACGGGCGAGCCTCACGTCGCGTCGGCCTCATTTCGCAACTCGCCCATCTCTACGCGCTTCGGGATCACTTGACCGATCGTGACCAGGAATGGATCCCGACGGGCGGGTTGCGCCCATCTGGTGAGAAACAAGGTACGGATCGAATACCCGACCAGATCACTGCTGGCGCCATGTTCGGCTTCTTGCTGATCATGGGCTTGCTGCTCTACCGCGTGGGTACGGGCTGGGCGTTCATCGACCTCGCTCCAGTGGGTTTGCTGGCCGCAATTGCGCTTCCCGCTGCGCTCGGCACCACCAAGCCAGCGGTCGACATCGCCGTTCCCGTTGAAGAAAGCGCTCCGGCGATCACCGAGGGTCGAGATGCGTTTCTCGATGTGGTTCGGTCGGTGTCGATTGTCCGGGTGATGTTCTGGCACGCCTTCGGTTACTGGTGGATCTCGTGGGCTTTCGCCGCCATGCCTGCGGTGTTCTACGTCTCGGGTGCCGTGCTGGCCAAGAGCTTGCTGGGTCGAAGCACGAGCAAGGTGATCAGGGGCCGGCTTCGTCGTCTGGTGCCTCCGTACTTGGCCTTCGTCACGATTGCGCTTGGCATCGTCACGCTCGGAGCACCAACGGTGTGGAGCGATGAGACCGTCAACGTGTTGTCGTGGGTCGTGCCGTTCCGAGCTCCGGCGGCGTTGCCCTGGGAGGACGGCTGGCTCTCGGCACCGCTGTGGTTCCTTCGAGCACTCGTCATCATCCTCGCCCTCGCCCCGTTGCTTCGGCCGATCGGCAAACGCATCCCCGGCATCCTGCAGTTCGTTGCCTGGGCTGGCAGCCTCATCGTGCTGGACTCGTGGGTTGATCAGCAGACAAACGAGCAGTCAACAGCCATCGCTCGCGGCATCGCCGACATCGTCTGTTTCGGTGGATTCTTCGTCCTCGGTGTGAGTGGCCATCACCTCCGCCGGTCGCTCGCTCGCCGTCACCGTCTGGCCATCACGATCACGCTGGGAGCTTCGGCATTGATCTGGGCCTCGACGCAACGGCCCGGCGATCTCGTGGTGAACAACTCCTACGTGCTGTTCGGCTTGGTCGGCCTTGCGTGGCTGTTTGCCTTGCTGACGATCGAGGACCATCTACGCCATCTCGGCGAGATCCCGGCGATTGCTGCGTTCGTCGGCTGGATCACCAACAACGCGATGACGATCTACCTGTGGCACACCATGGCCCTCGTCTTCGCCTACTACATCGTCGGAGCGCCCGGGACGTTGGCGACATACGCGCTGCTTGCCGCAGTGTTCGCCGCCATCCTCGTTCCGCTCGTCGCGGCTGTTCGGCCGCTCGAGTCGGTCGGCGCAGGCCGGCGCACGAAGCGACCGCCCATCAACGTGACCCGCATTGTCATCCTGGCATTCGCCATCGGCATGGCCGCCAGTCAATCGGCGCTGTTCCCGGTGTTCTCTGAAGCAGCCGGACCACCCACGCCTTCTGGCCGCCCACCAGTCGCAGGCGAGACGAGCCAGGTCGACGAGCCCTCGCCAGAGTCGCTGGCTCTGATGGCTGAGAGCGCCGAGTCCTGGCTGGCCGGTCACGACGTCGAGGCTGCAGCGGTGGTCGAGATCGGGGTGGAGACCCGCGACGAGCCCGTCGCCGCAGTGTTCGGCGACCCAGAGTCGATCGACCCCGACGCTCCGTTCGAAGCGCTCAGCCTGACCAAGACCATGGTGGCCACCGTCGCCCTGCAATTGATCGAAGAGGGTGTGCTCACCCTCGACGGACCGCTACCCGACGTTGCCGGAGTCCCGACCTCGGTCACGAGCGAATTGACCATGCGCCGGTTGCTGTCACACGCCACCGGTCTGTCGGACTACCGCTGGTCTGGCGAGTTCTCCGAGGACGCCATCCTCACGCCGGCCGACGCGATCAACCTCGGGCTCGCCACGTCGAACCTCGACTCGACCGAGCCGGCCTACGCAGCCACCAACTACTTGATGGCCGGCCTGGCGATCGAGACCGTCACGGGCCAACCACTCAGCGACGTGCTCCAACAACGCCTGTTCGATCCGCTCGGTCTCGACGACACCGAACTGGTCAACAACCGGCGGGCGGGCTTCATCGGCCACGGTTCGGCTGGTGTGGTGTCAACGCTCGATGACTTGGCCCACTGGTACGACGCGCTGTTCCGTGGCGATCAGGTCGTCACTGCCGAGCAGCGAGAACTGCTGCTGTACGGCGGCATTGTCTTCCAAGGCAACGCCGGCCTGGGAACGTGGCGCCACTGCCCCTGCACGGGACCGAGCAGCGTCGACCCCGAGCCGTTCCTCTACGCCTTCCACGATGGTGGCGACGCTCGCCTGGTCTACATCCCGTCACGTGACGTTGTGTTGGCCATTCGTTTGACCAAGCCGCTCTACGACGAGGACCACATCGTCGGCGACATCAGCGACCTCATCTTTGCCGTCGCCGACCGCCGAGGCCGTGAGCTCCTCGGCGGCTGACCCCCCCTTCGGCGTCCCCCACCTACCTACCGGCACCACTGGACAGATTCACTTGTAGGTGGCGCCGCCGTTGTTCAGTACGACGCGTCCGTCACCGCCGACGGTCTGGAAGGCTGCGACGCCGTCGCCTGTCTTCCAGATGTTGATCGTGAGCGCCTCACCCGGCAGGACCGGCGAGCTGAACCGGCCTTCCATGCCGGTGAAGCGAGCGGGGTCGTTGTCGCACAGGGCGCTGAGCAAGCCACGACCGGTGAAGCCATAGGTGCAGAGTCCATGCAGAATCGGCTTCGGAAACCCTCCAACGTCACTGAATTGCTTGTCGGAGTGCAGAGGATTGCGGTCGCCTGAGAGGCGGTAGAGCAGCGCTTGGTCGTCGCGAGTTTGGTAGGTCACTGACAGGTCGGGGGCAGATTCGGGAGCGACGTTGCTCTTGGCCGAAGGGCCACGATCGCCGCCAAAGCCACCTTCGCCGGTGATGAAAACCGACGACGTCATGTCGAACAACGGCTCGCCGTCGGCGTCGAGGGTTGCCTTCGAGGCCGTGGCGATGACTGCACCCTTGCCCTTGTCGTAGATGCCAGTGACCTCGTCGACCATCGTGATGGCACCCTCGACCGGGATCGGTCGGTGTAACACGATGCCCTGCTCGCCGTGGACCAGCATGCGGGGATCGAACGAGCCGACCGAACCCATGGCGCTTGCGCCACCACGGGCGTTGAAGCCAGACAACACACAGAACGTGGGCAGAACCTGCTGATCGACACCAGCAGTGTTCTCGGTGGTGAAGGCCAACTCGGCACCAACGGGATCCTCCACTCCAGCGCCTACACCGAGGGCATAGAGCAAAGCATCTCGTGAGTCCCAAGCCCACCTACGTGGTTCACCCTTGGCTCCGACGGCATCTGGATTCACTGGCATGGTTGATCGCTTTCGTTCGACGAGGTCTGTTGGTTCAGCACGAGGGGTCAGGGGCGGCCAGGGCCGGTGGCCGGCTGGCCCTGCATGTCGGAGTTCGGCTGGGCCTCGGCCATGAGTTGCTCGACGAGCGGCCCGAGGCGGGTGGGGTCGTCGACCGGCTCGACTTCGGGACCCCGCTGCCACATGTTGGCGATGGCGAGCGTGCGGCCGCTGGCTTCGAATACGCGACCGGTGACGCCATTGGACTCTTCGCTGGCCAGCCAGGTGCAGATCGGGGCGATCCAGCGAGGCGACATGCGATCCTTTGCATCACCTTCGAGATTGCCCATGCCGAGGTCTTCGGTCATTCGGGTGAGCGCCCCTGGTGCAATGGCGTTCACGGTGACGCCGTAGCGGTGGAGTTCGAGCGCGCTGATGATCGAGAACGAGGCAATGCCTGCCTTCGCTGCTCCGTAGTTGCTCTGACCAACGTTGCCGTAGATGCCCGACACCGAGGTGGTGTTGATCAAGCGGGCGTTCACTTCTTCGCCGGCCTTCGAACGCTCGCGCCAGTGAGCAGCGGCGTGACGTGCTGGTGCGAACGTGCCCTTGAGATGGACGTTGATGACGGCGTCCCACTCAGCTTCGGACATGTTGGCCAGCATGCGGTCACGCAGAATGCCAGCGTTGTTCACGAGCACGTCGAGCTGCCCGAAGACGTCGACGGCTTGAGTGATCATGCGCTCAGCGCCGTCCCAGTCGGCCACGTTCTCCATGTTCGCAACGGCTTCGCCACCGGCTTCGACGATCTCGTTGGCCACTTCTTGGGCTGGCGAAGCGTCGTCGCCCGTGCCGTCACGAGAACCACCCAGGTCGTTGACCACGACCTTGGCTCCGTGCTCGGCGAGCATCAGAGCATGCTCTCGACCGATTCCTCGGCCGGCCCCGGTCACGATGGCCACTCGGCCTTCACACAAACGCTGCATCTGACACTCTCCTACTCATTGTGAATCTCGCCGATCTTGTCACACCCGTTACACCAGGTGAAAGCGACGCCGCTTGTCGAAAGCTGCGTGGCAGACTCTCCAGGTGTCTGACCAGCGGCGGAAGGCTCTCCTAGCAGGCGGAGCTGTCATCACTCTTGTTGTGCTTGTCTATGTGGCGTGGGGAATCAGCGCACTGACCGGCGGCGACTTGGTCGCTCGTAATGTCTCGGTTGACGGTGTTGCGCTCGGAGGACTCGACGAAGCCGACGTCCGAGCTGTGGCCAGCGATTTCGACACCCAACTCGCTGGCCAGCCAGCCACGGTCGTCGTCGGCGATGTCGAGATTCCCACCAACCTCGCCAATCTCGGCGTGCACACCGACACCGATCAACTCGTCGCCGATGCCTTCCAGGCCCGCAAGGGGGGAGCAGCCATCTTCCGGCCGTTCTCGTGGATCGGCTCGTTCTTCGGCGACACCGCGATCGAGCGCCAGCTGCTGGTGGATGAAATCGAGGCCGAGACCAACACCATGGCTCTGATCGAGGGCAAGCTCTCCGAGCCGACCGACCCTTCGTTCTCCGTCAGCGACAGCGGCGTCACGGTCACCACAGGAATCGACGGGGCGACAATCGAGCGGGCGGGCATTGCCGACCAAGTCCGCACCGCCCTCGACAACGGTGAGCCGTTCGTCGTTGCCATTGCCCCCATCCCATTGGCCCCAAGCCTCGAAACGGCTGCTCTGGAAGCACTTGCAGACGAGGCCACCGCCGCTACCGATGACCAACTCGAGGTCACGATCCTCGGCCAGTCAGCGGTGGTCGAACCGGCGATGCTGCGCTCGTGGCTCACGCTCGACGTCAGCGGTGCAGCACCGGTTTGGCAGTTCGACAACGCCAAGATCGTCGACGATCTTCGTCCGCTCTTCCCCGCTTTGGGCACCGAGGACCAGAACGCCCGCTTCGATGTCGTCAGTGGATCGCCGATCATCGTTCCGGCCAACGAGTCGGTGCAGTGCTGCGGCGACACAGCAGCAGCCGAAATCCGTACCGCACTGTCGGCGCCAGCTCCCACCCCAGACCCCGAAGCCGACGAGGACGCGCCGATTCGCTCGGTCGAACTGACGCCCGTCACCTCGGGTGGCGATGAGGGCGTGGCTGAACTCGAAGCCCTCGGCATCGTCGAAGAGGTGGCTACCTTCACCACGAACCACGCGTGCTGTCAGGGCCGAGTCCAGAACATCCAGCGCATGGCCGAGATCGTGCGGGGTTACATCATCCGGCCTGGCGAGGTCTTCGACCTGAACAACATCACCGGGCGCCGCACCACGGCCAACGGGTTCGTTCCCGCCGGGGCCATCGCCGAAGGCGTGATCGAAGCGCAGGTCGGTGGCGGCGTCAGCCAATTCACCACCACGATGTTCAACGCCTCCTTCTTCGCCGGCATGGAGTTCGTCGAGTACCAGGCTCACTCGTTGTACTTCAGTCGCTACCCCCGTGGCCGTGAAGCCACGATCTCGTTCCCCAAGCCGGACTTCATCGTTCGCAACACCACGCCGTACGGCATCCTCGTCTGGCCCACCTGGAGCGACACCTCGATCACCGTCACCCTCTACTCCACCGAATACGTCGACGTCGAAGACATCGGCCGGTCCGAGAGCGCCCAAGGTGAATGCACCAGGGTCACCACGACCCGTCAGCTCACCTATCAAGATGGCACCGTCGACACCGACACCGTGTTCGCTGTCTACCGCCCCGGTGAAGGCCTCGACTGCAACGGCAACTCGACTCGCCCGACCACCACGACTGTCACCGTGCCTGAGGAAGCAACCACCAGCACGGTCGCACCTGGCGAATCAACGACCACAGCAGCAGGCGGCGGCGAGACCACTGCAACCACGGCGACAACGGTGCCGGCCGAGACCACCGCAACAACACCAGCACCGACCACGACAGAACCTCTGGTCGACGAAGGCGACGGCGGGGCCGGCGGGTAGCCGCTTCTTCGCCCTCTCGGGCCCCGGTGCGGAGCCGCTCGGCTCTTCGCCATAGCCTTGCCCGGTGCTCGACCTCCTCATCATCGGCGCCGGCCCTGCCGGAAGCGCTGCAGCCATCGAAGCCACTCGGGCTGGACTGAGTTCTGTCACGATCGACAAGGCCACCTTCCCGCGTGACAAATGCTGCGGCGACGGACTCACCACTGGTGCGCTTCGCCATCTCGATGCGCTCGGTCTCGACCCGGCCAACATCCCCAGCTGGCAGCCCGTGAGCGATGTCAACGTCGCCGGGCCGAACGGCAAGGTCAGGGTCTTCCCGCTCCCCAAGAAGAACGGCTTGTTCGCAGCCATCACGCGGCGCAGCGAGCTCGATGCAGCGCTGGTCGAGCGGGCGAGGGAGGTCGGGGCCGACGTTCGTGAAGGTGTCGAGCTCGTGGGCCTCAGCATCGACGCCGATGATGTCGGCGAATTCGTCGAGGCAACGGTCACCGTTGACGGTGCGTCGGAGCAGATTCGCGCCCGTCACGTCATCGCCGCCGACGGCATGTGGTCGGTCAGTCGGAAGCTGCTCGATGTTCGTCTCCCTGACTACCGAGGTGATTGGCATGCGTTCCGCCAGTACTTCACCAACGTGAGCCCGACGGCGAGTAGCGAGCTCTATGTCTGGTTCGAACCAGACCTGTTGCCCGGCTACGTCTGGTCGTTCCCGCTCGCTGACGGTTCGGCGAATGTCGGCTTCGGCATCCAGCGCGGCACCGGCCACAAGATCCAGGACATGAAGAAGCTCTGGCCCGACATCCTCGCTCGACCGCACATCGCCGAGATCCTCGGACCAGACGCCATCGCTGAAGGGCCGCACAAGGCGTGGCCGATTCCGGCTCGTCTCGGCGAGGTTCCCCTCGTGCATGGCCCTGTACTGTGGGTGGGCGACGCTGCCGCGGCGACCGACCCAATGACTGGTGAGGGCATTGGCCAGGCCATCGAAACTGGCCGGCTGGCCGTCGAGTGCCTCGTTGCTGATCGAGCCCACGCGGGCGCCGGGTATGAAGCAGCGCTGCGAGCGAGCATGGTCAAAGACCATGGTTTGGCCCGCTCACTATCATCGGTTCTCGGAACGAAGTGGGGCTCACAGTGCAGCGTCAACATCGCCGGCGCAACCGCTTGGTCAAGACGAAACTTCGCCCGCTGGCTCTTCGAGGACTATCCGAGAGCCGTGTTGGCGACGCCGTCGAGATGGCATCGAAAAGTGTTCACGAATCGGGGGGCGTATACGACGGTTGAGTGACAATTCAGCGCCTCGAAATCATCTCTGAACAGCCCGTTCACACGAATTCACGTGTTCGTTTACACAACTGCAAAGATTATGATCTATGGTCGCCTCAACGAGCTTCGAGGCGGTGGCCCGCCTCTACAACTCAGTGACAGGCCGCCGGCGCTCCTCCCCAGCTTCGGCGGCTTGTTCGCGTCTAAGATCACCTCCCAGACGCCAACAAACGGCTTTCTACAGCAGTTCTTTGAGCTTGCGAACCGTGCCGACGGGGTCCGGGCCAACCGGAGCGACATTGAGGTAGGTCACGCCAGCCTCGGCGTAGGCATCAAGACGCTCCTTGACGTAGCCCTCGTCACCGATGAGCGAGGACTTCTCGAGGAATTCAGACGGAATCGCTGCCTCTGCTTCGGTCTTGTGGCCGTCGAGGTAGAGCTCCTGGATCGAGTGCGCCTCGGCCTCCCAGCCGTAACGACTGAACACGTTGTTGTAGAAGTTCTTGCCCTTGGCGCCCATACCACCGACATAGAGAGCAGTCGTGCCACGGCCGTACTCTCGGTACTGCTCGACTTCGTCCTGCTTGCCGATGGCGAGCATGCCTCCGGCCATGATGTCCATGGTGCCGAGCGACGCATCACGCTTCGCGTAGCCACGATCGAGATCCTCGCCCCACACCATCGAGGCCTTGTCTGGCACGAAGAGGGTGGGCAGCCAGCAGTCAGCGATCTCTGCGGTGAGCGCCACGTTCTTGTGGCCGAGCGAGGCGAGAAGGATCGGGATGTCGGGACGAGGAGGATGCGTGATGATCTTGAGTGGCTTGCCCAGGCCTGTGCCCTCTCCTTCACGAAGCGGCATCTGGTAGTACTTGCCGTCGTGCTGGAGCTTGTCTTCGCGCTTCCAGATCTTGCGGCAGATCTCGACGATCTCACGGGTCCGTCCGAGCGGTGCGTCGTAGGTGACACCGTGAAAGCCTTCGATCACCTGCGGGCCTGAGGCTCCGAGACCGAGCATGCATCGACCGTTGCTCAAGACATCGACGCCAACGGCGGTCATGGCGAGCAGCGTCGGCGTGCGGGAGTAGATCGGCAAGATGCCGGAGGCGATCTCGACCGTCTCGGTGACCGCAGCGAGGTAGCCCATCACGGTGGGGGCGTCCATGCCGTAGGCCTCGGCGACCCAGACCAGGTCGACACCGGCCTTTTCGTATTCGACGACCTGATCGGCCATCGCCTTCACATCGCCGGAGTAGTTGACTGCCATGGAGATCTTCATGGCGACGAAACTAGTTCACCGGGGTCAGGTCCCAACAAGTACAAGTCGCGGTTCGGGCATCAAAGTTGTACTTGTTGGGACCTGACCCCTGGGTGTTACTTGGGCTCTCGAGGGAGGCCGAGAACCTTTTCGGCCACGATGTTTCGCTGCACTTCGCCCGTGCCGCCGCCGATGGTGAGCGCTTGGGAGAACAGGTAGCCCCAGTGCCAGACGTCTTCGCCTTGGTGGCTGCGTGTGGTCGCCCCGAGCCCGGGCCCGCTGCCTTCGAGCATGCCGTTCGCCCCGGCGAGGTCCTTGGCGATGGCCATCACCTTCTGTCCGTGCTCGTCCGCGAGAATCTTGCGAATCGATGCCTCTGGCCCGATGCCCTTGCCGGCGAGCTGTGCCATCAATGTCCGTTGGCGGATCAGATCGAGAATCGTGCCTTCGATGTACATGTCGGCCAACCGCTGTCGCATCAACGGGTCATCGACGGCACCTTGCGAGCGCACGAGATCGACCAGATCGTCAGTGCGAGGCCCCATGCCCCACAGCACTCCCCCGGTCGACAGTGAGACCCGTTCGTTCGACAGCGTCACCTTCGCCAGGCGCCAGCCATCGTTCTCCGTCCCGACCAGATTCTCGGCCGGGATCTCCGCGTCGGTGAAGAAGACCTCGTTGAACGAGTAGGCCGTGGTCATGTCGATGATCGGACGCAGTTCGATGCCAGGCGTGCCGGTCGGGCAGATGAAGTACGAGATGCCCTTGTGCTTTGGTGCTTCCGGGTCGGTGCGAGCGATGAGAATGCCGAACGCCGAGTTGTGGGCCCCGCTGGTCCAGATCTTCTGACCGTTGATGCGGTACACGTCGCCGTCCTTTTCGGCCTTCGTCTTGAGGCTGGCAAGGTCAGAACCCGAGTCTGGCTCGGAGAACATCTGGCACCAGATCTCCTCGCCGGCCAGGATCGGCAACAAGTAGCGGTCCTTCTGTTCCTGGGTGCCCGCGTTGAGGATCGTGGGGCCGGCCCAACCGATACCGATGGCATTTTGTGGCCGGGTGATGCCTGCCCGATCGAGCTCGTCGTCGATGATCAGCTGATCGAGCGGTCCCGCACCCAGGCCGTATGGGGTCGGCCAGTGGGGTGCCACGTAGCCAGATTCTGCGAGTTGACGGTTGGTGGGATCAGGGTGCTCGGCCAACCACGATCGGAACGTCTGGCGTGTTGGATGGTCGTCTGGTGCAAGCTCCATGATTCCCGGACCGTAGATTGCACCAATGGCCGTCGACAAGAACGCCGATGATGCAGTGGGGCCGCTACGCGCGCCGCAAGGCAACAAGATCCTGAAGGAGAGCCTCACCGTCCTGCAGGTGCCGCGTCTTGCCCTTCGCACACCGTCGCTGCTGTTTCGAACGAAGCGGGGAACCAAGCAACCCGTGTTGTTCCTGCCTGGACTCAAGGCCGGCGATGCGTCGAATGCTCCCATGCGTTCGTTCCTGAAGCAGAAGAATTTCAAGGCGTACGGCTGGGGCCTTGGCACGAACAACGGTGATGTCCAGGGTCAGCTTCCGGCGGTGATCGCTCGAGCAGAAGAGCTCTTCGACCGAAGTGAGGAGCCAATCGCTCTTGTTGGTTGGAGCCTTGGTGGCGTGATCGCTCGCGAGGTGGCGAGGGAGCGACCCGAACTGATCAGCCAGGTCATCACCTACGGCACCCCCGTGGTGGGCGGCCCGCTCTACACCAGCGTCAGCGGCGTCTACAGCCCGGCAGAGCGCCTCCTCATCGCTGAGCGAATTGCCGAACGCAACCAGATTCCGATCGACGTCCCGATCACGGCGATGTACTCCAAGCGTGACGGCATCGTTGCGTGGCGGGCGTGCATCGATGATTTCAGTCCGGACATCACCATGATCGAGATCACGAGCACCCACGTCGGCATGGGCATCGACCCAGACGTTTGGCAGATCGTTTCGGAGCGGTTGGCCGCCTGATCTACCATCCAGGTCGTGACTTCGAGCCCTGAACCAATCAGCACAGAACCAACACCGTCCGCTCCCGCCACCACCCACGGCTGGACGTTCGCCGATGTCTGGGAGGCCGTGGCCGAGTGCATCCCCGATGAGGTGGCGCTGATCCACGGTGATGCGCGTACGAGTTGGGCCGATTTCGAGCGCCGGTCCAATGCCGTTGCCCGCCACCTGCTCGACAACGGATGTCGGCATCAGTCCAAGGTGGCCTTCTACCTGTACAACCGGCCCGAGTATTGCGAGGTCTTCTTTGCCTGTTCCAAGGCATCGCTGGTACACGTCAACACCAACTATCGATACGCCGACGCCGAGCTCGTCTACATCTGGGAGAACGCCGACACCGAGGTCGTTGTCTTCGGTGCGTCGTTCACCGAGACCACTGACCGCATCCGGGCCGACGTGCCGAAGGTCCACACCTGGCTGTGGGTCGATGACGGCGCCGGCACGCCCTGTCCCGAGTGGGCCACGCCGTACGAAGACGTCGCCAACGCAGCACTCATCACCGGGGATGTTGCCGACCGAGTTGTTCCGCCGGAAGGTCGTCGAGGCGGCGACCTCGTGCTGCTCTACACCGGTGGCACCACCGGCATGCCCAAGGGTGTCATGTGGCGCCAGGACGATCTGTTCAAGGTCACCGATGCCGCCAACCGCGTGTCGATGGGTGATGACCTCGACCTCGATGCCATCAAGGCCCGTGTCAACGGGCCGGGTCCGATCAGCCTTCCTGCGTGTCCGCTCATGCACGGCACCGGGCTGTTCAACGCGGTCAACACGCTCTCGCTCGGCGGTGCCATTGCCACCCTCGAGGGAACCAAGTTCTCGATCATCGAGTTCCTCGACACGATCGAATCGAAGGGCGTCAAGAGCACGTTCATCGTTGGCGACGCATTCGCCAAGCCAATGCTCGCCGCTCTTGATGCCGAGCCAAAGCGCTGGGACCTGTCAGGCCTGCGGGTGATCATCTCGTCTGGTGTGATGTGGGGAACCGAATCGAAACAGGGCCTGTTGGGCCATTGGCCGCAACTGATTCTGGTCGACACCTACGGCTCGTCAGAAGCGATCGGCATGGGTTCATCGGTCTCGTCGAAGGCCAATGCAGCCAAGACGGCGAGCTTCTCGCTGTCTGACCGGGCTGCGGTCCTGACCGACGACGGCCGCATCGTCGAGGCCGGCTCGGGTGAGATCGGCAAGGTCGGCGTTCGCGGCCGCACGCCGATCGGCTACTACAAGGACGAAGCGAAGAGCGCCCAGACGTTCCCTGTCGTCGATGGTGTGCGGTATTCGATTCCCGGCGACTTCGCCACCGTCGAGGCTGACGGTTCGATCACGCTGCTCGGCCGTGGCTCGGTCTGTATCAACACCGGCGGCGAGAAGGTCTTCCCCGAAGAAGTCGAGGAAGCCCTGAAGACGTTCCCCGGTGTCGCCGACGCCATTGCCGTCGGCATTCCCGACGACCGGTTCGGCCAGGCCGTGACTGCAGTCGTTGCAGCCAACGGCGAACTCGACGAGGCGGCGATGATCAACCACGTCAAGGGCCTGCTCGCTGCCTACAAGGCGCCAAAGCGGGTCTTCGTGGTCGCCTCCCTCGACCGCGCCGCCAACGGCAAGGTCGACTACAAGCAGTGGACCGCCCACGCCGAATCAGCCGCATCCGCCTAGTGGTGCCGGGGGTTAAGAGGTTAAGAGGTGCCGAAGGCAGCGAAGCGAACCTCTTAACCTCTTAACCCCCGGCACCAATGGGCATGAGCTACGGGGCAGCGTTTTCGATCGGGGGCGGGTGTTGCGCTAGACCAGCGGGATGAACGCCACGGGTAAGCGCTGGAACTTTGCCGATCTCTGGGAGATCTGCACCGAGATTCGAGGCGAGCAGCGGGCTCAAGTCCATGGTGACCATGTCGTCACCTGGAACGACTTCAACCAGCGGTCCAACGGTCTCGCCGCCACGATGCTGGCCGCCGGCGTCGAGCAGCAGGACAAGGTGGCGCAGTACCTCTACAACTGCCCCGAGTACATGCAGGGCGTGTTCGCCAGCTTCAAAGCAGGGCTGATCCCGGTCAACACGAACTACCGCTACACCGACAACGAGCTGCTCTATCTTTGGGACAACTCCGACGCGGCAGTGGTGATGTTCCACGCCACCTTCGCTCCGATCATCGAGCGCATCCGCGATCAGCTCCCGAAGGTCAAACTCTGGCTGTTCGTGTCGGATGAGGCAGGCATCGAGTGCCCCGAGTGGGCCACCGATTGGGAGACCGCAGCCGCTACGCCGACCGATGGCAACGTTGCAGGACCGTGGGGGCGAAGCGGCGACGACCGCTGGTTCCTCTACACCGGTGGCACCACAGGCATGCCCAAGGGCGTCATGTGGGATCAAGACACGCTCATCCAGATCAACTCGGCCCGCCACGCGATGCGCCTCACGCCCGACGCCAACATCGACGAGTGGAGGGCGATCATCACCGAGGTGGGCGACGCCGCCCCCACCGTGTTGCCCGGCGCTCCCCTCATGCACGGCACCGGCCACATCACCACGCTCGGCGTGCTGCTCCAAGGCGGCTGCGTCGTCACGATGACCGAGCGTCGTCTCGACCCAACCAAGTTGCTCGACACGTGCGAAGCCAACGGCGTCAACTCACTCGTGATCGTTGGCGATGCGTTCGCTCGTCCCATCGTCGATGCCCTCGACGCCGAGCCCGATCGCTGGGACCTCTCGGCCCTTCTGGTGATGGTGAGCTCGGGTGCCATGTGGAGCCAGCCGGTGAAGGAAGCGCTGATCGGGCACATCTCACAGCTCACCATCTTCGACTCGCTCGGCTCGTCTGAGGCCATTGGTATGGGCGCCAGCTACTCCACCAAGGACAATGTGTCGACCACCGCCAAGTTCGACCTCGGCGAGAGCGCCGTTGTCATTCGTGATGATGGCGAACTGGTGCAGCCCGGTTCTGGCGACATCGGCCGGGTTGGTGTCGAGGGCCTCATGCCCGTCGGCTATTACAAGGACGAGGTCAAGACGGCGGCCACCTTCCCGACCATCAACGGCAACCGCTATTCACTCCCTGGCGACTTCGCCACGATCGAAGCCGACGGCACGATCACGCTGCTCGGTCGGGGTTCGGTCTGTATCAACACCGGCGGCGAGAAGGTCTTCCCCGAAGAAGTCGAAGAAGCCCTGAAGACCCACCCGGCGGTGATCGACGCCATCGTCGTTGGTCTCCCCGACGAACGATTCGGCCAGACGGTCAACGCCGTTGTCGAGATCACGGCGGCATCCTCTGTGGACGCAACCGAGATCATCGAACACGTGAAGGGCCAACTGGCCGCCTACAAAGCACCCCGCTCGGTGTTGCCAGTCGAGTCGCTCACCCGGGCACCCAATGGCAAGGTCGACTACAAGAAGTGGACCGCATATGCCACAGAGAACGCTCCGAGTTAGCCAGCAGTTGGACGTCGCCTGGCAGCGCCTACAACAGCTGGATTCTTGGGAAGGCATCGGGGGCATGGGTCAATTACGCGACCCTCTCCACCACGACAATGGAGCGCTCGAGGGTTTCGCGTATTCCATCGACACGCCCGTCGGCACCATCGACGACACCGCCGAGGTCACCTCGTCGACCGCCGATGCTGGCGACCACACCATGCAGGTGATCACCGACACCAAGGGTGTGCGCGTCACGATCGACCTCGTGCTGTCCGGCATGGGAGCCAAGACGTTCGTGAACTTCACGATCGATGCGCAAGCCACCAACTTCTTGGCCAGGCCGCTCGCAGCAACGCTGCGCCAAACACTCGAGACGGGGATCGATCGCGAGGCCACTCGTATGGTCGGGCGACTCGAGGCCTGAGCCCGCCAGAAAGTGAACGAACGCATCCACGACAACGAGCCGGACACGAGCGAACCCATCGTGCGGGCATTGCTGGCCGCTGAATGCCCGCAGTGGGCCACCGCTCCGGCGCACTACCTGCAGACCTCGGGCACCGACAACGCAATGTGGCGGCTCGATCTCGGCAGTGAACGCGACGTCGTGATGCGCCTTCCGCGCCGCCTTGATTCAGCGGCTGGTGTCGAGCAAGAGGTGGCGGTGTTGCGCAGAGTCGAACAGCTCGGAGTGCCCACTCCTTCGGTCCGCCACGTCGGTGCGGTGAGCGACGTGTTCCCTCATCGGTGGTCAGTGCTCGGTTGGATCGATGGCACCGACGCCTGGATCGCCAAAGACGAACTGAGCAGCGCAATGGAGGCCAACGACCTCGCCAGCGACCTCGCAACGGCGGTTCGATCGATCGGGGCCGTCACCGACATTGCCGTGCAGCCTCGCTCTCCCGGCGGCCGTGGTGGCCCGCTCGGTCCGCTGATCGATGAACTCCATCGATGGCTCGACGAGCCAGGCGCCGCTGATCGAATTGATGTCGGCGCCGTCTTCCGATTGACCGACCAAGCTCGCGAGCTCGTCGACGAGCCCGTCACCGAAGGCTTCGTCCACGGTGATCTCATTCCCGGCAACCTGCTGGTCGCCGGCGGGCGGCTGCGTGCAATCATCGATTGGGGCGGAGCGGGTTGGGGAGATCCGGCCCAGGATCTCGCCCCCGCGTGGGCGGTCCTCGATGCCGAGGAACGTCTGGTGTTCAAAGAGATGGTCGACGTCGACGAAGCCGCCTGGATCCGCGGCCGTACGTTCGAGTTGGAGCACGCCATCGGTGGCGTCCTCTACTACGAACCCAAACGGCACGTGCTCGGCGACATCATGGCCCGGACGCTCGACCGCATCCTGGCTGAGGCCCCCTGAGCCATCTGCGGGCCCACTTGCTCATCGGCCCAACACGCGCTGGACTCCCGGCATGACTTCTTCTGCGTCCGACACTGATCCATCCGAGGTTGTCGCCGGCGCTTGCTCGCTCCCGCCCGCCGACTACATCGACGAGACCCGCAAGCTCTACAGCGGCCTCGGCTACGACGCGTATCGCTGGGCCGAGCGGCCAGAAACCCCAGCGTGGGCTGCGTTTCCTGACAAGCCAATCGATGACCTTCGCATCACCCTGATCGGTTCTGGTGGCATCTACCGGGTTGGGCAGGAGGCGTTCCACACCAAGGACGACACCTCGATTCGGTCGATCCCGACCGATACCGCAATCGACCAATTGCGTACCGCCCACTTCGCTTACGACCAGGCGGACGCTCGCACAGATGCCAACTGTGTCTTTCCCCTCGACGCGTTACGGAGCCAGCTGACACCGAACGCTGCTGCCTTCATGGGTGGCATCTACAGCACTCGCAAGCTCGAAGAAGAGACGGTGCCGGCGCTCCTCGCCCACTGCCGAGCCGAAGAGCCTGACCTCGTGCTGCTGGTGCCTGTTTGACCCGTATGTCACCAGTCGATCGGTCTGATCGCTCGCCACCTCGAAGCCGCTGGTTTCCCCACGCTCAGCCTCACCTCTGCCCGCAGCATCACCGAGGCCGCCAACCCACCTCGCTCGGTCTTTGTCGACCTACCACTCGGCCACACCGCCGGGCCGCCGAACGACTCAGCCACCCAGCAACGAATCATCACCGATGCCCTTCGACTGGGCGCCTCCATGACCCAACCGGCCACCGGCGAGCCAGGGCGAATGGCCGACCTCGATCTGCGATGGCACAACGACGCGTGGAAGCAGAATCCGCTGTCATGGAGCCGAAGCCAGGAAGACGCTGGCGCCTCGGGCACCGATGCCGGAGACACCAGAACCGGCCGAAGCGACCAGCCCCAGTGGCAAATCGATGCCGACAGAGACGCAGCTTCTTCGAACTGACTGCATCCAGACAATGACCCGGTGACGTAAGACACCACATCAGCCACGTACTCGGCTGACACGATCCCCACGGTCTCGGTGCTCTCGCCAGCGATCTTGCCGGTGGTCGTCACTCAACTACAGGGAGTTCACCCATGAAAAGGTTCGTTGCCGCGCTTGTTGCGGCCCTCACCGGGCTCGCCGTGCTGGTCGCTGTACCAGCCGGAGCCCAATCCAACAGTGACGTCTACGTCCTCCACGGCATCCCTGGCGTCACCGTCGATGTGTACGTCAACGGAGCGCTCACCCTCGACAGCTTCGTCCCCGAAGACATTGCTGGCCCTCTCTCGTTGCCTGCCGGCAACTACGACATCGACATCTTCGCGGAGGCCACAACGGCTGCTGCTGACTCCTCCGCCCGCTCCGACGTTGCTGTCATCGACGTCACTGCGGCTGTTCCCGCTGGCGAAAGCGTGTCCGTCGTTGCCCACCTCGACGCCGACGGCGCTCCGACGCTCACCGCGTTCGTGAACGATCTCAGCAACACCGCAGGCAACGAGGGACGGGTCACCATCCGTCACACTGCACAGGCTCCTGCGGTCGACATCATCGCCGGTGGCGCTGCGGTCGCTCCCTTCACGAACTTGACCAACGGCAACGAGGCTGTCGCTGACCTTCCCGCTGGCGACTACCCCACCGGCATTGCCGCAGCTGGCACCACCACCGAGCTCGTCGCGGCACCCGTCACCGCAACTGCTGGCACGAACCTCGTGGTCTACGCCATTGGTTCGCTCGGCTCCAGCTTCACCTTGATCACGCAGTCGTTCGACGGTCTGCTGTCTGATACGAGCGATGTTCGTGTCATCCACGGCATCCCTGGCCTGAACGTCGACGTCTACGTCAACGGCGGCCTCCTCCTCGGCGGCTTCACGCCGAAGACGGTTGCTGGCCCACTCGAGCTCGTGGCGGGTAGCTACGACATCGACGTCTTTGCCGCTGTGGCTTCACCGCCCGCTGCCATTGCTGACCGCGGCGACGCCGCTGCCATCGACATCACGGCAACGGTTCCGGAGAATGCTGACATCGACCTCGTGGCTCACCTCGACGCTGCTGGAACACCCACCATCACTCCGTTCGTGAATGACACGTCCCTCGTCCCGGGTGGCATCAATGCTCGTGTGAGCGTCCGCCACGCTGCTGCAGCTCCTGCAGTGGACATCGTCGCCGCTGGCGCCCCTGTTGCCGGCCTCACGAACCTCACCAACGGCAACGCTGCTGATGTCGTGCTTCCCGCTGGCAGCTACCCCACCGGCATCGCCGCTGCTGGCAGCACCGATGTTCTGGCTCCGGCCCCGGTCAACCTGGTCCCCGGGCGAAGCACCATCGTCTACGCCATCGGTGACCTCGCTGGCGGTTCGTTCGACTTGCTCGTTCGCTCTGAAGCTGGCTTCAACCTGGCCGAGCAGTTCCGTGGAACGTCGGCCAACGCTGGCTTCACCGCCCGCCTCTATCTTGCTGCACTCGGACGCACCCCCGACGCCGGCGGCTTCGCTTACTGGGTCGATCGTTTGGACAACGAGGAGATGACGCTGCAACGCATCTCCGAGTTCTTCCTCGACAGCCCCGAGTTCAAGGAGCGCTTCAGCAACATCGACACCGACGTGGAATACGTCGAGCTGGCCTATGCACACGTCTTCGGTCGTGCTCCCGATGCCGGCGGCCAGGCCTACTGGTTGGATCGTCTCGAGCAGGGCACGGTCACCCGTTCCACCCTGATCGTGTTCTTCGCTGACAGCCCCGAGTTCCGGGCCTACACCGGTACGAACTGATCAGCCACAGGAACTGCCACCGTCAGCCGTCGCTACAGCAACGGATGACGGTGGCAGTTGCGCGTTCTGGGAGCAGATGGAGCTGATCAGCCGGTGTAGGGCTGGAACGCTGGTGGGCGCTTCTCGAGGTAGGAGTCGACGCCTTCTTTGAAGTCGGGGCGTTGCAGCGATGCGTTCATCAACTCGATCGACTCTTCCACGGCGTCGTCGACCGACATCGACCGGTGGCGGTAGACCTGGTCTTTGATGATCGCCATCGACCACGGCGCGGCCGAGGCAGCCATCTGTTTGGCGTAGGCGAGGGTTTCGGGCATGAGCTGATCCGGGGCCACGACTCGATTGACCACACCGAGCTCCTTGGCCTCCTCGGCCAAGAACACCCGACCAGACATCAACAAGTCGAGGGCTACTGATTGGCCGACGAGCTTGGGCAGATACCACGACGATCCGTACTCAGCAATCAATCCACGATGCGAGAACGCCGTGGTGAACTTGGCGCCAGCGGCAGCAAAGCGGAGGTCAGCCGAGATGGCGTAGACGAAGCCGAGGCCAGCACAGGCGCCGTTGATGGCAGCGATGATCGGCTTCTTGATCTCGAGATGGCGCCTGGTGTCGCGAGTGTCGACTTTACCCTCGGCATCGACCCCGTTGATCGAGCCACCGAGCGACTGCAGCAAATTCATGTCGGCACCGGCGCACCAGCCCCGACCCGCTCCGGTGACCACGATGACGCGCACCGCTGGGTCGGCTTCGGCTTGATCGAGGTGGTCGTGATATGCGGTGCCGAGGTCGCTGTTCCAAGCGTTGAGGCGATCTGGACGGTTCAGCGTGAGGATGGCCACGCCTTCGTCGACTTCGTACAGAACTGGAGCTTGCGAATCAGACATGACCGGACGCTACGACGCCATTCGTTGCCCTGCCAGTTGGGGCCGTATGCTCGTGCCGCTCTCACTTCGAAGCGCACTCTTTCAAACAGCATCATTCAACAGCACGGAGACCCACATGACAGACCTCGGATTCGATGGCAAAGTTGCAATCGTCACCGGCTCAGGCGGCGGCCTCGGCCGCGAACACGCCCTCGAGTTCGCTCGGCGCGGCGCCCGCGTGGTCATTAACGACCTCGGCGGCGCCCTCGACGGAAGCGGGAGCTCAGCCACAGCAGCCGAGACCGTTGTTGCCGAGATCGAAGCACTTGGCGGTGAAGCCGTCGCCAACCAAGACAGCGTCGCCACCCCCGAAGGTGGCAAGGCCATCGTGCAGTCCGCCATCGACGCATTCGGTCGTATCGACATCGTGGTGAACAACGCCGGCATCCTCCGTGACAAGACCTTCCACAAGATGGAGCAAGCCGAGATCGAAGCCGTGCTCGACGTCCACCTTCGTGGTGCGTTCTATGTGACCCAGCCGGCATGGATGCACTTTCGTGAGCAGGGCTACGGCCGTGTGATCAACACGTCATCCAACTCCGGCCTCACCGGCAACTTCGGCCAGGCCAACTACGGCGCGGCCAAGATGGGCCTCGTCGGCATGACCCGTGTCCTGGCTGCCGAGGGTGCCAAGAAGAACATCATGGTCAACGCCATCGCCCCGGTCGCCAAGACCCGCATGACCGAAGACCTGCTCGGCGGTCTTGCCGAACAACTCGACCCGAAGCTCGTCACCCCCGTGGTGATCTACCTCGCTCACGAGAGCTGCGACACCACCGGCAACGTGTACTCCGCTGCTGGCGGCACCATCGCCCGCTACTTCATCGGCCTCACCCAGGGCACTGCCCGGGGCCAGGAAATCACCGCCGAAACCGTTCGTGACGACTGGGAAGCCATCAACGACGAAGAGGGCTACATCGTGCCCTCTGGCCCCGCCGAAGAATTCGCCAAACTCATGGCGCAGTGGTCATGACCCTGTGAACAACTTGGGAGGGGTCGGCCCCTCCCGAGTTCGAACGCTGGAGGCTGCACCTGGTGATCACAGGCGGCCGGAGTCCTAGACTCTGCCGGTGCCGGTAACGCTGCCCAACACTGATGCCTTCGATGATGCTGTCGACGGTTGGTTCGATCCGTTCCGGGGACATCCCGCAGCAGACGGCGTGTTCTACACCGCAAGCAAGGCAGCTGAGTTCTCGCTTTGCTGGCATGCCCTGTCGATCGCCGGTGCTGTTCTGTATCCGCCGTCGAGGCCACACGCGGCGCGCATGACGATCGCTCTCGGCATCGAGTCTGTTCTGGTCAACGGGATGATCAAACCAATCTTCGATCGTCAGCGGCCTGACCTCGTCGTTGGTGAACCTCATCTTCGCCGGCCCAAGACGTCGAGCTTCCCCAGCGGTCACGCATCCTCTGGCTCGATGGCAGCGGTTCTGCTGAGTGATGCGGTGCCGGTGTTGCGGCCAGTGTGGACGATTGCCGCCGGCATCGTGGGCGCCAGCAGAGTGCACGCTCGTATGCACCACGGGTCAGATGTCTGCGCAGGCTTCGTTGTGGGAATCGTGCTGGGTGCTTTGGCGAAGCGGCTCCATCCACTGCGCTGAATGGCCTGACAACAACCCTCTTCTGAGGGCAATCGAGACCAGTTTCTGGGTCCTCCGAGCCACCCGCTAGCCTCTGACGAAGTGAGCAGCGACCAGCATCTCGTCAAAGCGTCGAGCGACGAAATAGGCCTGCGGCGTGAGTCTCGCGTTGAGGCTGGCGACGTTCCTTTGTGGCTGGCGCGTCTGCACCGATCGCTCCCGGTCGGAGCCGAGGTTCGCATCAGCATCAGCGGCTCACTCCCTGTTCCCGAGGACGACCTGATCGAGGGCGCTGGATTCAGCACCGATGGCCCGCTGTCGACCCGGCTCGAAACCATCCCCGACACCGTGGCCCCTCGCATGAATGTGCTGGTGTGCGGCCTCAATCCCGGCAAGGTCTCGGCGGATCTCGGCGTCAGTTTCGCCAAGAACGGCAATCGCTTCTGGCCTGCAGCGCTGGCTGCGGGCCTGGTCAAGACCGACCGGGAACCCGATCACGCCCTGTTGCACAGCGGTGTCGGCTTCACCGATCTGGCAAAACGAACCACCACCCGCGCTGACGAGGTCAACAGTGCCGAATTCCGCAGCGGGGCCTCGAGAATCGAGCGCATGGTGCGGTGGCTCCAGCCCGAGATCTTCCTGATGGTCGGCCTCACCGGGTGGCGTCAGGGCCTCGACCGCAAGGCAACCAGCGGCTGGCAAGCAGAGCCGTTCGGGGGCCGCCCGGTCTATCTCATGCCAGCCACGAGCGGTCTCAACACCCACGAGACGCTCGAATCTCTCACCGCTCACTTCGAAAAGGCTCAAGCAGGCCCCGAATGACGTCGTTTCACCAACGATGCTGGATGGCTTCCACCGCCTGATTCTGGGCGTTCTCTACGCAGCTTCTGCTGCCCTGACATTCAGCGCGCTCGGGATTCCGGACCTGATCAACCCCGACGAAGTCATTCCGGCCACTGTGAGCTTCGAGTCTGGACGCATCGAGGATCTCGCCGAACCGGCTTTGGCTGCGGTCGACTATCCGTGGCGAGACGAACTCCCCGGCTGGCAGATCCAATTCGTTTCGGGTGCGAGCAACATCGCTGGCTACACGTGGAGCCGCGAGGAACGCATCGAGGTCTTCGTACGGCCCGGGGCAACCTCGGCTGACTTGGCGAGGATCCTGGCCCACGAGTTGGGCCACGCCGTCGACGTCAGCCGGAACTCAGGCGACGACCGTCGAGAATGGCTGGCCGTTCGTGGCATCGACGAAGCTCCGTGGTGGCCGGGCAACGGCCTGGCCGACTTCGCCACCGGGGCCGGCGACTTCGCCGAGTCCTTCGCTGTGTGGCAGGTCGGCGACGAGGACTACCGAGGTGAGCTCGGTCCGTCCCCCACTGCCGAGCAACTCGAGGTCCTCGAACGTCTCAGCTTCGACTGAAAACCCCCCGAAGTGATTACTCAGCCGGTGCAGCTGGGGTGTCGTCTTGACCGTCGAGCTTGTCAGCAGCTTCGCGCACGCCGTCGATCTGGTCGCTGAACTTGCCGCCGGTTGCTGAGTCAGCAACGTCGGCAACCTTGTCAACGGCACCTTCGACGACACCGCCGACGGTCTCACGTGCGCTTCCGGCGATGTCGCCGGCCTTGTCGAGCGCTCCGCCGACTCCGGCCTTGTCAGCCATGTCGGTTGCGCCGCCCATGAGGCCCTTGATCTTGTCCATGATTCCCATGGTGTTCTCCTGTTTGCAAGTATCGCCATCACGTTGCGTGGGGCGATCTCGGCTATTCTGCCCGTTTTTGGGACCGAGTGGGCGAATGCCCAGAAGGACAAGGCATGAGCATCGAGCGAGGCCAGGGCGAATTGTTCATAGGCGAAGAGATCACACCGCAAGACGGTGAACGAACCGGTGAACGAGTGCTCCTCGACAGCGCCGACTTCACCACCCACGGTGTCATCGTCGGCATGACGGGCTCTGGCAAGACCGGCCTGGGTGTGGTGTTGCTCGAAGAGGCGTTGCTCTCTGGCGTTCCCGTGCTTGCCATCGACCCGAAGGGTGACCTCGCCAACTTGAGTCTGACGTTCCCATCGCTGGCCGCCGACGAGTTCGAGCCGTGGATCGACGCGGGTGCTGCGCGTGTTGCTGAGACCACGGTTGCTGACTTGGCCGGGTCCACGTCGGCCATGTGGGGCAAGGGTCTCGGCTCGTGGGGCCTCGACGGCAGCGATGTCGCCGACTTGAAGAAGGCCGCCAACCCGATCATCTACACCCCGGGGTCCACCGCCGGCGTCCCACTCAACGCCATGGGCCGGCTCTCGAAGCCAGACAGCGACGACCCCCAGATCCTGCAGGACGAGGTCGACAGCACCGTGGCCGGTCTCCTCAGCCTGGTCGGTATCGAGAGCGATCCGCTCTCTGGTCGCGAGCACATTCTCATGGCCAACCTCATCACTCGGGCGTGGGAGAACGGCACCCCGATGGACCTGCCGACGCTGCTCGGCCAGATGATGGACCCGCCGATTCGCAAGCTCGGTGTTCTCGAACTCGACTCGTTCTTCCCGCCGAAGGACCGCACCGCATTGGTCATGAAACTCAACGGCTTGCTGGCCTCGCCGTCCTTCGCTGCGTGGTCAGAGGGTGAGCCACTCGACATCCAATCGATGTTGTGGGACCGCAACGGTGACCCTCGCGCTGCCATCGTCAGCCTCAGCCACCTCGACGAGGCCGAGCGCCAATTCGCCGTCACGCTCGTGTTGAGCAAGTTGATCAGCTGGATGCGAACCCAATCCGGCACCGGCGAGCTGCGCGTCCTCGTCTACATCGATGAGGTCGCCGGGTACGCACCGCCGGTGTCGAATCCTCCGACAAAGGGCCCCATTCTCACGCTGCTCAAGCAAGCTCGTGCGTTCGGTGTCGGCTTGGTGCTCAGCACCCAGAACCCGATCGATCTCGATTACAAGGCCATCAGCAATGCTGGCACCTGGCTCATTGGTCGCTTGCAGACCGAGCAAGACAAGGACCGCCTGATCGATGGTCTACGCGGCGCCGACGGGTCAGTCGACGTCGATGAAGTCGAACGCATGATCAGCGGGCTCGGCAAGCGTCAGTTCGTCTTGCGGTCAGCTCGTTCGAGCAAGCTGCCGCTGCTCACCACCCGTTGGGCCATGAGCTACCTCGCTGGCCCACTCACTCGGGATCAGATCGGTGAGCTGATGGCTGAGTACAAAGCAACGACCGCCGCGGCTCCGACCGCCGCAGCCGCCCCGACCGCCAACGCTCCTGCTGCTGCCCCGGCCGCACCGACGCTGGCTGACAACGAATCGACCATGGCGCCAAAGGTTCCCGACACGGTCACGATGCGCTACGTCACCAAGTCTGCGCCGTGGCTCAGCGAGGTCGACGCAACACCCGACGGCACCCGCCTCGCCCCTGCGTTGGCCGCCCGGGTCACCTTGTTGTTCGATGAGACCAAGGCAGACCTGCGTCACTCCGAAGAGTGGGAAGCAATCATTCCCCTCAGCGGTCACGACATCGACGTCGACGCCGCGATTCCGATCGACTTCGATGATCGGGACTTCGTCACCGACCAGCCCGACAATCCCATCTATGTCATGCCCGAGTTCAACTTCACCGCCACCGCGCTGAAGAAGGCGCAGACCGACCTTCGGTCCAAGCTCTACGCCGACCAATCTCTCACCCTCCAGCGCAACGCCGACCTCAAGCTGTGGTCACGCCCTGGCGAGACCGAGACCGAGTTCGCGGCTCGCTGCGAGAAGGTGGCCGACGAGGGAGCTGACGCTGCAGCGGCAAAGCTTCGGGAGAAGCTCGAGACCAAGTACGACCGGGTCCAAGCTGCGTTGGCCAAGGCCGAGGATCGCGTGATCGAAATCGAGGAACAGTCCAAAGGCCGCAAGACCCAGAACATCGTCAACCTCGGTACGTCGATCTTGGGAGGGCTCTTCGGCGGAAAGAAGTCGGCCCGCTCGCTCGGTAGCGCAGCCCGTCGCATGTCGTCGGGGAAGAATCAGTCCAACGCCAGCGAGGCTCGGCTCCAGACTGCACAGAACCGGGTGGGCGAAAAGATCGAAGAACTCGAAGAGCTCGAGAACGATCTTCAGGATGCCGTCATCGAGATCGACGACGAGTGGAACGAAAAAGCGGCCGCCATCGAGTCCACTGACATCCCCTTGGAGAAGACCGACATCTCGATCGACGACTTCCTCCTCATCTGGCTCCCCGTGAACGCGTCGGCCTAGCTAGGCGTTGGCGGGGGCGAGGTCGCGGGCGGCTTGGCGAGGGTCGACGCCGGCGAACGGCATGATCGCAATGGCGGCAGTGTCGACACCGGCTTCGTGATAGGCCGCAATCTGCTCGCGACATGACCCTGCAGATCCGTGGATGATCAGGTCATCGACGACCTTGTCAGGAATGGCTGCGAGGGCGGCCTTGCGGTCGCCAGCTTTCCAGTTGTCCCACATGCCCTTCAGCGCGTCGCCTCGGCCCATCCACTCGTGGAAGGCGGCGTACACGGGCACGTTCAGGTAGGCGGCAACGGCTCGACGGGCCTGCGCCCGGACGGTCTCGGTCTCTTCGCTGGGGCACACGAAGATGCGGGCTGCGATCTCCGGGGCGGGCTTGCCGGCCGCCGTCGCCGCGTCGTGCACGATCGGAGCCACCGTGCGCACATCGTCAGCCGACAGCCAGTTGATGATTGCGCCGTCTCCTTCGCGTCCGGCCATCTTCAGCATGCCTTCGCGCAGCGCAGCGACCAGGATCGGCGGCTGCTCCGCTGGACGAATGCCGAGACGGAAGCCGTTGACGGAGAACGTGCGGTACTCCTCGGTGATCTTCTCACCTGTGAGAGCGGCCTTGATGAACCGGACCGAATCACGGGTGCGGTGATAGGGCTCATCGAATGCAATGCCGTTCCACCGCTCCACGATCACGTTCGACGACGAACCAATGCCCATGACGAAACGACCAGGGGCCGCATCAGCCAGTGACGCCACGCTCTGGGCCAGCAGAGCAGGACCCCGGGTGTAGGCCGGAATGATCGCGACGCCAAGACGCAGTTCAGGCGCCCAGGCCGCGGCGAGCGTCAGCGGCGTGAACCCGTCAGCGCCGTCAGCTTCGGCACTCCAGACGTCGGTGTAGCCGAGGTCGACGAGCTCCCGATAGGCGTCTCGATGGTCGGCGAGGGCCAATCCAGCGAACGGAACCGTGATGCCATGACGAGGTGAATGACTCATCCCAACACCTTCCCACCGATCGGGACCGGGAACTAACCTGGCACGGTGGGAAGACGGCGGTTGGCGATGGTTGCAGCACTCTCGGTGCTTGCAGCGGCGTGCAGTGACCCTTCCGCGTTCGGCCCCGCCGATGAAGCAGCGCAAGAGGTTGCTGGACCGACCATCTTGGCCGACCCAGCCGGACTCTCGGCTCCCACCACCGAATCGCTTCCCACACTGCCCCCGCTGCCTGCGGCTCCGCCTCCCGCCGACCCGGTGACCGTGCATGCGGTCGGCAACCTGGGCCGATGCAACGCAGACATGATCGGGGTCGCCAATGCCGTCGCCGCCGATACAGGTCTGATCTTCGCTCTCGGCGACCTGTCGACCAACGGCAGCCAAGCCTCCATCGACGAGTGCTTCCTCAACACCTTCGGGAGCGACCTCGACCGCATCTACGCCGTGCCGGGTGATCAAGACCTGGTCACTGACGAGGGCGCAGCCTTCTACGACATGGTCGCCCAGACTCCCACGGGGTCGGCCCCGGGCGACGGCTGGTTCGTCACATCGATGGGCGGCTGGCAGATCATCGGCCTCAACTCGCGATGCCACGACGTTGGTTGCGACACCGATTCCGCTCAGTTCCAGTGGCTCGTCGATGTGCTGCGCAATCAGCCAGCCGAGTGCCGCGCCGTCATCTGGCACGACGCTCGATTCAGCTCAGCGTTCAAGGTGATCGATGCCAAAGCCATGGGTCCGATCCTTGGCCGCCTGAGCAGTGCGGGCACTGATGTTCTGATCACCGGGAGCCCAAGGAGCTACGAGCGACTTGGTCCATCGAAGCCCAACGGCCAGCTCACCGTCGATGACGAGCGCGGCATCACCCACTTCAACGTCGGCGGCGGCAGCGTCGTCGGCTTCGACTGGGCGCCCCACGTCAGCAGCCAAGATCGCATCGACGCGAACGGCTACGCCCGCTTCGTGTTCAGCCCCGAGGGTTACACCTGGGAGTTCGTGGACACCTCAGACGGGAACGGCGAAGCCGACGGCGGCGCTGGCACGTGCTGACCGTCGAGGTCGAAACGCCTCGACCATTCGCCGTGCGGCGAGCGAGCAAGCAACCGCAGTTCGGGCGCTGAACGGCTCTGCCACCAGCCGATCATCACGCTGGGGCCGGCAACAGAGCAACGCAGAATGCCCGGCTGGGTGATTCGTTCGGCTCGCAGGTCGATCTCATCGGTGTTGGTCACATCGGTGTTGGTCACATCGGTGTTGGTCACATCGGTGTCGGTTGCGTCGGCTTCGATCGATGACATCTCATCGAGGAGCTTTCGAGCATCGGCCACATCGTCACGACTCGAACCCTGCCACATCGCAGGGGTGACACTGCGCTCTCGCAGGAGCCCGGCGAGCCGGTGGAACGGGCCGCCCTGACGCAGACCCCGGTAGGCACGGACAAGATCGAACCCGGGGCGCAGGGCAACGTCGGTGTGGTCGAGCGATGCCTTGGCCATCGCCAAAAGGACTGACGGGTCAGAATGGTCGGCGACGGCTCCGATGCGCTGAACCTCGACACCCAGCCCAAGGCCAAGACGGGTTCGGCTGATCTCCACCGTGGCCCAGATGCTCGGATCCGTGGCGTGCTCGAAGCGCAGGAATGCTCGCTCGCCGCCGATCACGAAGAGGCCCCAGGTTCGGACCTCGCCGAAACCTACCCAGCGTGGTGGGCCGGCGTCGGACACCGCTGCTGGACGGAGCTGTTCCCAGCGTTGCTTCGCTGCGAGCAGGCGATGGCGTGGCTCTTCCTTCATTCGTTCCAAAGGCTGCGGTGCTGGTGTCTGGCCAGGGGCGTAGATGTCGAACCTGACAGTTCCGCTCGGCACGTTCTGTGCCTCGACCGCTGCTTCGTAGCGCAGAACTTCAGCGGTGAACAGCGACTGTGCTGCCATCAGTTCATTGAACGCCGTGCGGGTTTCTGATCGTTCGAGGGCCTGGCTCAGTTCGACCCGCCGGCGCTTGGCCCAGCGACGATCGAGCGCGGCAACCCCCACGATGGCGAGCAGCAACGCCACGCCGAAAGCAAGCAACACAACACGTTCCACCGCTCAAAGCTAGCTCGCACGTCTGCACCAATCGGCCACCCTCTCCCACCACGAGTCGAAACTTTTTCGAAATTTCCCATCCGACGTCCCGATATCGCTCTTTCCCCTGGTCAAAGCACCAACGCCACCGCATCAACGCCCAAACCTGCCTCCCAACAACCCCCACCGGACCGGCCACTGTCACACCCCCTGACGAAGATGAAACACATGAAGACCGCCCAGCTCACCCTCATCAGCAGCAACCGCCCCTGGGACCTCGACGACGGCACCCGCCGCACCGGCCGAGCGGGCCTGGCCAAGGCTCGTGCCGCCCTCGCACCTCACCTCGCCGCCAAAACAGACACCCAGGATCAGCATGAACTGGCCGCCTGACAGCCCCAGACATAAGCTGCCGCCATGTCTGACACCACACTCGATCCGAACGACGTCGTCATCGTTGATGCCGTCCGCTCCCCCGTTGGGCGCCGCAACGGCGGCCTGTCCACCATGCACCCCGCCGACCTCTTGTCGAAAGTGCAAGCTGCACTGTTCGAACGCACCGGGGTCGACCCGAACGAGGTCGGCCAAGTCGTCACCGGTTGCGTCAGCCAGGTCGGCGAGCAAGCATTCAACATCGGTCGCACCGCCTGGCTCTCTGCCGGGCTTCCAATGGGAACCGCCAACACCACCGTCGATGCGCAGTGCGGTTCCTCGCAACAAGCCACCAACATGGCCTCGGCCCTGGTCAAGGCCGGAGTGGTCGACGTCGCTGTTGCCTGCGGTGTCGAGGTCATGAGTCGGATTCCGATCGGCGTCGGCGGCGCCAAGCAACTCGGTCTCGGTGTCCCGATCCCCAAGCCTTACTTCGAGCAGTACGAGATGACCAGCCAGTTCGAAGGCGCCGAACGCATCGCCGACAAGTGGGAAATCACTCGCGATGACACCGACGCCTTCGGTCTTCGGTCGCAGCAACTCGCAGCGCAGGCCTGGGCCGAGGACCGCTTCGCCACCCAGATCGTCCCCATCGAAGCACCCGATGTCGATGAAGAAGGCAACCCCACCGGCACCACCCACACCGTCACCGCCGACGAAGGCCTGCGGGACAGCAGCCTCGAGGGGCTTGCCAAGCTCAAGCCCGTCGCTCGTGAAGACGGCGTGCACACTGCAGGGTCTGCTTCGCAGATCTCCGACGGTGCTGCCGCCGTGCTGTTGATGACAGCCGCCAAGGCGGAAGCTCTCGGGCTCACGCCCTTGGCCAAGGTCGTCGACACCTGCAACGTCGGCACCGACCCCGTGTTGATGCTCACCGGCCCGATCGATGCCACGCAGCATCTGCTCGCACGCAATGACATGACCATGGCCGACATCGATCTGGTCGAGATCAACGAAGCCTTCGCTTCGGTTGTTCTGGCGTGGGAGAAGGAACTCGGCGCAGACCGAGACATCATCAACCCCAACGGCGGCGCCATTGCGCTCGGCCACCCCCTCGGAGGCACCGGCGCCTTCCTCATGACCAAAGCGGTTCACGAGCTCCACCGTGCCGACAAGCAAACAGCACTGGTCACCATGTGCTGCGGTGGAGGCCTTGGCACCGGAACGATCATCGAGAAGCTCTAGAGCATTCAGCACTCGAGCTTCGCGCGCCGTCGTCTTCGGCCTGTTGGCCGGGCTCCTTTCGGGGTGCCCGGCTCAGGCCGATGACACATCAGCTCTGCCCAACGAAGCCGTTGTCGAGTTCGTGATCGACGGCGACACCGTCGATGTCACCATCGCTGGCGAACGTGAGCGCATACGGCTCATCGGCATCGACACGCCCGAGTCGGTCAGCCGCAACGTTCCCGTGCAGTGCTACGGCAAGGAAGCATCCGACGCTCTCACCGGGCTGTTGCCACCCGGCACCGTGCTGCGCATCGAACGCGACGAAGAAGCCAGAGATCGATACGGCCGTTTGTTGCTCTACCTCTACCGAGGCGACGATGATCTTTTCGTGAACGAGTGGATGATCGAGCAGGGTTTCGCTGACACTCTGTTCTTCGAGCCGAACACCACATTCAAGGGGCCGTTCACCCGAACCAGAAACGATGCCAGGGCCGCCGAATTGGGCTTGTGGGGGTCGTGCGATGGGCCTGACCAACCGCTGGAGTAGCGTTCGTGGGCGTGTCGCTGCCAAATGAACACCCCGCAAATGAACGTCTCGGCCGATCAGCCGACGCACGACTCGTCATCATCGTTGCTGATTCCCTCGGTGCGTCCAATGCATCGAACATCGGCGTCTACCGCAGCCTTCGCGATGGCGTGGCCACCAGTGCAGGGCTCCAAGTTCCCTGCCCGTGGGCCCGCGGAGCCGCCGTTGACTACCGAGGCGAGGACGTCGGGGTCTGCCTGACCGTCAACGCCGAGCACGAGGCCTATCGATGGGGACCGGTCACACAGGCCCCGTCGCTGCTCGGCGGCAACGGTGGCTTCCCAGCAGCACCAGCCGACCTGTGGGAGCACGCTGATCTCGAAGAGACTCGCCGTGAATGCCGGGCCCAAGTCGAACGGGCGGTGCTGTGGGGGTTCGACGTCACGCACTTGTCGGCTCACCTCGGAGCCCTGTGCGCCCGGCCCGAGTTCTTCGACGTCTATCTCGACTTGGCGATCGAGTTCAACCTGCCGATCAGCTTGCCTGATCCTGCAATCGATCTCGGCTTCGAGGCTCGGACGCTCGCAGCCGAAGAGGGCATTCTCGTGCCCGACCGCGAAGTCGCTGCCCCGCTGCACCGAGCGTCTCGGGCCGACATCGATGCCATCGTTGCTGACCTGCCGACTGGCATCACCGAAATCCACGTCCGCCCGGCCGAGGACACCCCGGAGTTACGAGCCATCACGCCGAATTGGGCCGCCCGAGTCAGCGATGCTCACCTCGTCACCCAGGACTGGGCGTTTCGCGCCGCACTCGAACGCTCCGGCGCCGAGCTCATCAGCTACCGAGACCTCCGCACCGCCCAACGCAAGTAGCACCCGGGGTCAGGTCCTCACACCTCACAGCCAGGAGCAGTTTTGGTGGCTGTGAGGTGTGAGGACCTGACCCCAGGTTGTTCTTATGTCACGACCCAGTCGAGCAATTCCAGGCCGGCGAAGAGGGGGCCGCTGGCGCCGGTGGGTTTCAGATCGCCCTTCATGTATTCGGCGGCCAGGACGAGATCGCCGCTGAGCCACTCGGGCACCTGCTTCTTGGAGAGGCCGATGATTGCTTCTGCTGGCCGATGGGTTGGTCCGGTCACCCGGCCGTCGACGATGGCGATCACCACCGCAACTTTCGATGCATCGACCTTCGAGCCGATACCCAAGCCGATGTCACCGGAGAGCCCAGGAATCGGTGCTCGGTCCGCTGACGCTGCAACGAGCTCGGCGACGAACTCTTCGCTGAACGGCTCAGCGGAGAACGCGACCATCACGCCACCTGCTCGTTCGAGTCGACATCGTCGGCGCCAACAAGATCGATGCGAGCGAACAGGTCGGTCTCGTCCATCTCGATGCCCACTCGGCTGTGTCCGAGGATGAAGTCCTCGTATGGGTAGGCGGCCACAGCGTCGTCGTCGGGCAGCCCGAACCAGAACTTCTCATTGGGATCGATCTGCGTGGCGTGAGCCAGCAGCGCTTCCTGGCGGGCTCGCCAGTAGCCCGTGATGTCGATCTTGGTCGTGATGCGGTGATCAGAGTCCGGACGGGTGAACCACTTCTCGTCGTAGGGAGATTCGAGGCCGAGCTCGGCGTATTTGGCGTGCCACGAGCTGAGGCGTGCTCGGCTCCAGGTCGAGTAGTAGAGCTTGAGCGGCTCGAACGGATCACCGAGCTCGGGATACCAAGCGGGGTCGCCGGCACGCTCGAAGGCAAGGACGCTGATGTCGTGGACCCGCAGGTGATCGGGGTGGCGGTAGCCCTGCTGATCGTCGGAGTAGGTGAGGATCACTTCCGGCTCGAAGCGCCGGATCTCCTTCACCAGACGACCCGTGGCCTCGTCGAGGTCGGCCTGCCAGAAGCAGTCAGGGTTGTTGTTCGGCTCGGTGCCCTCCATGCCAGAGTCGCGGTAGCCGAGCATCACCAACTCGTGGAACCCAATGGCCTTGACCGAACGAGCGAGCTCGTCGGCGCGAACGGCCTGGAGGTTGTTGCGAACCTCGTCGCTTTCCATGGCCGGGTTCTGGATGTCGCCTTCTTCGCCGCCGGTGCAGCAGATCAGGGAAGCACCCACACCTTGTTCGACGTATCGAGCGACCGTGGGTGCACCTTTGGAGGCTTCATCATCGGGGTGGGCGTGAACACTCATCAGCCGGGGCATCCGACAAACGCTATCGCTGCAAGATTCGCTCTTGTTCGGGAACCCGACACCATGTGGACGGCGTTAGTAGTGTCATGGTCGAACTCGGAGGAATATCCATGGATGATCCAGTGGTGTGGGGCGGGATTTGGCTGGCGGTTGCCGCCGTTCTCGGCGTGTCAGAGATGGCATCGGGAAGTTCGTTCTGGCTGGCACCGTTTGCCGTTGCTGCTCTTCCGGCCTCGATCGTCAGCTTCATCGGCGCGCCGATTGCTGTTGGTTGGCTGCTGTTTCTGATCGGCTCGGTGGCGTGCTTCCTGGCCATGCGACCGCTGGCCAAGCGCCTGGATCTCGATGTTCCCCACATCCCCGGCATCGGGGCCAACCGATTGGTTGGGCACGAAGCGGTCATCGTTGAAGAGATTCCCTTCGGTGCCGACACCCAGGGTGTCATCAAGGCTGGCGGCGAAACGTGGAACGCCGTCACCGACGCCGAGATTGCTCTTCCTGCTGGCACCTCGGTTCGCATCATCGAAGTTCGCGGCACCCGAGTCGTTGTCGAGCCAGCACCCGATTCCGAGCTCCATCGCTTCACCTGACCCGCTCCGCCTGAAGCCCTCGGGCAGACCATTCGCCATCGAGTCCACGCCCACCCCAGCGGTGCGGCGTGGCACTCATCTACAGAAAAGAGACAGCAACATGGGAGCAGCATTGGGAGGAATACTCCTGATCCTCGTGGTCTTTGTGATCGCCTACGTGGCCTTCGCAGTGAAGATCGTGAGCCCGTATCAGCGAGGGGTCATCGAACGGCTCGGTAAGTACAAAGGGACGGTCGATCCCGGCCTGCGCGTGATCATTCCGTTGGTGGAGAAGATCCGGAAGGTCGACATGCGTGAGCAGGTCATCGACGTTCCGCCGCAAGAGGTGATCACGCAGGACAACGTGACCGCAGCCGTCGACGCTGTTGTCTATTTCGAGCCGACTGATCCCCAGCGGCTGCTCTACAACATCTCGAACTTCATCCTGGCCGTCACCAAGCTGGCCCAGACGAACCTTCGAAATGTCATCGGCGAGATGACCCTCGACGAGGCGTTCACGTCTCGTGAGCGTGTCAACGGCACGCTCCGCCAGATTCTCGACGACGCCACCGACAAGTGGGGCGTTCGCGTGGTTCGAGTCGAGATCCAGCGCATCGACCCGCCCGCTGACGTCATGAGCGCCATGCACGAGCAGATGAAGGCCGAGCGCACGCGTCGTGCCGTCGTCACCGAGGCAGAGGGTGCTCGCGAGGCAGCGATCACTCGGGCCGAAGGCGACAAGGCCAGCGCCATCCTCACCGCAGAAGGCAACCGTCAAAAAGACATCCTGAACGCGGAGGGTGAAGCTCAAGCGGTTCGCACCCGGGCTGAGGCCGAGCAGTACCGCCAAGAGGTCGTCGCCAACGGCGAGGCTCACGCCATCGAGGCCGTTTACGGCGCCATCATCAACTCGGGAACCGACGATCGTGTCATTGCCATCAAGTACCTCGAGTCACTTGGCGAGATCGCCAATGGTCAGGCAACGAAGATCTTCGTTCCCGCTGACATGAGCGCAACGCTGGGTTCGATCGGTGGCATTGCCGAGATGCTCAAGAGCGGCGGCGACAATGACGGCGCCGTCACGGTCGGTGCACCGGCCGAGATCGAGCGGGCCGCAGCCCGCCGCACCGTGCCGCAGGGCGAGAAGTCGCAGCCGGCCCCGGCGCCGAGGCGGACAACCCCGCCAGCGCCACGACCTCCGGCCCCACCGGAGCTGTAGGACACCACCCCAACTGACGGTGACTGCGCTGCACCCGCTTCCGAACGGCAGCAGGTGCAGCGCAGTTTCGCGTCTCGAGTGCGGCCCGAAACGCTCCGGCCCAGCAGCTCCGGGGGCGATATCACCCCGAACGCGATCGCCAGTACAGTCCGCAGTCATGGCAGAGCACCGACCTCGATGGTCGTTTGGTGTTCTCCTGGCGGCTGCGTTGATCATTTCAGCGTGCACCGGAGGGGAGTCTGACGACGCAGCGACAACGACGACCACCGCCGCGCCCACGACCACCACGGTTCCGACCTACGACATTGCGTCGATGAGTGCTCCCGAACTCGGCGATTTGGCGGCCTGCGAGGGTGCCGTTGGCACCGAGGAGAGCCGGTTCGAAGCCGACCTCGTCCTCGAACAAGCCGGAGATGAACTCGTCGTTGCTGTTGCATGCGCCGGGAGTTCGCAGGCTCGAGTGTTGCTGCTCAGCGGTGAGAAACCGGCCGGCCGTCTGCTTTCCGAGCCGATCATCGGGTCCAACCCCATTGCCATCGGCACCGGCCCGGTACGGCTCCTTGCCTTCCAGGTCATCGACCAAGAGCGGGCGCTTCAGACCGTCTACCGCTGGGACAACGGCAGCGTGCGGGCAATGTCTGAAGTCATCCTCACGATCGACGAGTATCAGTCGGCCATCGGCGAAGACGTTGAAGTCCAGACCCCACTGAGCCGGGCCGACTTGTTCGACCAGGCCAGCCCTGCGGTGGTCAGCCTCGATGGTCGGACATGTTCGTCAGGTCAGCTCGACGCTGGCACCGGCTTTGTCATTGCACCCGATCTTGTCGTCACCGCAGCTCACGTGGTCGAAGGGTTCGACTCGATGGTCATCACGTCGATCGATGGTTCCCAGCGCACCGGCAGCGCCATTGGGTTTGCCCCCGGCCAGGACGCTGCCCTGATCCGGTTGGACGATTCGGTCGAGACCGAGCCGTTGCGCTGGAGCAACCGCACCCCTCGGGTTGGCTCGGACATCTCTGTGCTCGGCTATCCCCTCAACCTCGATCTCAGTGTCACCGGCGGCACCATCAGTGGTGTGGGGCGCACGATCTTGTTCCCCAATGGCGAGACCATCCCCAACGTCATGCAGACCGACGCGCTCACCAACCCTGGCAACAGCGGGGGTCCGTGGCTTGATGAAACTGGCAGCGTCATCGGCCTTCACATCGCTGGCCGCGACGGTGCTGCTGGCATCAACTGGGGTGTCGAAGCCGAAGTGGTCCGGGCCCTGGTCGATCAGTGGGCGATGGAGCCGCAGCCGTATCAGCCGTGCGCTCCGCCCGAGGTGTTCCTGGTGCGGGCCGAGACCGAAGGCGACGATGTCGACGAACTCGTCGAGTTGTTCAGCGACTATGCCGGCGGCATCACCTCCGGTGATTTCGATCTGGCGTTTGGTCGCCTCTGGCGACCAACCGTCGGCCAAACGGCATGGTCGGCCGACTTGGCCACCAGCACGTGGAGCAACGTCGCCATCACTGGCATCGCCGATGCCCCGGCCGAGCGGGTGGCGGAGTACGAGCTGGGCGAAGTGAATTCGCTCGAGGTCACGGTCTCGGCCACCACGAATCAAGCGCCGAGCTTTGGTCCAGATGGGCAGGAGTGCACCGACTGGCAGCTGATCTATCTGGTGGCCTCTACCGACGGCATCTTCTGGCAGATCGTCTCGAGCGGCGGCAGCGTTCCGACCGCTTGTTAGCCAACGAGGTGTAGCGTCCCGCCCCACACAGCATCGACCATCGGGGCAAGGGCGGTTCGCAGGTTCACCTCCGATCCACTTGGCCTTCGACACGAAGGATCTCCCATGAAACTGACCCGACTGTTCGCTGTCCTCGCGGCGCTGATGTTGCTCGCCGTTGCCTGCAGCAGTGACGCCACCGAAGACGACGCCACCGAAAACGACGCCGAGCCAACCACCACTGCGGCCGACGGTGACGCCACAGAAACCGAAGACACCGACGAAGAGATGGCTGACGCTCCGATGGCCATCATCTCGCTCTCCCCCACCGCGACAGAGATGCTCTATGCCATCGGTGCAGGCGACCAGGTCTTGGCTGTTGACAACTTCTCGAACTTCCCGGTCGAAGCTGCAGACAAGATGCAGGGACTGTCCGGCTTCGAGCCCAACGTCGAGGCCATCGCAGCTCTCGAACCCGATCTCATCCTCACCTCGGGCACCAACCCCGAATTCCTCGCCCAGCTCGATGCGCTCGACATTGCCCACTGGGAAGGCCCGGCAGCTACGAACTTCAACGACATCTACACCCAGATCGAGCAGCTCGGTGCCGCCACCGGCCACGTCGAAGATGCCGCGGAATTGATCTCGTCCATGCAAGAACGAGTCGAGACCGCAACTGCCTCGGTTCCCTCCTTCCAGCGCCCGATCACCTACTACCACGAGCTGGATCCGACCTTCTTCTCGGTCTCGCCCGCCACGTTCATCGGCTCGGTCTACACACTCGCCGGACTCGAGAACATCGTGGGTGCTGACGCCGAGGCCTTTCCTCAGCTCAGCCAAGAATTCATCGTCGACGCTGACCCCGACATGATCTTCCTCGCCTGCACGATCTACTGCGGTGAGACGGCTGAATCCGTGGCCACCCGTGACGGCTGGGCCGACATGACAGCAGTCCAGAGCGGCTTGGTCATCGAGATGGACGACGACGTTGCCTCCCGTTGGGGCCCACGCACCGTTGACTACCTCGAGCAGGTCGTTGCCGCTGTCGAGAGCTACGCCTCGGTCGACGCCAACTGATCCGGTCCTTCGGACCGAGTAGAACAGAAACATGACCACCGGCCAGCGCACAGCGGCATGGTTGCTTGGTGCAACTGTGTTGCTCATGGTGTCGCTGCTGGCTGGTGCCATGTTTGGTCCCGCCGGGCCGCCGCCCTGGCGAGTGCCGCTTGCGATCATCGACCGCCTGCCATTGATCTCGATCGATAGCGGCGTGTCAGATGCCCAGTGGAATCTGATCTGGACGATTCGCTTTCCCCGCGTCGTGCTCGCCGCACTCGTCGGCGGCATGCTGTCGCTCGGTGGAGCCAGCTATCAAGGTGTGTTCCGCAATCCCCTCGTCGACCCGTACTTGCTCGGGGCCGCCGCCGGCGCCGGGCTGGGCGCAACGATCGCCATTCTCCACCTGCGTGATGTCACCGATTGGCCCGTCGACCCGACGCCGCTGCTGGCGTTTGTTCTCTCGCTCGCCACCGTTGCCGCTACCTACACCGTGGGTGCGGCCTTCGGCGGAAATCGAACCGGGGCCACGTTGGTGCTCGCCGGCGTGGCGATGGTCTCGCTCACCACCGCGGCGCAGACCTATGTGTTGCAGCGCAATTCCGAAGTCGTGCGTGAGGTCTACACCTGGATCCTCGGTCGCTTGGTGAACGCATCGTGGGCCGACATCCGGCTGGTCGCCCCCTACGTGATCCTCACCACGGTGATCTTGCTGTTCCACGCCAGGCACCTGGATCTGTTCCGGGTCGGTGACGACGAAGCCGCCACGCTGGGCGCCCCGGTGGCCCGCATCCGGCTGATCGTGGTGATGGCTGCCACCCTCGGCACCGCAGCCGTGGTGTCGGTGAGCGGCCTGATCGGATTCGTCGGCCTGATCGTTCCTCACATCGTTCGCCTGCTGGCGGGGGCTTCGTATCGCTTGGTGCTGCCGCTGTCGTTGTTGCTCGGTGCCAGCTTCTTGATCCTGGTCGACATCCTGGGCCGCATCGCGATCGCCCCGTCCGAGCTGCCCATTGGCGTGGTCACCGCCTTCATCGGCGCCCCGTTCTTCATCTACCTCTTGCGCACCAAGCGGGTAGCGGTATGAGGACGACGCTGTGAGGACTGACCAGTGAGTTCGCTGACCTTTGCCGACGTGACCGTGTCATACGGCAAACGCCAGGTGCTGTCAGGGTTCAACGCATCGATTGCCTCTGGCGAGTGGCTCGGCCTGATCGGCCCCAATGGCGCCGGCAAGTCGTCGCTGCTGCGAGCTGCAGTTGGGCTCGTCGCTCATGGCGGCGTCGTATCGGTCGACGGCTCGTCGCTGAGCCTGCGTTCTCGGTCGCAGCGGGCGGCGCTGCTTGCCTATGTGCCGCAGTCGCCGATCCTGCCTACCGACATGACGTGTCGTGACTACGTGCTGCTCGGTCGAGCTCCCCATGTCAGCTACTTCGGTCGAGAGAGCAAGCACGACCGAGCCATGGTCGACGACGTGTTGACCCAGCTCGATCTGTCGTCGTTCCGCGACCGTTACCTGGGCGAGCTGAGCGGTGGCGAAGCGCAGCGCATCGTCATTGCCCGAGCCCTGGCCACCGAGGCGCCGGTACTCTTGCTCGACGAGCCCACCAGCGCGCTCGACATCGGCCATCAGCAACAAGCGCTCGAGTTGGTCTCGACGCTGCAGCGCGAGCACGGGCTGACCGTGGTGTCGGCCATGCACGACCTGACCCTGGCCGGGCTCTACAGCGACCGACTGGCGCTGATGCACGAGGGCAATGTGGTGGCGATGGGCTCGGCGACCGAGGTCCTCGAAGCCGACCGTCTGGCCGAGTTCTACGGGGTACGAGTCACCGTGCATCACGAGCCGGACGGCACCGTGGTCGTGGTCCCCCGCCGGTCCTAGCGACTGATCACACCTCGGGCTTCGGTGACGGTGACGGGGCGGGCGACCGTGACGTTGAAGCCATCGAGGTCGATGTTCGCTGGGTTGCACAGGCCTGGCGTGCATGTGAAGCCGATGTTGTAGTTCGTCGTGACGGTGAGGTCCACCGTGGTATCGGCTGGGGTCGTGTCACCGAAGGTTGCCGAACAGTCGGTTGCGTCATCGTCGAGGCCGGGCTCCCACGGGGTGCCGGCTTCGCAGGTGAAGGTGTCGTCTGGCCCGGGGCCGGTGATCCAGTTGGTGTTGACCGGGGTGGCGGTTGCCGTGATCGTGAGACCGAGTTCGGGAATCGAGGCCGAGCCGGTGAGGGGAACCCAGCTCTCGGCTGGCACCCAGAGCCAGACGGGCAGCTGGGTGAGGAAGGGCGTGTCGAGACCGTCGGGCGCCGACTCTGGTGTGAGCGCTGGGATCACGATGTTTGCCCGAGCTGCGGCGGCGAGCGCGTCGATCACGAACGGAGGTGGCGGCTCGCCTTCTTCCCACACCGCCCAAGCAAAGCCGCTGAAGATGCGAGTAGGGCAGCTGATGAAGACGTACGTCGTGGTGTCCTCGGGGTCGCTCATTGCAGGGTTCGTGATACCGATGGCGATACCGGTCCCGCCGGCATAGTCAATGGCATCGGCACCCGACAGCCCCGACACGATCACGCACCCCGCCAATGGATTCGCCCCCACCCGGGTCGGTGAGCCATCAGCCGCAGCCACGATCCCCAACCCGATTCCATCGCCGGACTTCTCAGCCGTCGCAACAGCGCCCACTGCGTCGGATTCCCCAGCTGCTGCTGGAACAGCCCACAGTACGACTAACAGCAGCGCTGCGGCTACAAGTCGCATTCGACCTTCTCAGATCCAGGGAACACGATTGCTGCAATACGCCAGCCCTCGTCCTTCGACGATCGAGCAACTGAGTACTCCCTCAAAAAGGCAGTCTCATCCGCATCTACGATGACCTCGCCCGATGCCGAAACTCCGGCGAGTCCATCCAAGCCGCAGCTCAGTTGGACCGCCTCGAACTCGGAGACGATCTCAGTCTCCACGGGTGACAGCGTGAAGGAGCCCTCGCTTGTCCGGCCCTCGGCTCGCCGCAGGAGGAGGTTCGCCTCAATCACACCGAAGAGTTCAGCTCCGGTAACGGCCTTGAGGCGGTCGAGACTCGCTGACGGATTCGCCAGAACCGCCGATTGTTGTTCGTGAAACGCAGCGACGGCGGCTTCGACTTCGGCGATGCGGGGATCTTCGGTCATGGTCGGGGCTTCGGCCGTGGTGGGCGGGAGCGTGGTGATCGTCGTGGTCGACAGTTCCAGCGTCGGCCCTACGGCTTCGGGCTCACTCGAGCAAGACGCGACCGCAAGTGCGCACGCAGCGGCCAGAAGCGCCGTACGCCACCGAAGAACATCCCCCATCGAACCCATCCCTTCCTCCACGAGCACGGCCAACACTACGAAGCAGCTCGCAAACAATGAAAGGGTGAATCTACCACCCCCGGCATTCAACGCGCCTCAACTACGCCAAACAACACTCAGCCCCAACCTCTTAACCTCTTAACCCCCGGCACCAGTCGCGGCGAGATCGCGGCAAGGGACGGGTCAGCTGAGGGGTTCGAGCTCGAAGTCGCCTTCGTCGTTCTCGATGAGTTCCCAGCCGAGCATCTCGGCGAGGGCGGCTCGGCCTTCTTCGGGGCCGTTGGCGAGAATCTCGTCGCCCACGTTCAGCACGGCGGTCGCGCCTGGCCGGTAGGTGAAGCGTCCGCCTCGCTGGATGGCCAACACGTTGAAACCCGGCTCGATCGGCAGGTTCACTTCGGCCAGCGATTTCCCCGCCACCTGTGATCCCTCGGCCACCGGCAGTTTCACGACCATGTCGTCGGTGTCGCCGAGCGCTATGCCAAGCACGGGGTGCAGTTCGGTCGACTGTTCGATCAGCCACACCATCTGTTGGGCTTGGTCGCCAAGGTCTTCGGCTGCCTGGCCTAGGGCCAGCAGGCCGCGCAGCGGGGCCGGGTCGGCGCCGTCACGAGACGCACGAAGCACCCACAGCTCGAGGCGGTACTTCATCTCGTCGAGACGGTCTTCCAGGTGCCGCACCTCGGCAGCAAGCGATCGATCACGGAACACCAGCGCCGAGTAGGCCAACCCCACTGCCACTTCGCTCAGGTTCTTCATCTCCACGATGGTGTCGACGGCGCGGTCGAGGTCGGTCAGCGCTGGGGTCTCGGGAATGACCGGCATCTGGTATTCGCTCATGCCGGCGAGCTCACGCAGACGAGGAATACCCTCGGGCGAGCCTCGGAGGAACATGACGTCGCCGGGGTTGAGGATGTCGTCGCCGCTCGGGTCGACGATCCAGGTGCGGCCACGGCGAATCGCCATGATGCGCATGCCGGTGACGACGGGAAGCTCGAACGAGGCCAGCGGTCGGTTGGCGAAATGCGAGCCTTCGGCCACTGCCACTCGATGCGAGACTTCTTCAGCCACGGTCAGGTCGAGCACGAGCTCGGGCGGGATGCCCAGCTTGCGAGAGACGATCTTGGCAATGTCGACGGCGTCGTTGCCAATGCGCTCCACGGCGGAAATGACTTGGAGCACCGATGCCATGGCCTCGGCTTCGCGCGGGTGCCGCACCGCGATGATGCACAGCGTTCGCATCTCGTGCACAAGCGAGCTGATCTCGGACTCGAGCTCGTCGACTTCGTCGGCCATGTCGGCGTCGTTGAAGTACAGAGCGGCATAGGCGAGATCGACCATGAGCTCGCTGGTGTCCTTGGCCTCGGCCAACATCTCTCGCAGATTTCGGGATTCCATCAGTGGTTCCGGGATCGCTTTCGGTGGGTGAAGATCATGTCACAGGGAAAAAGAAGCTGGGGAAACTTGGGAGTTGGGAGGGGTCGGGTCCTCCCAACTCAGAGGCCCCAGACGTGGATGGCGGCAACGAGGGTGAGGGCGCCCACCACGTCGAGGGATGCAGTGACCAGGGGAATGCCGAGGTTGTCCGGATCGAGGCCGAAGCGGACCACGGCGAGGGTGCCGTAGTACGCAATGGCGAGGGCGAAGAGGGTGGCGGCCACTCCCCCGGTGAGGGCGACCGCCGACAGCAAGAACACCCCCGGGGTTGCCTCGCCAGCGATCAGAGCGGTGCCTTCGGCGATGAGAGCGAGCAACAAGAAGATCGGGGCGGCAAGGGCCACGGTGAAGCCCATGTCGGATCGGGCGTTGCCGGTGGGAATCCAGGTGCGTTCGATGAGGCCGAGGTGCACCTTGGTCGACAGTCGGTTGGTCAAGATGCCACCGAGCGCACCGGCAGTGCCGAGGTAGCCGGGAAGGAGCACGAGCAGCACCCAGGTCAGTTGGTTTTCGAAACTCTCGATGGCCACACCGGCGCCGAGGCTGAGCATTCCCGCCACCAACAGCACCGGGATCGATTCGGTCACGATGCGTTTGGCCATCGACAGCCCGGAGCGCCACAAGCCGAGTGTCAGCGCAATGGTGATGAACGCGGCAATGACGGCGGTGATCGTGGTGGTGTCGCCTTTGTCGACCAGGACGAGGCTGAGCACGAGGGCCGGCAACGTGATGAGGTCGCTGGTGGCGGTGACCAGCGGGGCGGTCACGTTGTCGAGGTCCCAGTCGAAGCGGACCGAGGCCAGCGTCAGGCCGAGCGTGGCGATGAGCACCACGATCGAGGCGAGCATGCCGCCAACGAGCGACACGACGATGAAGTCGCCAAAGCCGATAGGCACCACTCCGCCGGGCGGGTCGAGCAGGAGCGCCAAGATCTCGGCGGCGCAAGCAATGCCAAGGCCGGCCACAAGTGAGTTGACCACGACGGCGATGAGATTCTGCCCGAGGAGCGAGTCTGGCTTTGCATTCCAGCTGAACTGGCCGGTTTGGATCGCGGTCGACAGTCGGGAGCCAAACGGGCCGAACACGTTGCCTCGCAGACCAATGGTTGCCGGCACGAACAGCAAAAGGCCGGGCAGCATCGCGAGTTGGTCTTGGCGGGAGGCAAGGGTCAAGCCAGCGACCACGCTGGTGAGGGCCGAGAAGGCAAGAGCGCCGAGCGACTGGGCTGCGTCGGCTCGGTTGGGGCCGAGGAAACCACCGAAGGGGCGGATGCGAACCTTCGACAGGCGAGAGTCCGCCAGGCGCTGCGGGACGCGGCCGGAAACAAGGCGACGGGCAGAAGCCCGCTTCCTTCCCCGCTGCTCCTTGCGCCGACGCTGATTCACTCGGGCACTGTATTACTGCCGCACCCGCCAGGGGCTGAGGAATCGGTCAGCGCAGAACAGTGGTGACGTAGCCACCGAGCATGATGGCAATCGTGAGCATCGTCAGCACGGTGACTTTGATGCTCTCGGCCGACTTCGCCACGATCTTGCCGTCCAGAACGGCGAACAACATCCCCATCTCACCCTTGAGCTCAGCCATGCCGCCTCGTAGCTCAGCACTGTGGACCGCGAGGTCTTGCTTGGTGGCGAGTTGTGAGTAGTCGATAGGAGGCATGGCTTCCATGGCAATTCGGGCCAAACGTTCGTCTCCAAAGACGACTTCAAACGCTTGGCGAAGGTCGAGTCGGTCGGCTTCGTTCGTAGACATGATGGGTGCTCGCTTCAGTTGTGGCAAGTAGTTGGGAGCACCTGCTCCGAGAACCACAACCTTGCGCACGCTATGTGACAACGGCCGATCGGACAGCGCCGGCGTGCTCGGCGGTCTACCTGGCGAGTTGCGCTATCAGGAAGAAACTCGACGAGGCCAACAGCACTGCCCTCAGGCGCCGTTCTGATGTGCTGAGCCGACGATTCTTGTCACGCAACTCTCGCTCGATCGCATCGACCCGACGGCTGGTTGTCCACGTCTCTGCATCCATGAATCGACGCTAGCCCATCCCATACGATCAGGGCCGTGGAGTTCGTCATCGCCAAGAACCCAGAAGCCAACTCGTCGCTGCCCTTCCTGGTGCGGTTGCCCCTGCCTCGGCCGGTCGTGTTGAAGGTGAAGGACACCTGGCCTCGCACGGCCAAGATCTATTGCCACCCAGCGACCGAATGGCCCGATGGCGACGACCTCGAGATTGTCGAGCGCATCCCGGCTGTTTCGTGCGTGCGGCGCGGCGTTGCCATTGATCTCGTGCTCGATCGGGCGAGGGAGAATCGCTCGCAATTTGTCTTCACCAACGCCCGCAATCGGGAGATGATCTTCTGGCAGTCAGCCCGCACTCGCAAGCAGTCGAGGCCGAACGTTGCGACACCGACCGCACGAGCGTCGGGCCGGGTGCTCGACATCGTGGTCGACACCCGCGAGCGCTACGCCTGGGATTTTTCGAAGCAACAAGCCACCACGTCGAAGCGGGCGCTTACCGTGGGCGACTATGCGGTCGAGGTGGACGACCGGGCCATAGCTGTCGTTGAACGCAAGAGCATCGAGGATCTGGTGTCGACCATGCGAGGGGGCAAGCTCTGGACCCTGCTGGCCGCCCTGTCAGAACAGCCCCACGCTGCGATCGTTGTCGATGCCCGATACTCCGAGCTGTTCAAGCTCAGCTACGTCAAGCCGCTGACGATCACGACCCAGCTTGCCGAGGCTGCCGTGCGTTATCCGGCCGCTCCGATTGTGTTCGCCGAGACCCGCCAGCTGGCTCAGGAGTGGACCTACCGCTTCTTCGGCGCCGCGATCGACCACGCCACCAATCAGTCGGCAGGCGCCGACCGGCTGAGCGAACTCGCCACGGCGGGCCCACTGACGAAGGCCGAGCCAACCACCAAGCAGGTGCGGGCGTGGGCGGCCGAGGCCGGCTTTGCGGTGTCTGCTCGAGGCAAGCTGCGACCCGAAATCTGGGCCGCCTACCGAGAACACCACGACCGCTGACCCGAACGGCTCCGGAACACCGGTTCTGACAGGGGAAAGCGTCACTGGTGACGTTTTCCGCTGCCAGAAACGACAAGTGGGGTGGCCGGGCGGGCAGCAGCGAGGCGGCCCGCGACGACGTCTGCGATCTCTTGCATCGTGGCGCACGGCCGCACATCGACTTCGGTCCACCCAACGCGAACCACCGCCCACCCTGCAGCGACTGCACGTCGGTCGCGTCGGCGATCATCGACTCGTGCCTGAGTGACGGTGTGCCAGCGCCGACCATCGGCTTCCAGGATGAGGCGAGTTTCGGGGTGAGCGAAGTCGACAATGCCCGCACGTCCGTCGTACCAGCTCGGCCGGAACTGCCGCACAAAGCCTGACAGCCCGTGGTCGCTCAGCGCCCTCCAAACCATGGCTTCCAGCACCGACTCGGGATACGGCTGATCGTCGAGCAACTCGGCGAGCAGCGCAGCCATCTTTGCTGTTCCCCTGAGACCTCGACGACGATGGGCCGAGAACGTGGCCAGCAGCAGCGTGTCGTTGGGCGTGGACTTCACCAGCTGAGACTCGGTGATGTGACGGAGTCGAGCAGCGGACAACTCCGATGCGAGATCGATCAGCGTGCGAGCGGGCGAGGTCACCCGCAGACCGTCGATCACAACGATGTCGCCGTCGAGCCATCGCCGAGTTTCGTGGACCGACACTCCTTTGATCGGAAGTCGCTGCCCGCGAGCAACGGTGACCTGAGCGGCGTTGCCGGCGACGGCGAAGCGATGCAAACGCCCGGCGGCGCTGCGGCTGACGGCTGCTTCAGGAAGCGCGGCCAGGGCACCCACCAGCCTCGTGTGCGAGTCGACCTGGGTCGGCACGATGTAGACGCCGGTGCTCATCGGTTCGAGAAGACCGCGGCGGAGCCGACGATCGATCGCTGACGGGCTCGCTCCCGCGGCCAGCAGCCCCTGCCGAGTCACCACCCCGGACTGCATCGTGTTGAGAATGAGTTGATCAACCGTGTGCGCCATGAGTGAAGTCTGACCACCGGGTGTGACACTGCCCGAGCGATGCTCAGGAATGCCCGTTCTGACCGGACGAAGCGTCACGAGCGACGCTTTCCCCGGCCAGAACAGCGGCTCGGGGAGGGTCAGGTGCCACGAATAGCGGCCCAGAGGCCAGTAGTCTCGCCAGGTGTTCCGACTCGGGCTGATCATGGTTGCCTTCGTTCTTGCCGCCACGGCGTGCGCCGCTGACGGCCGGGACCTGGCCGAGCCACGCGATTGGCAAACCACCACGACCCGTCCCCTGCCACCCACGTCGGCACCCCCGCAACTCGCAGGCGAGTCCGGCCTCGAACTGACGTCGCCAGACTTCGGACCGGGCGGCGAGCTTCCCCTCGTTGCCCGTTGCGATGGCGAGAACCGCTTCCCCACCCTCGAGTGGAGTGCGATCGACGCAGACCTTGGCGCAGTCGAGCTGGCCATGACGCTGAGCGACCAGACCGATCCAGAGGCGCCGCTGTTGCTGTGGCTGATGGCCGGTATCGACCCGAGCCAAACGCTACTGCCCTCTGGCACGTTCCCCAATGAGGGAGCCTTCGAGACGCTGAACGATTACGGCCAGCTCGGCTTCGGTAACCCATGCCTCGAAAGCTTCGAAGCGGGCCAGCGAGATCTGCAGTTCCGTCTTTATGTGATGAGCACGGCATCTGGTTTCGAAGGTGGCGCGCCCGGCAACACCAGCTGGGACGATATCTCGGCCCGAGCCGTCGACACCGCCACCATCCTGGCCCGAGTCAACGGCGTCCCAGCGCCGTAAATCGGTCGTTCGTCCCAGTCCTAGACAAATTCGGGCGAACGATGTACGGTCCGATCAGCCCACAAACGTGGGCAATCGGTTGCAACGCAACTGATGACGGAGGGAAAACGAAATGAACAAGAAATTTGCTCTATTTGGCGCGCTGGCTCTCAGCGCAGGGTTGCTCGCATCCACCGCTGGCCCGGTGAGTGCAGAAGCTGAGAACGGCGACGGCTACGGTTGGCTGCCCGCCTGCACCATCTTCACTGACGGTCCCGGAGTCACCTTCGGTACCGCTGATGACGATGTGATTTGTGGCGACGACAGCAACAACATCATCTATGCACTTGGCGGCAACGACCTTGTCTACTCGATGGGCGGCAACGACGTGGTGTTCCTCGGCGACGGCGAGGACGTGGCGTTCCTCGGCATGGGCAATGACCGCGGCTACGGCGGCAATGGCGATGACCTCATCGTCGGCGGCTTCGGCGATGACCAGTTGTGGGGCCAAAACGGCGACGACGTTTTGGACGGCTTTGGTAAAAGGTTGAATGAGGCAGCTGCAGCGTCCAGTGACGTGAACGGCTCCTACTTCTACATCGGTGTCGACCGTGCGTTCGGCGGCAACGGAGACGATCTTTGCTTCGCTGCCATCACCCAGACGTGCGAGGACGACTTCATCGTGCTCCAAGCTACCTGACCCTCGAGCCATCAACGGAGGGGGCCTGTCTCGTACAGGCCCCCTTTTCGCGTCAGCTCAGCTATCAAACTCTCCACAGCGGTCTCGGCGGCAACGGTACGTGTTGTCGCTCCCCGATCGAACAGATCTGTGTGATGGGCAACTTTGACGACAGCCCGGACGACCGGCTGGCGTTAGGCTCAATTGTCAGTTTCGGGGGCCGATGCAGGTCGCACGCCCCCTTGTAGGAAGCTTCTGCTTTGCGGAGGGCGTGATGGATCCCGAGCCTGTTGAGCAACTCGCCGCCGTTGAAGCCCGAAGGTCGACCCGCGCCTTTTGGGTAGCAGCGTGGCTGATCGGCGGTACGGCTGCAATCGTTGGAGTTCCGCCGTTACGAGCGGTGTATCTCGACGTGTGGAACGCCTCGGCTTTTGCTCCGATCGCTCTCGCTGCCGGTACCGCTGTTGTGGCACTCTGCTTGGATCTGGTGGCGCTCGGGTGGGCTCGCTCTGCGGCCCGCGCACTGCTGTTCCCGGGCGCCTCAGCGCGACACGACATCGCCAACGCTGTGCTGAAGGTGTCGGGGCTGACGTGGATTCCGCTGTCGATCGCAACATTCGGGGCGTTCCCGCTCGGCGTTGCGATTGTCGCCTGGATCTTTCGATTGGGTACTGCAGGTCCGCTGGCGGGCCTCACCGCAGTTCAGTCGTTGATCGCCGCACTCGTGATTGGCGACTTCTTCTACTATTGGTATCACCGCTTCATGCACAGGCTTCGGTTCGCTTGGCAGTTGCACGTGTACCACCACGCAGCGACGGAGTTCACGATCTTGACCGGGCGGCGAGTTCACCTTGGCGAAGTCATTTTCAATGGCATCATGGTCTCGGTACCGTTGGCGATTCTCGGCGTGCGGATCGAGACGTTTTTCTGGTTTGCCGTTGTTCGACTGGTGATCAGCTGGCTCCATCACTCGATGGCTGACTGGACCTTTGGATGGGTCGGAACCTGGTTCGTCTTCTCGCCTGTGGGCCACCGAATCCACCATTCAGAGGCCGAGGAACACTGGGACAAGAACTTCGGCAACATGTTCACCTGGTGGGATCATCTGTTCAAGACCTACTACCGGGGTGACAACGTCAACAGCACTGTCGGGGTCACCGAGAATCCACTCGTCGGCGTCGGTGTTGTCGAGGGTTTCACTGGCTGCCTCTGGCGCGCGTTCAGCGTTGCCGCTGACAGTGCGTCGAACAACCGATGGCTCATGCCCGACCGGCCCCAGCCATGAGACGATCCGGCATCCCGAGCAACATGCCCCTAGCGATTGAGTAGCCGCACCCAATAGCATCCCTCGACATGGACCACGCCGAAGACGAACTTGATCTTGGCGACTACATCGATATCTTCCGACGTCGTTGGGCCTGGGTGTTGGTCCCGTTGCTCGCTTTACCGGCCATTGCTGTCCTTTTCTCGAGTACCAGAGCTGACTCCTTCGATGCCACAGCCGAGGTTCTGCTGAGTGATTCGGCTGCCCAAGACGCCGTCGGTGGCGGAAGCCAAAACACATCATTTCGGGATCGCGTCCTCGAAAACGAGATCAGCCTGGCCTTGAGTGACCAGGCGATGCTGGCGATGGCTGAACGATTCGGTCGCGAGGTCGACGACGTCCCGGAGTTCACCGTCACTGCCGATGCGAGTTCTGACGTCTTGATCTTCAGCACCAGCCGAGGCACAGCTGACGACGCCGCCGAGGTGGCGAATGTGGCGGCCGAGACCTACGTCGTTCTCAAACAGGAGCAGGCTGCTGCCAGCATCACGGGCGCAGTGACCAACCTCGAACAGCGTCTTTTGAGGCTGCAGGACGATCGCCAGGCAGCTCGAACCGACTTGATGGGGCTGGAAGATGCTCTCACACGAGCCAGCGACGAGAATCGAGCGATCGCGCAGGCCAGGGTCGACCGCGAAGAAAGTCGCATCTCTGGCCAAGTGGCATTGATCGATGCCCAGATCGGGGCGACAGCCGACAGCATCACCCAACTGGAACTGAGCGGCGAGCTGGCCCTGGGCGGGACCGCTCGCATCGTGTCCGTTGCCAATCCTCCAGTTGACAGCTCGAATGCGCCCCTCTCGCGCAACCTTGCGTTGGGTGTTGTGGTCGGGATGATTCTGGGCGCTGCCATCGCCCTGCTTCGAGAAAATCTCGATGACAAGGTGCGCTCCGCCGAAGACTTCGAACGTCTCGGCTTGGTTGCGCTCGGCGCCATACCCAGAGCGACGAAGCGCCAAAACGATCGTGGCAACCTGGCGAGAGTTGCTCAATTCGAGCCCGATGGTCCGCAGGCGCAGGCCCATCAAAAGACCCAAGCTGCGCTGAAGTTCCTCGTCCAGCAGCACGACATCACCAACGTCTTGGTCACCAGCGCTTCACAGGGCGAAGGCAAGACCACGCTGGCATCCAATCTGGCCATCTCGATGGCTCGGAGCAACACGCGAACGGTGCTGGTCGACGTCGACTTACGCCGGCCGCGTGTACACAAAGCCTACGGTTTGGCCCAGTCGCCTGGCCTCACCTCGGTCGTCGTTGACGGAGTCGACGTTGTCGAATCAGCGGCCTTGGTGGACGAGCTCGACAATCATCTTGCTGTTGTGCCCGCCGGCAAGCTGCCGCCCCATCCTGGCAGCTTCATCAGCTCGACCGCTTTCGCCGAGACGGTCAAAGAACTGTCGAAGCTCTCCGACTTCACCATCTTCGACGCTCCCCCGGTGCTGCCGGTGGCAGACACCTTGACACTGGCCCAAATGGTCGGCGGCGTGATCTTGGTGGCCTATGCGAACCAGACAAAGCGTGACGACCTCCAAGCCGCAGCAGAAAGCTTGCTCAACGCCGGGGCACATCTTCTTGGAGCGGTCCTCGTTGGAGCCCAACAGGAAGCTTCGGGATACAAGTACTACAACTCGTCTGCCGACCTCGAGCGTATGTAGCGAGGCATCTGCCCAAGCCCTTCTTCCAGCGCCTTCAGTCCGGAAACCCTTGAAGAGGACTTCAGTCCAACCTCAGGATTGAAACGGACGTTACGGTTTGATTGCACGTGCTTCGGTTTCCTCGTCATCGAGCAAGGGAAGGGCCGAGCAATCTTGCCTACTGATAGGGGCATTCAGGCTCTTGCGTTGCAGTCATAGCAACGTATTCTGGGGCTTCAAGCGGGTTACAGAGCTCCAGAGATTCGACTTGTCGCTGCTCGTGTCACGTCTTCACACTCCGGCAACAATTCGCACCAACGAGCCTGTAGCTTTGCTGCCGAGGGATTCGTGCTTTCTTGCGTTGCGGGCAAGCCAAGCAGAGCTTCAAAGGGACAGGCAACGAGTGTGAATCGACTAGCAACACCCGGCCATCGAACGGCGCTGATCCCGACACTTGGCGGCGAAACCGGCCACGATCTTCTGGCCGATCGGGGCAATTTCGTCATCGACCTGCGCCAGGCCGGCCGAACTCATTCCTACCTGCGAGGCCACGAGCCGCAAGACACTTCGGCATCCTCGCTGAAGCGTGTGGTTCGCCGCACTCTTGATGTCTCGCTTGCAGTAGCAGCCCTTGTTGCCACGTCTCCTGTGTTCGTCGCTGTTGTGGTCGCCTCGCTCTTCACTCCTGGACCAGCCTTCTTCAGTCAAGAACGAGTTGGCAAGCAAGGCAAGATCTTCCTTTGCTACAAGTTCCGTTCCATGCACACCGACGCTGCTGAACGTCTCCAAGAACTCCTGACGACCGACGAGCACTTCCGAAGCTCCTGGCGCAACGATCAAAAAGTCCAGCAAGACCCGCGCATCACTGGACTCGGACGAATCCTTCGCAAGACGAGCCTTGATGAGCTTCCGCAACTCATCAATGTGTTGAAGGGCGACATGAGCGTTGTCGGCCCTCGCCCTGTCGTGCCAGAAGAAACCGTTCGCTACGGAGAGGTTATGCCCACGGTTTTGAGTGTGCGCCCTGGCATCACCGGCCTCTGGCAAGTCTCGGGCCGAAACAATCTTCCCTACCCCGAGCGCGTGCAGCTTGATCTTCGCTACGTCGAAGAGCAGTCGCTTATGCTCGATGCAAAGATTCTGGCCAAGACCTTCACCTCCGTCGCTGGCGGCAACGGCGCCTGCTGAGACTGGTGCTCCCCGATGCGAATGCAGAGCTCTATCTACTCTTGCCAAACTCAAACGGCTAGCCCACCAGGCTCCCGCCAAGAACCCGGATGTTCGCTGCACGACTCTGCGGCTTCCTTCGGCCAAACAGGTGGCTGGCACGGCCGCCGGCATAAAGTTGGGAAGGCAAAGGCTTTCAGGCGCTTCAAGTTCGATCCGACGCGTCGCCGGACTTCGTCTCTCGTAGCGCACCTCGCTGCGCTGCGACTGGGTCGGCCGCCGACACCTGCCACAAGGACCGACTGATGCGCAAAGCCGTTCTCGTCTCGAGTCGCGATCTCCGCAACCCTCAAAGCAGCGGACGAAGCGCCGTACTTCGAACTGCATTGACGGCACTTCGATCCTATGCAGCCGAGACTCTCGCATTGTTCCCTACTACTTCAGACCGAATCGGAGCAGAAGTTGCGGAACCAGGACTGACGCTCCAAGGGTTTAGCGAGGGCGCGCATTCACTGGGTGGACTCAGAAAGCTTGTTCGCTACCCGTCTAGCAACTCGCTAGCAGGACTACGGCAAAGCGGTGCTACCGCAGACCGACTTATTGATCAGTTCGACCCCGAGATCGTCGTGATTGATGGACTCCGAAGCGCTTTCGGACTTCGCCAAGAGGGTAGAGCAACCATACTTGACCTTGAAGATTTGCTTTCACTGCGGTATTCACGATGGTCCCAGCAGCAATTCGCTCGCTGGCAATTTTCACCTGTGGCACACGATCCGCAAAGTTGGCTCAACCGGCTGAGCAGTATCCCAACCCCTGTGCTGAAGGCCGGGCTCGCCGCTGAGTCACGCCTGGTGGCAAGAAGTGAAATCGCGGAGGCCAGACGCCACACGTGCGTATCGCTGGTTGGAGTTTCAGAGACAGCGGCGGCTGCCGAATCTCTAAGAACCCCTACCTTTCTGTTACCGATGGCGGTTGACCCCGTTCACACGCATCATGCGACTACCGGCTCCGATCGCAAATCCATCGTTTTCGTTGGTGATCTCAACTACTTCCCCAATGTGTTGGCCGTAACGTGGCTCGTCGAGTCTGTGATGCCATTGCTTCGCCGATGGGGAATAATACTGCGGATCGTCGGAGCAGCAAACACCGCCGTCAAGGCAAAGTTGTCGACTTCTGACGTCCTATTTTTAGGCTATGTGCCTGACCTTGCGACTGAAATGCGGCGTGCGGCTGTTGGTGTCGCACCGCAAACGCTGGCCGGCGGGCTCAACACAAAAATTCTTAGCTACGCGAGCTTCGGCTTACCCATTGTAGCGACCGAGCAAGCTCGGGCGGGCCTGATCTCAACACCTCCAATCTCAGCTTTCGTCAGCGATGCAGAAGCATTTGCAGTCGCAGTGCTCGAAGTGAGAGATAAAATGGCCGGTGCTAACCAAGACTGGCTTTTGAACACTTACGGTACCACGGTGACCATCTCCCGCTGGCATGACGCCTTCGCATTCGCTCTCGGAATATCGTAACGTCATGATCGATCGGCTTTCAGCTGTCGTCGTCACGTATAACTCCGCAGCCACAATTGATCGGTGCCTTAAATCACTAGAAATGGCTGGAGTTTCCGAGGTCTTAGTCATTGACAACAACTCGACCGATTGTACGTCTAGTATCGTTGGGCTTTACACGTCTAGACTCGACGAATTTGGATTCTTTGAAGCGAGAACAAATCTTGGATTCGGACGGGCCGTCAATCGAGGTGTTGCCATGCTTCGAAACGAGACAAACAACATTCTTCTCGTCAACCCGGACTGCTTTGTAGATCCAACGCAAGTAGTTCAAGGCGCAGCCCTAGTGCCAATTCACGCGGAGATTCTCGGATTCACCCAAGTTAATGAAGAACTAGCGACGGTCCCTGTTTTAGGACCCTTGCCAACGCTAATTGTCTTCTCGGGGATCGCTATACGGGTTATTTTCGGTCGCCACACATCAACCAGAATTGAGTCCCATTTAGAGCGGTTTCTTGACCTGCGCCCGAAGCAAGAGTTGGTGGCGGAGGCCAGCGAACTTCATGTCGTGTCCAAGCGTCACTTTGTTACGGCTAGCCTCATGATCATCAATCGGAGCGCCTTCCGAACGCTGAGGGGATTCGACGAAGCATATTTCATGTACTGTGAAGACGCTGACCTCGTTGAGCGAGCGCACAGAAGAGGTCTTCGCGTCAGGCTTCTCAATTCAGATTCGAAATCGATTCACCTAGTCGGAGGAAGCGGGGGAGGGCAACTGTACGACTCTCCCGCCATTCTGGCGAGCTTCTCGATCTACCTGAGACGGCACCGTCCTTGTTCGTGGCTAGCGTCATCGGCGATAGCGCTTAGCTTGGCCGTCGGAGCTCAGTTCAGCAGAAGCCTGGCAACCCGTAAGGCTGGTCGAGAAGCGATCCGCTACCTAGTCACTCGCCAGCCTTGACCGAACATCTGGTGGAACAACGCAGACGCAATAAGTCGAGCGTCCTCTGGGTCGGCCTTTTCGCGATAGGAGGCCCGGTTACAAACGCGCTGATGGCTCTTCTACTAGCGAGTAGAGGCCTGCTTGGACCCTTCGTACTGCTCGCAAGTCTTTCGCTTCTTTCGGGCCTTGTGGGGCGATCCGGAGCAGAGAAGGTCGCCTTAAAGCTGGCTGCGGACGACCAGCTCTCATCGGCTGGGCTGAAGAAGTTGAAGCTCGCGACGGCTTTCAGAACCATCGCATTCGCAGGCGCTGTGGCTACTGGATACGGAAGCAGCGGTGTCACCGAGCTCGGGTTCCCAACACTCTCTTGGTTCGTTGCGTTCAGCGTCGCTGACGCCGAGCGAGAGCTAACATCCGAAGCTATTCGAGGCAGCAACAGACTCGTCGCAGCCTCTTTTAGCTCCCGCGGCGCTCGGTCAGTCGTTCAGCTTTCGCTGGTTCTGGGTTGTCTAAGTTTCGGTCGAGTGCCGACCCTGCTTGACCTCATGATCATCTCGACCGTCTCTGCTGCCTTGCCGTGGCTGCTGGCGCTGCGTGTGCTCATTCCTCAAGCCGAGCGCACCGGCGCCACACCCCCGGGTCGAGAAAGACGTCACTTCCTCGGCGATCCCCAACTACTAGCGCCACAGCTCTTGACGCTAGCACTGTCCTCACTTCCAGTTTGGTGGGGATCGGCGATCCTCGGACCAGTAGATCTTGATCGGGTCGCTCTCGCCTCACGACTCGCCCTGCTAGCCGAACTTCCGCTTCAAGCCTTCGTGAACTACTGGAGTCCGGCGTTAGCTCGCGCAGATGTTGTCGCTGCAATCAAATCGAGCAGACGCCATCACCTGGCCGTATTTGCATCGTCAGCGGCGGTGGTCGTTATGTCGGCCGCCGTCTCCGGACGTATGATTCCTGGTTCGTCGACGCTAGTTCTAATAGCGGGCGCCGGCGGCTTGATGTCATCCTTGGCCGGCCCCACTGGCGCAATCCTCATCTATCACGGCAAGGAGCACGCTCTGAGTCGAACGCTTCTCTTCTCAATGGTCGGTCTAGTTGTCGCCTACGGCACAACCTGGACGGCAACTTCCTCGACTGCGTTGACGCTCATTGTCCAGGCAACACTCTTTTACATTTTGGCGCAGATCATTCTTTCGAAACAAGTGCAACTTGCTTTCGGAATCACCCCCCTCTCGATTCTGTTTCAGAGGCAACATGTCTTATAACATAAAACAACTTGCTGTTGCTCTTTTCTTTGGAGGTCTCTGGTGCACGGGTATCGCCATTGTCAAGTTTGAATCCTACGGTCTCCAGATCTCAGAACTGGGTGTAGCCACCTGGCTCGCCGCCTGGCTCTTCACAAGGTCTGGACGCATCAATTCAGCAAGACTGGCAATCTGGATTATCTGGCTCCTGTTTATTGCGTCGACATATGCGATAGCCGAAAGGCCACACGATCTACGCACTGTCGCATATACTGCAATAGTTATATTCGGGTCAATATCTATAGCTGCAAGCTGCAAAGAGGATTCCAAACTTGGGCAGATTGGATACGCATGGTTTCGCAGGGTCGGTCTTCTTTCAGCGACCTTTGCCTGCTTGCAAATGGTCACTAGATACCCCCAATCGCTGGATGTGCGTTCAAATCCAACTTTCCCCATTGGCCCCCAGAGCGGCCGAAGCTTTGGGTTCCAAGACGAAGCCTCCCTGCTGGCGATTTGCTTGATCGGGCTTCTCCTTGCCGAAGTAAGCCTGTTGAGTTCCCGTCGCACTAAGGCCGATTCGACAGTTCGACCTCTGCACCCTCTATGGCTGATAGTTGTGCTTGGCGCTCTGCTAGCAACAGCATCATCGAGCGTAACCACAGTGCTTCCAATTGCTGCAGCAATCATAGGGTGGAAGTTTCGTCACAAGATGTTGAAGTTGAAGCCGCTCTTAGCTTTGATGACCTTTGCCTTCTTTACTCTCGCGGCAGCTATTGGTCCCGCCGCCGATCGCCTCAATTCGGGCTCATCAACCGGAAGCGCCAGGATCCGGCTTGCCGGACAGTTAGGAGCTATCGAGGGTCTGATCCAACATCCTGGCGGATTTGGTCTCGGCAGAAATGACCGAATCGGCGCATGGGCGTCCTCGGTGGCTGAATCGCAAGGATGGACCCTCTTCAGGGTGCCGGCAGGCGTTGACTCACTGCTGATTGGACAGGTTTTCGAGCTTGGTGTCGTGTTTGGAGTCTTTCTTTTCGCCCTCGCTGCGCGCTCAATGGCTCGGCTTGCGGCCTACGGCCGGCATGAGTTCGCAAGCGACCCGTTTCTCGCCCTCGCTGTGGCAAGCCTCGCAGGAGCGGTTGCCGCCGTAGGGTATCGAGCCTTCCTCTTCGGCTGGCTATGGGTCGGTTTAGCCGTCCAGGGGACGCACACCGAGAAATCTCCGGAAGTACCACTTCAAAAAGCGAGGCCTTGAGTGTCGATAGTTTCTTTTCGCAGATTCGCAGACGGGTTGCACCTGGTCGTCGCAAGAAACGTCATGCGCCTGCCAAGCCACCTCATTCGCCGCTCAACGCTGCGTTACGTGTTGCAAATGGACATTGGCCGCGATAGCTGGCTCTATTCCGGCACAGAGATCCGTATGCCGTGGAGAATAACTATCGGAGAGGGCACGATCATCGGTTTCGATTGCGTCCTTGACGGAAGGGGAGGCATCCATATCGGAGACCACGTCAACTTCAGTTCAAACGTTCAGGTCTGGACTAGGCAACATAGCCTCGACTCAGCGAGCTTCGACGCCGAAGAAGCTCCCGTCGTCGTTGAAGACTACGCTTGGATCAGCGCTCGGGCGACCCTTTTACCTGGCGTGCACGTTGGTCGTGGTGCCGTGGTCGCAGCCGGTTCGGTAGTTACAAGCGACGTCGCATCCGGGACCGTAGTTGGAGGCGTTCCTGCAAAATTGATAGCAACACGCCCTCATTTCGTTCCGTACTCTCTGGGAAATCCATCTTATTTTGTCTAGCCTCGGAGCCCGATGACGGGTCAAAGTGTTTTGGTTCTCGGCATGCACCGGGCAGGTACATCAATGTTGTCTCGCGTGCTCAGCCTTCTGCTGCACTACGAAGGATCGTCGCATGCGGGCCGAGGCAATCCGGCGGGCCATTGGGAAGACTTGAGTATGCGAACCTCACTCAATGGACTCCTGAGGTCGGTCGGTGGGAGTTGGTGGCTTCCACCGCCGGTCGACACCGATTGGTCCAACTCCGCTATTCCTTCGCTCGCAAAAGTCCGAGCACAGAAGGCGCTCGCTCAAAGACGGGAACCAATCTGGGTTTGGAAGGATCCAAGAATCTCTATCACATTGGGCTTTTGGTTGTCCCAGCCTCGTTTTTCAGAGGCCACGATCGTCGTGGGCCTTCGCAGTCCAAGCTCCGTGGCTAGATCGCTCGAGCGCAGAAACCGGATGCCGCAGTCCGTTGGCCTGAAACTTTGGGACCACTACTACCGATCAATTTGCATGCAATCGGCGGGGCGAGAAGTTCTTTGGTGGTGCGCGGAGGATCTTGTCCAGTCGACCGAAGAGTCAATATCGGGGCTGGCCCGACAACTATCATTGCGGGGCTTGAGTGTTGATTCGCCTGATAGGGCTGTCCAAACCATTAGGACCGAACTAATGTCAGCGTCGAGCAAAACCTCTGAAGAAGAGCCTCTTTACCGAACACTTTCCGATCTGGCAGGCACGTGGAGCCAGGCACCGCGTCTTGAAGTTACGCCTGAAACCGAATGGCATCGCCCCGACAACTTGGACAGGAGAGAAATTGCGCTGCTGGTTCCCGATGCTGCGCTACGCAATTTGCGAACCCGACGTATCGCCAAATTAACACGATAGTCCGAGAACCTGTTTCATCGAGACGGGAAATCTATGGTGGCCTGTAGCAGCAACATAGCGGTCGAAAGGACAACCTACGGGGGTAACGATTGGGCTAACCTCGGGAGGCTAGTTTGACTACAACCCCGCTTGACGGTGCGCCGGTGACTAGGTAGCTGTAGATACCGTGTTCACTCGCTGGCAGACACCGCTCAAGTTCAGCGCATGTGCCATCGTGTAGCAGTTCGAGCGTCGGACAGCCAACGGCCAAGTTCCTGTAACTGGCCATTATTTTTCGAATTTGCGGCATCCGCAGATGCTCGGAGTCGAGCGGATCGGGAGTCGGATTGGTTCCAGTGGTTGTGGTGGTCGATAAGTCCTCCAACGGTGCGTACGACTGATGCGAGGCACGTCGCTGCGAGTCGATGTCTGACCCGTCGATCGGTCGAGCGGCGGGGTTCGCCGTAGTTCGACAACTACGAGTTGCTGGCCTCGACAATACATCGTGGGAATGTCAACTCGATCTGGCCCCACGTGCTCACTTAGGTTCCGGTAGTCGTTGCAATACCCGACCAGAAAATGGGTGAGCAGAGGGATCGAGAGAACGATGTCGAAGAGGGCCGGGACTATCCCCGCAGACGACCACGCGACAGAACTACTTTCGCTTGGTGAAACAAGGAACCAGCAACACCGAAGCATGCCGAATCGTTGGCGTGAACCGGCGAACCGGAACACGGTGGCGATACGGCTGCACGGTGATCACGACCACCGGCGAAGTGCACACTTACGCCCCTGCCGAACGGGCCGAGACTGACCATGAGTCCGGCCGCTACCTCAACCAGAACGAACGTTTCGCCATCGCCGACGGGCTACGAGCCAAGGACTCCATGACCGACATCGCTGCGTCGATCGGCCGGTCAACCTCCACGATCAGCCGAGAAGTGAAACGCAACTCCGACCCCATCTCTGGTCGCTACCTGCCCTCGCAAGCAAACCGCACAGCTACCCGCCGACGGGCGAGGCCAAGGCGCGGAAGCTCGCCACCAACGTTGAGCTGTGTTACGACGTGCAAGCTGGGCTCGAGCAGCGATGGAGGCCTGAGCAAGTGAGCGAACGGTTGGTGACGGACTGCGCTGACCGGCCTGACATGAGGATCGCACCCGAGACCATCTACCAGAGCCTCTACAACGCTGATGAAACAGGGCTTCGACGGGATCTGGACAAGAGACTGCGGACCGGGCGGAGCCATCGACGCCGCCAGCGTCGCAGCGATCAGCGGCGAAACCGGTTCATCGATCCGATGTTGCGATCAGCGAACGGCCCCGCGTGATCAACCGGCGTTCCACCGTGGGGCAGTAGGAAGGCGATTTGATCGTCGGTGCCCGCAACCAGTCAGCTATCGGCACCCTCGTTGAGCGGGTGACCCGCTACACGCGCCTGGTTCACATGGACGGCCGTAGCAACGCCGATGATTTCGCTGCGAGCCTCGCCGAGACGCGACGTTACCTCCGTGGATGCGGGAGTCGTCGACGTGGGATCAAGGTGTCGAAATGGCCAGCCATGAGGGGTTCACCGAGGCCAGCGGGATCGCTGTGTATTTCTGTGATCCGCGATCGCCGTGGCGGCGAGGCTCGAATGAGAACACCAACGGTCTGCTTCGCCAGTACTTCCCGAGCACACCGACCTCGGAATCTACACCCAATCTGACCTTCGAGCAGTCGAGCACGAACTCAACCACAGGCCGCGAAAGATCCTCGGCCGGCAGTGCCCAGCAGAACGACTTGCTACCCTCCCCGACACGCACCGTGTTGCGACGGCCCCCTGAATCCGCCTGTCGAGATTTGCGGCGAAGTCACCATCGCCTTAAACGTTACTGAGTGAACCATGCCACCGGGTTCTTCAGGAAGCGCTAGAGATGTTCGACGTTGAGTGCGTCGAGGCGGTGGCGGGCGTCGAAGATGTATGCGGCGTTCTCGATGAGGAGCC